>Ga0070734_10000320_pt1 | contig 112585 bp, 96 predicted proteins | sample Coa_R1_8_FD_66444 | JGI IMG/M metagenome (GOLD analysis project Ga0070734, IMG submission 66444) | Surface soil microbial communities from Centralia Pennsylvania, which are recovering from an underground coalmine fire - Coalmine... | ecosystem: Environmental > Terrestrial > Soil > Unclassified...
TCGTAGCAACTTTGAGATTTTGAACGGTATCGTTGCCCGGGTCCCGGTTTCGGCAGCGCGCGACGGCATTGAGATAGGCCCCACTCAATTTCAAGCACTGATCCTGCCAGCGTTCAAGTTCGGAGATCAGCTCGTCCCGGGTCCGGGTCTCATCGAGTGCCATAGCGGCGAATTCTCTCCTCGCACATGAGGGTCAATTGTATCGCCCTCTTGACACCAATTGCGTGATAGCACACACCACTTCTGGGAGCAGTGTACGAAATCGTTCCAGTACTTTCACTAGTGTCGTGCTAGGCTGTCGTTGACGCAAGCCGCTTCAACATCAGGGGCTGCGCAAAACCGTACCGGCTCAGCCCCTTTCTAACTTTTTAGCGGCTGGTTTCAAATTATTGCCGCCCGTTCTACAAAGTAACGCGGTGCGCGCGAGTCTCGGCCGTGATCCAGAACGAGGGAAAACCCTAGTGGCCTGTTCGCGCCAACTCCACACCGTGATGCATCGTGCCGTCAGGCGCTGCAGCAATTTGTGGCGCGGCAAGCTCTGTTCGGGTAGACTCGTTTGTAACCGCCGCCCGATTCTGCAAAAATGAGCGCGACGCCACGGCATCAGTGCATGATCTATGAAGGTTCTCCGGCACCACACCTGCCGGGGCTTGCCGCCGTTATCAAGCAAAGGCTATCGACGAATATCCGGTGCATGATGATCAACGCACCCGACATGCTCATAGCTGCTCGATTCTGTATGGCCGCTGCCGGCGTAAATGTGACGTACGAGATTAGAAAAGGTGCCTTGGTCCTCTCATCCACTCAAGAGCATATGTCCGACGGACGCTTTGATGTGGACAAGATGATTCGGCTGCTGGAAGAAGCTGTAAGTCAATCTCTGGCGGATGGGCACAAAGGTCTTTGGGTGACCGGTGATATGACCTGGGAATTCGGCACGGAGAGGGATTTTGGGCTTCTGCATGAGTACGAATACGCTTTGGAAGAACTCTTTGAGAAGCAGCCCGCTTTATCCGGGATATGTCAATACCATCGGGACACGCTGCCGGTCGGTGCGCTCCAGAACGCCCTATACACGCATCAGGGCATATACATAAACGAGACGCTCTCCCGAGCAAATCCCTATTACGTGCCCTTCGCTTCCCCAGAACTGCCAGCGGCATCGGCAACCAACCTGCAAGAAATGCTGAACGCGATCCGGCAGCCACTCAGGTCCTGACCCGATGGTACTTAGTGGCTGCACTCGTCACCGGCTAAGCGAAATCGCGCGTCGCCGAGACTTCTCATGAGCAACCTTCCCAAGAGCGAAGACTACTTCGTCCGTATTCTGTCGCTGTAATTCTCGGTCGATTCCAGAGTGATCCCGCCGTCGGACGCTCCACAATGCAGGCGGGCAACTCTGTTTCAGAAGATCAGCTTGGCCGCCACCTGCCCGATGCGCGGATCGTTGGCGTTCGTCACATAGCCAAAGGTCGAGCTGAGAATGCTCCCGGATGGGTTCGTGAATTGTGCATGGTTAAACACGTTGAAGAACTCGAACCGGAGCTGAAATGTGATTGACTCCCTGATCCGTGTGTCTTTCAGCAGAGCCAAATCCCAATTGTTGAATCCTGGCCCGTGGAAGATCCGCTTGTCGGCTGTTCCGAGCTGCCCGAGAGCCTCAAAGCCGAATACGCTTGGGTCGAAATACGGAAGGCCCGACCGCGGGTTGCTGATCTTCACGTTGCCACCCAGGTAGTTCGGCGTGTCGATTTCATTACAGTTCGGACCCGTGCAGAAGGTGCCAAGCAGTGAGTGGTCATCGTTCTCGCGCATTGTGACCGGAAGACCCGTGGAGAATCGGGTGATACCGGTGATCACCCACCCGCTGGTGAGCCGGTTTTTGGCGAGTTTCTCGAACGGCAAATCGTAGTGGTAGCTCATCACGAAATTGTGGGTAACGTCGAATGAAGAAATGGACCGGCCCAGCCTTTGGTTGATGACATTGATCTGGTCGCCCCAGCCGGAAGAATCGTCGATGGATTTGCTCCATGTATATCCGGCCAGTAACTCCAGTGGGCCGCTGTGGTGCCGGACGGTCACCTGAAGAGAGTTGTAGTTCGAGTTACCAATGGTCATGAAATATCCGTTACTGCCCAGCGCGTTGGGGAACGGGGACCTCGTTCCGTTGATGACCGTTCCGTTCACCAGCGTGAAAATGTTGTTCTCGCCAAACGGCCCGCACGTGGCCCCGCCGGCCACCACCTGGCTCGGCTGGCTGGCGCTCAAGCATAACGCCGGATTGCCGACGTTCGATTCCAAATCGCTGAGCAGCGCGTGTCCCTGCGTGCCGACATAGCTTGCGCTGAACACACTGGCGTTGCCGATCTGTCGTTGAATCGAGAAGCTGTAATGTTCCGCATAGGGCACGCGGTTCTTGTACCAGAACCCCGGAGAACTCGAGATCGGCGTGAACTGCGCCCAATTGACAGAATTATCGGGATGGCTCGCGGAAACGTTGGGCGGCGGAAAATTCACCGGAAAACGCTGCCCCTCCACATTGCCCGTCTGCCGGTCAATATACGGAGTGGCGAATAGGGGTGGCGCCGGATTGCTCCAGAAGTAGCCGAACGGCGCATCACCTACTTCGTTGAATCCGGTGGTGTCCTCATACGCTGTGTAGAACAACCCGAACGACGCCCGAATGCTGGTTTTGCCAGGACCGCCGAAGATCTTTCCGCTGGGCGACCACGCCACGCCAACCCTCGGGCCGAAGTTGTTATGCCTTACGGGCGCCAGGCTCTTCGGAATTCCCGGGTCGCCGGGGAATACCCAACCCGTCGGAGCCCCTGGGAACACCTTGGATTGCAGACCCGGCACGAGCGTCTCCAACTGCCCCTGTGCTTCATACCACGGCGACGTGACTTCGTAACGCAGACCGTAGTTCAAGGTCAGGTCCGACCTGAAGCGCCAGCTGTCTTGAGCATAAAGACCGTAATAGTATGTTCGCGTGTGCAGCGGCGCCTGCACACCCTGCTGGAAGCTGTTGGGAGCGCCTATGAGGAAGTCCGCCCAATCGCTACCCGTTTCCTGGCCGTCGAAACCAAACGTGCCGTTGTTGGCGCCGTAATCATGTTCCGTGATCTGGTCATAGTGGACACTGGTCCCGAACTTCATCGTGTGGGTGCCCTTAACCATGGAGAAGTTGTCCAACAACTGGTAGGTGTTGTTGTACTGGCCTGCGAAGTATGCCGGAACGCCAATGCTGAAGTTGTTGAACCCGACGCTGGGGACCCCTTCGTATTGCTTATTTTGAATGACCAGCCCCAGCGTGCTCGGCCCGGTCGCAAATCCCAGCGAGTCCAGGGTGACCCCGGTTCCCTGGCTGGGAAAACCACCCAGGTTGACCATACGCACAAAATGCGCACGCAGCTCGTTGACCATGGTCGCGCCGAAATTCTTGGTATCGGCGATGTTAGCCATTTGCGCTCGTCCCAGCGTGTTGGCCGCAAAACCGGGGAAACTTGCGGAAACATATGGCTGGACCTGACTGAAGTTGTCCAGAAAGTAGTAGCCCGAGATCATGCCAAAGCGGCTGTTGTAGTCGAGCCGGAAGCTCCCTTTGTCCCCGGTTAACGTTTGATTCGCTGAGGACGTCGAATAGAACGCTCCGGAGTTCGCCAGCGGAATGTATTTCATCAGGTTCTGCGAAGGAGTCGTGATCACCGACTGCGGAATCACCGCATTCGGAAAAACGCAATCTGAGGTCAGCGTACAGCCCGGCTTATAGTACGGCTCGCCCACATTCACCCCGTAGCCGAGCTTTTGCGCCAGCTGATTGGCCCAGTAGCCGCCGGTTACATTGCCGGTCAGCTGGCTGGCCACATCGGCGAGATTCCCCGAACGATCCGCCGCTGTCGGTACGGGGACCAGGCCCGTGCTTTGGCCTACAACCTGCCGCGTCCCCTGATAGTCCACGAAGAAAAACAGTTTGTCGCGGATAATCCGGCCGCCTGCTGTCGCGCCGAATTGATTCTGGATGAACTTGCCTTTGTTGGGACTGTAGAAATTCCGCGCGTCCAAGTCGGTATTCCGCAGGAACTCAAATACATCACCGTGAAACCCGTTCGTTCCGGATTTGGTGATGGCGTTGATCTGTCCGCCGCTGTAGTTGCCGTATTCGGCGTCGAAGTTATTGGTAATGATGCGAAATTCGGCGATGGAATCCAGGTTCGGAATAATCGAGGTTCCATTGAACGCGCCTTCCTCGACGTTGCCGCCGTTCACCATGAATCCGTTAGCCGATTCCCGTTGCCCGTTGACCGACATGCTGCCCGGGTTCAGGTTGCCAGAAACATTCAGTGCGCCGTACTGATTGGAACTGGTCGGCACCACGCCCGGCTGCAATGCCAGCAGATCCGTGTAGCTGCGGCCGTTCAGAGGAACGGTGGTCATTTTGGTGTCGTTGATGACCTCGCCCATTTGCGTGTTGGTCGTTTCCACCTGCACCGCGGCGGCATTCACCGTCACTTCCTGGCTGGCTTCGCCCAGTTCTAACGGGATGTCTACGGTGAGCGCGGTGTTGACATCCAATACCAGGCCGGTTTGCTTGAAATCCTTGAACCCCCCCGTTCTCACTTCAAGGTCATAATGTCCCACTGGAAGCGACGGAAACGAATAGAACCCCGCCGAATCCGTCACCGTAGAGTTCTTGATCCCGGTCTGCGTTTCGAGCGCCGTGATCTGCGCGTTCGGCACCACCGCTCCGGTCGGGTCTTTGACCGTTCCGGAAATGCGGCCTGTCACCGCGCCCCACACCGCCAGGCATCCGCTGAGCGCAATCAACAATGCGCACGCCAGACTGCGCACGCCACGACTCGATTTCAAGGATTCTGACATTGCAACCTCCTGGGCACACGGCATCACCCGCGCGCTGTTCTTCGCTGAGACTTTAGCCTATGGAAGCATCAGAAGGCCAGAAGTCCAAGAGAATTATCTGACATTTTAAGGACTTATGTGATCTCTTGGAGCCGGGAAACTATGCTGGTTAAGTTCCAAAGATGGCAGTTAAACACCTTGGGGGAAACCGTCCAATCGTTTAGGCTCCAAAACAGAGGAGGGAATCATGCCCCAGGATAAAACCCTGACCGCGTCGGAGACTCCTACGCGCACCAAGCCGCTGCCGCTAGAATTTCCCGGCGTGCATTACTTTGACGACCAGGAAATTGAGGCCGCCCTGCGCGTGCTGCGCTCGAAATCGCTGTTCCGTTACTACGGCGTGGATCTGCAAAAGGAAACCGAAAAATTCGAGCAGGAGTTCGCCAGCGCGGTGCGAGTCCGGCACGCAGTGGCCGTAGCGAGCGGAACGAGCGCGCTTTCCGTCGCGCTTTCTGCGTTGGGAGCCGGCCCTGGCCAGGAGGTGATCGTTCCCGCTTATATGTGGGTCTCGGTGATTGCCGCCGTGGTGAATGCAGGGGCCATTCCGGTGCTGGCGGATATCGACGCCACTTTCTGCCTGGATCCCGAAGACGTCGCGCGGAAAATCACGCCGCGCACCTCCGGAATCATCCTCGTCCACATGAGCGGCGCTCCAGGCGATGCCCCTGCCATCCAGAAGATCGCCAAAGACAAGGGCCTGTTTCTATTGGAAGATTGCGCGCAGTGTAACGGCGGCAGCATTGCCGGACAAAAGGTCGGTACGTTCGGCAACATGGGCATTTTCAGTTTCCAGATGAACAAGAACATCAGTTCGGGCGAGGGCGGTTGCGTAGTCACCAACGATGAACAACTCTACCGGCGCGCGTTTGCCTGTCACGATTTGGGTTATGCCCGCGACGAGAATGGACGCCTGATCTTCAACGACCCTACGCTCTGCCTCTGGGGCAAAGGATGCCGCATGGACGAACTCCGCGCTGCGATTCTGCGCGTCCAATTGCGCAAACTCCCGACCATTATTGGCGCGATGCGTTCCAGCAAGTACCGCATCCGCCGGGCGCTGGAGCAATTCCCGGAGGTCCGGTTGCGAAAAATTCAGGATCCGCTCGGCGATACCGGCTGCTTCCTGATCACGACTTACCGTGATGCCGACACAGCACGCCGGGTGAACCGCATGCTCCGCGCCGAGGGCCTGGTGACTTCGCCGCAAGGAGTTTCTGATATCGTCATGACCGACTGGGGTCTGCATCTCTACTACAACAACGTGAGCCTGGGGATGCGCACGAGCGCCGACCGGGGTGGTTTTCCTTGGAATCTGGCTGAGAACGCCGGCCTTGGCGGGAACTACGCGAAGGGTGCTTGCCCCGTGGCAGATAGTCTGTTCGAGCGCAGCATCCTGCTGCCCATACCATCGTGCCTGACCGCTCAGGACGAATCGGAAATCATCGGTGCGTTCGAAAAAACGCTGAGGTCTTGCCTATGAGACGCGCCACTTGGTTTTTATGCGCGGTCTTGCCGGCCATCGCCAACGCGCAGGATGTCCGCGTTTACGTTACGTCGCAGGCGGGGGATCGCCTTACACCAAAACCGGCTATTCATTTTGCGCCGGGCTCGGGACGCGGTGGATTCCAAATCGACGACAAAGTCAGGGACCAGGAGATCATCGGTTTCGGCGCTTCGTTCCTTGAGTCCGGAGCCATTTGCCTGAACAGCCTGGATAAGGCGAAACAGGAGCAGGTTCTCCAAGCTCTGTTCGATCCGGAGAAAGGCGCTGGTTTCACCGCGATGAAAACCGACATCGCTGCCAGCGACGAGATGTCCGCCGGTCCGTTCTACAGCTATGACGACCACCCCGGCGATGTTGAGATGAAGCTATTCTCGATGCAGCGCGACCTCGGACCAAACGGTCTCATCCCTTTCATCAAGCGCGCCAGCCGCTTCGGAAAATTCGTGCTCCAGGCGACCATGGATTATCCGCCCGATTGGATGCTGTTCGACGTCAACAAAAACCAGGACGTCAATCCGAAATACTTCGATGCCCTGGCCCTTTACTATTTGCGTTATTTGCAGGAATACCAGAAGCAGGGGATCTTCATTGACTATCTCAGCGAATTCAACGAGCCGCTGATTTACACCAAAATCCCCGCCAACAAGATCCGCGACCTGCTAAAGGATCATGTGGGGCCCCTGTTCGCGAAAGAGGGCGTAAAGACCAGGATTCAGCCCTGCGAGTACAACACTCGCGAGCGCGCCGGCAAGTATTGGCCCATCATTCTCGATGACGCGCAGGCGCGAAAATACACCGCGGCTATCCTGTACCACGGCTACGACTACAAGGATTACGACAAGATTGCGGCGCTGCACAAACGCTATCCCGATCTGCCGTTGTGGATGACCGAAGTCTGCCACGCCTACGAAGCGGGAACGCCGAGAAGTCTGCCATTGCCGAATTACGACTATGCAGACGGCGATTTCTGGGGCACGCAGATTTTCAAAGACCTGGAGTCCGGTACTTCCGCCTGGATTTACTGGAACATGATTCTCGATGAAAAGGGAGGACCGTGGGCGGTGTCTCCGGTGCACGGCAACCCGGACCCGAACGTGCAACACCCGGTGGTGATCATCGACCGGCAGAAAAAAGAAGTTACGTACACCGGTCTGTATTACTACCTGGCCCACTTCAGCAAGTTCGTACGTCCTGGAGCCGTGCGCGTGGGCGCCACCGGATCCGTGACCGGCGTGCGCTGCCTGGCTTTCCAGGCGAAAGACGGGAAGATGGTGGCGGAAGTGATGAACAGCGGTAAACAACCACAGGCAGTGAGCTTAAACTGGCATGGCCAGGCTTTAAGCGTTAACGTCCCGCCGCTATCCATCACGACACTCCAATGGCAATGAGGGCCCGGCAGATTGGACCTCTGCTGGCCGCGCTCTCTGCGATGGTCTGCTCCGCGCAGCAGGTGCGGCTCTACGTTACCTCACAATCCGGCGACCGAATCGCCGCCAAGCCTGCCGTCGCATTCACCGGCGTGGCTGACGGCGGCACGCGGATTCGCATCGACGATTCAGTGCGCGATCAGGAGATCGTTGGTTTCGGAGCGTCATTTCTCGAAGCCGGCATGATCTGCCTGCATAGCCTGGATGCCGCGCAGCGCGAGGACGTGCTGCGGAAGCTGTTCGATCCAAACGAGGGTGCGGGTTTCTCCGCCATGAAGACGGTGATCGGCGCCACCGATTTCCAGTCTGCCGGCCCCTACTACACCTACGACGACCACCCGGGCGACGTGAACATGAAATTGTTCTCCATACAGCGTGATCTCGAGCGGAACGGAGTGATTCCCTATATCCGGAGCGCTCGCCGCTATGGCCGGTTCGTTTTGCAGGCGCCGATGGATTATCCGCCCGACTGGATGATGTTCGACGTCAACAAGAAACAGGACGTGGACCCGCGCTACTTCGACGCCCTGGCGCGTTATTACCTGCGCTACGTCGAAGCCTATGACAAACAGGGAATCGCGATCGATTTTCTCAGCCTGTTCAATGAGCCCGGAATCTACACGCAGATTCCGGCCACGAAAATCCGCGATCTTTTGCGAGACCACGTCGGTCCATTACTCACGCAAGCCGGAGTGAAGACCAAGATCCAGCCCAGCGAATTCAACACCAGGGAGCGCGCCTACAAGAATTTCCCGGTGATTCTGGAGGATCCCGCCGCGAGAAAATACGCGGGCGCTCTGGCGTACCACGGTTACGAGTTCAAGGATTTCGACAAGCTCCGGAACCTCCACGAACGCTACCCGGATCTCAAGCTATGGATGACCGAGGTGGATCACTCCTACAACACCGACACGCCACGGAGCGCGGTATTGCCCAAAAAGGACTACGAAGATGGCGACTTCTGGGGCAACCAGATCATGAACGACCTCGAAGCGGGAACTTCGGCGTGGATCTACTGGAACATGATTCTCGACGAGAAAGGCGGACCGTGGCTCATTTCGCCGGTGCACCGGGACGACGACGGGAATCAGCAGCATCCGGTGGTGATTATCGATCGCCAGACCAGGCAGGTCACTTACACCGGCCTTTTCTACTATCTGGCCCATTTCAGCAAATTTGTGCGCCCGGGAGCGGTGCGCATTGCGGCGAGAGGAGCAGCGAACGGAATCCGCTGCGTGGCGTTTCAGGCAAAGAACGGTGACATCATTGCGGAGGTTCTTAACAGCAAGCGTCAACCGGCTGTGACCACTCTGGAGTGGCACGGCAAAGTGTTGACACTGCAGCTTCCGACGTTTTCGATTACGACCTGCATTTGGAGCCGTTCTGCTTAGGTAAGCCTGTTAAGTCCAATTTCAGTTTCCAGTATCCTTGTGGCGCGGGTCAGTTGGTGATAGCTTGTAACAGAACATGCCCGCCAATTCCCGCCTGCCACTGGGGAATTCCCTGGTTGTCGAGCAGTTTGAAAAGGATCTGACGTTTCTTCAGCTGTTTCTTCTGCTGGTCAACAAATCATGTCCCATCAAGAGAATCGACTTGGTCTGGGTGGAAGACGGCCCGGCGGGAAGAGTGGGATTGCGCCAGCAGCATCTGTCTACCGAACAGGCGCTGGCCGGGCCCTGCCGCCAGTTGCTGGGTTGCGATGATCTGCCCGAGCCGGTTTTTTGCAACATAGTGAACGATCACGGCCGCCACGAAGCGGAGTCGTGCGGCATTTCCGATAAAGCCGCAGAGTTACGCGTTCGTCAAACCGGCAAGGCCGAAGTTTACCGGTGCCACGCGGGCCTTTTGGATATTGCGGTTCCGGTGATTTGCGAAGGACAACATATCGCCACGCTTTTTACGGGCCAAGTTCTCTCGGCTCCCCCGACAAGAGAGGGATTTGTCCAAATCCAGCAGCAAGCCGCGTCACTCACGTACATCAACTGGAACGAGCTGGAACGGGCTTACATGCGCGTTCCGGTTGTATCGGATGCCGACATACGACAGACCATCGAGGTGCTGGAAATATTTGCAGGGTATCTGGCCACCATTTGGAAGCGCCTCACGGAAGTGGCGCGGGAACAGCAGCGCAAGTACAGGGAACTGCACCTGGAACGCAAGGAGTTTGCCCATCTGGTGCTGGAAGGCAATATCGCCAACCGGCCGTTATTGCGAGAGTTAATGGGGCGGATCGGTTTCACGCGTTATCCCAACCGTGTGCTGGTTATGAAGTTCGAAAGCGAGGAGGAATACCACAATCCGGCAAGTTCATTCGACCTGGCGCTCACGCGGGCGCTGCAAGTAATCGATGAACTATGTGAGAGCACACGGAATGTGTGCAGCGCGTATGTTCGCAAGCGCGGCGTCTGCATCTTTTTGCGCGATCGCGAAGAACACGACGCCCCATCTCTCTCGGCCCAGTCCTTCGTGCAAAAGCTCCTGCATGCGGTGGCGGCAAAATCGGATTTACGGGCGCGGGTTGGAATCGGGACGGCCAAAGGCAACTGGCACTATCTGGCAGATTCTTATCACGAGGCGTGCATCGCGCTGGCGCAGTCGCCGGAACCGGTAGTGCTTTATCGTGCCGCGCTCACTGCGCACGAACAGCTCGGCTTAGCGGTGGCCAAAATTTCCCGCAGCATTGCGGAGCGGCGCCTGCACGATGCCAAAACACTGGTTGCCGGATTGCCGCTATTGGTCAGCCGTGAAGCCGGCGAGCCGGCGGAAAACCCAGCTGCGCAGCAGCACTTTTTCGAGTACGCACTGGACTCGATCGGGTACGCGGCACAACAGGCCGGGGCGGCGGCGGAAGAGGTTTCTCGCCGTCAGATGGAGGGAAAAACCGCGCTGAATAGATCCAGCGGCGTCTTCGAACTGCAGGGAGCGTTCGTTTCCAGCGCCGAATCCTTACTGGAAACGGTCCGGCATTTGTATGCCGGACGATCGCAAAAGCTGGTGGAGCGCGCCTGCCGTATCATCTGTCGTGATTTGCAGGACAAGTGGACGGCGGAGAGCATCTCTATCGTGAAGGTCGCGGCAGCGCTCGGAATTTCCGCGGGTCATCTCAGCCGTATGTTCAAGCGGACCACCGGGCAGACTTTCGAACGCTATTTGATGGTGCAACGGGTGGAAGCCGCAAAACGCATGCTGCTCGAGCCGCTTACGACGATTGCCGAGACCGCCGAACGGTGCGGTTTCTCCGATTCCGCCTACTTCGCGCGCGTGTTCCGCAAGATCACCGGCGGATCACCGAGCGATTATCGCAACGATCCGATGGGTGCCCCGCGCGAAATCGTACTGAGCGATCAGGGCTGCGCCGGGGAAAGCACCCAACCCGGTGCGTCTCGTTTGAACTGATCCGAGCGCCAGCTCGAAGCGACTTTCCTTTGGAAGCAGGTGTGCTCCTATTATGTCGCGGGCGATGCATAACAATTCGCCTGGCCAAGTTCTGGATCAGACGTTAGTGGGGGACATGTGAGTCTCGGCCACGGTTCACAGCTTAGATTGCACGTATCCCAGAAGCCGAATGGCCAATACGGTGGCGACTGCTGGTGGCAGTAGTACGACTCGCAATATGCAGAGCATTCGATGCCCGCCCCCATGCCGGCAATCGGCGGGCCGTGGAGAGTCAGCACCTGCCGGTTTTTGGTTAACTTTCACCGTCCCGCGTGGCCTCACCAGGATTTCTCCGATGCGATCGTACCACCTGCATTCCGTACTGGCGTGTAGTGGCTAGGCAATGGCATTGTTGCGAGGGGCAATTAGAAGTGATGATCGGACGGCGAAGGCCATGCCGGCGCGCCGCGCAGCAGCACGCAGGTAACATTGTCGGGCCCTCCTGCGTCTTTCGCCGCTTCTATCAGCGCCCGGCACTTGTGCTCGAGCTGGTTGTGGCCGTCCAGGTCGTCTCGGAGCACACTCTCGATCACCTGGGCCTCTACCACACCGTGCAGCCCATCACTGCACATCAACAGCAGTGCCTGCGGCTTGAGCTGGACGACGTAATAGTGAATGGATAGGGCCCCGCCCACGCCGATCGCCATCGTCAGCACGTGGCGCATGGGATGGGTGCGCAAGCTTTCTTCGTCCAGTCCCAGCGGCCGCCCCACCTCGTGTACCCAGGTCTGGTCCTCTGTGATCGGCCGGAAACCGGCGTCGTCCAACAGGTATGCCCGGCTGTCGCCCACGCTGGCGATTGCCAGTTCGTCGCCCGATTCCAGAACGGCCACCAGCGTCGTGCCCATACCTTCCAATTGCGGGTCGCTATTCGAGGCCTCGAGCACGCGGCGGTTGGCTTCTTCCACCGCACTCAGCAGAACCTGGGGATCGCGTTGCCAGGATTGCCGCACGACCTCGGCTACCGTGTCGATCGCCAATCGGGAGGCCATCTCGCCGGCCCGCGCTCCGCCCATGCCGTCCGCCAGAAGGTACAGGCCGATTTCCGGCAGAATGAGCGCACAGTCCTCATTATTGGTGCGGACCCGGCCGACATCGGATAGCGCGAAAGCGTCGAGCATACTCATGCCACCAGGCGGTCTATCTCCATCCGCCTAGAGTGAAAGGTCTTAGCTATTTTACCGATGTTGAGTAAGCCGGACCCGGATCGTGGCCTGGCTTCGGTCGGTGGCCCTGCGCGGAGGGGCTCAGAGGACATGCAAACGTCGAATTGTAGCACGAGGCACGATTCGGTTTACTTGGGTGGCTGCCCTTGCGGTGGCGCCGGCTGCTCCTTGGTCTGGTCGTCGGGCAGGGGCGCAGGCGCTTCGGTTTCGAACTGAATCGTCGCGTCGGCAGAATACTTTCGATACAGCCGGAATTCGATGTCGTTCCGGTCGCGCTCCCGGTTGTGCCGCATGTACACCTGGGCCTTCAGCGGAAGCAGAAATTCCTGCCCGCTGAGATTCTGATAGCCATAATCCAGCGTATCGCTCGCCTCCTGCACAGGGAACGAGGCCGGGATATCGGTCGCTTCGAGCGAAATGCGCAGAATCTTATGCGCTTTCTTATCCACGAAGATCAGCCCGCGGTAGCCCACAATGATGTGATCGGTTTTCCCGTACGAAATGCTCCACTCCGAGTGCCCGCTAGTCACGCGATAGGAGAACACGTAGCACAGGTTGCCGCGCAGCGTGCCCCAGCGCTCGAACTCTATGGTCGCCTCGGCACGCGGCGAAAGGGTGGAGCGGAGCAGGCTGCCGAAGTCGCCCGAAGAAGTTGTGCCGCCCACCGCGTCGTGCGAAAGATCCACGTAGTGATCGTTCACCATCGTGACCTTATAATGCTCCTGCTGATCGAAGTAGGTCAGGTTCTCCATCACCGTGGCTTCCGGGTGAAAATCGTCCTTGCCCGTCTGCGCCACGTATTTGCGCGTCACCTGGGTGCAGATGAAATCCGGCAGCGATTTGGTGTAGTTCATCGCATAATCGCGCATTTCGCTGATGATTTCCTGCTGCTCTTCGGAAGAAGGAGGAGGCGGAGGCTTGTACGCCGGCGGCGGAGGCGCCTTGGGCTGCGCCTTTGGGAGCGACGCCGATGCGTTGGCCAGCGCATCGAGAGCCGCAATGGTTTTGGGCCCCGCGCCTTCACCCTGCAACTGTTCTACGGTCCGCTCGTCCAGTGATTCCGAAAGCTTCACCTTGGCGAGAAAGCCCGCGACCTCCTTGTCCGGCATCTTCATCTTCACCGAAGACCGTACAAAGGACTTCACCTGCTCCACACTTAGGGTCTGTTCCGCGAACGCACCAAAGCAAACTACGAGCGCGGCCAAAGCAACACATACGCGCATTTCTCTATTTTCGCACGACGAGTTTTTGAGGAAGGCGGTTACCGGTCGCCGGACGCGTCCTCGGCCGAGGCCGCGCCGGAATCCGGCTTCCACGCGTGAAAGCGATGGCGCAACTGGCGACGGTACAGATCGAACGTCGTTCCGTAGGCGGCGGCTTCGCGAACGATCTGCTCTTCAGCCATCACCAAGCCCGGCCAGACGCGGCCGCCGTTGGCCTGGAGAAAGGTCGTGTCATAATCGAACCCAAACAGCGTCAATGCCGCAACCGGTGTGCTGTAGCCGTCGCCCAGTCCCACTGCGCGAAATGGGAAATTCGCCGCCCAATCGGTGTGATAACCAAGCCGCATGGTCTGCAGATTCACGGAAACCTGGGCGTGCGTCACGCAGTTCATGGCGGGGATGTGATAGCGGCTGCGGAGCATTTCCGTAAGCACCCGGGCGGCATCGATTTGCGCAGGTGTGGCGATGTCGGTGGACTCGGTCTGCGCCTCGAACGCTACACCGAGAAAGCTCTGGTTCAGGCTCCAGTAGATCGAGTGTTCGTCGGCCCAGATCGATCGCCCGGCGTGGTTGGCATAATCGGTTTCTGCTACCACTCGGAATACCCGTCCAAACCGGTCGATCAAGAAGTGATACAGGTGCTTCCGGGCGATAAATCCTAACAAACTACGGCCGTTATACTGGAGGCGGTCGTTCTGGCTGGGCTCGAACGGCGCCATGCGGCTTTCGGTGGTATGGAAAACGATGCCTGCCGGCTGTGTTTGATATCCGGACGGGCGCCAGTTTTGGCGGTTGAAACCTACGTAACTGCGCGGTCGTGTTGAGGTTAGGTACTCATTATCGACACGAAGGCCGTTGCTGTAGATTTCCAGCCCACCTTTGCGTTCCACGAGCCATACGCCCGGGCCGGCAACTTCAACGATCGGGCGAACGCGGGCAGCTGCAGGCCGGGGTGAAGCGTGCTTTCCGCGAGGGGTGAGCGAGAACGCTAAAAACAAGGCGGTGAACGGGATAGCAAATGCCAGCCGAACCCGTTGCCGGCGAATCTCGCGAGATTCGCGAAACAGCCGTGCGCGCTGTTGGGCGGCAGCCTCGTGGCGCGCTACGGAATGGCGCACCAGGCGGAGTTTTTTTACGTCGTCGCCCACGGCGGCGGTGCGGCGCTGCAGCTGACGGATAAGCTCTTCACTGACAATGGGTTCAGGTTCGCGCGGCGCCACGAACTAGGAGTGTTCAATACGAAGAAATAGTCTCAGAACCGGCAGGGGAGACCGGGCAGGGGGCCAGCCAGGAGACGCCGTGCAACTGCTTGTGGGTGTTCGGATTCCAACCGGCAGCGCTGATGGCCGGAGCGGCCTTCCACGGTGACATAGCCCCCGGTTTGGCTCACGCGATACGCGGTGCGGGCGCCGTGATGGGCTTCAAGCGAAGCGAGCGGCCAATCGGAATCGGCTACCATGTGGATGCCGCCTTGGGGGCTGATCAGGATGCTGAAACTGGACGGGTTGGACGATTCGGCCGCAGCTTCGGCCGCGTCCAGGATCGCTTCTGCGTCGTCGAGAAATGCCCCCACGCTGAACTTATCGGAACGGGCGGGGGTTTTTTCGGAAAAATCACACCGGCAGAGCCCGACAGCTACAACAGACGAGCGGACCTAGGCGGCGTCCACTACGAGAGAGAGGGTGCGCAACTGGGCGCACATATTCTCGAGAGCCGTGATCAGTCCGCGGCCATCGGGGGCGCCGAGGCCGAAGTTATAGAGGACCAGGCGGAACTCAATGGCAAGCACCGTGATCGTGAACAGGAAGTGCTGCTTCATGAGCAAACCGGCGAGATCAGGCCGGTCAACCTGAGAATCGACCATGACTTTTTTGATGGCATTGCAGATGCGCGTGAAGTCCTGCGAGAGGCAGTTCACATACGCGCCAAAAATGCGGACGCGTTGATCGCGGAGACGCTTTTGTAACCGCTTATTGTCTCCTGTTTTGGCAGAGAGGTACTGGTAGTCGGCGTCTTCGAGCAGCCGCTCCATGGCCTTATACCGTGCGGGGGAAAATACATCCTCCCACTCTTCCTGAGCGGGCAGCGCGCGCTCGCGGGAGAGTAGCTTTGCGAAGAGCATGCCGAAGGCCACGCCCAGCAGGACGAGTAAGATTGCGGCACCAAACAATACCACGTTCATGACTAATCCACCGACCACAGAATAGCGGAGTGACTTATATATTGCAATACCTAAATTGAGTATATGAAGTTAGTAGCCAGTAAGTTAGAGACAATTTAAGGAGATAACCAGGTCTGTAAACCAGATACACCGCAAAATATGTTATCGAGAGTAACAGAAACAATATTATCGAAGGTTAATAAGAAATCACATGGAGAGTTATCAAAGTAAACTCGACAAGTACACAATCTCCTGACATAATTCATCTAGATGGACACAGCAGCGACAGCCGCCAAGAGGCAGCGGACGCGCGACGCGGAGAAGCGGCGGGAACCGCGCGACACGGATATCAGCGATATCTCTCTGGTTTTTGCGGACAGCAATGCCACGAGCGGCCTGAGAGAGGTCTACGGGCAGCTGATCGATCACAGCGGCCGCGGCTTCCGCGCGATTCACGGATTTCCGGGGTTGACCTGCGGGCAGATGGTGCAGTACCGCGTTCCCGCATCTTCGGAAGGCCGTGCGCGTGTCGTGTGGACGCGCATCGCCGGCACAAAAGTCGAAACCGGCTTCTTTATCGTGGCATAGCCGGCGCCCGACCGGTCGCCGTCTCCAGCTCAAGCAATTGTTCGCGAACGTTGGCGGATTCGTGCGCATCGGGATGAAGACGTAAAAAGTCACGCAGTTCGGCAATAGCTGCAGCAAGTTCATGACGGGCTAAGTGAATACGCGCCAGAGTCAGCTGGGGATGGCTGAAGTGACCGGGGTCGATGTGCTTGGCTAACTCCAGATACTTCATAGCATCATCGAGTTTGCCGAGAATAAAGTAGTTCAAGCCTAGCTGGGAATCGGCTAAGGCATCATGCGGACGGCTGCCGGCAGCGAGACGGTTGTAAGTCAGGGCCTCATCGGGTCTACCCTCATTCATCAAAACGCCGCCCAAGTTGACGGCTGGTTCGTAGGCATCAGGATTGTGCTTCAGGGCACTGCGGAAGCATTCGTCTGCGCGTGCGTACTGTCGGGTTTGGTACGCAATGGTGCCGAGGTTATTCCAGGCGTTCGAGAACTGCGGAGCGATAGCCACGGCGCGCTCCAGGTGCTTTATTGCGGCGGCGATTTCTCGGCGACTGAGGCTCTTTTGAGCGTCCGCGTACTCGCGCCGTGCCTGTTCGGGAATGGAAAGTTCGAGCGTGGAGACCGTCGCGCGGCTGGGCTCCGTCTCGTTTGAGAAGAGGGCCGGATCGGAAGTGGGAATACTCAGATAAACGCGGCGCTTCGGGTCAGCCGTGCCAGGCCCCACGTCGACGGTCTGGCGAATTTCGCCTTTTCCGGGAATGTGAAGGGCAACAATATACTCACTAGGGGCGAGGCCGGCCACGCGAAAGCGGCCGTTTTTGCCGGCCGATGATTGCGCGAAGAATGGGGATGTGGCGCCGAAGAGGGAAACCTCCGCCGGCGCCCCCGGCACCAAACGGCCGATGAGCTCGTACGTCGTCGCAGCCCGGGCTAGAAATCCGGCGAAGGCGACTGCGAGCACCACGACCGCCACGGTGCGCATGACTTCCTTTCGCCGCCTGCGGCGGCGCGATCCACTTACATTTGACCCGCGGCCGCAGCCACCATTTGCTCGGCGGGTGCTTTCAAGCGGGTGAGAACGCCGAGCAGTTCGTCGAGCGCTGCCGCACGGCGAACCTGGTGTTCGTTCAGCGATCGGATGACCTCGCCCTGACGGTCGAGGCGCTCGATAAATCCTGCCACCTTGCGCGAAATATCCGAGATGTTGGACTTGAGTCCGGCCAACTCCTCGTGGTGGAGGCCGACGCGGGCGGAAACACCATCCAGCTGCTGGGTAATGTTGGTGGAAAGCTCTTTCGCCTCGCTGCGCAGCGTCTTGGTTTCGTCGCGCAGTGCGACGGCTTCGGCACGAAGCGTTGTAGTCTCGCCGCGCAAAGCGCCCAGCTCGGTTTCGTACTTGGCCGCGGTTTGTTGAACAGCGTTAACCTGTCCGGCTAACTGATCGTGCTTCTGCGCCAAGGCGGCGCCGGCGGACTTTTGCTGAGCGACGGCTTCGGTCAACTGATCAAACGTTGCCTTCAACTGTGTGAGGCTCTCCACGGTGGCCTGGAGCCGCACGAGTTGTTGCTCCAAAGAAGTGCTGATTTTGCGGCTTTCACCGATGATGTGGCGCTCCAACTCCTGAAAAGCGCCGGTCAGAATCTTCGACAGGCCATCCGCCAGCTTGCCTGCCATGCTTGCCATCGCCTGCTCGTCAACCTTTGCCCGGTCGTCCACTTTCGCGCGTTCCTCCACTTTGTTCTTTTCGTTTTTGCCGGCCGAAGTGGAAGAGGGACGGTTCGCAGCCGGCTGTGTGCCGCGGTTGGCCATGATCGCTTCGGCTTTTTCCAACAAAGCGCCGGCCTCCATGTGTCGGCCATTAGCGAATAATTGGGCGGCTTCTTCAACCAATTGCTTCACACCGTTTTCGGTGTTGAGCTTTTGTAACTGATAGATCGTTTCTTCCAGATTCCGGTCGGGCATCCTCAGTAGTGTATACCTTAGTTAACACGAAGAAAAGAAGAAAGCGGAGGTGCTACAAATGCAATGCTTTGCGGATGGAGAGCACGATGTGCTGGTGTACGGCGCCCGTTTCACCAGGGGCGAATTCGTAGTGCTCTGACCACAAGGCGCGGCGATCGGAGGCGCGCACGAGCCAGACGGCGACGCGGCAGCGGTCCGCCAGGCATTGCAGACTTCCCTCGATCAAGGTTGCGGCCTGCGCGCGCTCAACCAGATGAACGCCTGTGGTTTTTTGCAATGCGTGAGCCAACCCGGCGGCGAATTGCGCGCCAAACGATGTCGTGCCGTGAGCCGAATTGAGGTCCGCGAAGGGAACTACGGCGATGAAGGAAACGTCGGGCCCGGAGGAACGCGTGACCAAGCGGGCGGCCAGAGCAAAAACTGCGACCGCAGCGAGCACAAAAACGGCAATGAGACCGATGGCCATCCAGCCGGGCTTGCCTTCGGCGGATGGTGGTGCGGGGGGTGGTTGAGAGCTCATGGGCGCTTCGAGCGGATTGTATCGCGGCGAGGCCGGTTTTCCGTGGTTGTTACAATGAATCAAAATGATCCAAACTCTGTTCGGCTCGGTAGAACAAGAGCCATCCCTGCTGGAACGGCTGAAAAGCGGGGTCGAGAAAACACGCGCGGGACTGGTGTCGCGGCTGGAAGACGCCATTGCCGGGAAGAAAGAAATCGACGCGGATCTCCTGGACGAACTGGAATATACGCTGATCAGCGCGGATATCGGGGTTAAGACGACGGGCGAAATTCTGGAGCGGATCCGGCAACAGGTGGACCGAAAGCTGGTGGGCGACGCGGCAGAGCTGCGCGAATTGATCCGCCAGCATCTGCTGGAGATCCTGCAGGCTACGGAACGGCCGTTGCCTCACGTAGACGCACCGCCGGCCGTGGTGATGGTAGTCGGTGTCAACGGGGCGGGGAAGACGACCAGCATCGGGAAGCTGGCACATCGTTATAAAGCGGAAGGGCGGAGCGTGCTGCTGTGCGCGGCGGATACCTTTCGCGCAGCGGCCATCGAGCAGCTCGAGATCTGGGGAGAGCGCACGGGCATGGAGGTGATCCGTCAAAAGCCGGGTGCGGACCCGAGCGCGGTTCTATTTGACGCGCTGCAGGCGGCGCGCGCGCGCAAAACGGATTACGTGATCGTGGACACCGCCGGCCGTTTGCAGAACAAAGCGAACCTGATGGCGGAGCTGGAAAAGATGCGGCGGACGGCGGCGCGGGTTATCCCCGGCGCACCGCACGAAGTGCTGCTGGTGTTGGATGCGACCACAGGGCAGAACGGACTGGAGCAGGCGCGCAAGTTCACCGAGACCTCCGGAGTGACCGGCATCGTGCTGGCGAAGCTGGACGGCACAGCCAAGGGCGGCGTGGTAATTGCGATCGCGCACGAGTTGAACCTGCCGATCCGTTACGTGGGGATCGGTGAAAAGGCGGATGACCTTTTGCCGTTCGACGCGGAAAAGTTCATCGAATCCCTATTCGAAAAATGAATTCGACCTATTTGCTCGAGGCACTGGAACTGGCCCGCCGGGGAAAGGGGCAGACGAGCCCGAATCCTGCGGTGGGAGCGGTGCTGGTGCGCGAAGGGGAAGTGGTGGGCCGCGGCTTTCACACGTATGAGGGTGTGAGCCACGCCGAGATTTGCGCGCTTGAGGAAGCCGGCGCGCGGGCGCGAGGGTCGACTTTGTACATCACTCTCGAGCCGTGTTCGCATCAGGGACGCACCGGCCCCTGTGCGGATGCGCTGATCGCGGCGGGGGTGAGCCGGGTGGTGGCGGCGATGGAAGATCCGAATCCGCGAGTCGCGGGGGAAGGATTTCGTAAGCTGCGTGCGGCGGGGATAGAAGTGGAAGCGGCCGCCGAGTTCGCGCGCGAAGCGGCGAAGCTGAACGAAGACTTCGTGCATTTCATGCGCACCGGCCGGCCGCTAGTGACCCTCAAGACGGCGCTGACGCTGGATGGCAAGATCGCGGCTCCGGACGACAATCGGGGGTGGATCACGAGCGACCGTGCCCGCGCAGACGTGCAGTTGCTGCGGCATCAGGCGGACGCCATTCTGACCGGCGTGGGCACGGTGCTGGCAGACGATTGTCTGCTGACGGACCGGACGGGATTGCCGCGGAGCCGGCCGCTGCTGCGAGTGGTGGCGGATTCGAGGTTGCGCATTCCGGCCGATTCCAAAATGGTGACGAGCGCCAAGGACGACCTGGTGATCGTGACGACATCGGCCGCAGCCGAAGAACGGCGCAAAGCGTTGGAGGGCCGCGGAGCCAAAGTGCTCCGGTTTGACGGCCCGGGGGGAAGGACGGATCTACGGCGGCTGGTGGAATGGCTCGGTGAAGAGAAGTGCCTCTCGCTGCTCATCGAGGCGGGTAGCATGTTGAACTGGGCTGCCCTGGATAGCCGCATTGTCGACAAGGTCTTCTTTTATTACGCGCCCAAGATTCTGGGAGGACTGGAGTCCTTGCCGATGGCCGGGGGAACGGGGCGGCGGCGGCGCATGGACGCGATTCTATTGCACGGCATCCAGGTGCACGTTATGGCCGGAGATGAGTTCGCGGTCGAGGGTTACGTGCAGAAGGAGTATTGACTTGTTTACGGGCATCGTCGAAGAACTGGGGTCGGTTGCGGAACTGGCGAAACACACGGCTGGGGCGCGGCTGCGGGTGAATTGCGAGCGTGTATTGGACGATCTGAAGAAGGGATCGAGCATTGCAGTTAACGGCGTCTGCCTCACCGCAATCGAGTTGAACGCATATTCTTTTTCGGCAGATCTGGCGCCGGAGACGCTGCGCAGAAGCAACCTCGGCGATTTGAATCAGGGCTCACGTGTGAACCTGGAGCGGCCCCTGCTACCGACAGACCGGCTCAGCGGTCACATTGTGCAGGGGCACGTGGATGGAACGGGGGAGTTTCTCTCGTTGGACTCTGTGGGGGATGAGAACTGGTGGCTAAAAATTCGCGTACCGGGGGATTTGGACCGCTATCTCGTCTTTAAGGGATCGATCGCCATCGATGGCATCAGTCTGACGATCGCGTCACTCGAGAGAGATGTCCTGGGTGTGACGATCATCCCGCATACGTATCAAGTTACGACCTTGGGTACTTACAAGCCTGGAAGCCGGGTAAATCTGGAGTGCGATGTGCTGGCCAAGCACGTGGAGAAATTACTCGAGAGCGTGGAATATCTCGGGAAGCGGTAACTCGATGGCTGGGTTCTCCGTTCGTAAGATGAGATCCTTGGTTTCGAGCGAACCTTCATTCGTATAGCTCCAGGCGCGCCGCGTTGCCGGATCGACCAACCAAACATAACGGACGCCGAACTGCAGGTAATCGTCGATGCGCTCCTGCATTTGGGTCAGCCGGTCGTCCTTCGAGAGAATCTCAATGACGATAAAAGGGGGCGTGCGGAAGATCTGCTCCGCCGGCCTTCTGGTTAGAACGCAAATGTCTGGGATGCGAAATCGGGTGGGCGAGACTTGTACCCGTTGTTCGGCATAAGCGAAGATACCAAGGGTTTTTCTACGAGAACGGAAGTAAGCAACGATTTCACTCTGCAGATCGCTATGATCGAGCTCTCCCACATTTCGCTCCACGATTTCGCCATCAATGTAGTCGCAATCGGGACGATAGCTGGTCCGGAGGTACTCTTCCACCGAAGCGAGCGTTCGGGAGGCCATGCTCCTATTCTAGCTCTTGAGTTCCTGAGTGATTTCCGCAGCCACGGCGCGGGCTTTTTCCACGGCACCCGGTTCGAAACTGATGGCGCCAACACGTGGATGGCCGCCGCCACCGTAACGCTCGCAGATGGAAGCGAGATTGTGTTTAGGATCTTCACGCGCCCAGGGATTGGAGCCCACCGAAACTTTGGTGCGAAAGCTCGAAGGACTTACAGAGACAGTGTAAATCGAATCAGGAAATAGATAGTACGGAATGAACTTGTTATAGCCTTCGACATCGTAACCTGTGAGATCAAAGTAAATCACGTTGTTGTCGCTCTTCGCGCGGCCACGAATCATTTCTACAGAGTCCAGGTGGCGCTTGTAGAGAACGTCGTATAACTTCTGCACATCGGGCTCGGCGATGATTTGTTCCAGTGTGCGGTGCCGCATCCAGCCGATGATGCGTTGCACCATGTCCGACCCTTTGGAGCCTTCGATGACTAAGGTCAGCTTCATGGCGGGAGCGCCGAGTTCGACGGCAGTCTTGGCGTCGGGATACTGAGCGCCATCGATGATATTGGCCCAGTGGACGAGTTGATTCAGGTCAGGCGCGGTGAATCCCCACTTCTGCTCGGCCATAGTTCGAATGAACATAGTGCACGATTTGAAGGAGGGGTCATACATTTTCTTACCGCTGTGGTCCTGCCGGAAGTGCTCGGCATCTTCAGGAGTGAGGAAAGCGCTTTGATGGTGATCAAACCACCAGGTGAGATGCGGGTCGGCGGAGTACTTGAAGTCAACGATGGCGTTTTCATCTCCGTCGAACAGCTCCGGTTCGAAAAGCTGCGAAGCCTTATGTGCCATGCCCGTGTAAGCGTACTCGGCGCCGGGATGAAAGGCGCCTTCCATGAAGCGTGTAAAGAATGCGGCGGAGGCGGCGCCGTCGAAGCAGTGGTCGTGGTAGAGGATTCGAATCCGCATGCCGTCGCGAGCAAGAAAACCTATTAGAATGCACGAAGTGCGCGCGGAATGCAACTAATTCATGCCCGGCGCATGTAAATACTCAGCGGAACTGAAAGAGACGGTTAAAATTCTGTGTCGTTAGGGCAGCGATGTTCTCTAATCCGGTTCCTCGGATTTCGGCCAGCCGCCGAGCAGTTTCCACGATGAAAGCCGGCTCGTTGCGTTTGCCCCGGTGGGGAACGGGCGCGAGATAGGGACAGTCCGTCTCAATCAGCAGGCGATCCTCCGGTGTCTGTGCCGCTGCGGCGCGGAGTTCGCCGGCTTTGGGAAATGTCAGAACTCCGCCAAAACTGAGATGGAAACCTAATTCGAGAGCTTGCGCTGCTTCCGCGGGGCCGCCGGTGAAACAGTGCATGATTCCGCCGAATGGAAGCCCATACTGGCGCACGGTAGCCAGAGTATCGATCCAGGCCTCGCGCGTATGAATCACGATGGGTTTGCGGACGCGAGCCGCCAAATCCAGTTGCTGGACGAAAAAGCGTCGTTGGACGTCGCGCGGCGAAAAGTCGTAATGATAGTCGAGGCCGATTTCACCGATGGCCAGAACCTTCGAGTCCGTCGCTAATTCGGCCAGGCGAGCGAGTGTTTCTGGAGTGCTTTTGGCCGCGTCGTGCGGATGCACGCCGACGGTCGCGTAAATGAAATCGTACTTTCGGGCGAGTCGAAGCGCGGCTTCCAGGTCGGGAGGACCCTCGCCCGTTCCGATGGCCATTAACCGTTCGACACCCGCGGCACGCGCCCGTTCAATTGCCGCTTCACGATCGGTATCGAACTTCTCGTCATCCAAATGGCAGTGGGAATCGACCAGGGTCACTTCAGGCGCGCACCTACGGGAATGTCTTCGAGAAATGCCGCGAGTACCGGTTTTCCGCCTTCCACCGATGCCGCGACGATCATACCGTTCGACGTCAGGCCGCGCAGCTTCCGCGGCGCGAGATTGGCGACGATCACGACCTTGCGGCCAATCAAAGCTTCCGGCGCATACGCTTCTGCGATTCCGGCGACAATCGAGCGGGGCTCGGCCTCGGCAAGATCGACCTTCAGGTGGAGCAGCTTGTCCGCGCCCTTGACGCGCTCAGCGGAAAGCACCTGGCCAACCCGGAGATCAACTTTGCCGAAATCATCGATGGTGATTTGCGGGCTGCCGGATGCCGGCGTTGAGGCTGCAGCAGCGGGCGGCTTGCCCATCAGGACGGCCTGTTCGGCCGATACCTGCGCCTCGAGTTCGCGCATTTTTTCAATCGCCGGTTTGGCGTCGATACGGGGAAAGACAGCGGCAATGTGGCCGATCTTCTGGCCTGCCCGCAATTGCCCCCAGGCTAAAGAATTCAAGCGGATGGAGTCGAGCGGCTCCGGCATCCCCAACTGCTCCCAGATTTTCGCGCAGGATTCCGGCAGCACAGGGTAGAGCAGAGCAGTCGCGACGCGCAGCGCTTCGGCGGAGGAGTAGAGGGCCGCGTCCAACTTCTCCTGGGCCGACTGATCCTTGGCTAATTTCCAGGGCGCCTGCTCGACGATGAACTTATCGACCACGGAAAGCAGAGACCAGATCGATTCGAGGCCCTTCGAAAAATCGAAACCGTGAAACGCCTCAGAGGCCGCACGAATGGCTTCGCAGGCACTCTGCTGAACGGCTGGAGCACTGCCGCCGGGGATCACGCCCGCGCGGTATTGCTGGATCATGGTGAGCGTGCGGCTGGCGAGATTGCCAAGGCCATTGGCCAGCTCGGCGTTATAGCGGCCGATCAGCGCGTCATAGCTGAAACTGCCGTCCTGCCCGAAGACGATTTCGCGGAGGAGAAAATAGCGCAAGGCGTCGGCGCCCATGACTTTGCGGATAGGTTCGCCACGCACAATGTTGCCGCGAGACTTGCTCATCTTCTCCTGCTCGAAAACCAGCCAGCCGTGAGCAAAGATGTGCTTGGGAAGCGGCAGATCGGCCGCCATCAGGAAGGCTGGCCAATAAACGGCGTGAAAGCGAACGATTTCTTTTCCAATCAGGTGCAGGTCGGCGGGCCAAAGCAGTGTACCGGCGGCGTCCTTCTGGTCGCGGACGGCGGTGAGATACGTCGTCAAGGCATCGAACCAGACGTAAAAGACATGCTTGCCCTCAACGGGCACCGGGATGCCCCATTTGATGGTCGTGCGGCTGATAGAGAGATCATTCAGGCCCTGCCTGACGAACGAGACAACCTCGTTGCGCCGCGATTCCGGCCGGATGAAGTCCGGCTGTTTCTCGTAGAGCTCCAGCAGGCGGCTGGTGAAAGCCGAAAGCTTGAAGAAATAATTTTCCTCGGTGACGGTTTCGGTGGGGCGGCCGCAGTCGGGGCAAGGGTCGCCGGGTTTGGCATCATTGACATACAACTCATCGAAAACGCAATACTGGCCGGTGTAGCTGCCCTTGTAGACGGAGCCATTTTTGAGGCAGCGCTCGAACAGCCACTGCACGGTTTCGCGATGCCGCGGGTCTTCCGATGTACGAATGAAATTATCGATTCCGAGGCCGAAATCGCTCCACTGGCGCTTGAATTCTTCGGCGATGGCTTTCGTAAATTCCTGCGGAGTCTTGCCCGCAGCCTGCGCGGAGCGTTCCACCTTCTGACCGTGCTCGTCGCTGCCCGTTGTGAGCACGACGGGGTCGAAGCCCTGCATGCGCTTGAAGCGCTTAATCACGTCGGCGGCAATGGTGGTATACGTGTGCCCGATGTGGGGCGCGGCATTGACGTAGTAAATCGGGGTGGTGAGATAGTATTTCATCGATTGTTTTTCAGGTACGCGAAGTTCGCTTCGGCGATGATGTCCTTCAAGGCGGTCCCAGTGGCACGGGCGAGCGCGCGGCAATCTTCGTACTCGGGTGCGAATGAGGTATCGGACACCTTGATGCGCACCTTGCCGTGGGGCGTCTCGACTTCTTTCCAATGTCGTGCCTGCACCAACCGCTCGGCGCTGTAGGTGCGCACACCCAAGGTCGAGGTTTCACGAAAAATGATTTCTGCGAGCGCCGCACGCTGCTCGGGCCGAGCGATCACACGCAGCAGCGTTCCGGGCCGCCCCTTTTTCATTTCGAGCGGCTGAAGCGTGGCGTCGAGCGCTCCCGCCTCGAGCAGGCGCTCTACGGCGTATCCCAGAACTTGCGGGCTGGAATCGTCTATGTTGGCTTCGATGACGGCGACCGTGGTGGCTTCGGAAGCAGCGGTGGTTTCGCCAACCAGAACGCGCAGTACGTTGGCCTGATCGGGGAAATCGTGACCGCCTGCGCCGTAACCAATGGCCGCGATCTTCATGGGCGGCATGGCACCGAACTCGCGAGCCAGCGTAACGGCTACCGCCGCTCCCGTGGGAGTCGTCAGTTCCACGGCCGGTCCGCGCGAATAGACCGGCTTGCCGGTTACAAGGGCCGCCGTGGCGGGGGCCGGTACCGGCATAACTCCGTGGTCCGCTTTGACGGTTCCGCTGCCGAGGTTAAGCGGCGAGCTGTAGACGCCTTCCGCACCGAGCAGTTCCATTCCCAGGCAAGCGCCTACGATGTCGGCGATAGAATCTACCGCGCCGACCTCGTGAAAGTGCACCTTTTCGACAGGAACCTGATGGACCGCAGCCTCGGCTTCGCCCAGGCGTCGAAACACGGCGGAGGCATTTTGCTTGACGCGATCCGGCAGGATAGCACTCTCGATCATTTTCAAGATGCCGGAGAGATGCCGGTGCTTCTGCGGCTCATCCACATGGACGTGAAACTTTGAGGCCGCAATCCCGCAGCGCTTGACCTTTTCGAAAGAAACAGAAGCGCCGCTGTGCAGGGAGCGCAAAGCGTCTGTAATCGCAGCCGTGTCCGCGCCCGCATCGGCGAGCGCGCCCACCAGCATATCTCCGCTGATGCCCGAAAAGGCGTCCAGATAGCAGATGCGCATCGTGTCCAGGAAACTCTCATTATCCTATACACGGTTGCGTACACTCCAATCATTCCTTTATCTTGGGTAGTCCACTATATGGCTGCTCAGATTCCCATCACCGTGGCGCACGGCGACGGCATCGGCCCCGAGATCATGAATGCCACGTTGCGCATTCTGGACGCCGCGGGAGCGCCCCTTGCCATCGAGACTATTGAGATTGGCGAAAAAGTCTATTTACGCGGAAACACCGCCGGCATCGATCCCAGCTCGTGGGATTCGCTACGCCGCACCAAAGTATTCCTCAAGGCGCCGATCACCACGCCCCAAGGCGGCGGGTTCAAGAGCCTGAACGTCACCACGCGGAAAACACTTGGCCTCTACGCCAATGTCCGGCCCTGCGTGTCTTATCATCCGTTTGTCGAGACCAAGCATCACCACATGGATGTTGTGATCGTCCGCGAGAACGAGGAGGACCTTTACGCGGGCGTCGAATACCGGCTGACTGCAAATGAAATTGAGTGCCTGAAGCTCATTTCGCGGCAGGGCTGCGAGAAAATTGTGCGCTACGCGTTCGAGTACGCGCGGCAGCACAAGCGCGCCAAGGTCACCTGTTTCACCAAAGACAACATCATGAAGATGACCGACGGTCTCTTCCACAAAGTCTTCGATGAAATCGCGACGGAATACGCGGACATCCAGAATGAGCACTGGATCGTGGATATTGGCGCAGCGAAGCTGGCCGACACGCCTGAAGCTTTCGATGTGATCGTCATGCCGAACCTCTACGGCGATATTCTTTCCGACGTTGCCGCACAGATTGCGGGATCCGTGGGTCTGGCCGGATCGGCGAATATCGGCGAGCTTTGTGCGATGTTCGAAGCAATCCACGGATCGGCGCCGCGCCGCGCCGGACAGAACCTGGCGAATCCATCGGGCTTGCTGCTGGGGGCCGTGCTGATGCTGGTGCATATCGATCTGCCGGAAGTTGCCGAGCGGGTGCACAACGCCTGGCTGCGGACGCTCGAGGAGGGTGTGCATACTTACGACATCCACAGCGAAGCCACCAGCAAGCAGAAAGTCGGGACTAAAGAGTTCGCTGACGCAGTAATTGCACGACTGGGTAAAAAGCCGGAAACCTTGAAAGCAGTCAGCTACGCGCACCGCGGCAGACAGGCCGCCGGGACCCGCAAGGCTGCACCAGCGCCGCCGAAGACGGAACTAGTTGGCATCGACATTTATCTCGAATGGCCCACACGCGATCCCAAGGAACTGGCCGAGGCGATGAACCGCATCCAGGTTGACGGCTTGAAGTTGTCGACGATTGCCAACCGCGGCCTCAAAGTCTGGCCCGACGGTCTTCCGGAAACGTTCTGCACCGACAGTTTCCGTTGCCGTTATACTGCGGCTCCACAGGGCTCGGCGGTGACATCGCGGCATATTCTTGGGCTGCTGGAACGGGTGGCGGCTGCGGGACTCGACGTAGTCAAAACCGAGAGCCTGCGCAATTTCGATGGCAAGCTGGGCTACACGTTGTCACAAGGAGAATAGATTTCAAACATGGAAAGTGGAAAACCGCTGGTGGCTGTGATCATGGGCAGCAAGTCCGATTGGGAAGTGATGCGCGCCGCAAGCGAGACGTTTACCGAATTCGGCGTGCCACACGAGAGCCGCGTTCTTTCCGCCCATCGCACCCCTGAACTGGCGTCCGAGTTTGCATCCAGTGCGGAAAGCCGGGGGCTGGAGGTGATTATTGCGGGCGCAGGCGGCGCCGCACACCTCGCCGGCGTTACCGCGGCCTATACGACGCTGCCGGTATTAGGCGTGCCCATGGAAAGCGCCTCGCTGAAGGGAATGGATTCGTTGCTCTCTACCGTGCAGATGCCGGCCGGAGTTCCCGTGGGCACGCTCGCTATCGGCAAGCCGGGGGCGAAAAACGCGGCATTGTTCGCCATCGCGATTCTGGCCAACAGCCGTCCGGAGCTTCGCGAAAAACTGCATCGCTTTCGGGCGGAGCAAAAGCAGAAGATTGCGAAAGAAACCCTGCCCTAAACTGGGCCCTTTTTATTGAGCCTGTGCCAGCGGCGAAGGGAAGTGCAGCCCAATACGGAACCGGCCGCCTTTGACCGTGCAGTGTCGCACGGAGGCGCTGCCGGTGAGTCCCAGTTTGTTCACTTTGACGTCGACGACGGCCCCGATGTTCACGGGCTCTTCGGCTTCCACCAGGGCTCCGGAGCGGCTCATGTTAATGCCGCGCGCCGGAATGTACTTCTGTCCGCCGTGGCCGTTGGAAAAGAGCGAGAACCGGTAATCCACCGGCAGGCGCTTGGCGCTCCGATGCTCGCCCCGTCTCGAGGGCGCCACCGCCGCCGCGGCTGCTGATACGGTCACCGGATTCGGTGGATTCAGTTGCAGGATGACCCGGACTCTCATGCGGACCCCTTGTTACACTTCCCTTGCCATTGGATAGGATTCATCAAACCTCTAAAAACGCGTCAGTTGCAGCTCGCGCCCTCTCGCGAAATTAACCAAGGTTAGGGTGACAATCCCGGACAAATTGTCACAAAGCGTCAAATTGTCCAGGCTGATTTCCTTAATCACTTGGCTGATGTCAACAGCTCCGCCTGCAAACGCCGGAAGCTTGGGACATCGCGGATATAGTCGGTTAAGCCGGGAATAGCTTTCGCGGCCAGCTCCCGTGCCTTGGCGGGGTCTTTCGCGGCCAGTGCGTGCAGCAGCTCGTAATCCTCAATGCTTTCGCGCTCGGCTTCGAAGCGGATTGAGCTATGAATGCTGTTCTTCTCGCGCCATGGATAGGTAATAAAGGCGTCGCCTGCGGGCAGCACTTCTTTGCCGTCTTCGATGGCTGGCTCGACGTTGACGTAGGGATCTTGATCCCAGTAGTTCCCGCCCCAATGCAGATATCCCGAGAAGTCGTAGCGGAAGTTGAACCAGTGCAGGAGGCGCGTTTTCAAGAGCGGGTAATCGATGAAGCGGTTCAGGTACCGTTTTTGCGGGTACAAGCAGATGTAGTACCAGGCCTGCCCGCCCTTAGCGACGTGCGCGCGAATGTCGTCAAAGCCGTCGTCGAACTTGCCAAGCTGGGGCACCCAGATGTCGCAGGCATCGCCCAACAGTCCCGCGGTTTGATCGATCGCATCCACCGTGGGCACTCCTGGCAGGTTCTTCCGGATGATCGCCACGTAATGCAAATAAACGGGTGGCTCGGCGCCATGCGCTTCATCGAGCACGTGCTGCACATAACGGGCGAGCCATCCTTTCTGCTGCAAATGCGCGTAGAGCGCCGGCAGAAACGAATTGAAGTGTGCTTCGGCCCGCGGATCGTCTGCGCCCACGTTCATACGGCGCACTTCTCCGTTGTCTACCGCGAACACGGGAATGCTGATCGGCGAATCGTATCCGGACGCTCTGTCCATCAGGTGGCCACCCTCAATCAGCTCTAGTGCGCCGAGACGCGTAAACGTTTCGACCCAGCGGTCCAGCCGGGCGAAATCATATGAAAGGCCGCCCCCGTTCACGTGTGCGTCAGTCAAGGAAAGCACGGGTGTAATCAGAACATTCTGTTTGTGATCTGCCAGCACCCGGCCGATATTGCTCACGGTCTCCCAGTAGCGATCCGTGCTATCGCCGATATCGTAGTAGCGGCGGAGACGATCGGGTGACAGATCGAACCAGGTCGTCACCTTCAGGGTCTGCTTCGCGGGAACCATAGCTTGGGTCACCTCGATACGGAAAGGCATCGCGGCCAGCCGTCGCTTGCCTTCATGGAACGTCGCTTCCCCTCTGTACACGCCCGGTTTGGTTCCGGCAGGTGCGTAAACCGTGATCCAGACGGCTCCGGTTTGATTGGCGTCCAGACGAAACGGGAAGCCTTCAAATAGCGGATCCGGAAACTTGCCCGGAGCTTTGCGCACGACTTCGTCGGCCGGAGAGCCCGGAGGGTTCGCGCGCACGGGAACGTAGACCATGTGCCGGACCTCTGTCTTCAAACCGCCCATCAACTTGACCGTTGCGTCGAGCGCATCGACCGGTTGACTCGTGCGCATCGCGAACTGGATGCTGGTATGGCCGTTGCGCGCGATCAGCCAGCGTTCATCGAGCGCGCGGTTCGTGCCGGGCGCATCGTCGTCAAAGACTTTGGTGAGGGAATCGACCGGCCAGGCCTGAAAATCCGCAGCGGAGCAGATTGTAGCTGCGATAAGAACAATGAGCCACCGTGAGTGTGTCATCGCGCTCGATTATAGGACGAGCATCACCGAATTGGAATGATACCCTCGAAGTATGTTCGATCGCGTGATCTGGATCGTGCTCGACAGTGTCGGAATTGGCGCCATGCCCGATGCTGCCGGGTACGGCGACGCCGGCAGCGACACGCTGGGCAATATCGCGCGTCTTCGTCCCATGCGGCTGCCGAATCTGTGCCGGCTGGGTCTGGCGAATATTAAACCGCTGGCAAATTTGGATCGGGTTTCTTCGCCCGCCGGGGCTTTCGGCCGTTGCGCGCTGGCCTCACCGGGAAAAGACACAACCACGGGTCACTGGGAAATGGCGGGTATTCACCTTGAAAAGCCGCTGCCGCTCTTTCCTCATGGCTTCCCGCCGGACATTGTGAACGAATTCGAGCGCCGGATCGGCCGTCGCGCGCTCGGAAACAAGGCTGCCTCCGGCACGGAGATTATCAAGGAACTCGGTGCCGAGCACATGCGAACGGGTTCACCCATCGTTTATACGTCGGCCGATAGCGTTTTCCAGGTAGCCGCGCACGAAGACGTCATTCCGCTGTGGGAGTTGTACAAGATCTGCGAAACGGCTCGCTCTCTGCTGCACGGACCTTATGAAGTCGGCCGCGTAATTGCGCGCCCGTTCGCCGGTTCGCCGGGCTCGTTCACGCGTACTCCGAATCGCAAGGACTATGCCATTCCACCTCCTCCCGGCATGCTGCTCGACCGTCTTGACGAGCGCGACATCGAGGTCTATTCGGTGGGCAAGATCTTTGACGTGTTCCTTGGACGCGGCATCCGCGATCACGTCAAAACCAAGAATAATGACGACGGTATGGCCAAGACACTGGAAGCTCTGGACGCCGCACCCCGCGGCCTGATTTTCGTCAACCTTGTGGATTTCGACCAGCAGTATGGTCACCGCAACGATGTCGAGGGATACGCCGCGGCGCTCGAACAGTTCGACGCTTGGCTGCCGGCGCTTCTCGAGAAATTGAACGGTACCGACCTTGTGATTCTCAATGCCGACCACGGCTGTGATCCGACCACGCCTTCCACCGATCACAGCCGCGAGTACGTGCCTTTACTCGCGTATGGTCCAAAGTCGCAGGCGGGGGTCAATCTCGGATTGCGGCCGACACTCTCCGATATCGGCCAGACCGTTGCAGAAAACTTCGGAACTTCCATAAGCCGCGGCTCCAGTTTCCTCCCGCACCTCACGTAGTCGCTCGCGCATCTGCTACGCTCGAAGGTGCCACTCAACGGTGCCCACACAGCTCTATGAATAAACCTGTCATGGCGGGTAACTGGAAGATGTACAAGAATCCCGCCGATACAAAAGCGTTTTTCGAAGCTTTCCGGCCGCTCGTCGCAGCCGCCGCGCATTGCGAGATCGTGATTTGTCCGCCGTTTCTTGATCTGCCGGCCGCGCTTGAATCCGCGCACGGAACGAAAATTCAGATTGGCGCGCAGAATCTTTATTGGGGCAAAGAAGGCGCATTCACCGGCGAGGTATCCGGCCCCATGATCCGTGCGGCAGGTGCGACCCACGTCATCGTCGGCCACAGTGAACGCCGCCAGTTTTTCGGTGAAACCGATGCTACAGTTCTGAAGCGCACCATAGCTGCGCTTGAGGCCGGTCTCACTCCAATTGTGTGCGTCGGCGAGCATTTGGCGCATCGCGAAGCGGGTCAAACCGAAACGGTCCTCTGCGGGCAATGTCTGGACGGCATCAGCGGGCTCGATCCGGCGCAGTTCGCCAAAATCCTGGTCGCATACGAGCCGGTTTGGGCGATCGGGACCGGCAAGACGGCTACCCCGGAGATCGCTTCAGAGGCACACAGCATCATCCGCCGCGAACTGCGCCGCAAGTATGGCGATGCAGCGGCCGCCAACCTTCGCATTCTGTACGGCGGCAGCGTCAAGCCCGACAACGTCAAAAGCCTCATGGCCCAGGCGGAAATCAACGGGGTGCTGGTTGGCGGAGCAAGTCTCGATGCTTCTTCATTCGCCAAAATAGTGAATTTCCTGTCGTGAGCACGGCCAACGCAGCGGGCGTAACGGCGCGCCAGCGCTCGCCCCTGCTGCCCATCTTCCTGATCGTGATGGTCGATGTACTCGGCCTCACCATCATTCTGCCCCTGCTCCCGTTTTACGCCGAGCGGCTGGGTGCGAGTCCGACCGTCGTCGGCCTTCTGGTCTCTACCTACGCCGCCTGCCAGCTCATCGCAGGACCCGTGCTCGGTCAGATGTCCGACCGCGTCGGCCGGCGGCCCTTGCTGCTCGTCAGCCAGCTCGGCACGTTCATCGGATTTTTGATTCTCGCCTGGGCCGGCAGTGCCGGCCTCCTTTGGCTCGTGTTTCTCTCTCGAGTGATTGATGGCCTCACCGCAGGCAATCTGTCGCTTGCCCAGGCCTATATTTCGGATGTCACTCGCCCCGAGGAGCGCGCGAAATCCTTCGGCATAATCGGCGTGGCTTTTGGCGTCGGATTCCTGATCGGCCCCGCAATTTCGGGATTCCTCTCCACGTACAGCTACGAATATCCAATCTTCGCCGCTGCTGCGCTCTCCTTTGCCAGCATCATGGCGACCTATTTCCTTCTGCCCTCCGCGCCGGTGATTCCTGATTCCGAAAACACGAACGGAGCGCCGCCGCCCGCCGGTCGCCGTTTGCGAGTGCTGGACTGGGGCAACTACGTAACCTTTTTCAAGCGCCCCGTGTTGGCGGAGCTGCTGTGGCAATTCTTCGCGTTCACTTTCACCTTCGCGATCTTCATGTCCGGCTTCGCGCTGTTCGCCGAGCGCCGTTATACGTGGAACGGCCACGCCTTCGGCCCCAAAGAGGTGGGTTACATCTTTGCCTACGTTGGCTTCTTGGGGATCATATTGCAAGGCGGTTTGATCGGCCGGCTGGTCAAAACTTTCGGCGAAGAGAAACTGGTGACTGCCGGCTTCATCACCGCCACCATCGGTTTCGCGTACATCGGCTTCACCTACCGGCTAACAGGACTCCTGGTGGCCAGCAGTATCTCCTCGTTCGGAACCGGCGTCCTCCGTCCCGCCATCACGAGCCTCATTACACAGCGTGCGGGACGCGAAGAACAGGGCGTTGTCCTGGGGCTGACGCAGTCCTTGATGTCCATCTCACAGATCATCGCCCCGGTCATCGCCGGTTTTCTCATCGATCGCGCGCTGCTAACCACGTGGGCGGTGGTCGGCGCGGCCGTCAGTGCAACCGGCATTCTCATCGGCGCCTTCAAGCCGCGCGCATCCGCTGTCTGACGCTACTCAATCGGCGTCTTCTTTAGCCACCGTTCGAAAAACGCACGCCACGCGGCATCCACTTCCGGGCCGTTCGGTTTGTGGCCGTTATTGGTCGACGCGTATTCGATGCGCTCTGGTACTCCAAGTAGCCGATACACCTCCCGGGCACGGTTCACATAGCCCCAGCTCTCCAGGTCATCGGAATCGCCGCCATGATCCTCCGACTGGCTCCCCCCAATCAGCAGAAACGCACGCGGTGCGGTCAGGGCCATCAGCTCGTGGTGATCGTGCTCGAACCCGGGACGTTTCGTGTCCGGGTTGAGCAGGCTCAGAACCGTGTGCTGCACTGTCGGAATATCGGGAAAAGGTTGCAGCCAGTCCAGGTACCAGCGGTCGTACCAGTTGGTGCTGCCGTTGATGGCGATGTGCGGATCAAGCGCCACGGTGGCTTTGAAGTCGGAATCAAATGCCGCAACGTAAACCGCCGCCTTCGCTCCCAGGGAAAAGCCCATGAATCCGAGCCGCCGCCCGTCCACCTCTTTCAGCGCTCGCAAATAATCCGCTTCCCGGTGCGCATCGTGCACCATCTTGCCCAAACCTGACCAGTGCCCGAACCGCTCGTATAGCTTGTCGATGGCGCCGTTCGCGTAAGTCGTGCCCTCGCGATAGTGCCGGATGAACGACCAGCCCGTCAGCACGACATAACCGTGCTCCACGAGCCACCGCCCCCACCACTGCTCCGGCGCCGTATAGTCGGGCGAGGTTGACGTCCAGCACACCACAGCCGGAAATGGCCCGGGCCCTTGATTTTTCGGCAGGAGCAGCAAGTGTGGTTGATAAAAATCCTTTTCAATAGGCAGATCGATCTCGAGCCGTGTATATGTCTCCAGGTCGCGCCTGTCACGGATCACTGCTTTCCGGATGTCGCCGAACCACTGTTCGTCTTTCGAGTCCGGCGCGACCTTGCCAACGATCTGGGTCCACAGACTTAAGAGCTCGGGTCGCCGCCTTTGGTACCAGTCGTCCGGAGAACGCAATCCCTCCACCAGCGACGGGATCAGCTCGTTCTCCGCTCCTGGCTCGGGCGCTGGACTCTCCCTGGCCGTTACCTTGTGCTGATACAGACGCGACTGGTTGTCCTCGCCGAAAAGGCAGCACGCGGCCGCTGCCAATACGACGTAGCGCAACGTCACGCCGACTTTGCGAGCGGGTTTCTTCCAGAACATTCCGATTTGACGAGCCGCGGTTATACTCCCAGCCTTGTCCGCGCGTAGTACAAACATTGCTGCACGTTGTCTTTCTCCAGTTGCAGCATGCCCGCCGCGCTTTCGCCATCCACGCGCGGCAGCTTCTGCAGCTTGCCCGCCGCATCGCGTACCATGCGCAGCGTGTCGGCTAGGTATCTTCCGTTCCGGTCCGGAAAGGTCGCCCAATATTTGTCCGTCAGACAGGGTACCGGTAGTGGGTTCCGAGTGATCATCTCCAGCGTGAAGCGCGTCTTTGGTCTGACGCGGCGAATCGTTTCGACGGCTCGCCTTAAGTCCACCACGCCCTCGCCCAACGTGACTTCCGACAGCAGGAAGCCCTCCGCACTCGGTTCCACGGCCATGTCCTTGAAGTGAGTCGAGACGGCGTACGGCGCAAGCGTCTCTACCACCGCGGCCGGATCGTCCAGCAGCGCGATATTGTTTCCCGTGTCCAGACATACGCCCAGATATTCGCTGGATCGCTGCTTGATCAGCGCTGCCAGCTCTTCCGCCGTCCAGTCTTTGTGGTTCTCGATCGCCATCGGTACTTGGTGCTTCGTCGCAATCGGAAGCGCCCGGTCGATGGCTGCCGTGCTTCGCGTGACGAAATCCTGCCAGTCGCTCATCCGGGAAAATGTCTCGTAGCGCCGGCCGCCCAACGCCGCGCATCGAACACACAGCGCTCCTGCGGCCTTCGCCCCGGCCACCGTCCGCTCGAACTCGTCGCCGTCGGCCTTGGGCAGTTCCGCCATCACCTCCAGGTACATGCCGAATTCTTCCGCGCGCTGCCGCAACTTACTCAAATAAGCCGGGTCCAGCGACGCCAATGACGCTTGAATTCCGCCCGCTCCCAGCGAATGGCAGTATTCCAGGAACTCGTACGTGTCGGGTGGCTTTCGCACCGTCATAAAAGACGTCGTCGCGATCCCCATACCCGTCCGTGGTGGAACCGCTAGCGCAGGTGCAGCCGCGGCTGCCGCCGCGCCGAGAAGCAGCTCTCTTCGCGTCATAAGTGATAACTCCGCAGCACATCATCCCAGGGCTGACGGTAAGGCCGCTCCAGCCATTTTGCGGCCTCCGCGTCTCCGACAATTTCTTCTGTCTCCGGGTTCCACCGGATCTTGCGTCCCGTGCGCAGCGAGATGTTCGCCAGATGGCAGGCTGTCGTCACCTGATGCCCCTGTTCAACGTCGGCGATCGGCATCCGGCGCGACTTCACACTATCCAAGAAGTTCCGCACATGCAGATTCAGCTGCTCTGCCGAGGATCCCGCCATCTTGAACGGCTCAACCCAGGGCTCGGCCTTTGCGGCTGACCTTTGCGGCCCGCCCGACGGATGCCCCGCAAACTGGGGAATCGCATTCATGGGATCGATCTTCATATCCGGCGTAACGGCAAATCCCTCCCGGTCGATCGCCATGCTTCCCTTGGTTCCAAAAAACTCCAGTATGCCTTCGCCGCGATTGCCCGCGCTGGCCTCGCGCATCGAGAAAACCGCCGTGAACCCCGGATACTCGAACAGCGCGTCCTGCGTGTCCGGCGTCTCTCCGTTATCTTCGAGCGCGAACCTGCCGCCGCTCGATGAAACCGCTGTCGGTCCCTTGACCTGCATGGCCCACTGCACCACGTCGACTTCGTGCGCTCCCAGGTTCGTCATCTGCCCGCCCGAGTAGTCCCAGAACCAGCGGAAATGGTAAAGCGACCGTTTCGGATTGTAGGGCCGCTTCGGAGCCGGGCCCAGCCACAGGTCGTATTGCAGGTCCGTCGGTGGCATCGCGTCGGATGGCGATCCGAATCCGGGCATCACGTTACGGTACGCCCGCATCCGTGCGCTCACTATTTTGCCCAGATACTGCGCCCGCAGCATCTCCACAGCTTTCTGATAATGCAGACCCGACCGCTGCTGTGTTCCTACCTGCACCACGCGCTGGTACCGTCGCGCCGCCTCCACCATCCAGCGGCCTTCCCGTATGAAGAGGCTCAGCGGCTTTTCCACGTAAACATCCTTGCCCGCGGCGCAGGCCATGATCGTCATCAACGCGTGCCAGTGGTCCGGTGTCGAGACCACTACGGCCTGAATGTCTTTGTCCTCGAGCAGTCTTCGAAAATCGGGATAGCTCTTCGCTTTTCCCCCACATGCCGCCACCCCTTGTTCCAGGCGCGGCTGGTAGACATCCGACATCGCTGCCAGGTCCGTGTCCGGCTGATTCTTGAAATCGTGCACGTGCTGGCTGCCCATCAAACCGTAGCCGATGAAGCCGACCTGCACACGGTCGTTGGCGCCCAAAACTCGCGCGTACGAAGCCGCGCTCAGTGCTGTGAGGAAAGTCCTGCGAGTGGTAGGATCAGGATTTCCTATGGACATGTCATTCGAGAATATCACCGAATCCGTCGACGCCTCGATCTACGACGTTCCCTCGAAAGCGCCGGGCCCAAAGGGATCTCTGCCCATCACGCCGGAGATGCTTCTCTCGCGCCCCTCCGGCGATCTCTTCGGTTGGGCGCAGAACGCTGGCATGGGCTGGGATCCCCAAGCCCTGGGCGGCAAAGAGATTCTCCTGCTCAGCACCCACGGCGGCATGCGCGCAGCCGACGGTACCCCGATCGCGCTCGGCCATCATACCGGACACTGGGAAGTCGGTCTGCTCGTTCAGGCCGCTGCCCAGGAGCTCAAATCTCTGGGTGCTGTCCCCTTTGCCGGAGCTTGCACCGATCCTTGCGACGGCCGCACCCAGGGCACTACCGGCATGTTCGACAGCCTGCCTTACCGCAATGACGCCGCCAGCGTCTTCCGCCGCCTCATCCGCTCCATTCCTACCCGCCGCGCCGTTATCGGCGTCGCAACCTGCGACAAAGGGCTTCCCGCGATGATGATGGCCCTCGCCGCCATGCACGATCTGCCATGCGTGCTTGTTCCCGGGGGAGTGACATTGCTCGCCGAGGAAGGCGAAGATGCCGGTCGCGTGCAGTCTGTGGGCGCCCGCTTCGCACACGGCCAGATGACCCTCGAAGCTGCTGCCGAGAATCTCTGCCGCGCCTGCGCTACCCCTGGTGGCGGCTGCCAGTTCCTGGGAACCGCCGCGACCTCCCAAGTCATCGGCGAATCGCTGGGCATGGCCCTTACCCATTCGGCACTCTCACCCTCCGGCCAGCCGGTTTGGCTCGATCTCGCCCGGCGGTCCGCCCGCGCCGCTCTGGCTCTCGAATCTCGCGGTGTGACGATGAAACACATCCTCACCGACGCTTCCATCCGCAACGCGATGACGGTTCACGCCGCCTTTGGTGGATCCACCAACCTGATCCTTCACCTGCCGGCCATCGCCCATGCGGCTGGTTTGAAACGCCCAACCGTCGACGACTGGACCAGCGTGAATCGCAAGATCCCGCGACTGGTCGATGTCCTGCCCAACGGCCCGCGCTCGCACCCGACCATTCAGGTCTTCCTCGCCGGCGGTGTTCCCGAAGTCATGCTGCACCTTCGCCGCGCCGGCTTGCTTGAGCTTGACGCCCTTACTGTCAGCGGCGAAACATTGGGCCGCATGCTCGATTGGTGGGAAGCCTCGGAGCGCCGCACACGTCTGCGAGCAATCTTGCGCGATCGCGACGGCGTCGATCCCGATGACGTCATCATGGATCCCGCCGGCGCCACAAAGCGTGGCCTCACGCCTACCGTGACATTCCCGCGCGGCAATCTCGCCCCCGGTGGCTCCGTTATCAAGAGCACATCCATTGATCCCACAGTCGTCGACCTGGATGGCGTCTATCGCAAGATCGGCCCGGCACGCGTCTTTCAAACCGAAACGGCTGCCATCACCGCCATCAAAAGCAACGGCCCCGACCGCATTCAGCCCGGCGATATCATCGTGCTCATGTGCCGCGGCCCCATGGGCTCTGGCATGGAGGAAATCTTTCAGATTACCTCCGCCCTCCGCTATCTCGATTTCGGCAAGCACATCGCCGTCGTGACCGACGCCCGCTTCAGCGGCGTCTCCACCGGTGCCTGCATCGGCCACGTTACGCCCGAAGCACTTGCTGGCGGTCCCATTGGCAAGGTGCTGGACGGCGACATGATCAAGATCACCATCGATCGCACGACGCTGGCCGGTTCCGTAGATTTAGTCGGCGCCGGGGGCCGCATCTTCGGCGAAGAGGAAGGCACTCGCGTGCTCGCGGGGCGACCCCCGCGGCCCGATCTCGCGCCTGACCCGGCGCTTCCCGCCGATTCCCGCCTCTGGGCTGCCTTACAAAACGCCAGCGGCGGCACCTGGGGCGGCTGCGTCTTCGACGTAGAGAGCATAGTAGCTGCCCTCAAACCGGCATAGTCCTTTCGCCGCAACGGCGCGTCATTTATGGAAAATGCAGTTCACATTCAGACGGGAAGCCACGGTTATGGCAGCATTCGTGTTGGCGCCGTTCCTAATCGGATTGATCATAACCATCTTGGCTGCGTTGCTTCAGCGCCTGTAGTGGCCGGGCACTGCCCGGCCTTAGTACGCTGATCTTATGGGCCGCGCCCTCATCACTCTCGGAATTGTTCTCATCCTCGCCGGCCTTGCCCTGGAGTTTTCCCCACGCCTGCCCTTCCGCATCGGTCGCCTACCCGGCGATATCTACATCCAGCGGCACAACTCCACGTTTTATTTTCCAATCGTGACGTGTATTTTGCTGAGTGTGGTACTGAGCTTGGTGATGTGGCTCGTCAACCGCCGTTGAACTATCGGACCCGGCCCATTTTGTCGAGCGGCCAGTAGACGAAAACCGCTTTCCCGTAAATGTCCCGTCGCCCCACCGTACCCCACGCCCGGCTGTCGTTCGATGAGCTGCGATGGTCGCCCAGCACGAAATAGTTGTCGGCGGGAACGGTCAACGCCGCCATCGATTGCCTGTCGCGAAACATGTCCGGCACGTAAGGCTCGTCCAGGAGTTCGCCATTCACCCAGACAGTTCCGTGATCGATTTGCACCGTGTCGCCCGGCAATCCGATGACGCGCTTAATGTACGATTTACTACGGTCCAGGGGAAAAAAGAACACCACCATGTCGCCGCGCTCAATTTTCCCCGATCCGAAACGGTAAGTGAACTTATTGATGAAAATGCGTTCGTCGTTCACCAGCGCCGGCATCATGCTCGTGCCTTCCACCTTCACCGGCTGATAGATGAAAACGATTAGGATAACGGCCAAAAGGACCGAAAAGGCGAGATCCCGCATCCAGGCGACCGCGCCGAATAGCCCGGATCGACCCGAATGCTCGTGCGGTTCAACTTCCATGCTGTGCCGAAGCCTCTGCCGCATTATAAAACAGCACTACTGACCCCTTATTTGAGTGCTTGATATAACAGACGGATGTGAGTTCTGCTTCGTTCCGCTATCCAATCTGCGGTCTCGACTGTGGCATCGGGGATGCTGGTGCGGAGGCGGGTATCATATGCCTTTTCAATTGCAACGCGCGGATCTCGCCCATTGTCCGGTTCACTTCCGATCGCGTCCTTACCCGCGTCAGGTGCTCCATGATGATGCAGCCCCACAGAATTGCCGTCAGCACCGCGATCGTGGAGAGGCCTGAGGCGGTTATCCGCATACGCTCCAAATACGAGAGCAATCGCTTTTCCAAATCAAATGTCCTTAATTATCAGACGTATCGACGCAAAGATCGTGTGGTCCGGACTTCACAACCGGGCAAATCCGACACGGCATCTGGACGCCAGCCTCTATCAGGCCTCCCGCTCCAGTGCCTGCCCCAAATCGTGGATAATGTCCTCCACCGCTTCGATGCCCACCGAAAGCCGTACCAGCCCGTCCGAGATTCCCATCCGCTCGCGGTGTTTGGGGGAAAGCTCTCTATGGGAACTCATCGCCGGGTACAGCATCATGCTATGGACATCCCCCAGCGATGTCGCCGGCACCACCAGCTTCAAGGCGTTCATGAACCGGAAAACCTCGTCACGCCCGGCATTGGCTAGCTCAAAACTGACGATCGCGCCGAATAATCCATCGGGCAGCATTCGCCGGATCGTTGCGGCATCCGGATGCCCTGGGTCTGCCGGAAAATGCACGCGCGCCACCTCCGGCTGCTCCTTCAGCCAGGAAGCCACCCGGCATGCGTTCGCGCACTGTCTCTCTACGCGCACCGCGAAAGTCTTGATGCCGCGCATCGCCATGTAGCTTTCAAACGGTCCCATCACCGGACCGAATGTCCGCGAGAGCGCCCGCAGCGTGTCATAATGCGCCTCGTCCGACACAACCACGCCCCCAAGCACGTCGCCATGGCCGGCCAGGAATTTCGTCAGGCTGTGCACCACCAGGTTCGCCCCCAGCTCCATCGGGCGCACCAGCAGCGGGGTTGCAAAAGTGCTGTCTACAACCAGCGCCGCTCCCGCTGCCTTTGCCAGTGCCGCGACGCGGTCGATCGCTCCTACCCGCAGCAGCGGATTCGAAATCGTCTCCATCAACACGCAGCCTGGTTTAGCTTCGCGGATCGCCGCCTCCGTGGCTGCCAGGTCGCATACGTCGACGAAGCGCACTTCCACCCCCAGCGGCTCAAGCACCGTCATGAGCAGGTTTACCGTCGCGCCGTACAGTGCGTTCGCCGCCACAATCGACTTCCGTCGGTCCGTGAGCGCCGTCAGAATGGCAACGTGAATCGCCGCCATCCCCGAGCTGCATGCCAGCGCGCCGCGCCCGCCTTCCAGTTCCGCGCACAGCTCCTCGAGCGCTGCATTCGTGGGGTTGTCGTACCGCGCATAGCTGAAACCCGGCTCCTCCCTCCCAAACACGCGGTCCAGCTTCTCCATGCTTTCGTAGAAGAAGCTCGCCGCCGTGTGAATCGGAGTCGTTACAGGAACGTGCTGCCCGGTCTTCTTGCGATCGCCCGCGTGCACCGCCCTGGTCTGCTGCTTCACTTTCTTTTCCATCGAACCCCGTCTTTCGTGTCCTCGAGTATGATTCCCTCCGCCAGCAATTCATCGCGAATCCGGTCCGCCTCGCCGAAGTTCCGCGCCTTCTTTGCCTGCGTTCGTGCCGCCACCCGCGCTTCGATATCCCCATCGGAGAGGGATCCCGTTTTCACGCTCGGCGTCAGTACGTCAAAAACCGCGTCGAACCGGTCCAGGAAAGCTCGCGCTCCCGCCACGTTCTCCGTCCGGAATCCGCCCGCATCCATGGCGACATTCGTGTCCCGCAAATACTCAAATGCCGCGCCTAGGGCGCCCGCCGTGTTTAAATCGTCGTCCAGGCTCTCCGCGAATTGCTTTTCCGCTTCCGCCGTCCGCTGCGCGATTTTCTCGTTTGCCCCTGCCGGAAACTTCTCCTGATCCAGCCGCCATGCAAAATTGCGCAACCGCTCGATCGCCGTTTTCGCCGATTGCAATCCGTCAAACGTAAAGTTCAACTGCTTTCGGTACGGCACCGACAGCAGCAGATAACGCACCGTCTCCGCGGCGTACCCCCGCCCCAGCACATCGCGCAGCGTATAAAAATTCCCCAGCGACTTCGACATCTTCTGCCCGTCCACCAGCAGAAATTCCGAATGCAGCCAGTACTTCGCAAACGGCTTCCCGGTCAGAGACACCGATTGCGCAATCTCGTTCTCGTGATGCGGAAAAATCAGGTCCACTCCGCCCGCGTGAATATCCAGTGTCTCCCCCAAATACTCGATGGCCATCACCGAGCACTCGATGTGCCACCCCGGCCGTCCCGGCCCGATCGGCGTCTCCCAGAACGGCTCGCCGTCTTTCGGTGATTTCCACAGCACGAAATCCCGCGCGTCCGCTTTTTCGTACGTGTCCACGTCCACCCGGGCCCCTGCGCGGATCCCGCTGAAATCGTTGTGCGAAAGCTTTCCATATTCCGGAAAACTCGCGATCCGGAAATACACCGAGCCCTCGCTCGTATACGTGTATCCCTTCTCGCCCAGTTTTCCGATGGCTTGCGCCATTTCCCTGATATGCTCCGTCGCCCGCACCCAGCGCTCGGGGTCGGTCAACCGCAGTACCTTGCAATCCTCGAAAAATGCCTGCTCATAGACCGCCGTGTAATCCTTTAGCGTCTTGTGTTGCTCAAGGGCGTTGCGAATAATCTTGTCTTCCACGTCCGTGATGTTCATTACGTGGTCGAGCTTGTATCCACGCCCAATCAGCCACCGCCGCAGCAGATCGTAGAACGCAAAGGTGCGGAAGTTCCCGATATGCGCGAAGTTATATACCGTGGGTCCGCAAGTGTACATGCGCACGGCATTTGCCTGCTGCGGCCGGAACTCCTCGACCTGCTGCGACATCGTGTTGTAGAAACGCAAGGCCATATTGTGGGGAATTCTCTATCGTATCATCCGGTACCCGAGCTATTTCCGTGCTTACCGTTACGACCCGGCGGAAACCTCGCTCGCCTCTTGCCCCTCTTGTTATTCGGGATATTTTCGATGTTTGGTCATCGAAGATTCGCAAAAAATACGGCTACCGCACTCCGGGGTTGGGTCAATCGAAACTCGTATGTCCACCGCTTCGATTACGCCACGAGGCGAAGGCCCGCGCATGGAACGCCATGAGCTGCGCGAATGGCATGCCCCTGAGCGTCGCGGCGGTGAACAGCGCAGATAGCTGCGCCCTGCCCTGATTGCCTCAGGCGCTCAGATACTTCAAGCTTGCGTCGATCAGGCTCTGCGTGCCTGCGTAGGGCTCGCCCTGGCCTTCCCACTCCATCGAGAAGTAACCCTTGTAGCCCGCTGCCTTCGCGATGCCGAACGTTTTGCCCACGTCTACGCGAAAGACTTTTCCTTCGTCCACTTCCGAATCTTTTACATGCGAGATGCAATACGCGTGCTGGAACATCGCCGTGACCGCTTCGTAATTGAACTTCTCGTCGCCCTTCATCATGGAATTGCAGAAATCCGGCAGACCGTACAGGTACGGATGGCGTAGGTTCTCTATCACCTTCACCAGAAAAAATGCATCTTCGGAGTTCAAATCGTCATTTTCCAGGGTAATGACGATGTTCTTTTCCGCCCCGTAATCCGCAATCGTCCGCAGGCTTTCCGATGCTCTGCCTACGTCCGGCGTGACGCCGCGCACTCCTTCGATGTGCACGCGTATGCTCGGAGATCCCAGCGCCACCGCGGCATTCACCCAACCCTTGGCGTGTTCCACAGCCGCCTTCCGCTTGGCCGCGTCCGTGTCGTAAAGGCTCGCGCGCGAGCCGCACGGGATGTTGATCACGTGCATCCCTGCTTTCTCTACGGCCTCCCGCAGCGAATGCAAATAGCCCGTCTCCAGCGACACAAAGTGCGAATCCAGCGGCTCGATCCCTGGGACCTTGTATTTTGCCTTCACCATCGCCGGAAATTCCAGCAGCGTCATGCCCGGCTTGCCCTTCTCCCGGTCCCGGTTATGCGGCGCATCGATGAATGCGCGGAACGGATACGATGCCACCCCCAGCCGCGCCCGAGGCTCTTTCGGAAACTCGATGTGCGGCTCCTTTGCCGCCAACAGCCCACGCCCCGCCGCGCTCGCAGCCACCGCGGTCCCAAGAAATTGCCGTCGATTCATGCCTGCATTGTACATGTAGCGCAGGGCTCCGGCTTGCCGCGGCCTGTGGGACCCGAGATCATACCGGATACCATTCGATGATAACTTGTGGGACGCATTTGAAATGTGCGTCCGTGGTGAGAAGCCTCAGACCATGCTGCATCGCTCCGGCCGCGATCCAGATGTCATTCGCGGGGATTGGCCGCCCGGCGTCCCCGAGGTAATTCACAATCTCTGCATAGGCGGCGGCAGTGTCCTCATCGATCGCACTGATACTGACGTCTTGCAGTGAAAGAAATCGAGACAGCTTGTTTTCGTTCTCCACGCGTCTGCTTCCCTTCCGAAATCCTGCGTAGAGTTCGCCCAAAACTATCGGACTGACGGTGATTTCCTCAGCACTCTCCAGCGCCGTTTTTATCTCCGCGTGGCCGCGCACGAGCGCCGAGTATCCCGAGGTATCCAGCATCAGCCTGCTCATTTCCAAAGCTCGGGATCGATCTTCCGCTGTTTGGCCAGATACTTATCGAATTCATCCGCCTGGGCCTTGGTCCATGAACCGGAGATGGCATCCAGATTGCGATACCGCGTTCGCTTGCCGGCCCTCTTGTGTGTGGCCACTTTATCCCGGAGTAAATTAATGACGGTTCTGTTGAGACTTGTTCCCTCCTCCTTCGCCTTCTTACGGATTTCTCGTGCCAGGTCCGGTGGCAAGTTGCGGAGAGTAATCGCATCCATGACATTTATCGTACATCTTGCATCACAATGATGCACAACGCTGCATCACGCTCAAGGCTGGATACGCGCCCACGCTCTCCCCTTATGCTCCGCGCCCGAGTCTCTGCGGTGCTTCTTCAGATCCGGTGAAAAGCCTTCAAAATCTCTCGCGTCGAGTATTGCAATGCGATCGGCCTTCCATGCGGGCAGCTCATCGGGCAGTCCGTGGCCGCCAGCGATTTGAGCAGCCATTCCATCTTGCTCTGATCCAACCGCATATTCACCTTGATCGCCGCGCGGCATGCGATCGATGCCGCAATCGCCCGCCGGATGTCGTCCAGTGACACACGCCGTAGCTCCCCTTCCGCTATCTCCAGAACTTCGAAAAGAACCTTTTCGAGATCCGCCGGCCCGATCGCCGCAGGTGCCGCCTTCACCGCAATCGTCCGGTTGCCGAACGGTTCCGTTTCAAATCCCATGGCCCCAAGTTCATCCGCAATCCGCGCGTATTCAATCTGCTGCTCGGGAGTCAGTTGCAGAACCAGCGGCATCAGCAGCCGCTGCACCTCTACATTCCCCGCGGCGCGCTGCTTGAGTACCTTCTCGAACAGAATTCGCTCGTGCGCCACGTGCTGGTCGATGATCCACAGGCCGTCACGGCCGGCAGCGATGATGAAGCTCTCGTGAATCTGCCCCAGTGGCCGCAAGTCCGAAAGCGCGGCAAGCGATGACGCCGGCTCCGTTGCAAATTCCGGGAAGCTCCCATGGCTATCCGGTATACGCAGCCGGACTCCGGTCGCCACCGGCTCCGGCGTCAGAGGAATCGCGCCGTCGCCAAAATCGAATCGCGGTTCCGGCCCGCGCGCCGGCCGGAGCTGAAATTCCGGGGCAGCTGGATCCAGGGCGCCGCTATCTGTGGCCTCCATCGGTGCCTGCGCGCTATATGCCGGCATTGACGACGGCGGATCCCCGCCTTCGCCAGTCGCCGCTTCGTTCTCCAGCATCTGCGAGAACTCGGAATACGGCATACGCGCCGCCGGTTGCGGCGTAGGGGAAACCGGAAACGCCGGTGCCGGCCGCGATGCAATCAGCTTCCCCCGGATGGCGTCCCGCACAAAATCGTGAACGAACGATTGATGCCGGAACCTCACCTCGGTCTTCGACGGGTGTACGTTCACGTCGACTTCTTCATATCCGCTTTCCAGGAAGAGCAGGGCAAATGGAAATGACGCGTGCGGAATCAGGTTGTAATACGCCGCTGACAGTGCGTGCAGCAGCAGCCGGTCGCGTATCAAACGCCCGTTTACAAATATGAATATCGAATTGCGATTCGCCTTTTGCACCTGCGGCCGCGAAACGAATCCTGTCAGCCGGAACAGCTTGGTTGAGGCTTCCTCGGGCTCGCGCCGGAATTCCGCAATCGCTTCAGCCGGCGCCACCGCTACGGGCGGCAGCAGGAACTGCTTCTCGCAAGTGCCCAGGTCCACCAGGTCGTCCAGCGCTCTGCTGCCGAACACCTGGAACACCCGCTCGCGCAGGGTCTCCACTGGCGTCACGTGCAGCAGTTCGTTGGTCTCGCTCGTTAGGCGAAACGTCTTGTCGGGATGTGCCAGGCTATAATGCGTCACCAGTGACGCAATGTGCGCCAGTTCCGTCTGCTCCGATCGCAAAAACTTTTTTCGCGCCGGCACGTTGAAGAACAGATCGCGAACCGTGATGGTCGTTCCCGGCGCGAGGCCCGCTTCGTCACACCGCAGCATTTTCCCGCCGGCCACCTCGACACGGGTTCCCGTTTCTTCTTCCGGTGCCCGCGTCTCCAGCAGAAAACGCGAGACCGACGCAATCGACGGCAGCGCCTCCCCCCTGAAACCCAGCGTCGCAATCGAAAGCAGATCCTTCACGTCTCGCAGCTTGCTGGTCGCGTGCCGTTCGAACGCCAGCATTGCATCGTCGCGCAACATCCCGCACCCGTCGTCCGCGATGCGAATCAGCCTTCGCCCGCCGCTCTCAATCTCAATGCGAAAGGTTCGCGCGCCCGCATCCAGCGAGTTCTCCAGCAGCTCCTTCACCACCGAGGCGGGCCGCTCCACCACTTCGCCCGCTGCAATCTTGTTGGCAACCTGGTCGGGAAGTACACGAATGCGGCCCATAGAAAAGCAGGTGTCAGGTGTTAGGTTCTAGGTGTCAGGGAAACCACTCACCATTGTAGTGGCATCGCGTCCTCGGCTTCGCACCCCTCGGATTGCTGAAACCTGAACCTGAAACCTCGTTCCCCTAGCACCTGGAACCTAACACCTAAACCTCATAGCCCTGGGCCCTTCACACCTTTTCGAGCGCCGTGCTATCGTGGTTCCCAGTGTCATCGGCCCTGAGTTTTCATCTCCCTCAGTATGAGGGCCCGCTGGATCTTCTGCTCGACCTGATCCGCAGCCAGAAAATCGATATTCGCGATATTCCTATCGCCCAGCTCACCGCCCAATATTTCGAGTACATGGAAAAGGCGCGGCAGATGGATATCGACCTCAGCGCCGAATTTGTCTTCATGGCCGCGACGCTCATCTACATCAAGTCCAAGATGCTGCTTCCCCAGGATCCCGCCCTCAAGGCCGAGGACGACGCTGAAGATCCGCGCCAGGAATTGGTCGACCGGCTGCTCGAGCACGAAAAATACAAAAATGCGGCCGAAATGCTGCAGCAAAAACGGATCATCGAAGAGAACGTCTGGTCCAATCCGCAATTGAAGGCGTTTGTCTCCGAAAACGACGACCCTGGAGTCGCCGCCACTTTGTTCGATTTGGTCAAAGCCTTTGGCGAAGCCTTGGAACGCGCCAAAAACCGGCCCGTCTATGAAGTGGTTGGCGAAGAAGTCACCGTCGGCGACATGGTGCAATACCTGAAATCGATGTTTCTTGCCGCCAATGCCGACGAACCTGTTTTCATCATGCGCCTGTTCGAGCAGCAGCGCAGCCGCCGCGCCATGATCGCGCTTTTTCTCGCCGTGCTCGAGATGGTGAAAATGCAAGCCGTCGAGGTTTGCCAGAAGGACCTGTTCGGGGAAATCGCACTGATGCGACAGAAAGATTTTGACGCGGTTTTCGCCTCCGCGGAACCCGTGGCAGCAATTGAAAAGGGCTATAAGTAAACAGGGAATGCAAGATCGTCAAACCGTACCGCAGGAAATCGTCTCCGCCGAAGACCTCTTGGCTCAGCCGTCTCAACCGGTGGAAACCCTCTCCCCCGAGGATGTCAATCTTCGGGCCCTACTTGAAACCATCGTTTACGTGACCGAGGAGCCGTTATCCGCGGCGCAAATCGCCGATGCCTTGGGAGAGCCTCGCGACCGTGTTGAACGGCTTCTCGATCTTTTGGTCGCCGAATTTGAAAAACCGGAACACGGCGTCACCATTCGCGAACTCGCCGGCGGCTACAAGATGGCCACCAAAGCCGAGCATCATGAGCGCGTCCGAGCCTTTGTGAAAAGCCTCCGCCCGCCCCTGAAGCTCTCGCTGCCCGCGCTGGAAACCCTCGCGGTCATCGCCTATAAGCAGCCCGTCACCGCGCCCGAAATCCTCGAGATTCGCGGCGTGCAGGGCGGCGGTGTGCTCAAAACCCTCCTCGATCGCAAGCTGATCGCTACTGCCGGCCGCAAAAATGTGATCGGCAAGCCCATGCAGTACAAAACCACGAAAGAATTTCTCGTACAATTTGGTTTGAAGGATTTGACCGAACTCCCGACTCTCAAGGAGTTCGACGAGATCCGTCGGCTCGCCGTAGCCGACGAAACCGCAGATGCCAAAGCTGGCGCCGCTTCGGCTGACGAGGTTTGAAGAGAATGCCGGAGGAAAGACTACAAAAATTGCTATCCCGGGCGGGAGCGGCATCACGCCGCCACGCCGAACAGATGATCCTGGAAGGCCGCGTCTCGGTGAACGGAAGTGTCGTCACTGAGCTGGGCAGCAAGGCCGATTTTGGCCGCGACCATATTCGCGTCGACGGCAAGCTCTTGCAGCAGCCCAAACGCGTGCTCTACTTGGCTCTCAATAAGCCTAACAACTTCGTGACCACGGTCACCGATCCGCAGGGCCGTCCCACCGTGATGGACCTGTTGCGCGGGGTGAAAGACCGCGTTTATCCTGTGGGCCGTCTCGATTATCACAGCGAGGGCTTGCTGCTCCTGACCAATGACGGCGAGCTGGCCAACGCCATCACCTCCGCCGCCAGTCACTTGCCGAAAACATATCTGGTGAAAGTCAATGGTCCGCTCACCGCAGAGCAGGAGCAGGCCTTTCGCGAAGGCCTGCCCATTGAAGGTAAGCGCACAGCGCCGGCCGGTATCAAGCTGACTCATCGTGCGCAAAATCCCTGGTACGAGATCCGGCTTTTCGAAGGCCGGAAAAACCAGATCCGCATGATGTTCAAGCATTTCGGACGGCTGGTGGAGAAACTGAAGCGCGTGCGCATCGGTCCGGTCGAACTCGGTCCTCTCAAGCCCGGCACCTTCCGCTATCTCTCGCTTGCCGAGGTCGCTCAGCTGCAGAAGGCGTCGAAAACCCATCAGCGCCGCGATGAAGCTCCCGTCGAGCGATAGCGGTATGGTAAGTATCGGAGAAATTCTGCGATCCGCTCGGTCGATTGCGGTAGTGGGCCTTTCCAGCAAGCGTTACCGTCCCAGCTACGGAGTCGCCGAATATTTGCAGAATGCCGGGTACCGCATCGTCCCGGTAAATCCTCTCGAAGAAACTGTTCTCGGCGAGAAGGCCTATGCCGAACTCGACCAGGTGCCGGAACACATCGATATCGTGGACATCTTTCGCCGTGCCGAGTTCGTTCCGGAAATCGTGAATGCCGCCATCCGTCTGGGCGCCCGCGCCATTTGGATGCAGGAGGGTGTGGTCCACGAAGAGGCCGCTGCCAAAGCCCGCGCCGCCGGTCTCGAAGTGGTCATGGACCGCTGCATCCTTAAGGAACACCGCCGGATGCTGGTCAGTTCAAGTTTGTAATTTCCAACTGGTCCCCGGCTTGCGTTCCGGTTTGCTGGATCGTCCCGGCTGGCAATTCAAGCACCGAATGCGCCGTCAGGCACGCCGATGCTCGCCATGGCGCCATTTCCGGCCTGATCTTCTTCACTTTGTGGTTCTTGTCGAGATACAGCACATCGATCGTGAATTTCATGAAGAAGCTGTGCACCGATTCGCAGGGAACGATCCACAGCCCGTCGCCCGGCTCGAGACTAGTGTGTTTCAATAATCCGGTTCGCCGCGTCTCGCTCGTATCCGCCAACGTGGCGCCGTCGGCCAGTACGACATTGCGCGTTGTATTGTAAACGCGAATTTTCACGTTTACTTGACGACCACCTTTTCCACCGATTCGTTATCGCAGTCGTCGGCCACGCGAACCGCGATGGTGTGTTCGCCGGGGGAAACTTCCGCGAGCTTCAGATCGTAGTCCAACTCCTTGAAATCAGAGAGTTTCGTCACCGGATCGACGACCATCCACTCGCCGCCATCGAGCGAGTATTCCGCCTTGCTGATGATGCTCAGGTTATCGGCCGCGTGCCAGTGTACTTCGATGTTCTTCCCGTTTTTCGTTCCGGTCAGATTAGCGATGCGCGGCGGTGTGTTATCAATCATCAGAACGTCACTCTCCAGTTGTCCGGTCAGCGCGTCTTCTTTCGTGTTGCTCGGCAGGTCAGAGGCGGTGATGCGGAGCTTGTATTCTCCATCCGGAAAAGCCGTTGAGTCCCAACTAATGTATTTTTCCCTGACCTTGTCCTTCAACAGTTTCCAGGCGGTCTCGTGCAGCCCGCGAATCTCCACGGTGTAGACTAGCGTGTCCCCGTTTTCGTCCGCAGCCGTCCAACGCGCACCGATAGCACCTTTCGAGTACTGCATGGTCGGAGTGGAGGTGCTTGTATCGAGGGAAAGCGCCGGAGTCGAAGTATGTTTGCCGAGAGGCGGCAAGCTCAAGGGACCAGGGGTGTTAGGACCAGGAGCGGGCGGGGTGGGGAACTTGTAATTCGCCGGGGTGACCTCGATTTCGTTGACGCGAGGCGCGACGTTGCGCGGCAAATACGCCACTTCGACATCATCGAGTTGCGGGGAACCACCAGTAAGTATCGCTTTCCATTGGAGAAAGCGGGCGGGCGGGGAAGTCACTGGTATTCCTTCCCCGGAAGTGATGGCTGTCGACCAGGCGCTCCAGTTTCTTTGGGGGCGATCCAGATTACCGCTCCGCGTTGTCATTGCGATGCTGCCGCCGTTCAGTGTGCCTTTGAAAGACAGCCGGCCCCAACGGGAAAAGTTGCCGGCGTCGAAGGCGTCGGATTCGATGGAACCTTCGTGTTCGAGGCCGGGACCGATCTCGTAGACTTTGCCAACATTGGCAGTAACGGCGTAAAGCTTTCCGCCGGAACCGTTTAGCAGGGCGGTCACTTGTGTCGGGGCAGCGTTAATCAGGACTGTCGAGAGCGAGGGTGAGTCGATGCGGTAAATAAGCCCTTTGTTTCCCGTGCCGAGCAGCGGTTTGCCATCGGCGTCAAAGGCGATCGCATACACGATGTCGTGAGAATGGCTCCAAAGCTTCTCCGGATACCCGTCGGGATGGATCCGGTAGAAATCGGAACCGCCGGGAATGGCCACCGGGCCGCTTGGACCGCCTGCTGGTGGAGGCGTCGATTGCGCGTGCGGGTTCGGTTGGGGTGCAGGTTGTGGGGAGACGGCGGCAGGCGGCGGCGCAACGGGCGGTGGGGCCGCGGGTGGCGGTCCGGCAATTTTGGCTCCAACGCCGGCGGCGTAGATTGAGCCGTCAGAAGCGACGGCAAGGGCCGTCACCTCCCGCTTGGCCATTTCATATAGGACGAACCCTTCGCCCGAAGGCGAAATGCGCATCACCAGGCCATCCGGCTCGGTGCCCACAATCAGGTTGCCACGGCTGTCGAAGGCCAGAGAGCGAACGTGGGCTTCATCGCTTTTGAAGAAAACGGAGCCTTTGCCTTCGGGCGAGACGCGATGGATTTCGCCTTCGTCGCCGGTAGCGACAAACAGATCGCCTTTGGTATCGAATGCGAGGGCCCAAATGTACTTGGTTTTGGGCTCGTAGAAGACTTCAGGTTTAGAGTCGCCCGAAACGCGAAAGATCTTGCCGTCGGGGGCGGTCGCTACGTAGATACGGTTCTTGGAATCGACGGCGAGGGCATGGATTTCGATGGCGTCGAATTCGGCGAGGGTCTTTTTCTCACCGGACGGCGAAATGCGATACAGCTTCGCGCCTGGGCCTCCGCCGGCATAGAGAGTGCCCTTGGAATCGCGGGCGAGCGCCCACAAATAGGCGGAGGAGGAATCGAACAGCTCAGCGAAACGGGGCGCGAGCGTGATGCGGCCGTCGCTGCGCAGCGAGAGATTCTTAATAACGCCTTTTTCGAAGTCGGAATAATCGGTCTCTACCCAGGTGCGTGTCTGGCCGGCCCAGAGACCGGCGGCCAAAGCGGCAGAGGAGGCCACACAAAGAATGACTTTTTTCATGATGAAATGCGTTTGGACAAAGGCTACTTTACCGTGATCTTCAGAGAGTAACTGCCGCTCACGACGTAATCGAAAGGCACGGAGGACTGCTCGAACGCGCTTTCCGATGAGGTAATGATGGGGCGGCTGGCAGAGCGTCCGGCCTGCATCACATTCAACACGGACGCAGGAAGACTGGGCATGGTCTTGTCATCGTAGTAAGCCGTGGGCGTTGCCTCAAGGAGCGAGATATAGAGCTTATTGTTGCTGCGCTCCTGATTGATCAGCGAAACCGTCTCGGAGAGATCCATGTAGCGGTTGAGATAGCCGGCCATGCTCTGCATGTGGTTGAGCGTTTCGGCATCACTCAACAGGATGCGGTGCTCGCCCTTGCTGATGCCTTCACGGACGTGGACGGTGAGATCGCGCTCGAGGCGGTCGCCACGGTAGGGCCGCAGGAAGACTTTAACGGGCACGTCTTCTCCGGGCCGCACTTCGCTATCGGCGACCCAGGCATTTTCAATCGTAGCCACGCGGCGTTCGGGGAGCAGGTCAACCGTGACGGCGACGCGTTTCAATTGCGGGGTCTTCACGGCGTTCAGGTAAAGGCGGTTGAATTTGTCCCCCCACCAGCCGGCGAGGACCATGGGCGCGGGCATGGGCATTTCGCCGGAGGCCTGCATAGTGTTGAGCGAGAGACTGCCACCGGCGTCGAGATCGACCCGGCCGGTGAGCCGGTAAGTCGCTTCGTCCTTAAATTCATTCAAACCGGAAACGGAATTGAACAGCGTGAGCATCATCAGGTACGGCGTCCACTTCTGCTGATCGAAGACGTTGAAACGAAAATCTTTCTGGCTGCGCACCGAATCCTTGTCGCCCAGGGAGCGGACCGAAACGGTGACGGGAATCATTCTGGATTCATCACCCAGGACGCCCATAATGCCGCTGTGCCGGTCCTGATGAAGTGCTCCGACGATGTCGGTGGCGTTGGCGAATTTGTTGGGCTGGAACGCAGAAGACAGGACCATGAGGACTTCACCTTTGCTCATCGGCATGTCGACGGGTCCGAGATTGAAGAAGGGGTGGCCGAAGGCAAGGACATGCTTGCCGTCGTTATAGGTGACCGTGCCGAGGCCCGTAATACTCATATCGCCGGAGACGAGGACGCCGGCCACGGATTCTCCCGGTTGGAGTGCGGAGTTCCAGCCAGCGGCGGGCTTGGCGGTATACGCCTGGCTACTGGCGCCACCCTGCACGGCGTGAATGCCTAAACGCTCGAACAGAGGTCCGAATTCATCGAGCACGTTCTCGTGAAATCCGGAGAAAACGAGCGGGGTGTCGATGGGGGTCATCAGAGGAGCCGAGCGCGGCAGATTAGGCGATGCACCAGCCGATACGGCGCGGGCCAGCAGTTCGCTGGGAACCGTGACCTGCTCCTGGGGGGCTGCTTTATCGGGCGTGCGCGCTTCGATGGGGCGCGATTGATCCGCGTCGTCGATTTCGAGCATGAGCTCGATGGGCGTGATGCCGCAGATAGCGTCTGGCGAAAAGACGCTCAGGCGGAGCGCGATGGCTCCGATGAGTTTGCCATCGACGTAGACTGGGCTGCCGCTCATGCCGCCGGCGACGTTGGTGCGTTGGGCTTTACCGCCGAGTTTTGCCAGGATAATGTCCTGCCGGGGTCCCCACTGATTTTTCCAAAGGCCGATGATTTCGACGGGAACGGGTTCCGGCCGGGTTCCCTGGAAGACGGTCCACGCAACGCCTTGCATGCCGGGTTGCAGTTCCGAGGACCTGAGGATTTCGACTTTGCCGGATTTGGGAGGTTGTGGCGCCAGTTCCGCGGAAAACGTGGGAAGCGAAGCGGCCGCGAGCACGCCAACCGCCGCGGCGAGGTATCTTTTCATGCCGTAAAGAACTCCGTTATGTTCAGTTTACTACGGGCGGAAGAACGGGACGGTTTTAAGGGGTTTTGGGATCGCAAAGAAAGGCCGCACGTCTGCCGCAAGGGCGGCGGCAGCCCTGCGCTACGGGATTGACGGGGGCAGGGGCGGTGGGTATAGTAAGTGAGTACTTACTTACAAAGAGAGGGCGGTGCCCGGCCCCTACAGCAACCATGCCGCAAGCCATTCTCGAAGCCGCGCACAAGCGCATGCCGGCGGCGGACCGGCGGACGCAGCTCATTGAAGTAGCTCTGGAGCTGTTTTCGAAGCACGGGTTCAGCGGGACGACGACGCGGGAGATTGCGGCGGCGGCAGGCGTCAGCGAAGCCATCATTTTCCGGCATTTCGCGAGCAAGGAAGAGCTGTATGCAGCGCTGCTGGAGTACAAGAATCGCGAAGGGCGGCTGGAGGAGTGGCTGGCGGAACTGCGCGGATACGCGGCGCGGCGCGATGACGAGGGACTGTTCCGAAGCCTGGTCCGGCGGATTCTGGACTCTTACCGGTTGGACGCGAGTTTTCAGCGGCTGCTGATGTTCTCGACGCTCGACGCGCACGAGTTTTCACAACTCTTGCACCGGAATATCGGCTTTCCGTTGTACGGGTTCCTTTACGACTACATCGTGAAGCGAAAGCGCGAGGGAGCGTTTGAAGGCCTCGATCCGGCGTCGGTAATTTTCGCCGTGGTGGGGATGCCGTCGTATTTCGGGATGGTGACGAAGGTGTTCGGGATCAAATTGAAAACTGCTTCGGACGAACGGACGGCGGAGCATTTTACGCGGGTGTTGCTGGAAGGGTTGGGGAGTAAGCGGGCTAAGAGCAGGAAGAGCGGGAGGAAGAGATGAAAGGCAGCTCCCGTTTGACAAACCACTCCCTTTGGTCGCGGCTCAGTAAGGCAGCGATGGCCTGTGTGGCGATGACGGCTGTGATTTCTTGTGGACGGACGGCGGCGAACTCGGCGGGGGTGCAGGCGGCGGAGATGAAGCCGGTGCGGGTGGCGACGGCTACGGCTGTCAGCAGAGATGTGGCGGTTTCGATTTCATCGAGCGGGACGTTTGTGGCGGAAGAAGCTTCGGATCTCGCTCCGATGGCGGCGGGGCGCGTAGTGGCGACACCGGTGGACGTAGGCGCGTGGGTGAACCAAGGCGACGTGATTGCGCGGCTGGATGACCGGGACGCGCAGCTGCGAATGGAGCAAGCGCAGGCGGCCGTACAGCAGGCGGAAGCCGGCCTGGCGCAGGCACGGATGCGGATCGGACTTGGTGAGAAGGCGCAATTCGATCCGGCGGCAGTGCCAGAGGTGCAGGCAGCGAAAGCCGCATACGATTCGGCGGAGGCGCAGGCGAAGCTGGCGGCGGCGAATGCCAAACGATATGCGAGCCTGGTGGCGACGGGCGACGTTTCAGCGAGCAGCTATGAGCAGGCGCGCACGCAGTCGGACAGCGCGCAGGCGCAGGCGGGCGCGGCGCGGCGGCAGTACGAATCGGCAGTGAACATTGCGCGGCTGAACCATCAGGGAATCGATAGTGCCGAAGCCGCGGTGGCGTCGGCGCGGTCACAACTGGCGATGGCGAGGAAGGAGCTCGACGATACGGTGGTGCGCGCGCCGTTTGCAGGTTACGTGAGCGAGCGGCACATGTCGGCCGGCGAATCGGTAAGCCCATCGTCGAAGATTGCGACGGTGCTGCGCGCAAATCCGATCCGGCTGGATCTGCAGATATCGGAGATGGAGGCGGCGCGCCTTCGAACGGGGATGAAGGTAATCGCACAGGTGGCGGCCAAACCGGGAAAAGAGTTTACAGGGAGGGTGACGGTGCTGAGCCCGGCGGTTGACCCGAGCTCGCGCGCCATGACGATACGGGCGGAGTTCACGAATCCGTCATTCGAGCTGCGGCCGGGAATGTTTGCCACGGCACGGGTGCTGTTGCCAGAGGGCGAGCAGGCGGTATTCGTGCCAACGGCGGCGGTGCTGACGGACGCGAGCGCTAACACGTCGCGGGTATTCGTGATTGAAAAAGGGCGGGCCCGGGTACGGGTGGTGCAGGCGGGTGGAGCAGTGGACGGCATGACGCGCATCGTTTCCGGGCTGGCACCGGGGGCGGTTGCCGCCTCCAGCAATCTTCAGGATCTCTACGACGGTGTGCAGATCGAGCGCCGGAACTGACAGCGTCATGATGCAGACGGGCCAACGGGAGTTCACGGGTGCATAAGCTTGCAGCGATCTGCGTAAAACGCCCGGTATTCGCCACGATGCTGGTGCTGGCGCTGACGGTGGCGGGCGCGTTTTCGTTCTTCAGTTTGGGGGTGGACCTGCTGCCGAAGGTGGACGTGCCGATGGTGCAGGTGCTCGTTGCGAATCCGGGGGCGGCGCCGGAGCAGGTGGAGACGGAAATCACTAAAAAAATCGAAGGCGCGGTGAACACGATCAGCGGGATCGAGGAGCTGCATTCGTCGTCGACCGAGGGGCTTTCGATTGTCAGCATTGGCTTCCAGTTGGACAAGAACGGCGACGTAGGGGCGCAGGAGGTGCGCGACAAGGTCAACCTGGTGATGGCGGATTTGCCGGAGACGGCGCGGCCGCCGGTGGTGCAAAAATTCGATACCGATGCCGCGCCGGTGCTGCGGATTGTGGTTTCCGCTCCGCGGCCGCTGCGCGAGGTGACGCACATTGCGGAGAAGCAGATCGAAGAACAGATCGAGAACCTGAAGGGCGTCGGCCTCGTGCAGCTTGTGGGCGGGGCGCGACGGGAGATCGATGTGGATGTGGATCCGAATCGCATGCGCGCCTATGCGCTGACGGTTTCCGATGTTGCAGGAGCGCTGCGGCAGGAGAACCTGGAACTGCCGGGCGGGCGGATGGATCAAGGATCGCGCGAACTGACGGTGCGGACGCTGGGGCGGATTGCGGACCCGAAAGACTTCAACAACGTGGTGGTGGCGCATCGGGGGGCCTACGCGGTGCGGGTCAGCGACATCGGGCGGGCGATGGACGGCGCGCAGGAAGTGCGGAGCGTTTCACTGCTGAACGGGAAGCCGGCAGTGACGCTGGTTGTATCGAAGCAATCGGGGGAGAACGTGGTGGCAGTGGCAGCGGCCGTGCGCGAGCGGCTGGCGGCGATTTTGCCGGGACTGCCGAAGGACGTACACGCGGAGGTGATCGGCGACGAATCGGTATTCATTCAGGCGGCGGTGGAATCGATCGAGACGCACTTGATAGAAGGTAGTCTGTTGGCGGCAGTCGTGATTTACCTGTTTCTGGCGAGCGTGCGGACGACGCTGATTGCGGCGATTGCGATTCCGACATCGATCATCTCGACGTTCGGGCTGATGGCGGCGATGAATTACAGCTTGAACCAGATCACAATGCTGGCGCTGACACTGATGGTGGGGATCGTGGTAGACGATGCCATTATCGTGCTGGAGAACATCTACCGTTTCATCGAGGAGAAGGGGCTGCCGCCCTTTCAGGCGGCCATCGAGGGGACGAAAGAGATCGGGCTGGCGGTGATGGCGACGACGATGTCGCTGCTGGCGGTGTTTGTGCCGGTGGGGTTCATGGGCGGGATCGTGGGGCGGTTCATGTCGTCGTTTGGGCTGACGGCGTCGTTCGCGATTGCGGTGTCGCTGCTGGTTTCGTTCACGCTAACGCCGATGCTGGGGGCGCGGTGGCTGAGGCCGCTGGGGAGCGGCGGGCACAAATCGAAAGATACGGGGTTGTTTGCGCGGATCGATCGTGTTTATACGCGGATGTTGGAGTGGTCGATGGGGCACAGGCGGGCGATGGTGGCGTTGAGCGGGCTGGTGGTGGTGAGCATCGTGCCTTGGTTCGCGCTAATCGGGAAGAACTTCGTACCAGACGATGACCGGTCGGAATTCGAGATCACATTGCGGGCGGGGGAAGAGGCGAGCCTGGCGGCCACGGAGACGGTGGCGGAACGCGTGGCGCGTGAGGTGCGGCAGATTCCGGGAGTAGCGGCGACGCTGACGAGCATCGGGGGAGGGACGCAGCACGCGGTGAATGCGGCGCTGATTTACGTGAAGCTGGCGCCTATCGGCGAGCGCGATTTGAATCAGCAGCAGATCATGGTGCGGACGCGCGAATTGCTGAAGGGGTTTCCGCGGGAGCTGCGGACGTCGGTGCAAGCGCCTGGAGGAGACCCGGACGGGCGGAACGCGGCGGTGCAGTACACGCTGAGCGGGCCTGATCTGGGAAAGCTGGCCGGGTACTCGAAGACGATGCTGGGGCGGATGAAGGCGCTTCCGGACGTAGTGGATGCGGATTCGTCGCTGGTGCTGGGAAAACCGGAGCTGCGAATTGCGATCGATCGGGACCGCGCGGCGGACCTGGGAGTGCGGGTGAGCGACGTGGCGCAGGCGCTGAATGTGATGGTGGCGGGGCAAAACATTTCGACGTTCGAGGCGGGGGCGGATCAATACGACGTTCGGCTGCGGGCGGTGAGCGAATCGCGGGCGAGCGCGGACACGCTGAAGCGGCTGATTGTGGGGTCAAGTAAACGCGGCTGGGTGAGCTTAGATGATGTGGTTTCGATGCACGAGGGAGCGGGACCGGCGACGATCGACCGCCTGAACCGGCAGCGCGAAGTCACGCTGTTCAGCAACGTGCGGTCTGGCGGGTCGGAAGCGGCGGTGCTCGCCAAGCTGGACGATTTTGCGGCGGATCTCAAGATGGAGCCGGGATACAAGACGGAACTGGGCGGGACGTCGCGCGAGCTGGGACGCACGGGCTATTACTTCATCCTGGCGATTTCGCTGTCGTTCATCTTCATGTATATGGTGCTGGCGGCGCAGTTCGAATCGTTTCTGCACCCGGTGACGATTCTTCTGACGCTGCCCATGGCGGTGCCGTTCGGCATCATCTCGCTGCTGGTGGCGGGGCAGACGATTAACGTCTTTTCGGGACTGGGGCTGCTGCTGCTGTTCGGGATTGTGAAGAAAAATGCCATTCTGCAGATCGACCATACCAACGGCCTGCGAGCGGCGGGGATGGTGCGGTATGACGCGATCATCCAGGCGAATCGCGACCGGTTGCGGCCAATTCTGATGACGACGGCGTCGCTGGTGGCGGGAATGATTCCGCTGGTGGTGGCGGGCGGGCCGGGAGCGGCGACGAACCGCTCGATCGGCGTGCTGGTGGTGGGGGGACAGACGCTGTGCCTGCTCCTGACGCTGCTGGCGGTGCCCGTGTTCTACTCGATCTTCGAGGATTGGAAAGAAGCGCCCGTGTGGCAGAGAGTGGGGGCGGCGCTGCAATCGCGATGGCGGTGGGCGTCGCGATGAAGTGGGCGGCGGTTGTGATGATCAGTGTCGCGGTTATGGAGGCGGCGGAGGCGGGCTTTGTGCTGCCGGAGCGGCCTGGGATCGCGGGAAAGGTTTCGATCACTCTCGAAGGCGCGATTCATGAGGTGCTGGCCAACAACCGGGACCTGGAGATTTCGCGCATCGACCGGGAAGTCGCGGGCTTCAACGTCACGGCGGCGAAGGGCGCATACGATCCCCGCCTGGGGCTGGAAAGCTATTGGGAACGGTCGGTTTTTCCGATCGGGTCGGTGATTGGCGGAGGGCCGAACGGAGCGATTTCGCAGGCGACGATGACTGCAGTGCCGCAGGTGGGCGGGCTACTTCCCTGGGGCGGGTCGTATACGATGAGCCTCACGTCGAGCCGGGTGTCGAGCGACAATCAGTTCAACACGCTCAACCCGCAATATCCGAGCGCAATGACGCTGACGTTTACACAGCCACTGGGACGCAATCTTCTGTATGACGACGCACGGCACCACATCGAAGTAGCGAAGAAGAACCAGGCGTTGAGCGATGCGCAGTTCCGCCAGCGCGTGACGGAGATTGTCACGCAGGCGGTGGATGCGTATTGGGAACTGGCGTACGCGGCGCGCAACCTGGAGTTACAGCTCGAGGCCGTGGAACTGGCACGGCGGCAGGTGGAGAGCAATGAGCGCCTGGAGAGGCAGGGGCTGCTGGCGCCCATCGATGTGAACGAAGCGGAGACGCAGTTGGACAACCTGGAGCAGAGTGCGTACAGCGCACAGGAAAATCTAACGCGCTCCGAAAACGCCCTGAAAATGCTGATGGTGGGGGACAGGCTGGCGCCGATTTGGGCGGAGGCGCTGATTCCCGAGACGCCGCTAAACCTGGAGATGCCAAAAGTGGAGACGGCGGACGCAGTAAGCGGAGCGGTGGCGCACCGTCCGGAATTGGAGCAGGTGAAGTTAGCGCGGGCGATCAATGATGCGGACTCACGGTACTACCGCGAGCAGACGAAGCCGCAGGTGGATCTGATCGGCACGTATGTGGGGAACGGGTTAGCCGGGCGCGTGCTGGCGGCGCAACCGAATCCGTTGACGGCGGGGACGGATGCGATTGTGGCACGGATCAACCAGCTTTCACAGATTGAGGGGCTGCCACCGGTACCGCCGATTTCGTTTGGGTCGGGCGCGGTGCCGCCGGAGCTGGTGGGCGGGTACGGGCAATCGCTGGCGAATATCGGCGGGTGGAATTTTCCGACGCTGCATGCCGGAGTGCGGGTGTCGCTGCCCATTCGTAACCGGACGGCAGAGGCGAGCCTGGGAGCTTCGGTGGCGCAGGGACGGAGGATTGAGAGCCAGATTGCGGAGCTTGAGCAATTGGTCGAAGCGGATGTGCGGAACACAATCCAGTCGATGGAATCGGCGAAGGCACGGCTTGGATCGGCGCGCGCGGCGCGGCAATCGGCTGAGGCGCAGCATCAAAGCGAAATACGCAAGTTTCAAACGGGAACGTCGACAGTGTTTCTGGTGTTGCAGCGGCAAACGGCGATGATCAATGCGCGCGATCTGGAAATTCGGGCGCAGGCGGATTTAAGCAAAGCCATTGCGGAATATGAACGCGCAACGGCGAAGACATTGGAGAACCGCGGGATTGATGTGATGGCGAGGAAACCGTGACGTCAGCCGATCACGGCGAGTAAGTCCTTGGCTTCGACCTGCTGGCCGGCCTGGGCGTGGATGGCGATGACTTTTCCGGCTATGGGCGCATAGACGGTGCTCTGCATTTTCATGGCTTCGATCACCAGGAGGCGATCACCTTTCGCGATGGTTTGATTGGGCTCGATGGCGACCGAGGTGATCATACCGGGGAGCGGAGCGCCGACATGGCCGGGATTGTTGGGATCGGCCTTCAGACGCTCGGCAGCACTGGCCTTCAAAGAGCGGTCGCGTACAGTCACTTCGCGCGGCTGGCCGTTGAGTTCAAAGAACACCGTACGGCGGCCGTCGGGGTGCGGTTCGCTGATGGTCAGGAACTTGATGACGAGGCGCTTGCCGGCTTCGATATCTACGGTAATCTCTTCGCCCTTCTGCATACCGAAGAAGAACTGCGGCGTAGGCAGGACTTCGACATCGCCCCAGGTCTGGGCGGCGCGGGCGAATTTGACGAAAACCTCCGGGTACATCAAATAGCTAAGGACTTCGTCATGCTGCGGGGCATGGCCAATTTTCTTCTCGATGGTGCGGGCGGTGTCAGCGAAATCGATGGCAGGCAGGTGTGCTCCAGGACGGCCGCGCTCGGGCTTGCGATCCTGGAGGATTACCTTCTGCAGTTTCTTCGGCCAGCCGCCTTCGGGTGTTCCCAGCGAACCGGCGAACATCTCGACGACGGAGTGAGGAAGCGAGAGGTGGTGATCCGGGCCGAGGCGCTCGAACTGCTGGATGGTCATGCCGTGCGTGACCAGGAAGATGGCCATGTCGCCCACGACCTTGCTGGATGGCGTGACCTTGACGATGTCGCCGAAGGCGAGATTGACTTCAGCGTAGGTGCGGGCGATTTCCTGCCAGCGGGCGCCCAGGCCCATGGCTTCGGCCTGTTCTTTGAGATTGGTGTACTGGCCGCCGGGCATTTCATGAATGTAGACTTCGGCGGTTCCGCTGCGGGGGCCGGTGTCGAAGGGGGCGTAATAAGCGCGCACTTTCTCCCAGTAATCCGAGCACATGTTGAGGGCATCGAGATCCAGTCCGGTCTCGCGGCGGGTATGAGCGAGCGCGGCCACGATGGAGTTGAGATTCGGCTGGCTGGTTTGGCCGCTCATCGACGCGATGGCGCCATCGGCGGCGTCGACGCCGGCATCGCTGGCACGCAGGACGGATGCCGCGTTAATGCCGCTTGTGTCATGCGTGTGGAAATGAATGGGAATGCCGATTTCTTCGCGGAGGGTTTTGACGAGCTTCTCGGCGGCGTAGGGCTTGGCGAGGCCTGCCATATCCTTGATGCCAAGCACATGAGCCCCCATCTTCTCGAGCTCTTTTGCCATGCGCACGTAGTAATCGAGCGAATATTTCTGGCGGCGAGGATCGAGAATATCGCCGGTGTAGCAAATGGCGGCCTCGCAGATTCTCGACGTGCGGCGAACGGCTTCCATGGCGACCTTCATATTGGGCAGCCAGTTCAGCGAATCGAAGATGCGAAAGATATCGATGCCCTGCCGCGCGGATTCGGCAACGAACTCGCGGACGACGTTATCGGGATATGCGGCGTACCCGACGGCGTTGGAGGCGCGCAGCAGCATCTGGAAGCAGATGTTGGGTATCGCCTCACGTAGACGCCGCAGCCGTAGCCAGGGGTCTTCATGCAGGAAGCGCATGGAAACATCGAAGGTGGCGCCACCCCACATTTCGAGACTGTAGAGATTGGGCAGGCGATGCGCCACGAAGTTGGCGATGGACATCATGTCGTAGGTGCGCACGCGCGTGGCGAGGAGGGACTGGTGAGCGTCGCGAAAAGTGGTGTCGGTGAGCAGGAGGCGTTTCTGGTCGCGGGTCCACTGAGCAAATTTTTCGGGGCCGAGCTCATCGAGTAACTGACGGGTGCCGGAGGGCGGCGCAGCCGAGTTGTGCTCGGGAACAACGGGCGCCGAAACGCGCTCGGGGCGAGGCTTGCCGGCGACTTCGGGATTGCCGTTGACGATCACATCGCCGAGATAAGTGAGCAGTTTCGTGGCGCGATCGCGGCGCGGTGTGAAGCGCAACAGTTCGGGATGCTCATCGAGAAAGGAAGTGGTGACTTCGCCTGCCTGAAATTTCGGGTTGTTGACGACGTTTTCCAGGAACGGAATGTTCGTCTTGACGCCACGAACGCGGAACTCGCGCAGGGCGCGATCCATGCGCTTACAGGCCTGATCGAACTCGCGACCCCAGGCCGTAACCTTGACCAGCAGGGAATCGTAAAACGGCGTGATGATGGCGCCGCTGTAGGCGGAGCCGCCGTCGAGGCGGATGCCGAAGCCCGCGGGCGAGCGGTAGGTGTGCATCTTCCCGTAATCCGGTACGAAATGATTGGCCGGATCTTCGGTAGTGATGCGGCACTGGAGGGCGTGCCCGTAGAGTGGAATGCGATCCTGCGGCGGCAGTGAAACGACTTTATCGTGCAGCGAATGGCCCTGGGCGATGAGGATCTGGCAGCGGACAAGATCGATGCCGGTGACCACTTCGGTGACCGTGTGTTCGACCTGGATGCGCGGATTGACCTCAATGAAGTACCACTGGCCGGAATCGGCATCGACCAGAAATTCGACGGTGCCGGCGTTGTAATAGCCGGCGGCGCGCCCGAGACGGACGGCGGCGTCAGCCAGAGCGCGGCGGATCTCAGGGGCCAAGCCCTGGGCCGGCGCGACTTCGACAACCTTTTGGTGGCGGCGCTGCACGGAGCAGTCGCGCTCGTAAAGGTGGATGATGTTGCCCTGGCGGTCGCCGAGAATCTGGACTTCTACGTGGCGGGCGCGACGAATGTAGCGCTCGAGAAACACCGCATCGTTTCCGAAGGCGGCACCGGCTTCACGACGGGCCTCTTCCAGGCGCTCGACGAAATCGGCAGGCTTATCGACCACGCGCATGCCGCGGCCGCCCCCACCGAAAGCGGCTTTGATGATCAGGGGAAATCCGATTTCGGCAGCCGCCTTGCGCGCCGCTTCCCTATCCGTGATGGGATGCTCGGTGCCGGGGACCACCGGGACTTTGGCCTGCTGCGCGAGCTTGCGAGCCGCGCGTTTGTCACCCAGCAATTCCAACAGGCGGGCATCGGGGCCGACAAATGTAACGCCGGCGCGCTCGCAGGCACGGGGCAGCGCGGGATTCTCCGACAGAAAGCCGTACCCGGGATGGATGAAATCAATGGATTTTTCTTTGGCGAGCGCGACGATACCCTCGACATCGAGGTAGGCTTCCACGGGACCCTTGTTCTCGCCGATCTCGTAAGCTTCGTCGGCTTTGAAACGGTGGAGGCTCAGGCGGTCTTCTTTGGAATAGATAGCGACGGTGCGCAAGCCGACTTCGGTGGCGGCCCGCATGATGCGGATGGCGATCTCGCTACGATTGAGGGCGAGGAGCTTCTTCATTATTGTTTCAGTTCTTTAGAGTCTGTTGGATGCGTTCGGTGAGCAGGTCAACGAACCGATCCGGATTATAACCGTTCATGCGGCTGGCGATCTCGCCGCGCTTGTCCACCACGATGGTGGTGGGAATGGAGGTGATTTGCAGCATACGCGTGAGACCGTCGTCGAAATACACGGCGTTGCCCCAATGATTTTCTTTCAGGAAGGGGGCAACGGTCTCGCGGTCTTCATCGGAATTCACGGAAATGAAAAACACGTCCGGGTTGGAAGCGAACCGTTGCTTGACTTGCTCGTAGAGCGAGTGCTGCGCGCGGCAGGGGCCGCACCATGTGGCCCAAAAGTCGAAGATCACAGTTTTTCCTTTGAGCGATGCGAGTTTCAAGGAGTCGCCCTGGACGGCGGGGAGGGTGAAATCCATGAGGGCGGTGGCCTGTCCGTTGGGGTCGCCGGCACGCAACTGGAGCTTGCGCTGGGCAAGTTGCTCGGTGGTGCGATCGTAGGATTCCAGGATCAGGTCGCCAAGACCTTTCTGCGAGCCGTGGAGCTTGGCATAGAGTTCACCCATGCGGATCCGGTCCTGCGCACGCGCGGCTTCGGTATTCCGGCTGTCGGAAATGGTGAAGGCGTCGGCCAGGTGAGGGATAGCGTCGGCGTCGCGCCCTAGCTTGGCAAGCCAGCGGCCGATTTCGCGGGCGCCTTCGGCGGTGGGAAACTTCGCGTAGCTTTTCTCCGCGAGAGCGAGGGCTTCATCCAGACGACCCAGATTGCCGGTGGCGCGGGCCTGCAGGACCGTGGCGCGCGCGATACTGCGATCGGTTTCCATTTTCCATTCGGCGGCGCTCAGGTGGCCGGCGGGCGGCTGCTTTTGCAAAGCGTCAACCTGTTCCTCATAGCGCTTAGCGTAGGCTAGGGCACGCTCGGCAGTATCCTTGCCGTCTCCGGAGAGGAGAGCGCGAGCGACGCGATCGAGGATTTGGGCGTCGCCGGCTTCATGATCCAAAACCCAGCCTCCGTACATAATAATGCGGCGGTCGTCTTTGAGTTCGATGGCGGACTTGGTCAGCGCGCGCTCGATTTCCGGTTTTTTGGCGGAGTCGGGATATTTGGCGAGATGGTTTTCGAGTGCGCGGATGAAATCGATTTGGCTGCTCCCCGCCTCGGCAAGGGCCTTATTCAAGTCCTTCTCTTCGGTTTCGGAGGACGGTTGCTGACCGGAGAGTAGAGCCGCGAGCGCCAGAAGGAAAAACCAGAATTTCATTTGTTGGCGCGAATCGCCTCCGCGAGACCTACCGCGCGCTCACGGGCCATGTGCATGTAGGACTCGTTCCTGGCCACGCGATCGAGCAGAGGAAGAAGCTGCTGTGCGGCCACGAGGCGCTTGTGCTCGAATGAAATCTGTAACTGGAGCAGGGCGCTATTCACACCCAGCTTGTCGTACTTTACCGTGCGTTCCAGGTTAATAAAGTGCTGCTCGGTCTCCGAAATGCGCTCAAACCAGTCCAGCAGCGCCTGGGCATCGGGATCTTCGGAGTAGTTAAACTTCGCCTCCTGCTTTTCGGCGGCGTCTTCAAAACGAAAGGTCTTCATGCCCATGAAGGCGACCTTGAGCTGGGATTCAAGGGGGCGCTTGAAATGTTCCAATTTATCGGCCAAAGCGAAAATCGCGGCGGTATCGCTCTCAGCTAACTGGAATTTCAGCGGCTGGTCATCGTCGACCGCCTCTTTGTACACGGCGCTTCCGCTGTGATCCAGCGATACTTCGACGTACGCGGGCACGCTGCCGGGGAACGACTTGGAAAAGAAGAGATGCGGTGCATCGGCGGCCGAAGCCAGGGCAGCCGTCGCCAGCCACAACGCGAATTTCATACGCCAATTCGTTCCAGCCGCTTGCAGAGGACGCTGTGCGTGGCATGGCAGACGGCAACGGCGAGAGCATCGCAGGCGTCCTCGGAATCGATGGAGCGGTCCAAATGCAGCAAAGACTTCACCATCACTTGCACCTGGCGCTTTTCCGCGCGCCCGTATCCCACAACGCTGGTCTTGATCTCAAGGGGCGAGTATTCGCCGAATTCAAGACCGGCTTCGGAAATGGCGAGCAGCGCGACGCCGCGAACATGCGCCAGCTTGAGTGCGGTCTTTACGTTGGCGGCGTAAAATACTTCCTCCACCGCCGCCGCCTGAGGCAGGTCGCGGGCAATCACCGTGCGAAGCCCGCACGAAATTTCCTGGAGGCGCGCCTCTAAGGGAGATTTGGAGGCGGTTTGAATGACGCCTGCGGAAATGAACTGGTGAGTACGTCCATCGCTCTCGATTACGCCGAAGCCGGTTCGCTCGGTTCCGCAATCGATGCCGAGGACGCGCATCTATCGAGCCAAGGCCTCGAGCTCTTTTTCGTCCACGTCAAAGTTGGAGTACACGTTCTGGACGTCGTCATGCTCTTCGAGGGCTTCACTCAAGCGCAGCATGGCGTCGGCGGTCTTGCCTTCGAGCTTGATCAGATTCTTAGGAACCATGGCGATTTCGGCAGACTCGGTTTCCAACCCCGCTTTTCCCAGCGCCGCCACCACGGCCTCGTGATTCTCGGGGCCGGAGAGTATTTCCCAGTGAGTTCCGTCCGATCGCAGATCGTCAGCACCCGCATCGAGAACGATACCCATGAGCTGGTCCTCCGTGGCTTTTTCCTGAGGAAGCATGATCTGACTCTTGCGCTCGAACATCCACGAGACGCTGCCCTGCTCACCGAGGTTGCCGCCGTTTTTGGAGAAGACGTGGCGGATTTCGCTGACCGTGCGATTGCGGTTGTCAGTGGCTACGTTCACCAGCACCGCAGCGCCGCCCGGACCGTAGCCTTCGAACAGGACTTCATCGATCTGGCCGCCTTCCAATTCGCCGGTGCCGCGCATGATGGCCTTCTTGATGTTGTCCGAAGGCATGCTGACGCCCTTAGCCGCCAGGATGGCAGTGCGCAGACGGGGGTTCGCGTCCGGATCGCCGCCATTACGCGCGGCGATGGTAATTTCCTTGATGATGCGCGTGAACATTTTTCCGCGCTTGGAGTCGAGAGCGGCCTTTTTGTGTTTGATGGTCGCCCATTTAGAATGCCCTGACATATGGATACCTCAGGAAGGTCCGGCCTCAGGCCGGGGAACAAATTGTCACCTTTTCAACACTTGAGGATAGCAGATTAGGGCCAAAAACGGCACTGCCGGGAGCCCTTATCGCAGCTATCGTTCGCTCAATCGCTCACTGCGGCTTCCGGATGGAAATACCCAATTCGCGCAGTTGGCGTTCGGGTACTTCGGCCGGAGCGTCGCACATCAGATCAGTACCGCGCGCAGTCTTGGGGAACGGAATGACGTCGCGGATGGATGTTTCGCCGGCCAGGATCATGACCAGACGATCGAGACCCAGCGCGATGCCGCCATGCGGTGGGGCGCCGTACTCGAGCGCGTCCAAAAGAAAGCCGAAGCGCCGGCGGGCTTCTTCATCGCTGAACCCGAGGGCCGCGAAAACTTTGGACTGTACGTCGCGCCGGTGAATACGAATGGAGCCGGAGCCGAGTTCGACCCCGTTCAGCACAATGTCATACGATTTCGCGCGGCAGCGTGCCGGATCTGCCGTCAACTTCTCAAGATCATCATCGTGGACCGACGTGAAGGGATGGTGCGCCGCTTCCCACCGGTTTTCATCCGCGTTCCATTCGAACATGGGGAAATCGAGCACCCACAAGAATTCGAATCGCTTGGGGTCGAGCAATTTGTGCCGGTCGTTGTATTTTTGTGCCGCGAACAGGCGAAGCTGGCCGCAGGCCTGGTAGACGGTCTCCTCGGGACGATGTCCTTTGGGTTCACCAGCCCAGGAAGCGAGAAGGAGCAGATCGTCATCGTTGGCTCCGACGCGCTCGCGAACGCGCGCCATCGGTTCCGGAAAGTCGCGCTCCAGCCGCTTGGGGTCGTCAAATACGCGGAGACCGCGCTCGGTGCCAAAGGCTTTGAGCTCGTCGCGTTCCTTGCGGCTGAGCGTACCGGTCTTCGGGATGTGGATGGCCATCAGCGGAAGGCCGTGCGCGCTCAACGCATTTGCCGGGAACAAATCCTCGACTGCATGCATGGGCGGCACGCGGCGGTCGGGTTTGTCGATGCCGTAGCTGCGCATGGCCTCGGCGTAAGTCAGGCGGGGGAAGGGTATTTGAACGTCGTAACCGGCGACCGCACACACTTTCTGCACCAGCGGCTCGATGACTTCGAAAATGCGCTCCTCCTGTGGGAAGGACATTTCGAGATCGATTTGTGTGAACTCGGGCTGCCGGTCGGCGCGCAGGTCTTCGTCACGGAAGCAGCGCACGATCTGGAAATACTTCTCGAACCCGCTGACCATGAGGAGCTGCTTGAAAATCTGGGGCGATTGGGGCAGCGCGTAGAAGGTGCCGGGCTGCACGCGGCTGGGAACGAGGTAGTCGCGGGCGCCTTCGGGCGTCGATCGCGTCATGAAGGGCGTTTCAATTTCAAGAAATCCTTGCGAATACAGAAGCTCGCGCACAGCGAATGCAATTTTCGAGCGCAGGATGATATTGCGCTGCATGCGCGGGCGCCGCAGATCGACAAAGCGGTATTTCAGACGCGCGTCTTCAGAAACGTCGACGTCGTCTTCCATGGGGAACGGCGGCGTGCGCGATTCATTGAGAATCCAGATCTTTTCCGCAACAATCTCCACTTCACCCGTGGGCAGATTGGGGTTCACGGTCTCTGGGGTGCGCAACGCGACGGTGCCTTCGACCGCCACCACGTACTCCGAGCGAAGCATTTCCGCTTTGGCATGGACCTCGGCACTCGAGTCCGTGTGAAAGACGATCTGTGTGACGCCCTCGCGATCGCGAAGGTGGATAAAGATCACACCGCCCAGATCGCGGCGGCGGTGGACCCAGCCCATAAGCAGTGCGCGGGAACCCGCATCTTTCGCGCGCAGCTCGCCGCAAGTCTGGGTGCGGCGCAACTGGCCGAGAAAATCCAACGGTACGGTTTGCATATCAGTTTACGGTTTCGAGTCGCCGCGAAATCTCTTCCCGAGCGACCTCTTCCTGTTGACCTGTGGCCATGTTTTTGAGAGCGAAACGGCCGGCAGCGATTTCGTTGTCTCCAACAATCAGCGTATAGCGCGCGCCGAGCTTATTGGCCAGTTCCATCGCTCGTTTGAGTTTCCCGTCGGCGGTGATTTCCACCGAATACCCAGACTGGCGCACTTGGCGAGCAATTTGAGCGGCGTGCTGAGTAGCGCGCTCTCCCAGCGCAGCGACGAACAGGTCGAGCGGTGCGGATTTGAGCTTCTCTTCCACCGTCATCACCAGCCGGTCCTCCCCGATAGAAAAGCCGATTCCCGGCGCCGCAACCTTTGAACCCAGCGCCTCGGCCAGGCCGTCATAACGCCCTCCGCCGAGTACGGAATTCTGCGCGCCGAGGGCGTCATGCACCACTTCGAAGGTCGTACGCATGTAGTAATCGAGTCCACGGACGAGACGCGGCACCACCTGAAACGGGATCGCGCGATCGCGAAGTAACTGTTGCACTCGCTCAAAATGCGGTTTGCACTGGCCGCACAAAAATTCCTGAATGGGCCGCAACTGGTTGATGAGTACCTGGTCCTCCGGCACCTTGCAATCCAGGACTCGTAGCGGATTGGTGACGGCGCGCCTCTGGCAATCCTCGCAGAGCTTTGGGGCGATCTGCTCGAGTTGTTCGCGCAATGCCGCAATGTAAGCCGGACGGCAGTTCTTGTCCCCGACGGAGTTGATGAGCAGCAGCGGATTCTCAAGCCCGGCGGCTTTCAGGACATCGATCGCGAGCTCGATCATTTCTGCATCGACTTCCGGCGATTCGGAGCCCAGGGCTTCCGCGCCGATTTGGAAGAATTGCCGGTACCGGCCCTTTTGCGGCCGCTCGCGGCGGAACATGGGGCCGATATAGTAAAGCTTTTGGACGCCGGGCCGCTGGTCCAGGCGGTGCTCGATATAAGCCCGCATCACCGATGCCGTTGCCTCGGGCCGCAAGGTCAAAGAGCTGCCGTCCCGATCTTCGAAGGTGTACATCTCCTTAGTGACGATGTCGGTCTCTTCACCGACGCCGCGCGCAAAAAGTTGCGTCTCTTCGAGGACCGGAGTGCGAATTTCGTGATAATTGTACCTGCGGAATACCTCGCGCGCACTGGCTTCCACCTGGTTCCAGACCGACGTGGCTGGAGGCAATAAATCCCTGGTACCTTTGACTGCGCGAATCAACTTTAGTCCTTAATTGTGAAACAGAGGGAATGAAAACCATGCTAGCATCCGCGCCAACAACTTACAAACCGAAGCGCTGAAAATAGGCGACTTAGGCCGGACAGTTTTTGCGGCGAGAGCTGGCCGGATTGTCGGAGCATTGCGGGGATGCTGCACGGAAAAATCGCGCCGCATCCATTTGCGTTCGGATACGCTTTCGCCCAAGTCTGCGTTGCGCGCCATGCCGGTCTCTTATCCAGCGGGCTCAATCCAAAGAGCCTAGTTCTCCGTAACACCATTTGAAGGACAGTGCTACCATCCGTAGTTCGTAGCACGTTTTTAAAGTCTGTAGCACGCTTGGGGAGCGATGCACTTTCGCCCATTTGCCATTACGTTCTTGCTATTCGCCATGATGGGGTCCGCCTGGGCCGAAGATGTGGCCCTATCAGGAACTGTGGTTGACGCGTCCGGCGCTACGATTGCCGGGGCTTCTGTGCAGGTTCAAAGCGCCAGCGGCACGGTGCTGACAGCAGTGCAATCGGATACGAACGGCTGCTTTACTGTTACTGACATCCCTGCAGGTGAGTATCGAATCGTCGTGTCCCACGCCGATTTTGAAACCAGACAGATTCCCGTCGCCATAGGGGCGGAGTCTCCAACCCGGCTCCGTATCTCCCTTGCTGTAGGCCCTATGAGCACCAGCCTAACCGTCCAGGCCCGCGAAGATAGCCTCATCGGATTTGCCGAATCGGCCAGCCAGGGAACGGTGGGCGCAGAGGAAATTGAAGAGCGTCCGATTCTACGCCCGGGAGAAGTGTTGGAAACGATACCGGGCGTCATCATCACGCAACACGCTGGTGGCGGCAAGGCCAACCAATATTTTCTTCGCGGCTTTAATCTGGACCACGGCACCGATATCGCCATTTCCCTCGACGGCATGCCTCTGAATCTCCCCTCACATGCCCATGGGGAAGGGTACTCGGACATGAACACCGTCATCCCTGAACTTGTGCAGCGAGTGGATTTCGAGAAAGGCCCTTATGTCGCGGATGTCGGCAACTATGGCTCGGCTGGGTCGGCCAATGTGGTTATTTTCAAAACGCTGCCGCAGAACTTTTTTCAAATCGAAGGAGGCGAAAATTACTTTGGACGGGCTGTATTCGGTGTGTCGCACAAGCTCGGCTTGGGAAGTCTGCTCTTCGGCGGTGAGGCGTACTACGATGACGGCCCCTGGAAGCGTCCCGATGCATTTAGAAAATTCAACGGCCTCCTAAGCTATAGCCAAGGGGACGACGCGCATGGTTTCAGCATCACGGCCCGCGGTTACCATGGAAAATGGAACTCGAGCGATCAAATCGCGGAAAATGCGGTCCCGCTCTTTGGCACCTTTGGCACTCTGAACCCGACCGACGGCGGCAATTCCGAGCGTTACAGCTTACAGGCCGAATGGCACCGTCAAGGCTCAAACTCCGCGACGAAAATCATGGCCTACGGGTTTTCTTACGATCTCGATCTCTTTTCTGATTTCACCTACTACCTCACAGACCCGGTCCGCGGGGACCAGTTCGAGCAGAAGGACAAGCGCTGGGTGCTCGGGCTGGATGCACGCCACACGATTTTCGGCCAATGGTTGGGCCGCAGCGTGGAAAATACGTTCGGGATGCAGATCCGCAACGATTGGGTGCATAACGGCCTTTACCAGACGGAGAATCGCGTCCGCATGGATAAAACCGATTCCGAGACGGGCACCATACTGCCAGCGACCACCGAAGCGGATCGCTTTACCGACACGCAACTAGGTTTCTATGTCGAGAACAAGATCCAATGGGCGGAACGCGTTCGCACGGTTCTAGCTTTGCGAGGCGACGTGGGACACGTTGATGTCACCAGCCTGGTGATACCGGCTAATACCGGCACGGCCACCAAGGTGCTGCCAAGCCCAAAAGCCAGTCTGATTTTCGGTCCATGGTCCAAAACGGAGCTCTATATACAGGGTGGATTCGGTTTTCACAGTAACGACGCCCGTGGCGCAACTCAAAGAGTGGAGCCGATTTCGGCGGAGAACCCTTATCCCAATACGCTCACCTCACGGATACCCCTTTTGATCCCAACCAAAGGAGCGGAAATCGGCGTTCGCACGTTGGCCGCTTCACATCTGCAAAGCACCCTTTCTTTCTGGTATCTGCGTAGCGCCTCCGAACTGCAGCAAAACGGGGACACCGGAGGGACGGTTGCTTCACAACAGCCAAGCAACCGCTATGGCGTCGAGTGTGCGAACTACTATGCGCCGCTGGAGCGTGTGGCCTTTGATTTCGATATTGCGGAGTCCCGCGCCTTCTTTGCTTCGACAGACAATCGTGATGCGACGCCGGGCAGTCCAGGAGGCAAGCGGGTGCCCGAGGCTGTCGGGTTGGTGATTTCATCGGGCATCACAGCACGGCTTCCCAAACGCTTTTCCGCGAGTTTGCGACTGCGCTACTTCGGCCCGCGCGACTTGACGTCCGACGGTCTTTACCGGTCAAAGACGACGGCGCTGCTCAACGCGGGAATCGGTTATCAGATCAGCAAGGCATGGCGTATTTCGGCCGAATTTTTGAACCTGCTGGATCGGCGGGATCACGACATTGACTACGCGTACGAATCCCGAATCACGCCAACAGGCGATTCCGCCTTCACCGATGTTTTCCACCCCGTGGAACCGTTTCAGTTGCGATTCGGGTTACGAAGAACGTTCTGACACGCCGTACGTTCTTTCAGGCTGTATCGCCGGAGACGCGGCCGGTAACGGTCCACTGATTCGTCAAACGCCTTTGCGCCAGTCCTTGTCGTTATTGCTTTTGAGCTGAACGGTTAAGGAGCCATCGGGGTTCAGGGGCTGAGCGCAGGCCCAGCGGATAGGATGGCGGACTCCATGTTTGGCTTCTGTTTCGGCACGCAGGATGACTTTCTTGCCGTCGAGGCCCACCGGCAACAGGAATGACGCCTGACGGACTTTACCTGCGAAGGGGTGGCCTGCATCGAGCGAGCCACTCTGACGGAAGCTGCCGTCTTCGCTTTCGACAGTGATGCGCAGAACGCCGGGGACGCCGGCGACGCCATCGTTGGCGAATCCGACGATCAGCTCGGCAGTGCCGTAGCGTTTGCGCTGCCAGATCCACGACGGCCGAACGCGATAGCCCAGACGCTGCTGCATGGCGCGGAAGCCGTTCGGGTAACGGTCGTTGTAGCGGGCGAGATTGTCGGCTTCGGTCCATAGCGCCCAGTAGTTGGCGCCGATGTCGAGCGTGTGCAGCATGCAGTTTTCACGCAGGTTCACGCCGGCGGCATCGACGGAGATCGTGTTGACGTCGTAGTCGCGGTTGTAGCCGTCTTCAAGAACGGTGGCCAGCCAGGGCGGTCGATTGGAGAGCTCTTCGATCTGCACGGGCTCTTCGACGAGTATGCTGTCGGAGCGGAGCCAGCATCCGGCACGGACCGCCATATCGACCACCGCGCGGTTGCCGACGTTGCTGATATCGGGCTGGGTGTTGGCAGCGAGCGGGGTGCGCTTCCAGGTTTCGATTTGAAGTTGCGTCATGTCGACGAACGTGCGCTCGGCGGTGCGGTAGTCGGGGAAGGGATTGGGCAGGTCGCTGGTGTGGCTTTCGCCCCAGAAACCGTATTGCATCAAGTCCATCCACTCGACGAGCGGATTGGAGTCGTATTCGGCGGCCATCAACTCGTTCAATTCCCGGAAGGCTTTCTGGAACTCGGGATGATCGTAGCGCGGCTCGATGGCGTCGAAGTACTTGCCGCGGCGCTCGAGCTTGCCGATTTTGACGAGCGGAACACGGTCGTGGAGGAAATCGGGGAGGGCGATTTTGGAAGGCTGGATTTCGGGATTCGAAAGCTGCACGCGAAAGCCGACGCGCAGGCCGCGCTGTTTGGCGGCGTCGAAGGTGAGCTTCCAGATCGGGATAAGATTCAGGCGGCCGGGCTGGCTTTGGACGTCGCGCCAATCGCAGCGGATGTAGAGGACGTCGACGAAGGGCAGCGACGAGATCTTGGCGACGTGCTGCTCAAGGGTTTCGCGGCCGGCGCGGGCGGCGAGCGACGGCCCGTTTTCCTCCCAGGTGTAGCCGACAAGCCCGAGACCCCAGTTGCGAATGTGTTCGTGGGAGGGCGTGGTGGTGGCGATGGTGAACCAGCCTTCGTCTTGTTCGACGCCGAACGGGCCCTGGTTGAGGCGATCGGGCACGGCCGGCCCGGGGCCGAAATCGTAGCCATCCCAGCGATGGGAAGGAACGTCGGCGAGAGCGAGAGCGGGGACGGTGGAGAGGAGAGAGCGGCGGGAGAGTTTCATCGGTTAGATTGTAGTCCCTGTCGTGTCACTCGTGAGTTCAAGTCGATCGATTGTGACGGCGGTTTCTTGGAATCCATGGCGTTCACGGTAGGTTACATCGTGGCGATTTTTGGCGGTCCAGCAGCATCATTGGTGCCCGGCTTGCGGGTGGGCAAAACGGCGGATGTTTTGGTTTTCATCGGCGGAATAGCATTGATGGCTGTGGCGGCATCGTTTGGGTTCAGAGAAGAACATGGGGAGAACATTTCTCTGAAACTGTAGCTGTTTGCCGAATCAAGAAGGTTGAGTTCTGCTGGGCGGGCCTGAGACTCACTCAATGGAGCGCGTCGGGTGCAGGTCAACGCTGACCGAGGCGCGGCAAAAGCCGCCGGTCCCCGCAAAAAGGCGCGTGGCCCTGCACTAGAGGAACGGATTGCGGATCGTCAGCCCCTCGATTGTCTGGCCATCTTGCATGTCTTCCGAGTAGAGCGTCGTGGCACTGGAGTTGAGCGCTGCGGCGATGATGAGCGAGTCGAAAATGGAATACCCATATCTTTCGGCGATCTGTAACGCCCGGGCGTGCGTCTCGGTGGTGAGTGGCACTGGCTCGGGACAAAAGACTCGAAGGATTTCGAGGGCACGGCGGATCTCGGCCCAGCTCTTGTTAAGTTTCCGGCGTGCCACGGATACAAATTCCGTCAAGACTTGAACCGATATGGCGCATCCGACGCTGAGCAGACCCTCGGCAATCTGCCCCCGGCTATCATCCTGGCAAAATGCGTAGAGCGCGACATTCGTATCCAGGAATGGCTTACCGTTCATTGGCCTCTTCCCGGTTGAACTTGAAACCGGGAGGGAATGACCATTTCATCTGGCGAAGTTGTTCGAGCGCCCGTTCTTTCGACCGGTCACGTCCGATCTTGAAGTCGCGCTTGCTGGCGACGGAGATCTCGACTTCGTCTCCCTCTTTCAGTTCGAGAGCTTCGACCACCGCGGCAGGGAGGCGTACGGCCAAGCTGTTGCCCCACTTGGAAACTTGCATAGGATATACCTTTATTATTGTATATCCACAGTCTGGGCCCCCACTACCGCCCGCCCAACCCCCCGCTCATTTCCAGCACGCGATAGAACACGAGCACCAGCATCAGGATCAGATACCCGCGGAGGCTCACCAGGGACCACCGCACGCTAGCCGTCATCGCCATGGGGCCGAGAGTCTCCGTGTCCACTTTTGTCTCAGGGATGTCGTCGAGCGGATGAACCACAATGTAACGGTTCAAGCTGGCATCATATCCGTGCCGCAGCACTTCTTCCGGATTGAGAGTGTTTGTAATCGTCGACATGAGGTTCCCTCTCTTAGTGGCTACGGAGCCCAAACGCCGCGCCCATCGGCAGACGCACTTGCAGAACCCTCTGCACCCAAAGAGTCGCGGTTCGTATTGTTTTGACTGTTTTTATCCGCATTTGCTTGCCCTCCATCAGTTGGTTCCGCTCGAAGCGGGAAATAGATTGGGCGCCGTTACCTGCGCCGCCAAAATCAGCGACAAAGCGAACAGGAAAATGATGATGGTCCAGTTGATGATGTTGTTCCACGGTTTGTTCGCATAAGAGCCGAGCAGTTCTTTATCGTTCAACAGCAATTGGAGAAAGATGATGGCCGATGGCAGCATGACCCCGGCCAGGACCTGTACTCCGAGAATGATCAATTGGAGCGGCGCCCCAGGAATCAGTACGATCCCTGCAGCGGCCGCCACACACACGAGGTACACCGCATAGAAGCCGCGTGCGTGGCGAAAGGGTAACTGCAAGCTGTGGGGCCAACCCTGCACTTCGCCGTACGCCCAGGCGCTCGAGAGCGAAATTGCGGTGGTTCCGAGCACCGCGGCGTTGATCATCATCAGCAGAATGATGTTGCGCACCCACGGACCGGTAAGCGAACCCAGGTCGACGGCCATCTGCGCCGGATCGGTGAAGCGGAAGCCGTGCACCAGGGACGTATTGCCCACCAGCATCATGCAAGCCGCCACGCTGATGGTGATGCACGCACCCAGAAAAGTATCCAAACGCGCCCAAGGTATGTCGGAAAAGCGCAGGCGCTTGTCGGCAATGCAGCTCTGCTGAAAGAAGAGCTGCCAGGGAGCGATGGTGGTTCCAACGACGGCTATCACAAGAAAGACCAGGTCGGCCGTCAAACCGCCAGGCGGAATACCCGGCACGAACATCGAACGGATCACTGAACCGGTAGCGGGGTGCATTTTCCACGCAATCAAGAACCAGGCGAAATCGAGCAGGCAAAGAAGAACAACCGTACGCTCCCAGCGTCGATAGCTGCCCGTGACCGCCATCAGAACCAGACCGCACGCCACGATGGGGATTCCCATGCGGGGGTCTACGCCGAGCTTCGTGAGCGCCAAATCGATGCAGGCGAACTCAGTCACGAGGGTGAGGAAGTTCACGACTTCGAGATCAACCAGGGAGAACAGGCCCCACCAGCGTCCGAAGCGCTGATAGATCATGGCGGCATGACCCTTGCCTGTCGCAACGCCGAGGCGGACAACCATTTCCTGGATGAAATAAGTGACCGGCAGGAGTAGGACCACCAGCCATAACAGATGCATGCCGTACTGCGCGCCTGCCTGGGTATAGGTGGAGACCGCGCCGGCGTCGTTATCCGCCACCATAACGATCAGGCCGGGGCCGAAAACCGCCAGAAACGTGAACAGGCTGTGCGCCCACCTGGATTTGACTGCGATCCCGCGGACGGGCGTGGGCTGCACGTCAACCACATCCGCGGGAATCGGGATGATTCGGCTGGTCATCTCGCTCCTCCTCCTTTCGGCCGAACGTACTACGCCGGGCAGGGTCCATTACGTGAAGGGGAAGAGCTAAGGTCTTCACCCTCCGCCAATTCTTCAAGTGGAATCGCGGAGGATGAAGCGATAGGAAGGACAACCTACCGGGTCATGACCAGCGATTCCGTGACAGTGATCTCCGTAGCCGGAGGCTTATCGTCCGCTCGCATACAAATTCCCGGAGGCAAAACGGAAGCTTTGGAAGGGAAACAAAAAGGCCATTTCCCTTAAAGCGGAGAAATGGCCGACTATCTAACGATGGCTGGCGGTTTCCCCACTGGCCTAAGCTTCAGCACCGCACGCCGTAGAGACCTTTCAGCCTCAGCCACGTTAGGAAAACCCTTAGCCCGAGAATCCCTGGTCACCCTCTTTTGCCTCTTTCGAGGCCGGAGGGTAGTGGCCTTTATGCCGCGCGGACGCCTCGCCTGCCGAGGATCCATCTTGGGAAGGCTCTCTCAACCTTCCCAGTTCTGTTTATAAACCCAGGCCTAAATTCGTGTCAACAGTTTTCTAAGAAATAAACGGACTTTAACATCTGGATTTGATCCGATGCCAAATGGAAAGGTGCCGGCGGCCGATTCCTACATCACTGATGCCAGCGGCAGTTCGATGAAGCTGGCGTTGTCGGGCGTATGGTAGACGCGTTGCGTAGCCTTGCGGAAATCCTCGGGGCGGGCCCAGAAAATGTTGGGCACGAAGGTCTGCGGGTTGCGATCGTAGAGCGGGAACCAGGCGGACTGGATGTGCACCATGAGTCGATGGCCGGGGAGAAAGACGTGGTTCGCAGTTGGCAGATTCCAGTGATAGAGCAGGGGCTTATCGGGCGTAATGGCTTTCGCCGTTTCCAGGCTTTCGCGATAGCGCCCGCGAAAAACATCGGCGGAGATCATCAATTGATAGCCCCCGAGCGCAGGTTGGGCGGCGAATTCGTCAGGGTAAAGATCGATCAGCTTGACGACCCAATCGGAATCGGTGCCGCTGGTGGAGGCAACCAGGTGCACCACGGGCTGGCCGCTGATTTTCACGGGCGCAGTGAGGACCTCGGAAGTAAAGGCCAGGACGTCGGGACGGCCGGAGGCTTCGCGCTGATCGTCAACGAGCCAGCGCGACCAGGAACTGCTGTCGATGGGGCGGGCGCGATAAGGCGCGGGTTTGGATGGATCGGAGATGTATTCGTCGTAAGCGGCATCGTCGCTCTTGGGTGCCGTGAAGCCCGCTTTCAATCCGGCGGTGAGATAGAGGGGAGTTGGCTTGACAGAGCAGCCGGCGCCCGTGCAGGCAGGCCAGGAACCGAGACGCCGCCACCTGTTGGTGCCGGTTTCAAATGCCATGACGGGCGGCAAGTCAGCTTTTGGGGCGCCGTCTTTCAGATACTGATCGAGAAACGGGAGCAGGATCTCGCGGCGGAAATAGAGACCGGTGTCGCTGTCGAACTTAATCGGGCCCAGCGAACTGCCATCGCCGATTTCGCCGCCGTGGCACCAGGGGCCAAGGACGAGAAACACCTTTTCATTCGCGGTGTCTTTGGGTTTGAGGGCTTTATAAACGGCGATATCACCGTAGATGTCTTCCTGGTCCCAAAGGCTGTGGACGAGCAGAAAGGGGATCTTGAGTGGCTGCTCTGCAAGCACGCGATCGACGGCCTGTTCGCGCCAGAAGGCGTCGTAACTGGGGTGCGAGACGATTTTGCGGAAAAACCCGAGCGGCTCAAGGCCGTGGCTTTGGGCGACGGCGCCGGCGGAAACGCCTTGATAGTAGAGGTCGTAATCGTCGTGGTAGCCGGTCCACCATTTCTCTTCTGACTTGCGCGTGGCCTGCTGTCCGTAAATGTAGTCGAGAGTCCCGGTCTGGCGGAATGCGCCGTTATGAAACCAGTCGTCACCCATCCAGCCGTCGACCATGGGGTTCATGGGCACGCTGACTTTGAGCGCCGGGTGCGGATTGACGAGGGCCATCAGGGGCAGAAAACCGTCGTAGGAGATGCCGAGGATGCCGACTTTGCCGTTCGATTCGGGAATGTTTTTCACGAGCCAGTCGACGGTGTCATACGTGTCGGTGGCGTGGTCGACTGGCGTGGGATTCTGTGGCCCGTGAATCGGGCGGTTCATGACGTAATCGCCTTCCGAGCCGTGCTTACCGCGAATGTCCTGAACGGCGCGGATGTAGCCGCCTTCGATGATGGTTTCGAGCGCGTTATCGTAGCCATGCAGGACGGAAGCCAGGTGCGAGCTCTCGGCATGGCCGGTCTGCACCTTGGCGTCATAAGGCGTACGGGTAAGCAGAATGGGCGCATTCTTCGCACCTTTGGGAATGAGGATGACGGTGAACAGTTTCACGCCGTCGCGCATGGGGATGCTGACTTCGCGACGCTCGAAGTCGAAGGTGCTGGTTACGGGCGTGAATTTGTTTGGGGTCTCGCTCGGGAAGTCGGGATATTGCGGAGCGGGGGCTTGGGCGGGCAAGGTCGCAGCAAAGAGAAAAGCGGCGAACAGAATGGAAGGTTTCATAGTCATTCCGGCTGTGATTTAAGAGATCATGAAACCATGAGCCAATTGGAGACCGCAACTCCGGCACCGATTTGGGAACAGTATCGAGAAGAGTTTCCGGTGGGGAAGAACCTGATCTATCTGAATCACGCGGCGGTGGCGCCGCTATGCCGGAGGTCGGCTGATGCCATGAAGAAGTTTGCCGGAGATGCGCTGGATTTCGGCTGTCATCATTATCGCGACTGGCTGGCAGTTTATGACGGGCTGCGGCGCGGAGCAGCACGGCTCGTGGGCGGCGAGGCAAGCGATATCGCCTTGATGAAGAACACGTCGGAGGGGATTGCGACGATCGCGATGGGGTTGGACTGGCGCGCTGGCGACAAAGTTGTCGCGTTCGAAGAGGAATTTCCGGCGAATTACTATCCGTGGAAGCGCCTGGAGGCGAAGGGCGTGCAGGTGGAGTGGCTGTCGGTGTTCGATCCGCTGGAAAGAATTGATGCTGCCTGCGCGGGCGCAACGCTGCTGGCAGTGAGTTTCGTGCAGTATCTGAGCGGGTATCGCATGGACCTGGAAGCGCTGGGCGAGATTTGCCGCCGGCGCGGCTGCTTTTTTCTTGTAGATGCGATTCAAGGGCTGGGCGCGTTTCCCGTGGATGTGAAGCGGTGCGGCATCCATGCGCTGGCGGCCGATGGCCACAAGTGGCTGTTCGGGCCGGAAGGCTGCGCGATCCTGTACATCAACGAGGAACTGCGCGAGCGCGTGGAGCCCGTGGAGTTCGGCTATACGAACGTGGCGCGGTTTACGGATTATGCCGCGCGTGATATGACGCTGCGTCCGGATGCGGGGCGGTATGAGTGCGGCACGATGAACACGATCGGATGCTACGGGCTCAAAGCAGCGATCGATTTTGTGCTGGAAGTTGGCGTGGAGCGGATCGGGCCGGTCGTGCAGGCGTTGGGCGATCGGCTGGCGCAGGGCCTGCATGCACAGGGCTGCGAGCTGTTGGGGAAACGCACGGCGCAGACAGGAGCGGGGATCGTGAGTTTCCGCAAGCCGGGCGTGGAGAGCGGCGCGATCGTGCACTCTCTCGGCCAGCGGCGGATTACGGCGGCAAACCGGAGCGGGTGGGTACGGACATCGCCGCATTTCTACATCAGCCCGGAAGAGATTGACGAGGTCGTCCGCGCGGTGGCGTAAAATATCGGGCGATGCTCCTTGGTTGTGTCACTTATATGCTTCTCGAGGACTGGGACCTCGAGACCATCATTCGCAAGCTCGAAGAAGCGGAGTATGCGGCAGTAGAACTCCGCACAGGTCACAAGCACGGCGTGGAACCGTCGCTAACGAGTGAGCAGCGCGCGGAGGTTGCGGCGCGGTTCCGGCGATCGAAAGTGCGCCTGCTGAGCTTCGGCTCGACCTGTGAGTTTCAATCACCCGATCCCGAAGTGAGGCACCATCAGGTGGAAACCGGCAAAAAATGGGTGGAGCTGGCGCACGACCTGGGCGCGCGCGGCGTCAAAGTGCGGCCCAACGGGCTGCCGGCCGGCGTACCGCAGGCGACTACCGTTCAGAATATAGCGTCAGGCTTGCGTGAATTGGGCGATTACGGGCAGCGTTACGGGGTCGAGATCTGGATGGAAGTGCACGGGCCGACCACACAGAATCCGCCGGTTGCGGCCGCGATCATGAACGCCGCCAGCCACGAGAATGTGGGCGCCTGCTGGAATTCGAACGAAACCGATGTGGTGGATGGCAGTGTGAAGGCAAGCTTTCAACTGCTGCGGCCGTGGATCCGCAACGTCCACATCAACGATTTGGCCAATGGCTACCCATGGCGCGAGTTGTTCACGCTGCTGCGCCAATCGGGCTACGATCGCTACACGCTCGCTGAGGTAAGCCCGCCGAGCAAAGAGCCGGAACGCTTTCTTCGCTATTACCGGGCGCTTTGGACTGAGCTGAACCGCGCGTGAACACAAGAGCCGCAGGTCTCCGCAAGCTTTTCGGAGCCCTACGCTATGTGGTGGTGCTGGCGTCCGTTGGCGTGCAGGCAGCAGTTCCGACGCCGCAGAGCCACTTCGGGCACGAGATCGGCGTCGATCGTGAGCTGCTCGATTGGGACAAGGTCGTTTCCTACTTTCAGGCTTTGGCGGCGGCGAGCGATCGGATTCGGGTTGAGGAATTAGGGAAGACCGTCGAGGGACGGCCGTTTATTGCGGCGACGATTGCAGAGCCGGAGACCCTGCGCGATCTCGGCCGCTATCACGAAATCCAGCGGCGGCTGGCGGATCCGCGAATCACCTCGGAACAAGAAGCAGACAAATTCATTGCGGAGGGGAAGACGGTCGTCCTGCTGACCTGCTCGATCCATTCGACGGAAGTGGCGTCCACACACACGGCAGTCGAGTTCGCGTACCGGCTGCTCACCGAAGACAAGCCGCGCTTTCGGTCCATTCTCCATAACACGATTCTGCTGCTGGTGCCGTCGCTCAATCCGGATGGCGTGGATCTGGTGACGCGCTGGTACCGGCGCACGCTGGGAACGGCGTATGAAGGCACGTCTCCGCCCGAGTTGTATCACCACTACACCGGGCACGACAACAATCGCGACTGGTACATGTTCACGCAGCCGGAGACGCGGCTGACGGTCGGGAAGCTGCACAACGCGTGGCATCCGCAGATTGTTTATGACGTGCATCAGCAGGGCGAGTACGCGTCGCGCATTTTCGTGCCGCCGTGGCTCGATCCAGTTGAACCGAACGTGGATGCCATTCTGGCGCAGGAAATGAACATGGTCGGAACGGCGATGGCCTCAGATTTGACCGCGGCCGGCAGAAGGGGTGTCGCGATTCATGCGGCCTACGACTTCTGGTCTCCGGCGCGGCACTACCAGGCCTTTCACGGCGGGCTGCGGATTCTGACGGAGTCGGCCAGCGCGCGGTTAGCCACGCCAGTGACGGTTCGCAAAGACGAACTGGATACCGGCGCTCTCGGCTACAACGCGCGCGAGCGGAGCTGGAATTTTCTCGAGCCGTGGCCGGGCGGGGAATGGCACTTACGGGACATCATCGATTACCAGTTGATTGCGTTCGAATCGTGTTTGTACGAGGCGGCGATTCACCGGGAAGAGCTGCTGCGAAATTTCTACCGCGTAGGAAAACGGGCGCTGGCGCGCACGGAGCCCGCGGGTTTCCTCATTCCGGCGCAACAGCGGGATCCTGGCGCGGCGAGAAAGCTGCTGGAAACGCTTACGTTGGGAATGGTAGAAATCGACGGGACGGCGGGTGGAAGTCTGATCTCCATGCAGCAGCCGTACAGCTCGTGGGCCAAGGCGCTGCTTGAGCGGCAGCAATACCCGGACATGCGGGAGTATCCGGGAGGGCCACCAGTCCGGCCATACGATGTGACAGCGCACACGCTTCCGCTGTTGATGGGCGTTGATGTGGAGCCGCTGGAAAAGCCGTATACGGGAGTGACCGCGCGAGAAGAATTTCAGCCGGCAATAGCGCCTGAATCTTTCGCGGCCACCGATACCGATTCCTGGCGGACCATCAATCGCATCTGGAAATCGGGCGGCCAGGTTTGGCGCGATCCGGTGACTGGTGATTTCGCAGCTTCGCAAAAAGACCGGCCGTGGATAGCACTCAAGCGGCCGCGAATCGGAGTGTACAAGAGTTTCGTTCCCGCCAACGATGAAGGGTGGACACGCTGGGTACTGGAGCAGTTTGGGTTTGCCTATTCAAGTCTGGGCAACCGGGAGATTCAGGCGGGGAAGCTGCATGAACTTTTCGACGTTCTCGTATTTCCCGATCAACCCGTCAAAGATCTGAAAGACGGATTCGTAAAGGGCAAGATGCCGAATGAGTTCACGGGCGGCCTGGAGGAATCAGGTGCACGTGCGCTCCGCGAGTTCGCATCTCAAGGGGGCACGCTGATCTTCCTGAACCGCTCCACGGCTTACGCCACGGAAATATTAGGGCTCAAGGCCACCAATGTCCTGGCAGGCGTGCCGGAGGCCGAGTTTTATGCACCCGGATCATTGTTGAATGTCGAGCTCGATACGCGGCACCCGCTCTCGCTGGGGCTACCGCGGCAGATCACCATCTGGAGCGAGCAGAGCCCGGCATGGGAATCGCACGTGCAGGCGGTGGCTCATTATCCGGATTCGCACATTCTCGCCTCGGGGTGGCTGCTGGGGGCGAAGCGCCTGACGGGCTGCGCGGCGCTTCTGGATATGCCGCTGGGCAAAGGCCGCGTAATCCTTTTCGGCATGCGGCCGCAATATCGCGGCCAGAGTTACCAGACGTTCAAACTGTTCTTCAACGCGCTGGTGGAGCAGGCTCCGCAGCCGGTTCGGCCTGCGCTGTGACTTCCTCGGCAGGAGCGCCGCCGACCATCTGTTGTGCAAGCACCAACTGGCGCGCTTCGGAACGCAACTCCGGCCATCGAAGCCCGAAGAGAATCGAACCTGCAATCGCGACCACGCCGCCGGCGGCAACGGTGAAGGGCGCGCCAAACCGTTCTGCCGCCACTCCCGCGAGTAGTGCGCCGGCCGGGGCCATGCCCATAAACATCATGGAGTAGACCGACATGACCCGGCCGCGCAGGCGATCGGGCGTCATGCTCTGGATGAGGGTGTTCGAGGAACCCATCTGGGTCATCATGGCGAAACCTACGGGAATCAGCATGGCGGCGGCCATCCAGAACCAGCGCGAAAATGCAAAGAGAACCAGGCTGAGGCCGAAGACGCCGCAGGAGACCGAGACCCACCGGCCCAGGCCTTTGACCTCGCGCCGGGATGCCAGGATAAGCGCTCCGAGCAGCGCGCCGATGCCGGAAAACCCCATGAGAATGCCGAGGCCTCGTGCACCGGAGCGGAAGATGCGGTCGGCGAAAATGGGCATGAGCACGGCATAGGGCATGCCCGTGATGCTGACGAGTCCCAGCAATAAAAGGAGTGCGCGGATGGGGCCGGTTTGCGCAACAAAACGAAAGCCTTCCACGATGTGGGTAATGGCGGAGCCTTCGTGGATGCGCTTCACTGCAGGAGGGATAGTCATGAGGAACAGGCCGGCGATGACGGCGATGTAGCTAGCGCCGTTGGCGAAGAAGCACCAGCCTTCGCCGATGGCGGCCACCAGGATTCCGGCGATCGCGGGGCCGATGATGCGTGCGCCGTTGAACATCGAGGAATTGAGTGCGATGGCATTGATCAGGTCGTCACGGCCTACCATTTCGACCAGAAATGCCTGGCGCGCGGGAATATCGAAAGCGTTCACGATGCCGAGCAGCGCCGCCAGCACGAAGATGTGCCAGACCTGAACGCGGTGGAGCAGGGTGAGCGCGGAAAAAGTGAAGGCCAGGATCATGGCCGCGGTTTGGGTGGAGATGACGGTGCGGTGGCGGCTATGGCGGTCGGCGATAAGGCCGCCGAGGGGAGAAAACAGAAAAACCGGGAATTGCCCGGCGAACCCGACCATTCCCAGCAGAGCTGAAGATCCGGTGATGCGGTAGACGAGCCACGATTGGGCCACATTCTGCATCCATGTGCCGATCAGGGAGATCAGTTGGCCGGCGAAAAACAGCCGGAAATTACGATGGCGAAGAGCACGGAGGGTGGTGGCGAGTCGAGAAGGTTCAGCCATCGTAAAGCCAGTAGATGCGAATTCCAGTTGACACGCGCAGGGTGATCTGTAAAATTAAAGTACGGCGAATAAAAAGCGAATATAACTGGATCGGACGATGGCTTCTGCGCTCCTTCAAACTATTCATTTTAAGCTGCCAGAGCGGCTTGCGCCTGAACTTATTCCCACTGGAATTGAGAGTTTCGATGCAGTTTTCGGCGGAATTCCGCGTGGCAGCGTGACCGACATATTTGGCCCGGCATCTGCGGGGCGTACCAGCCTTTTGTTTTCTTTAATTTCGGAGTTGACGGCGCGAGGGGAGTATTGCGCGGTGGTGGACGCGAGCGATGCGTTCGATCCGGCTTCGGCGGCGGCAGCAGGGGTCGTACTCAGCCGGCTGTTGTGGATTCGCTGCTCCGGCAATGCTGAGCATGCATTAAAGACGGCAGATCTGCTGTTGCAGGCGGGCGGATTTGGGATTGTGGCCATGGATCTGGGAGATATCGCACCTATGACGGCGCGGCGCATCTCACTGGCATCGTGGTACAGGCTGCGGCGGGCTGTGGAGAATACCCCGACATCGTTGGTAGTTGTGGAGCAGGCGCCGCATGCCCGTGCCTGCGCGCAATTCGCGGTGGAGTGCACGCGCCGGAGAGTGAAATGGTCGGGCACTCCAGGATGCTCGCGGCTGATTCGCGGCGCCGAATTCGCGGTGGAGCGCCGCAAGCCTTTGCGCCCTGCTGTAGCCGTAATGGAAGCGCTGGCACTGAGGTGAGACGTGTTTGCGTGCCTCCATGCTCCCGGAGAATTCGAACGGCTGATCGCGTGCGCCCACGGTTTCTCGCCTCTCGTTGAGCGGACGGATGCCGATACGGTAACGCTGGATATCGACGGCCTCGAACACTTGTTCGGATCGGTTTACGATATTGCACGGGCCATCATAGGGAGGGCCGGCATAACGTTCAATATCGCGGTGGCCGCCAATCCGGATGCGGCGTTTCACGCGGCTCGCGGATTTCCGGGTACGAGCATCGTTCCGCAGGGCGATGAAGCCAAGTTTCTCGCAACTCTGCCGGTGGCTCTACTGTCTCCCTCTGAAGAAACGTCGGAAACGCTGGCACGCTGGGGCGTACGAACGTTTCGCGATCTGGCAGCCCTTCCCGATCTGGGCGTGGCCGCGAGGCTGGGAGAAGAAGGCGTTCGCCTGCAACAGCTCGCGCGCGGAGAGCACGAACGCCCGCTGGTTCCTATCGAAACTCCGCAGCGTTTCGAGGAAGCCATGGAGCTCGAACATCCGGTGGAGCTGCTCGAGCCGCTGCTGTTTGTGCTGTCGCGATTAACGGGCGATGTCTGCAAGAGACTGGAGGACCGTGCGCTGGCGGCAATTGGATTGCGTGTGCGTTTGCAGCTTGAAAATGCGGCGGAGCATGAACGCTCCATTCGCCTGCCCGTGCCCATGCGCAGCCCGCGCGTGTTTTTGAAGCTGATCGAGCTGGATCTGGAAAAGCATCCGCCATCCGCACCGATCATTAAAGTCACGATAGCAGCCGATCCTGCAAAGCCTCGCACCACGCAGAATGGGCTTTTCATTCCACTTGCTCCAGAGCCGGAAAAGCTGGAGCTCACCCTGGCGCGCATCACGAATATCGTTGGAGAGAACAACGTAGGGTCGCCGGAGCTGGTGGATACGCACCGGCCGGGGGCGTTTCGCATACGGCCGTTTGCCATGAGCGGGAAGGGAACAGGCAAGCAAGCCAGCCCTACGCAGCTCGCTTTACGCGTTTTTCGGCCGCCTGTTGCGGCCAGAGTGCAGGCAGACTTGGTAACGGCTCCCGGTATTCGCGGCAGGATCGTGCAGCAGGCTGGACCTTGGCGAACGTCGGGCGACTGGTGGACTACGGATCCCTGGTCGCGCGACGAGTGGGACATCGAGTTGACGGACGGCGCGCTTTATCGTATCTACTGCGACGCGCAAACCGGGCGCTGGTTCATCGAAGGCAGCTATGACTGAAGCCTACGTGGAACTGCACGCGCGCTCCGCTTTCAGCTTTTTGCAAGGCGCATCGCTGCCGGAAGAGATGGCGCAGAGAGCTGCGGACCTTGGTTATCCGGCCATGGCGTTGTTGGATCGGGATGGCGTTTACGGCTCGCCGCGTTTTCACCTGGCGGCGAAGAAGGCGGGTATTCGGGCGCACATCGGCGCGGAGATCACATGCACGGACGGTTTTCAATATCCGCTGCTGGTGGAAAATTGCACGGGATATCAAAACCTTTGCCGGCTCATCACGCGTATGAAGCTCCGCGCGAAAAAGGGGGAAGGCGCGGCCGCACCGGAGGAACTGGCGGAATTCGCGAAGGGGCTGGTGTGTTTAGCCCGGGCCGCTTTCTCTTGTTGCGGCTCAGAACAGCTCCAGCAAGTGATTGATATTTTTGGCCGCGCGAACGTATTCGCGGAGGTCCAGCGTCATCACAGCCGCGAAGAAGAACTGCGCAACCAGGCACAGATTGCCGCCGCGCGCAGGCTGCGTGTGCCCATTGTGGCGACGAATGGCCCCCGGCATGCCACGCCTGCACAGCGAGAGGCGCTCGATACCCTCACCTGCATTCGCAACCATGTGCCGCTCGCAGCCGCGGGCCGGTTGCTGGAGATCAACAACGAGAGGCACTTGAAGACAGCGGTGGAAATGTCGCAACTATTTGCCGATTTGCCCGACGCCATCGCGAACACGCGCGAGATCTCTGCGCGCTTGCAATTCACTCTGGCTGATCTTGGCTATGAATTTCCTCGCTACCCCGTACCGCCCGGCGAGACCATGATGTCATTCCTGCGCCAGCGGACCGAGGAAGGCGCGCGGCGTCGCTACATCCCGTACCACGAAAAAGCGCAGCTACAGATCGAACGCGAGCTGGCGATGATCGAAAAGCTGAAGCTCCCCGGCTACTTTCTTATCGTCTGGGACATTGTCGAGTTCTGCCGGAAAAACGGAATTCTGGCGCAGGGCCGGGGCTCGGCAGCCAACAGCGCGGTCTGCTATTCGCTGGGCATCACCGCCGTTGATCCAGTTCGTATGGAGTTGCTGTTCGAGCGCTTTCTTTCTGAAGAACGCGGGGAATGGCCGGACATCGATATCGATCTGCCCTCGGGCGACGAACGGGAGCGCGTCATCCAGTATGTGTATGAGCGTTACGGCAAACTTGGCGCGGCTATGACCGCGAACGTCATCACCTATCGCGGCCGGTCCGCGGCGCGCGAAGTAGGAAAGGCTCTGGGATTTGAGGTGGCCACGCTCGACCGGTTATCCGGCCTGGTGCGCGGCTGGGAATGGAAAGATCCGAAAGACACGCCGGAAAAACAGTTTCAAGAGGCCGGCCTCGATCTCGCGAACCCGCGCATCCGAAAATTTTTCGAATTGTATTTGGCGGTGCAGGATCTGCCGCGGCATCTCGGCCAGCATTCGGGCGGCATGGTGATCTGCCAGGGGCAGCTTGATTCCGTGGTGCCGCTCGAACCCGCCACCATGCCGGGCCGCGTCGTCGTGCAATGGGATAAAGACGATTGCGCCGACTTGGGCATCATCAAGGTCGATCTTTTGGGCCTGGGAATGATGGCGGTGATTAAGGACACCATCAACCTGATCAGCGCGCATTACGGCGAAGAGGTCGATCTCGCGCACCTGCCCGCGGGCGATCCCGATGTCTACCGGGCGTTGCAGCACGCCGATACGGTGGGCATGTTCCAGGTGGAAAGCCGTGCGCAAATGTCTTGTCTGCCCCGGCTGCAGCCGAAGAATTTTTACGACATCGTGGTGGAAGTCGCGATCATCCGGCCGGGGCCGATCGTGGGTGAAATGGTGAATCCGTATCTGGAGCGGCGCATGGGGCGCGAGGCGGTGGATTATCTCGATCCGTCGCTCGAGCCTGTTCTCAAGCGCACGCTAGGCATACCGCTCTTTCAGGAACAACTGCTGCGCATGGCGATGATCGTGGCCGGATTTACCGGCGGAGAAGCGGAAGAATTGCGGCGCGCCATGGGATTCAAGCGATCGGAAAAACGCATGAAGGAAATAGAACGGAAACTTCGCGCCGGCATGGAGCGCAAGGGCATACGGCCTGACGCGCAGGAGCGCATTATCCAATCCATCACTTCCTTTGCGCTCTACGGTTTTCCCGAATCGCACGCAGCCAGTTTCGCGCTTCTTGCCTATGCCAGCGCGTATTTGAAATGCCATTACCTGGCGGCGTTCATGGCGGCCATGCTGAACAATCAGCCCATGGGATTTTATGCTCCGGCCATCCTGCTCAATGACGCGCGCCGCCACGGATTGCGCGTGCTGCCTATCGATGTGACGAAATCCATGTGGGAGTGCATGGTGGAGGAAGCAGGTGCCCGCCGTCAGGTGCCAGGTGTCAGGGCGCTGCGACTTGGCTTGATGTACGTTAAAGGGCTGCGTGCGGAGGCGGGCCAGGCGATCGTGCAGGAACGCCTGCGGGCTCCGTTTCTTGATATTGGCGATCTCGCGCGGCGTGTTCCTGACCTACGAAAAGACGAGCTCAACAAACTCGCGGATGTAGGCGCTCTGAATCCCCTGGAAGCTGCGCACCGGCGCGATGCGCTTTGGCAGGCGGGGCATGCGGCCCTTCCGGCTGGTCCGCTTTTGGATGCCCTCCCTGAGCCCGGGCGAGCCTCGCCACTGGCGCGCATGACCCACGAAGAACGATTGAATGCCGACTACTCGGGCACCGGATTCACCATCGGCCGGCATCCAATGGCCTACCGTCGCGAGGAGATGAACGCGTTGGGCGTAACGCCTGCTCACAAGCTGCCGCACATGCGCGACGGCAATTTCGTGCGCGTGGCAGGATGCGTCATCGTGCGCCAGCGGCCCGGCACGGCGAAAGGATTTGTGTTCCTCAGCATGGAAGACGAAACCGGCGTGATCAATGTGATCGTCGCCCCGGCCCTGTTTGATCGCTACAAGTTTGCCCTGCTCGGCTCTTCGTTTCTGCTCATCGATGGCACTTTACAGAATCTGGATAACGTTATCTCCGTGAAGGCGGGGCGAGTCGAAGGTCTAGCGGCACATGTAACAGCGGACATATCGCATGATTTTCATTAGGTTACCAGCAGTATTCTAGAATCTATAGTAATATCTATAAGGGAGAAGTTATGGCCTTGAGCATCAAGCATCCCGATGCCGACCGGCTCGCTCGAGAGCTGGCCGGCAGAACCGGTGAGAGTCTCACCGAGGCAGTCATCAATGCCCTTCGCGAACGCCTTGACCGTCATCCGAGCCGAAAACGAGTTCTGCCTCTTCGGGATGAGCTAAGAGCCATTCGGGAAAGGTGCGCCAAGCTCCCCGTTCTCGATGATCGCGCCCCTGAACAGATCCTCGGCTACAACGAGCACGGACTGCCATATGGTCATTGATCCATCTGCCCTGCTGGCGATTTTCTTCAATGAACGCGATGCCGCGAAATTCGAGGCAGCTATTGAAGCCGATACCAATCGCCTGATTTCTGCCGCCTCTGTTTTGGAAACAGCAATTGTGCTGTGTGCTCGTTACGCCGATGCTGGCGAACGTGAGATGGACCTTCTATTGCACAAAGCCAAAGTGAAAACCGTCGCCGTCTCAGAGGAACAGGCTGAGGTCGGCAGGTTTGCGTTCCGAATGTACGGCAAGGGACGACATGCGGCGGGCCTTAATTTTGGCGATTGTTTCTCCTACGCCCTATCTAAAACGTCGGGGGAGCCTCTCCTATTCAAAGGCAATGACTTTGCACAGACCGACGTCGATCGTGTCATGCTGCCAGCGGAATGAGCGGTATTGCCGGATGCCACGCCGCTCTCGCCTTTACGCCTGGTGGTACCTTACCATCGCCATCGGTTTCCTGCTGCTCGCCATCAATCGCACCCTGGCAGGTGAGAAGGCCTGGCTGATCGTGCTGCGCATCGTAATTGCCCTCGGTTTCGCCGCCCTGGCCTACCTGGAATTCCGCGTCCATCCGCGAGCCAAGTGAATCATCGCCTGACGTCCTGCGCTCGGCCCTTCCATTCGCCGCCGCGGCCCGTCCAGTAGCGAATGGCCGAGTGAATGGTCGCGCCTGTGTAGAACAGCGCCATCAGCGGGAGCGCCGGCGCCCATAGCGGAGATAAGCCATAAAGACGCAGCGACGGAATAAACGACCCGCTCATGAGTGCCCAGGCCACAGCGCCCGCAGCCATAGCCGGCGGTTTCGCGCCCAGCAGCACCAGCGGCGGCACCATGTACGTCACGCACATTCCCGCAACCGTGCCGGCCAACAGCGCCACTGAGTGCTTGAGCTGCCAGAACGCCGTGCGTGAGATCATTCGACCGATCTCTCCGAACGTCGCATAGCCGCGACTGCTTTGTGTCCCGGTCGTAACACCAAGCGAGATCCTTCCACCGGTGCTTTTCACGGCCTTTGCCAGCGCGCAATCGTCGATCAGCTCGCCGCGAATGGCTTCCATTCCGCCTATGCGCCTCAACGCTTCCCAGCGCAGCAGGACGCATCCACCCGCCGCGCCGGCCGTGCGCCTTCGCGCATCCTCCGTCCATGCCGGTGGATACAGCATGAAAAAGAAGAATAGAAATGCGGGTATGAGAGATTTCTCTGCCCACGTTTCACAGCGCAGTTTGACCATCCAGGAAACCAGGTCGTAGCCGCCGGCTTCCGCGCAAGCCACCAGTCGAACGAGGCCCGTCGGTGAATGCACGATGTCGGCATCGCTGAACAAAACGTAATCCGGTTGGAAGGATGCGGCCTGCCGGATACCTGCCTCGACCGCCCACAACTTTCCCGTCCAGCCTGCGCACAGGGGAGGAGCCGCAGTCACAGTCAGCAAATCTGCGCTCGCGAACTGCCCTCCGATCTCAGCGGTGCCATCCGAACTATGGTCATCTACCACGAAGATATGAAACGAACCCTGGAACGTTTGCGCTGCAAGCGAAGCCACGCAGGGTCCGATGGTTTCGGCTTCGTTACGGGCCGGAACCACGATGGCCACTCTGCGCGTGGCAGGCGCTGGCATAACCCGCCGGTCTTCCCGGATGCGCCAGAACATGCCGCGGAACAGGATCAGGTACACCCAGATGAGCAGGGAAACGCCGGCGGCAAGCTCGACCAGCACAGTCTACTTCGTGTAGGTCTTCTGATACTTGTTGCGACTGTTGTAGACAGTCATATCGCCGTTTGCATCGGCCGAAACGCGTAGCCAGTCTCCGTTGTCGTTTTTCTCGTCGACGTTGGCGATCATGGCTTCGGGCACGTTATGATCTTTGCCGCCATCCACCGCGTAGTGGACCTGCCATACATCCTGCACTCCGGGCGCCCCATGTGCCGTCTCCCACGCCTCCGGCGATCCGCCTTTGTGTGCTCCGTTGTTCATGATCACCAAACGCGGGTGCAGGGCGCGCACGATCGCCGGCGAGTTCGATTCGTCCGCGCCGTGGTGCGTGGTCAGATACAGATCCACCGTTCCGATTTTGTTATTTGGGCAGACCAGCTCGTTCTCCTTGTTCCACGTCAGGTCGCCCAGATCGATCATCCGAAAGCTGCCGTATTGAATCAGAATTCCTACCGATTGCGCGTTTTCGCTGGTATCCACTTCCTTCGGTTTGACAGTGGCGCACTCCGGGTTGGGTTGCCCAGCTCCCGCAAGCGCGCCGGATATCGAGGAGCCCGCCGCGCTCAATACGGTCACATCCAGACCTTTCACAGGAATCTTGTCGCCCGGTTTGACCTCCAGGTGTGCTCCCGCGTCGCGCGCCTTGAGATATGCGTGGTAGATGCGGTCCGCTTCCCCTCCGTGCTCGACCGAAGCTCCATGATCCACGAAGGTTTTCACATGCGTCTTGGCCACAAGCTGCGGCACACCGCCTACGTGATCCGTGTGATAGTGCGTGATCAGCAGATATTCGATCTCTTTGACGCCGGCTTTCTTGGCTGCGGCGGCGATGCGCAGCGCGTCCCGTGAATTCAGCCCGGGCCAGCCCGTATCCACCAGTAATGCCTGCTTAGATGGCGGTACGATCAGTGTGGCTTGGCCGCCTTCGACGTCGACAAAGTAAATTTCCAATTCCTTGGCTGCCGAAGCGAATCCCGCCGTACATAGCAGTAAAAGGGCCAAAATCCCACGATTGCGCATGGCGGCAATCGTATCATAAGAGGTTGCCGGAACAAGCGCTCCTGGCGTAACGTATGGATAAATAGATGCCTTATTGCAGCAGTTGCGGCAATGTAGTAAACCAGGCCGACCAGTACTGCGCCAAATGCGGCGCCCGGCAGCCTGGAGCCGCGGTTCCCCCTGTGGACCCGCTGGCGGGCATTACTCCACGCACCGCTTCCATCCTTTGCTACATCCCCGGAGTGGGATGGATCGCGTCGGTCATCGTCCTCGCGGCAGATAAATTCCGCAACGACAAGACCGTCCGTTTCCACGCCTTCCAAGGGCTTTACCTATTCGTTGCCTGGTTGATCGTGGAATGGGTCCTCAGTCCGATTTTCCGCGAGTTTCACGAGCCTCTGTTCCGCGTGGATAGACTGCTGCATGTGGCCATCCTGTTCGTCTGGATTTTCATGATCATCAAGACCAGCCACGAAGAACGCTACACGCTGCCCATTATCGGCGAACTCGCCGAGCGATCTGCGGCCGAGCACCAGACGCGGAGCTGATCTGAATATTTAGCCAAGATTCCTGGTACGCCTTCTGAATCTTTTCGGCTGGCATGGTATCTTTATTCATTGGAGTGAATATTTAATCATGAAGCACCGGGTCGGTATCGTTGGGTTTCGCGGCTACGGCGGGGCAGAGTTGGTGAACATTCTGCGCGCGCACGGGCACGCCGAACCGATCCTGATGGAGCACCGCAGCGATGTGGCCGGCGATTCCGGGCTGTTGCATCCCAAGGGACCCCGGCAGGTTGCCGCGACGGCAGAAGGCGTAAAGGACGCCAAGATCGAAATCGTCTTTCTCGCCACGCCGGCGGATGTTTCCATGGAACTCGCGCCAATGATGCTGGATGCAGGCGCGCGCGTCGTCGATTTGAGCGGCGCCTTCCGGCTGCGTACGGTGGAGAATTACTCTCGCTGGTATCACGAGGCGCATACGCAGCCGGCTCTGCTTTCCGAAGCCGTCTACGGCTTGCCGGAGTTTTGCCGCGAACGGATACAGACCGCGCGGCTCATCGCGAATCCGGGCTGCTATCCGACGGCTGCGAACCTGGCGATCCGGCCTCTTGTCGAAGCGGGTGTAGTTGACCGCAAAGCAGGCATTGTCTGCGATGCCAAGTCGGGCGTCAGCGGCGCCGGCAGAAAGCCGTCGCTCAAGACCAGCTTTTGCGAGGTGACGGATAACTTCTCTGCGTATTCGATATTCACGCACCGGCATGTCCCGGAAGTACTCATGGTTTCGGGCCTCGAAGAGCGCGATTTCAGCTTCACGGCGCAGCTTCTGCCGTTGGACCGTGGGATTCTCGAGACGATTTACTTTCGCACCGCCGCGCCCGCAACCGCCGCCGACTTGCTGGCTATCTATGACAAACGCTACGCCGGTGAACCGTTCGTTCGCCTCTACAAAGCGGGCCGCGTACCGGACTTGCGGGCCGTGCAGCGGACAAACTTTTGCGATATCGGAGTTACGGCGGACGAGGCCACTGGACGCGCAATGGTTGTCAGCGCCATTGACAATCTCACCAAGGGAGCTGCCGGTCAAGCGATCCAGAATATGAACCTCATGTTGGGGTTGCCCGAGACCGAGGGCCTTCTGTGAAGGTGTTGATCAAACTCGGGGGCACGCTGCTCGATTCGCCGGAGTTGCGGGCGAATCTCGCATCGCAAATCGCCGCAGCCGAGAAGCAGGGCATGGCGGTAACGGTTGTACACGGAGGCGGCAAGCAGATGACCCGCTTCCTCGAAGAGCGTGGCACTACCAGCCGTTTCGTCAACGGTCTGCGCGTGACTACGCCCGAAACCATGGACGCGGTGCTTAAGGTTCTGGGCGGCAGCGTCAATCAGGAACTGGTTGCGGCGCTTGCGGCTGCCGGTTCGCGCCCCGTCGGATTAACGGGCATCGACGGCGGACTGGTTGAGGCCGAGCAGATGGACCCCGAACTCGGCATGGTGGGCCGCGTCGTGCATTCGAATCCCAAATTACTCGATTTGCTGGTTGGCGGCGGTTTCCTGCCGGTCGTTGCCTGCGTCGCCGGCGGGCGCGAAGGCCGTATGTACAACGTCAACGCTGATCAGATGGCTTCCGCATGCGCGGCCGGCTGGAAAGTCGACCGCCTGATCTTTCTCACCGACATTGAAGGCGTCCTGGACTCCGCGAAACAGGTGCAGCCGAGGCTCACTGCGGAAGATTGCAGCCGGCTGATCCGTGACGGCGTGGCTACTGGGGGCATGCAGGCCAAGCTGAACGCGGCCGTGGCCGCGCTCGATCACGGTGTCGGACAAGTTGAAATCGCGCCCGGCGCCGCGCCGAATATTCTCGCCAGACTCTTTGCCGGAGAATCCACTGGAACGCGCGTGGTGCGCGCTCATGAAAAGGCGGTCGTGTAGTGATCAGTGCGCTAACCGAAGAGTTCACTACCGAAGCCGCCGGGACGTTCGAAGCGCTTGAGGTTCGCAAAGCGCGTATGGCGGACATTCCGGATCTGCTCGATTTGATCAACGGCTACGCCGCGCGCGGAATCATGCTGCCGCGCACCGAATTCGAAATGTCGGAAGCCATTCGCGACTTCTCCGTGGCGCGTACGGCGGCCGGCCTGGTCGGTTGCGGTGCTTTGCACTTCTATTCGCCCGCCGTAGCCGAGATTCGATCTCTGGCAGTTTGCGAGCAGGTTAAGGCAAAAGGGGTCGGCCGCTGTTTGGTGGAAACACTTGTTAACGAGGCCGAAGAATTTTCGCTGGCGGCTGTTTTTGCGTTCACTTACGTTCCAGAGTTTTTTGGCAAATTGGGATTCAGCGAAGTCGAGCGCGGTATGCTGCCCCTGAAGGTGTGGAAGGATTGCGTTCGGTGTCCGAAGTTTCAATCCTGTGATGAAGTCTCGGTCATGAGGGTGTTGAGGCGTGGTTATCAGTTAGAGAACACCCCCATCTGTGGGTATAGACCTCACCCTGATGAGGTAGGCGAATTGCCGGTTTTTCCGATCCTTCGCGCCCGCTGACATTCTCTGCTGCTTTTCACCTCGCCTGGGTCCCCCATGTGGCATTGTCGGCATCCCCAAATATCCCGGAGAATTGTTCTTCCCTTCACAAACTAGTTCCCTATAATTGGCAGCTAAACGAGTGCGCAGTCTCTGCTCGGCTCGCGCTTTAAGTGCAAGGGGACCGTTCATGAAGGCACAGACAGTCGACGTAAAAGTCTCGACGGGCCGGATTCTTTGCTGCACGGTCTTTCGCCCCGGCGGAAAAAAACTTCTCGCGAAGGGACACGTCATCAGCGAGGACGACATCCGCATTCTGGAATCGGAAGGCATGGACAAAGTCTGGGTCACCGAGCTTGAGGACGGCGAAGTGGCCGAAGACGATGCGGTTTCTGCCGTAGCCGGTGATATGGGCTGCGGGTGCTATGAAATTCACCCTGCCGCAGGAGGGCGCGCCAACCTGATCGCGACCGAAAACTGCTGTGTGTTAGTGGATGACGAACTGCTGCGGCAGATCAACTGCACGGCAAGTGTCGTGATCGCCACGTCGGTTAATTTCAGTTTTGCGACAGCCGGTCAGCGCATTGCCACCGTGAAGAGTGCTCCGTTTGCCGTGGCCAAGGATCAATTGGAAGCCATTGGCGGCATGTTGCGCGAGCGAGGCCCCATCATCCAGGCGCGGCCCGTGCGGAACCCTTCGATCGGCGTTCTTTTCAGCGATCCTCTCAACGGCGATCGTGCACGGCAATTGTTTGAGAACATCACGAAACAGCGTCTCCAGCATTTTGGCCTGACTCCGAGCTTCGCGTTGTCCTGCGTTGAGGATGAAAACTCGGTCACCCGCGCCTTACAGCACCTGTTACGATCCAAGCCTGCGCTGATCATGGTTGCGTCAACCACGGCGCCGGCCGGGCCGGAAGACGTCATCGGCCGTTCTATGTGCCGCATCGGCGCGCAGATTGAGCGGTTTCTCGCTCCAGTAGAACCGGGTAACTTACTACTGCTGGGCTACAAAGACGACGTGCCTATTGTCTCCGCCCCTGGATGCTTCCGGTCCGCCAAGCCGAACGTTGTGGATCTGATCCTGCCGCCGCTGCTGGCGCGCTATCGCATTACCAGTTGGGAAGTCGGCTGCCTCGGCCATGGCGGGCTACTGGGTTAATCAGTTACGCCAGCGCTGCTTTGCAATACTCGAGACACTTCCGCACTTCGACCACGGTATCCCCGCCCTTGTACTCGTATTCGATGTTGGCCGGAATGGGATACTGCGTGGTCTTCAATAACTGAAGCACCGGCTTAATGGGTGTCGCACCTTGACCAAACGGCATGTTCTCGCCGTGGTTGCTCTTGCGATCTTTGATATGAAGCGTGACGATGCGTTCGTGATGCTTGTTGATGAAATCGACGGGATCAAACCCCGCGGCGAAGAAGTGTCCGATATCCAGATTTATATTGATGTATTCGGAACGTCCGGCCATGGCTTTCGCGAACGTATCCGGCGAGGAAAACTCGTTCGGGTGTTTGGTGTCGTCATGGCCGTGAAATCCGACCTTGATCTTGGCTTTTCGTGCCTCGCGATCCACGCGATCTACGACCGATAATGTTGACGATGCCGTGATGATCCCTACCCCGAGCGCTTTGGCCATTTCGAACCCGCGCGCAATCTCCTCATCACTGTAGTCGTCACGGAAGCTGTAGTTATAGGCGTAAAGCAGAATGCCAGCATCATCAAACTTTTTCCGAACGGCATGGAAGTGGTCCATGGAAACCGTCATACGCCACTTATGCAGGTCGGTTTCACTGCGTTTCGGCTCCACATGGCCGGAGTACAGCTCGCACTCACCCAGTCCGATCTCCACCATGGCCTTGATGGAGTCATCCAGCGAGCGATCGCGAAAACTGTACGACTGCACGCCCAACTGTACCCCATGCACCTTGGAATCGATGCCGGCCAACGCAGATGCGGCCGGCAAGGCAGCCAGCGCGAGTTTAGAGAACTCTCTTCGTGAATACATAAGCCGGAGTGTACCTCACTGAGCGTCCACGACGCAGCGGAACCCCACCGCTGCCGAGCGATCCTTGCCCGGCGACATCAAAAGATATTTGCCGTGCTCCTGTAACTTGTAGGCCTGCGGGAAATACCAGTGAGAGCCCTGCGGCTGATAGTAGCTGCCCCCGCGCAAGATACCGGCGCGCGTGTGCTCGTCAACATATTCGTCGGTCCATTGCCAGACATTGCCGGTCAGGTCCTCGACGCCGAACGGGCTCGCCCCGTGAGGGTGGGCGTTGACGTCGTCCGGCCCGCGCATCACGCGCTGTGTATCAGGCACGGGAACGGCTCCTGCTTCCCACTGCGTGCCCCAAGGGTATATGCGCCCGTCTGTGCCGCCCGCTGCATATTGCCATTCCCACTCGTGCGGCAAGCGTTTGCCGGCCCATTTCGCGTACGCCCGCGCATCTTCAAGAGACACCCATGTCACCGGCTTGTTGGCCCAACTCTGCGGATACGAGTTCGCGGTCCAGTCCTTCAGAAAATTGTGGTCGTCGCGCGGATGGTAATGCGTAGCGTCCAGGAATTTCTTGAATTCGGCATTGGTCACGGGATGCCGGTCGATATAGAACGGCTTTATATCCATGGAGTGCAGGTGGTGGCGGCGCGGCGAATCCTCCCACGGGTATTGCACGTCCACCCCGATGTCATTCTCGCCCTCGATCTCAATACCCGATACGCGAAATTCGAACTCCGCGGCGGGGATCTTGATCATTCCCGGAGGCGCGCTCGGCGCAGTCTTGGTGGGCTCGATTTCTACGATCTGCTGAGGCAGGTAATTCCATTCGTGCGAGTATGCGGATAAAGGCGTGCGCGCTAATTGCCGCATGCCGGTCAGGAACTTTTCGAACGCCGCATTGGTGTTGGACGTCGCCAGCACGGCGCCGAATCCATTCGGCTCCATTGCAAAACGCAACACCACGCGACCTTCGTGAGTTTCCGGGTGCAACTCCGCGCCGTTCCATACATCGAAATACCGGACGCCTGCAGATTGCGCCACTTCCAGCTGGCGCCCCGCCAGGGCGTATTCGTTGCGATTGACCACAGTCCACAGCGTCTGGCCGGCGCCCGTAAACTTACTCGCAAAGGCTCCGTATTGCATCGTCGGCGTATGCGGCTCCCATTCCGTGCTAACCAGAAGATCGGCAAACTGCCGCTCGATGCGCGACATGCGCCGCAGCGCCTCGGCATCTCGGGGCGTGATCTGGTTCCAGATTCCCCAGATATTTTCCCAGCTCTCATATCCGACGCCGTTGAAAAACGCATACTGCAGATCATCGGTCTTATCGCGCCCCCAGCGCCGGCACACATTCACCATGTGGCGCGGCTCGAGCCATTTCAACTTGCTGATGCTCGGAATGAACGGGTATTCCCAATATCCCCACGATTGATTGTTCCAGGCGAGCCGCTCTTCGTCGGACGTGTAATGCTCGGGCTCAAACACGAGCGGATGCCCGGTCGAGTCAGACGCATCCCGAAATGCTCTGGGTATGCCGTTAAATGTGTCGCCATTCACGCCGTCGGCGCCGATCTCCGCCATCAGGCGCGCCGTCGCCGCCCAGTTGGGGACACCCTCATCGCGTGTGCCCTGCTCCCATGGCATGACTGGGAACAGCACGCGAACACCGCGCCGGTGGAAGTCCGCGATCATCTGGCGCAACCCCTCGATGCCTCCGGGCATATCGCGCGTCAGATCGTACTGGCTGCGGTTGTCGATCCCCACATTCGGGTAAACCGGCCAGATGAGCACGCTGTCAATACCGCCGTAGCGCTTCTCCAGATCGTCAAGGTAGCGATCCACCGTGTACTTTCCCGCAAGCGGATCATAGAAATAACGCTCTTCGATCATCATCTGCGGCTGGGCGAAATCGCGCTGCGACCATGCCAGCTCCGGACGGTCATACTCTTTGCCGTTGTAGCCGATGCGCACGCGCTTTTCGTCGCGCCAGTGGCGCACGTCCAAAAGCCACTCCGCCCAGTCCGCGGGGGTAGGTGGTCCCGGAATCTGATCGCCTTTAGGCTGGTAGCGCACGTCCTGCGCACAAAGAGGCAGGCAGAAGAAAAGGACCGCAGCAGCTCGCATAGGAGAACCATCATACTCGCGAAATGAACCGCTCGGATTGCCGCGGTCGCAGGCCGGCGTTACTCTAGAACCATGCCTGCCGGAACGCTGATTTCCGTGAGCGAATATCTCTCCACCAGCTACCGTCCCGACTGCGACTACGTAGACGGAGAGGTGTTGGAGCGCAACTGAGATCCTTTGCCCGGAGTGCCGTTCGCCGAAATCTTCAGTCAGCCGCGACCGGTGTTTCCTTCGGTTCGAGCGCCAGCTCCATTACTTCATCGACGGTCCGGACAAAATGCAGCTTGATGTCGCCGACCTGCTCGCTCTTGAGGTCTTCCTTCACATTGACCTCGTTTTCAAACGGTAGGATGACCTCGCGCACGCCGCTTCGTTTGGCTGCCAGCACCTTTTCCTTGATGCCGCCGATCGGCAAAACCTGGCCCGCAAGCGTAATTTCGCCGGTCATCGCGAGATTGGGCCGAATCCGCCGTCCTGTCAGCATGGATACCAGAGCTGTCGCCATAGTAATGCCGGCAGATGGTCCATCTTTGGGAATAGCGCCTGCCGGAACATGGACGTGAATATCACTTGATTTGAAGCTGTCAGGGTCTATCCCGTATCGTTCCGCGTTGGCCCGCACCCAGGTCAGCGCCGCTTGCACCGATTCCTGCATCACCGAGCCGAGCTGTCCGGTCATGATAAGGCCCTTGCTGCCGCCGGGCATGCGGCCCGCTTCGATGAACAGGACATCTCCACCCACTGGTGTCCATGCCAGCCCGACGGCCACGCCAGGCCTGCGCGTACGTTCCGCCACTTCCACATCCGGCCGGAATCGCGGAGCTCCCAGCAATTCTTCAACCTGTTCCGGCGTAACCGCAGCGGCGTCCGGCTTGCCCTCGGCAATTCGCCGCGCCCGTTTCCGGCAAATGGTGCCGATTTCCCGCTCCAGGCTGCGCACACCCGCCTCCCGGGTGTACCGGCGGATGATGTGCCGAACGGCGTCGTCCGTGAATACGATTCCGGCTTCCGCCTCCAGTCCGTTTTCCTTTGTTTGCCGGGGAATCAGGTAGCGGAACGCGATGACGACCTTCTCCTGTTCGGTGTAGCCTTGCAACTCGATGATTTCCATTCGATCGCGTAAGGCTTCAGGAATGGTGTCGAGCACGTTGGCGGTGGTGATGAACAGTACCTTGGACAGGTCGAACGGCACGTCCAGATAGTTGTCACGAAAGGTCGAGTTCTGTTCCGGATCCAGAACTTCGAGCAGTGCAGACGAGGGGTCGCCACGGAAATCGCGGCCTAGTTTATCCACCTCATCCAGCATGAAAACCGGGTCCTTTGTCCCCACACGGCGCAGGCCCTGGATGATTTGCCCTGGTAATGCGCCGATATATGTGCGGCGGTGCCCGCGAATTTCGGCTTCATCGTGCATACCACCCATGGAAATCCGCGAGAATTTGCGTCCGACGGCCCGCGCAATGGAGCGTCCCAAAGAGGTCTTGCCTACTCCCGGCGGCCCTACAAAACACAGGATCGGACCCTTCAGCACAGGCTTAAGCTGCAGTACGGCCAGATAATCGAGGATCCGCTCTTTGACTTTCTCCAGGTCGTAATGATCCTCGTCGAGGATTTCCGCGGCGCGCTGCACATTCACTTTTTCCGCCGACGTGATTGCCCATGGCAGGCTCGCCATCCACTCCAGGTATGTTCGCGTGACACCGTATTCGGGAGAGGCAGGCGAAATGCGCGTCAGCCGGTTGAGCTCCTTCATGGCTTCGGTCTTGACCTCGTCGGTCATCCCCGCCGCTTCGATTTTTGCCCGAAGGTCTTCGGCGTCGCGCCCGCCCTCGTCGCCCTCACCCAACTCCTTCTGAATCGCCTTTAACTGCTCACGCAAATAGAACTCGCGCTGCGTCTGGGAAAGTTGACCCTGCACCTGTGATTGAATTTTTGTGCGCAGCTCGATCAGCTCCAGCTCGCGGGCCAGGTGCTTGTGTACATAGGTCAGGCGGGCCTTCACGTCCAATAGCTCCAAAATGGCCTGCCGTTCCACGTGGCTAAGCCCGGGAAGCACGCCTGCCACCAGATCAGCCAGACGGCCGAATTCATTGGTGTTGCTGACGGCCGTCGCCAGATCGTCAGACAGGTTCGGAGAGGCCGCCACGATTTGCTGAAAAATACCAACGACATCGCGTCGCATCGCCTCGAGCTCCGGAGTCGGCTCTGGCTCGAGCTCCGGCAGCCGCTCGACTTGCGCCCGCAAGTACGGTTCGGTGCTGGTGTACCCGAGGGTGCGCACCCTCGAAATGCCTTCACAGAACAGAAGAATACCTTCCTTCATCCTTACAATCTTGTGAATCATGGCCACGGTCCCGACCTGGTACAGGTCTTTCGGACCTGGCGAATCCTCGCGCGGGTCAAGCTGCGAGACCATCCCCAGCAACCGGTTCTCTCCCAAAGAAGAAATGAGGGCCATCGAACTGGGGCGACCCACGTTGATGGGCAGTAGGGCGTGCGGAAACAAAACCGTGTCACGAACGGTGAGAATCGGCAGTTCCTCAACGGGTTCGGCAATCTGTGTTTCGAGACTTTGTACTTCGGTTTTTTCGTCCACTGGCATACCTATCAATTTAGATGCTGGCAGGATTCAAGTCGTCCGGTGCCTGTGCTCAATCGCCCCGTGGATAACAGCCCAGCACCCGCAAGAGATCCGCGAGTTCGCTCAGGTGCCGCAGGGCATTCCGGCAGGGGGCCTCGTCCACTTGTCCGATAAAATCCAAATAAAATAAATACTCCCACGGCTTGCCGCGCAGGGGGCGCGACTCTATTTTGGCAAGGTTCAGGTCGCGCAAAGCAAAGGCGCTGAGCGATCGGAAAAGCGACCCGGGGACATTTCGCGTCGAGAACACGACCGATGTCTTCCACTCGGTTCCGGGCCGCGCCGGGACCAAGGTATGCCTGGCATCCGCGCGCCGGCGGAGCGCGAAAAATCGCGTGAAATTCTGCCGGTCATCCTCAATGGACCGGCGCAGAATTCGGGCTCCATAAATCTCCGCTGCGACTGAGGACGCAATGGCTGCCGCATCGGTCAGGCCCTCGCTCATAACCATCTTGACGCTGCCCGCTGTGTCGTAAAAAGGGACTTTTTCTAATTGCGGGTGAGCGGCGAAGAAGTCCAGGCATTGATTTAGCGCAACAGGGTGCGAAAAAACCCGCCGGATTTTGCCGAAGGTCACTCCCGGCGGCACGATGAGGTTGTGCACGATGCGCACGCTGGTCTCGCCCACGATGGGCAGATCGAAGTGCAGCAAGTGGTCATAGTTCTCGTGCACCGAGCCGTGCAGCGTGTTTTCGATGGGAATCACGGCGGCCTGCACCTTTTTCTTGTCGAGAGCGCGAAACACATCCTCGAACCGCGGGCAGGGCAGCACCTCGATCCCGGCGCCCAGCAACTTGTGTGCGGCTTCCTCGCTGAACGCGCCGCGCTCGCCCTGAAACGCCACCAATAGACTTCGCGGCGGTTTGGGCTTCATTGGCGTACCGCCGGGCCGTCCCACCGTTTTGCAGTGCTGCTCGGCAGTCCCATTAAATCCAGTACTCGATCCACACTGTGATCCACGAGGTCAAGAATGGTTTCGGGTTTGTGATAGAAGCCCGGAATGGGCGGCGCTATGATCGCGCCCATTTCCGCTAAAACCGTCATGGTGCGCAAATGGCCCAGGTGCAGCGGGCTCTCCCGAACCATCAAAATCAGCGGCCTGCGCTCCTTTAAAGTGACGTCGGCGGCGCGGGTCAATAAATTTCCGGTGATGCCGTGGGCGATGGCGGACATGGTATGGATGGAGCACGGCGCGATCACCATGGCCCCTGTGCGGAATGAGCCGCTCGCTAAACGGCCGGAGATATCTTCCAGCGGATAACTAAAATGCGCCAGCGAACGTAATTCATCCGCTTTCTTGCCCAATTCCAGAAATAGTGTCTTTTCTCCAGACCGGCTGAGGATCAGGTGTGTCTCTACCGCGGGTTGAACGCGAAGCTTTTCGAGCAAACGCAGACCGTAAATCGCTCCGCTAGCTCCGGATACGCCGACCACGATTTTCAAATTTGGCTGCTCGGTTGAAATCATGTTCTGAATTCAGAACAAAATCGTTAACTAGAGGTTGCCCGCAGGGCTGACCGTGGATATAATTCCCCCAATGGATCCTTGATCGATGAGGAGCATCGAGCCCCGGCGTCCAGAGACGGAATCATAGCATGGAAGAGGCGGGCCAGAAGCTGAAGCGGGCGCGTGAGCGCCTGAACCTCCGCTACCGGGATGTGGAAGATGCCAGCAACCAGATTGCATCACGCCATAACAACGACGAGTTCGTCATTGCCTTAAGCCGCCTCTCCGACATTGAAAACAAAGGAACTGTCCCAACAATCTACCGCCTCTATTCCCTTTGCACCATCTATCGCCTGGACATCAACGAGGTGCTGGACTGGTATGGGGTCAACGTATCGACATTAGCCGCCGATTCCGCCGCCATCGAGTTGCAGCGTACCCACCTAATTGGTTTCGGGGCAAATGGCTTCGGCGAAACGCAGATGCCGTTGTCTCTCGATCCGGGAATTGACTTGCGGCGCACCACATTTCTTAGCCGCATGATCCAGCGGTGGGGGAAATTGCCCCTGGCGCTGCTCAATACCGTGGATGTCAAGAACTTCCGCTACGCTTTCATCGGCTCGGAGGACTGGACAATGTACCCGCTCATTCAGCCGGGGTCCCTCGTCCTAATCGATGATACGCATCGCAAGGTGATCAATACCGGCTGGGGAAATGAATACGAGCGTCCTATTTATTTCTTCGAACATCGCAAGGGATTTGCCTGCGCGTGGTGCACGCTGCAAGAGAACCAGTTGGTGCTGCAGCCACACCCGGCATCGATGTGCTATCCGGAAATCTTCAGCTATCCCAACGACATCGACGTGCTTGGGCAGGTCGTCGGCGTGGCTATGCGTCTGGATCAGGGGAAGCGACGGCGTAATCGTACCTGAGTAGTTCGAGAACTGTCTCGAGATCCGTCATGAACAGATTGCGCTCCACCTCACGCGCATTGGACGGAACGAAGTTCCGGTAAGGAGAAAGACGGATCCAAGTGGCGAGGATCGTCTTTTTATCTTCGTGCAACTCGTTCAAATAGTCCTCTAAATCGGTCTTTTGCTGCTCCAAATTGAAGCAAAGCCATTCGGAAAACGTCTGGCTATGGCTTTGCCGGAGCGTGTGGTCCGTTTCCGCGGAGCCGAACAGCTGTTCCAGTCCATGGTGATGGTAAGCCCCTGTGTTTTGATCGCGAAGTGAGGCAAGGTAGATGAGCCGCCCAAAGGTGGTGGGGATCTGAGACAGCGTATTTCGCCACAGATCGGCAGCGGCGCTGCGATCAAATTTCATTCGGCTTGGTTTCGCTCCGAAGTTCCAAGTTCTCTTGATTGTACAACAAACCGTATGAACCACCGGTTAATGCGTCATTCGTTTGCCGCGGAGAACAAAACTCTGCCCCCTGTTCCGCCGGCGTAAAAAAAGAGAAAAACAGCCCAATTCTCTCCCCTGATCACCTAGGATAACGTTACCAGGCAGCTAACTACCGTTCACCAAGGAGAGAAAATAGCTCATGATAAAGAGGATCCTATATATTGCGTTCTTGGCGGCCGCTTTTATCGCCGCATCTTCGCAGACGCGCGCTCACGACCCCTGGCCGGAGTGCAGTCCCCACTGCCCGTTCGTGAAGTAGCTTTGTAGCCTAACCCATATTATTTCTTTGGCTTAGCAGAAACGGCGCTGCGCTTTAAAAAGTCAGTGGACGACGGTCCCCGAGATTAGCAGTAACGCGAGGTTAAATTCCTGCGTTTACCGCGCAAAATTCGTTTGCATTTTGCTCGAAACTCAGGTATTCTCAACTCGACGTGTGGGAGCACGTCCAGGTATGAGCCTCATACTACTATCCGGCGCCGGTGTTGCGGTTCTTCTGGCAGTGCTGTTTTTGTTGCTGTTCAGGATACTGATGGCCAACCGGCGGGCAGCGGTCTCCAGTGATCTGGAAAACATCTTTGCCCCCTCACGGTACCGGCCAATGGAACGCTTGCTGGATCCGTTGGATCGTGAATTCCTGGCAGCTCACCCGTCGTACAGCCGTAGCATGGGGCGAAAATTCCGTGCGAATCGCATCGCGGCGTTCCGCGGCTACGTGCGGTGCCTCAACAAGGACTTTTTCCGCGTCTCCCACGCGCTCAAAACACTGATGATTCACGCTTCGGTGGACCGGTCGGCGCTTGCCGGGTTATTGCTGAAGCAGCGCCTGACATTTACCTACGCGATGGCGGCGTTGGAAGTGAAGCTGACGCTGCACAGCTTTGGCTGGAGCGCTCCGGCCATCGACGTACAGGAACTCACGGCGGCCCTGGATGCGATGCGCGCTCAATTGCGTGCGCTTACCGCCATTGCGCAGCCCAGCGCGGCTTAAGATTTCATTTCCCTTTCCGACTCGACGGGCGGGCTTGAAGGCCTGCCCGTTTCTGTTTTTCCGGCGCGGTTATAGCCGCTTGAGGATTCCTTTTGCCTCGAGAATCCGCGGGAATTGTTTTTCGGCTTCGCGAAATTCGCTGGTATGCACTCGTCTGCGAACGCCGCGATGGTCTACGGGATAGCGTAAATGCAGCATTTCGTGGAAGAGAACGTATTCGAGCGCCAGCCGCGGAATGCGATTCGAGTCAAAGATCCGGCTGATGATAATGGCATTATGGGACGGATCGAAGTGGCCGAGCATGGATCGTGAAGGACGGCGGCTCCAACCAAGGAGCGGCCTTCCCATCAGGCCGTTGAAGAAACGGGTGTTCAATTCTTCGAAGATATGCTCCAGGTGATGGTGCGCGCCCGCGGGACCGGAGACGAACTTTCGGCCGCGAATCTGGCGTACCACATGCAGCCGCTGCCGGATGTCACGCCGGTTCAAATAAAGTCGGTAGCGATGGTTGTACGTGCGCGCGATAGGCCGCCGGAACAGCTTGCCGAGCAGAATATGGGCCAGCGCCTCAGTGACCGGAGCCGGCGCGCCTTCGAAAACGTCCGCGACGCGCACGTGAAGCCCCTCGCTCGTCATGCGGATGAAACAGTCCGCATTCGCGAATGGCCGGAACTCTACGCGGACCTGCGGCGCCGTGGTTCGAGGCTTCAACTCGCGGAAAACGCGGGAGTAAATCTCGGCCGGCGATTCGAAAAAGAGGCTTGCCTGCAGCGCGGACATCGTGGCACTGTCCGGTAGGCTCCGCTGGCGCGCTTGCATTTCTCACGAATTTAACATATCAAAGTCATTTGCACCTTCCATCTGCCGCGAGGACCTGTGCGTAAAGTCAAAATTAGTGCGCTCGGCTGCTATGTTCCCGAACGTGTTCTTACCAATCAGGATCTGGAGAAAATGGTCGAGACGACCAATGAGTGGATTCTCACTCGAACGGGAATTGTCGAGCGCCACATCGCGCCCCCGGAAATTGCGACCTCCGACCTCGCCGTTGAAGCCGCCAAGCGGGCCTTAGAACAGCGCGGGATCGACGCCAAAGACCTGAATGCCATTCTCGTTTGCACGGTAACGCCTGACATGTTCTTCCCTTCGACGGCGTGCCTGGTGCAGGATCGTTTGGGCGCCACGGGCGCCTGGGGATTTGATTTGATCGCGGCTTGCTCCGGATTCATTTATGGGTTGACGACCGCGGCTCACCTTGTGGGCGGTGGAACCCACGAAAAAGTGCTCGTGGTGGGTTCCGATACGATGAGCCGAATCATCGACTATACCGATCGCGGCACCTGCATTTTATTCGGTGACGGGGCAGGTGCGATGCTCGTAGAGCCACTCCAGCCGCATGAGGACCAGGAACTCGGGTTCATTGACTTCCTCGGCGAGATTGATGGCTCGGGCGGCGACTACCTGAAGATGCCGGCCGGAGGCAGCCGTATTCCTGCTTCGGTGGAAAGCGTGGAGAAACGGCTGCACTACGTACATCAGGATGGGCAACAAGTGTTCAAATACGCCGTGCGCAAGATGTATGAAGTCTGTAGCCGCCTGCTCGAACGCAATGGGCTGTCAGCCAAGGACGTGGCCGTCCTGGTTCCTCACCAGGCGAACCGGCGCATCATATCGGCGACGGCCGAGAGGCTCGGACTGGCGTGCGACCGGGTCATTATTAACATTGATCGCTACGGCAACACAACCGCCGGAACAATTCCATTGGCTACTCGCGAGGCCATCGAGACCGGCAAACTCCGGAAGGGCGACCTTGTGCTGTTTTCGGTTGTGGGAGCCGGCTACACGGTGGGCGCCAGTCTTTGGCGCTGGGCATACTAGAAGCAAAACCAGCAGGCGGCGCCGGGGTGCCCTCCGCTACTGGGCCAAGACGGACACCGGTGCGGATTTTTCGCTTTCGTTGGGGATTTGGTCGAAAGCGGATACGGAATATCGGAACGTCTTGCCCGCGGTTACGGTGCGGTCGCTATAGGTTGGACCCTGCCGGGCTTCGCCGATCTTGGTAAAAGGTCCATCGTCCTCGGCGCGGTAAATACTGTAGCCCGCGATGTCGGGCGCGGGATTACGGTCCCACGCGAGTTCTACTCTGCCGGGGGCCGCAATGGCTGCCAGCCCGCTCGGCACAGGCGGAGGCCATATGTCCTTGGGAGTGATTTCGATTTCCGGCGTCCTCTCGCTCGAAGCCCGAACGTCGGCCGAAGTGCGAAAGGCTTCCACGGAATAACGGTAGGTTTTGTTGTACTCGATGGTCGTGTCGGTATATGTGCGGCGATCGGTTTCGCCGAGCGCTGCCGGCTCTTCGTCCCCAACACCTCGGCGAAGAATGCGATACGTCGGCGCGTCGCCTTTCCAGACGAGCCGGATTCCCTCGGACACCGGCAGCGCCTCAAGCCCGGCGGGGGGAGGGAGAGGCGGAACGACAGAAAGCGTCACAGGATTCGACCAGCCGGCGCTACGGTCTTTATCGCCGAGAATCTGCACGGCGATGACAACTTCCTGGCCGATCCACGGTGACCCCGGGGCGGCGTACTTGACGGATGGTTTGTCGGTTGGCAGGTCGGTAAAGTGTTTTGCGCCTGCCGCCCAAATGGTGGGAATGAATGGTGAGGCGGCGGGTCCGATTCCGAGATCGGCCGTTATGGGCTTTTGAATGATGAGGTTTTCGGTAGTGCGAATGGGCAGAGTGAACTGCACGACGATTTTGTCACCTTGCTGGGCCGCGGAGAGATCGACCACACGCTGGGGGATATGGAGGGCGGGGGGAAGAGGTGTACCGATGGAACCGCAGCCTACAATGAGCAGCGTGGCTGCGGCGATAACACCGGCCCGGGACATGAGAGCAGATTGATCTCCGAGACGGCGTCGCAACCGCAAGACATTAGGCTAGCATGGCTTGCGGAGAAACCCATTACGGGAGTCACGTTGATCTTGCTGTAGTACAATAACCTTTATCACCAGTTCCACGATCGGACCTGTTTTACAATCGAGTGCCGCAAGTTAGTGGATAAAGTTTGGACGGGTGGCCGAGCGGCTAATGGCAGCAGACTGTAAATCTGCCGCCCCTTGCGGGCTACGGAGGTTCGAATCCTCCCCCGTCCACCAGAGTTGGAAAAGTTTCGGGCCGTTGTAGCTCAGTTGGTAGAGCGCGTCCTTGGTAAGGACGAGGTCACCAGTTCAATCCTGGTCAACGGCTCCAGAGTTTGGCGACCCTTTCACCGCAGAGACGCTGAGGAAGGGAACAGGGCTTTTCTCTGCGCCTCGGCGTCTCAGCGGTGCGTGTTTAGGAGATTTTAAATGGCAAAGGAAAAATTCGATCGCTCGAAGCCGCATGTGAATATCGGGACGATCGGGCACATCGATCACGGCAAGACGACGCTGACGGCGGCCATCACCAAGGTGCTGGCCAAGCATAAT
>Ga0070734_10000321_pt1 | contig 112560 bp, 111 predicted proteins | sample Coa_R1_8_FD_66444 | JGI IMG/M metagenome (GOLD analysis project Ga0070734, IMG submission 66444) | Surface soil microbial communities from Centralia Pennsylvania, which are recovering from an underground coalmine fire - Coalmine... | ecosystem: Environmental > Terrestrial > Soil >...
CGAATCTGTGGCATCTGCCCGGTCAGCCACCTGATTGCTTCCGCCAAGGCCTGCGATCAACTACTCGCGGTGCGCATTCCTCCTACCGCCGACAAGCTGCGCAGAATTTTCGGGCTGGCCCAGGTGGTGCAATCCCACGCGCTGAGTTTCTTTTATCTCTCGTCTCCGGATCTCCTGCTCGGTATGGATGCTGATCCGGCAACTTCCCACATTTTTGGAGTGCTGGAGAAGAGGCCCGAGCTGGCCCGGCAGGGAATTCGCCTGCGGCAGTTTGGTCAGCAGATTATCGAGCGGCTGGGCGGTAAGCGGATCCATCCCGCGTGGGTGGTTCCCGGGGGCGTGAGCGAGCCCCTGACGGTGCAGAACCGCGATGCGATTCTCTCCGGCATTCCCGAAGCTCAGCGCATCGCTACCCAGACGTTGGAGTGGTTCAAGAGCATTCGCGAGAACTTCCGCGACGAAATCGCCAGTTTCGGAAATTTCCCGTCGTTGTTTATGGGCATCGTGAAGCCCGACGGTGGCCTCACGTTTTACGACGGCCACGTACGCGTTGCCGATGAAGCCAGAAAGATCGTTGCCGACAATCTCGATCCCCGAGAATATCCCGACTACATCGGGGAAAAAGTCGAGTCCTGGAGCTACCTGAAATCCACTTATTACAAGCCCAGCGGCTGGCTGGACGGCATGTACCGGGTCGGACCGCTGGCGCGGTTGAATGTCGCCGACCGTATCGGAACGCCCCTGGCGAATCAGGAGCTGGCGGAATTCCACGAACTGCAGCGCACCGCCACGTTAAGCTCTTTTTACTACCATCATGCGCGATTGATTGAAGTCCTCTACTGCGTGGAGCGCTTAGGCGAGCTGCTGGAAGATCCTGAAATCCTGTCGAAGCACGTGCGGGCATTCGCCACTCCGAATGCGTTCGAAGGAGTAGGCGCCTGCGAGGCCCCGCGCGGCACGCTCATTCATCACTACAAAATTGACGAGCAGGGTGTCATCCGCTGGTGCAATCTCATCATCGCCACGGGACACAATGCGCTGGCGATGAACCGCAGCATTCTGCAGGTGGCCAAGCATTTCGTGAATGGCGACAAACTCGAGCCCGGCATGCTGAACCGGGTCGAAGCGGTGATTCGCGCTTACGATCCCTGCCTCAGCTGCTCGACCCACGCGCTGGGACGCATGCCCCTGCAGATCCAACTGGTCGCATCCGACGGAAGTGTTCTCCACGAATTGCATTCGCCGGAAGTATGAAGTGAAAGCAGTTCTCCCTGATTCTGAACCCAGCATCTATGACGGTTGCCCCCGCTTGTAACGTCGCGGTCGACGCGAGGACAATTTGGATATGAAAGTCGCAATCTTTTCGCGTAGCGCAATCATCCTGCTTGTCCTGGCTGTCGCTCTCCCCGCGTGGGCTGAACAGCGCACCGTTTCTCCGGAGCTTCCCGATCCCGGCCGCCCCAGCATGAGCCGCGACAAGCAACAGCAGCTCGGATTGAAAACGGCCGCGGAAGTTTACAAGCAGATGCCGGTATTGCCGGACTCGAGCCCGGTAACGCAATACATCCAGCAGCTGGGCAAAAAGCTCGTCGCCGTCATCCCGCCGGATCGCTCCTGGCCTTACCAGTTCCACGTAATTCAGCAGACCGATATCAATGCCTTTGCGCTGCCCGGCGGACCGATTTTCATCAATATCGGCACCATCAATGCGGCCGACAACGAAGCCCAGCTCGCCGGCGTGATGGCTCACGAGATGTCGCACGTCTACATGCAGCACTCGGCCAAGCAGGCGCCCAAGCAGGAGTGGGCGAACATCCTGGGCGCGCTGGGAGGCTTGTTAGGAGGCGCCGCGGGAGATCTCGCCCAGATGGGAATCCAGTTTGGCGCTGGCACGTTGCTGATGAAATATTCGCGGGGCGATGAAGCCCAGGCGGACGCGGTCGGCGCCATCATCATGTACAAGGCCGGGTACGACCCGCGGGCCATGGCGGAGTTCTTCCAGAAAATCGAGAAAGTCGCGGGAAACGGTGGCCTAGAAAATACACGGTTTCAGGTTCCAAGTTTTGCCTGATTTTGGTTCGTTTTGTACCCCGTTCCCGCACGCTTAGACTTTCAATCCCAAGCGAACGAAATACCAATTCTCGATGGCGACACTCAATTGATTCGCCACTTCTGAATCTCCAGGGTGGCGAGCAGTTCCGTAGAGGGCAAGTTCCTCCAGCCAATCGGCCAAGGCAGAAACGTGTGCCTCGGGCTCTCAAGCATGATCACTTCAGCATGTAGACCAGAGCCCAGCCGATCGCGCCTACGAAAGCGAGAGCGGCGCTTACCCGACCGGCGTTCTGCTGTTCTGGTTGCGAGACCTTCAATTTTTCGATTTCGGTGGTGAGCTGATTACGCCTGATCTGGCGGCTGGCATAGGCGGCCTCGCTGGCTGTGTCCGCCTGGGTGGCGAAATCGTGAACTCTATCGAAGAGTGCAATCACTTCTAACTCTTCGCGCAGTTGGCCCAAGGTACGTCGCCGAGTAGACATAATCGGCCTCCTTGAATCCTTGCTGTCGGTGCTGTGGATGGGGAGGGAGGGTTGCGGCCAGAGCCCGACGGACCACAACAGTACCCGCGGTCTGACACGAAGGCAAGGGGAATTTCAATTTAGCTCATCTGGACTACTGAATAACCTTGCGCTTGACTTCCGCGATGTACTCCTCCGCCTCGACAATCAACGCATCGAGCATTTCTCGGGCTGGCCTATCTGTCAGCAGCAACAGAACGGAAAATCATTGCGATGCGCACGGCAAAGTGAGATTTTAGAAACCTACTTCCATACTAGGAGGGATCATTCGAACATGGAAGAAATCACTGACGTAAACCTCCCACAATGCCAATGCACCGGATGCAGTAATCCAGACCATAAGAAGCCTGGAAGATGCGCAGCTTCCGCGAATGCCGCAGGAACGATTTTTTGCACGGCCTGTGAGCAAGCTAGGGATGCGGATGCAAAGCAGTCGAAAAGCGCCTGAGACTAAAACCCGCACAATTCCCGCACAATGACAAAGGGCATCCGAGAACGGGATGCCCTAAGTATTTGAAAGAATGGTGCGCCCTGAGAGATTCGAACTCCCGACCTTCTGGTTCGTAGCCAGACGCTCTATCCAACTGAGCTAAGGGCGCGGATGCGGTTGGAAGGGAAAACCTTGTCGATTATAACCAAAGAATCTGCGATGTGGCGACTCCGCTTCGGAGTGCCCCAGTCGCTCTACAAAATATCCTGCCGAATCGCATTTCTGGGGATACTTTCGGCTCCGGGATGTCGGTGAAACTGCCCTTTCCATCCGGCTTTTCAACGGATTGGCGCGGCGTTGTTGGTCTCATGTAGGGGGCGCAGTAATTCTTTCCTCCCGTGCGCAATTCCTACAGAGGGAAAAGGTACTTACGTATTCATTCTTAACGGCTTGCCGAACGGCATAGCGCATGCAATAGATAAGAACAGACGAAGTGGCGCGCAACGGGGTGCTCCAGAGAATAACTTCGGCCAGAGGTTTTCTTGGGCACCCCTTGCAATTTCTGCAGGCACCTTTCTTCCGCTTCGATCCCGCGCGATTGCCAGCCCAGTTCAAAATACACATGACATTTTGTGGCAACCTCAGTGCCGGCTGGTGCAACGCTAGGCCATTGCTACAGGTTCCCGCACGTCTATGCCAGCCTGACGGAGCATCTTCGCGACCGCATCCTGCTTGAGCCGCGAGGCGTCAAACAGCACCCGCACGGTGCGTTCCTTCCCATTGAACTGCACCCGCTGAATTCCATAGACTTCGCGCATGGCGTCGATCGCGCGTAACTCGGTCTCCCCGGGCAAGCCGCCGCAGTTGAATACCACTTCCAGGTACGTCATTCTTCAAAGTCCTTCGATATGATGGGTTTGACCGCGGCCTGAGCCGGGACGAATCCAATATAGTCGCTTGAATACATTGTTTTCATCGTTCCGCTAAGCTGTTAGTACACTGTAACTTAGCGCTTGACAGCCTTTCCGTACTCAGCCTAGACTCAGCCCTTGCACGCCTAAATCCCACAGGAGCAGCCGAGATGCCGCGAATCAAACAAGGGAACCTTACAAAGCAGAACGGGCGTTGGTACGGCCATTTTTCCATGATGGTTTTCGATCCCACTACTGGCGGGAAGCGCAAGAAGCAGCGCTGCGTAGTGCTCGGCCCGGTCAAGGGTACCAGCGAGAAGAAGGCACGGCTCCTGCTCCGTGACGCAATCACGGCTGAGGCTGGCGTCACTGGTGACGGCAGAGTGACGTTAGAGGGTTTCACAAAATCGGTTTGGATTCCCTTGCATGAGGGGCGCTGGCGATCGTCATCCAAGGAAACCATTCTACAGAAGCTCGGGGTCATCTACGAGCCCTTTAGAGGGGTGGCACTGGCCGATATTGATTCGGTCATGGTGACTACGTGGCTCAACGGGCTGGCAGGGAAGTACGCGGCACAGACTGTGCGGTTGTATCACTCGTACATCCGCTCGATTTTCAACGAAGCGCTCCAACAGGACTACTTACGGAAGGACCCCACGCGGCTGCTGCGAGTGCCGCGCAACCTGAAAACCACGAAACGGCCATTCCTCAGCATGGACGAAATTGCGATGCTGCTGGATGCGGCGAAACCTTTCGGAGTTCCGACAATGGAGTACGCAGTGCTGATGCTCATGCTCACCACTGGCTTGCGGCCGGGGGAAGCGCTCGCACTGAAGTGGGCTGATCTTGATTTGAATCCGGAAGGCACTTCGACGATACAACTGCGCGCGAGTGTGTACAGGGGAAAGTTGCGGAATTTTACGAAAACGCGCGAGGAGGGAGAGGACCAGCGCAAGATTCTGCCGGTGGTCGCTGCGCAGACGTTGCTCCATTGGTTCACGGTAACGCACCACCAAGAGCAGAACGATTACGTGTTCGTCGATTCTCGGGGTGGATTCTTGCACGCTGTGAATTATCTCAGCCGAGTGCTAAAGCCATTGGCGAAGCGGGCAGGAATCAAGACTCCGCTCACGTTCCAAGTGCTGCGCAGAACATTCGGCACGTACGCGGCAGAGATAGGATCGCTCCAAACGACAAGCGAGATGCTAGGTCATAAGCAGATGCAAACGACATCGCGGTACTACGTTCAAACGCTCTCAGAAGTTGTGCGAGGGACAACGGAAGCGCTGGCCGAAAAGTTTACAACTCATCGGCCTGCGGTGGTGAATTAGCGAAGCTGTATAACCCTGGGCGGTGCAACAGATGAAACAGCGCGAAGGTTGTAGCTTTCTGTCATTGCTGTGTGACCCGGCAACCGCGCGGATGGTTTTTTCTTGTTGGACGCACTGCTCGGACTGCCACGGGACTTCTCCCTTGTCCGATTTTGAATTAGCTCAGCTAAGTAGCAAATCGAGGACAAAAATGAAACCCGTCGCAATCGCTCTGTTGTTTTTAGTCGGAACCGTGAGCTTACGGGCGCAGAACCCAACAGGCGGCGATTTGCGCGACGCTTGTCTTTTCACTCGTGCAGAACATCCCAACGAGTCTTCAAAGGCCATGTTTTGCGTTGGCTACATGAACGGTTGGATGGAAGCAGCGATAGAAAGCGGGAACTTAATGACGGGACGCCAAGTTAGCGTTCGCGAAATGGAAGAAATCTTCATTACATTCATGGATGCTCATCCCGAAAAAGCGGGCGGTCTGCCGGGCAACCTTCTGCTCCATGCGCTGGAACAGGCAGGAATAGCTAAGGAGCCTAAGAGCAAAAAGTGACGCATGGGGGCCCAAGGATCACAAGACCAGAAAATCAACTAATTGCAAAATCTCTAAATTCGCTCAAATTTCTACCTATCGGGAGTTTGAGTGAAATCGGACTGTTCTCGACATCTGGTGCCCCTGATATGCTCAGAACTCCACTGGCGGCACACACCCAACACTATGGAGATAGGCTTTAGGTTTGAAGTCAAATGGACTGACGCTGACGTTTTCGAGATTCGTATTTCTGCTTGGAACGGAGCGTTCGGTGGTTCGACTGCCGTCTACGTGCCCATAGGTGGGCTGAACGAAGCCGCAACAAAGATTGAAGGCTTTCCGCGCCACCCGTCGGACAATAGAGAGCTACAGTTCGGAGCGTTCGGCCCTGAGTGGGCTGGCGGAGCTGTCAACATGCTGTTCTATTGTAGAGATGCTGCGGGCCATGCCCTTGTTGATGCCAGAATTGAGTCGCAGCACGGTGGAACGCCCAACGCTCAATCCGCGCTTTTCTTTCTGCCCGTTGAAGCGACGGCAGTAGATGCATTTGTAGCGGACCTGCGGCGCTTAGAGACTGACGGACGCGGTATTGCGGTGCTTAGAGGGTCGTAGCTGGCATAACATCCTTATTGCACTCAAATTCTCCGGCGATCCGGGAACTTGAGCGCTATCGCCTGCTTACGACAGTTACCCCGGCTCTACGCCAGAACGTGCCCCGCGGCAATAGCTACGGCCCGAAATAGCGCAATACCTTCGGCCCCATACGAAGGGTTGATTTCAAGCCCGGAGAGGCCCTGCTCTTGCGATTTACCGAGGAGTTGTTGCACCTTATCGACGTCGCCACTTTTCAGGTCGTAAGCCTGTTCGATGTTTCTCACACTTAGCTTGTCTGGCGCGATGAGCACAAGGTCGAAGATGATATTTCCTGCCCTGAGACCGCAGATGTTCAGAGCCTGAACGTCTGTCAAAATGATCGTGGAAAGTTCTCCCGCCACTGTGCGAACGAAGAAGCGAGCGCGTTTGTCTGCCGAGAGCCACACGCCATCAAAAAATCCGTCGTGCAGATTAGGAAGAGTCGTCATGCCCGTATTCTCTTACATGAAACTGCCAACTGGCGATAAATCCCAATTTCACTCAAAATGGCCCGACAGCCCGACAGAATGTGAGTAACGACTCAACCATTCAGATTACGTATAAACGACGGGTAGACCATCCTTTCATTTTTTCTTCCCGTTTGGGAACTGTGGGTGCAGCCGACACAGCGCTTCGTCTCTGCCTAAACCCACGATGCTGCCGATAGCAGAGGCTTGCGAAGAGCGTGCCCCGAGCGAAGTCGAAGGGACGGGGCACCCGCAGTTTTGTAGCACGAAGGAAAATTGACGTTGAAAGGCCGGGCCACCCGCCGGGAGCATAATGCTGTGGGCGGTTCTGATGACCCGATTCAAGGAACTGGCAAGAATCCAAGCCGCGATTAAGCACAAGAATGAACCCGAGCTTCGGTGGGCGGTCGAGTACTGTCAGATGCGAGTGCGGATTGCGACTCGGAAGGACCATGCAGAGTACTGGCGTGGCATTGAGCGGGATGTTACGGATGCACTCCGCTCACTCGCTGCACTCCGCACCTGACGGGTTATAAGTGTAATCGTCCTGATTACAACAGTTGAATCGGAGATGGACCCAACTTGCGCGATATCGAACCGAGGTGTGCTGATGAAGTCCTCGGATTACATCGGACTTGCGGTGTTCGTCGGATTTGGATTGTGGTGGGGTACTGTTTCCGAGCAGCGTGTGGGCATTGTATGGTCGGCTCCGTTCGATCCGCCCTCATCCGCCTCGGCCAGTTGTCGTTAGGCTGATCGGGTTCTTCTGGGTGCTTTTGGTCTTAAGCATCTTCCTGCTTCATAGTCGTTGAATGGAACTTGAGTGTAATGGCCTGTTTTCGTAGTCACCTCGCCAGAATTGCAATTCCGAGGTATTCTCTTTGCGCCGTGAACCAACACACGCACGAGCCGACCGATGTGCCAGACCTGATTACCAAAAGTGTGGCCGATAGCGACCGAAAATTCTGGACAGGTCAACGACGTTTGTCGTTCGCACAATGGATAGGTGTGGCGTTGATGTTTGCGGTGGCGCTGGTCGTCGGGACGAGTTCTGGATTTCGAGTCTTTGCGGGGGTATTTGGCGCACTACTTCTATTCGTCCTGCTGGGGCACCTGCTCGTACAAAGGAAGACGCGACCGCGCCATTAAGGGGAGTTCTAAGGAGTTTGAGTGTAATGGCCTGATTTCGACAGTTGGGTCCCAGAGACGGCGAGCGTAGAATAAATGCGCGATGCAGGGCGAAAGCAAACCTCTGGTTCAACGGGTTGGCACTTGGTTGTACGCTCTGGCCTCCGCAGTCCTTGCGCTCGTCGCATTCCATCCGAACGTTCGCCCCATTTTCCTGTTGTTGATCTTTGTTGCGACGTGGCTTCTCTTCCGAATTGTCTGGGGATGGGTATTTTTTCAACGCCGTGCCGAATTGGACAAGAAGATACCTGTTAGCAGCAAAGAGCTACGTAAGCGGAAGAAGGAGTTTTTCGACAGTTTGGAACGTCCTTGATTCGGATGCAAATCCTGCCGCTGGGCAAGGGGTTATGAGTGTAACGGCCTGTTAGCGACAGTTATCCATTAGCCCGTTCACAGTAGACCGAGTTTCTTCAAGTGCCCCAGTTGATCAGCCGTCAGTTCCCCGCGATCCTTTTCTTCGAGGAAGGTCTGAAACTCGTGGTGGTGGCGCATTGTGACAAAGGCCAGTGCCCATCCAGCACGCTCTAACGCGACGAACTCTGGGCTATTCGTATCAAGAGTGTTGGCGATTTTCTCCAACCGTTGCGCGTGCTTCTCGTAATCGTCAAAGTGGGTGGGCATACTGAGTCCTTGGCATCTACGATCGGCCAACATTGTAGCCGATGCCGCATTCCGAACACGCCTTGGATGATTGGCGAAAGATCCCCATAACACTCAAATTCCACGGCGATGGTAACTTGAGCGTTAACGCCTGGTTACATTAGTTGTGCACTAAAGCGAGTCGGCTCATGAGAGAATGTGCCATTATGAGGCCGCGCTGGAAACAGCTACTTTGTGGCGTTGTTCTGTTCTCTGCCGTGTCAAGCCGAGAACAGACTACTGTGCAAAAGCCCCAGTCCCCGCCTGACAACAAATCGGTCCGAGTATTTCTGACCGCCTCAGACAAACGCGACTCTCCTGTCGTGCTAGCTCAATCGGAACTCAGCGTTTCTGTGGATAAACAACCAGGGCAGGTCAATACACTGCGGGCGGCAAAGAGCGATGCGTTGCTGTTCGCTGTGGTGGTTGATACGAGCAAGTCGGACGCTGGCGGTGCGGCCTTGATAAAGAAAGCAGCCTTGCAGCTCTTCCGAGGTTTATCGACTGGCGGCAATCAGGGCTACCTCGTTCTATTCAACGCTTCTGTGGCGACCAGCAAGCAGCCCCTTCAAATCTCGCAGGCGCAAAGCGTGCTGGATGCCGCGAACTTCAGTGGTGGAACAGCGGTCTATGACGCCATCGAGCAAACTTGCATCCAGAAGCTAAGCAGAGCAGGAAATCCTGATACGCCTCGCCGGGTGATTCTCTTGATTTCCGACGGAGAAGACAATCAGAGTCACGTCACCCACACAGCCGCTGAAGAAACCGCCGAAAAAGAAGGTGTAGCGGTCTTCTCTTTGATAACCGAGTCATCTCTCGCGGGACCTCAGGGAGAGCATTTCATGAAAGAGGTCAGCCAAGACACCGGCGGTCGGGCAATCGGCGTCAAGATTCCAATGGATGGTGTCGCGCCGCTGCTCACAGCCATCGAGGACCAATGGGCACTAAGCTTTGTGCCCGCTCAATCCCTCGATCAGAAGTTGCACTCGCTCGGCATAAAGACCTCGCAGAAGGACGTTCGCATTTCTGCTCCGGCTCACATTTTCGTTCAATAGGGCTTCTAGAAGGCATCACTGGCGCAAAATCTCCATAGCGCTCAAATCCCCAGCCATCCGGGAACTTGAGCGCTATCGCCTGTTTTCGACAATCAATGCTGTAGACTGTTCGTGCTTCGGAGCGCACGGGTATGAGCATCGACCCCTCTAAAGTGGCTAGGATTGAATTTGGTTGGGCAATGTTCGCCTTACCCCTCATCTTCTGGGTCGGGATGTATTGGGCTGCTCGTTGCTGGTCTATTAACTGGCGTCCGATATTGCCGTGGCTGAGGATTCTGCGTTGGGTCGGTTGGGGATGCGGAGTAGCTATGTTTTTCATCTCGCGGACTCGGAGTATTTTCCCACCTGGTGACGCCTTGGTCGTATTAGGGTTTTCGGCTGGTCTGTCTCTTCCTGAGAGCTGGGTTAAGCACCGATTTGCTCCCGAATAGATTCGAACCGGCGGAAGCTGGCGAAATATCCCGATTTCACTCAAAATCATTGAAAATGGCATTCGGTTCAAATGTGCGAACGTGGGCGACCGCAATCTCTACGAACGCGGACAATGGCAGGAAGATCATTTTTCGCTATGCGGAAGAACTGAGCACGACTTTCGATCAGGCGTGTCAGCCTGTTCGGATCTTCATTGTGTGGAAATACGAATCCAAGAGCGGCCTGCCCATGTCGGAAGACAACCAACGGATGAATCAGTTGGAAGACATGTTGGAGTCCGTTCTCAAAGAAGATGGCTTTGCAACTCTAGCCTTGGTATCGACGTGTGAGGGCTTGCGTGAATGGACTTATTACGCAAAATCCGAGGAAGAGTTTATGGCGCGATTGAATTACGCGCTCGCCGGAGTACCAGCCTTCCCGATTGAGATTCACATAGAACGCGATCCAAATTGGGACGTATACGAGCAATTCAAAGCCGGGCTTAAAAAGTCATGACCCCATTGGCGAAAAATCCTGATTTCACTCATTGACCCGCCCCAACTGCCCAGCCGGGTTGATCCTGCTTGAGAACCGCTGACTTTTCAGGGCGGGTTGGATGCGAGCGGACGAAGATCATCTGATCCTTCATACCGGCTACAAAACGGTTAGCAGAATCTTCACGAAGGAATGCTCTCTCGAAGTTGCCGGAATAGTATTCGTTGTTGACGGAGTATGAGTAGTGGACGGTGGCGACGAAGTAGCTGACGTATCGGACACGATGTTCCACGACACTGCCGAACTCCACGCGGCCCTGTGTAGTTGTCCACCCACCAGCGATCATCCCCTTGATCATATTCCAAGCGAAAAGCCGGATCAGTCCGGCAGCAGCAATCGCAAGCGCGAACAGGAGAAAGAGCAGTCCACGTATGGGAGCATCGTCAGATACTGAGATATTCATGGTGGCCGAGTATATCTTGGCAGGTCAGTTGGCGAAAAATCCCCATTTCACTCAAAACGCACGGAGCGGGATTGTGAGTGTAGTTGTGCCTTCTACGGCCACCAACCGCAGGGAGTGTTGCTGACATACTCAGGTCGGGTTCGAGCCTCCCTACGGACATGAATGGCCGCGAGAACACCCGCAACCGCGCCAATCAGTTTTGCCATTAGCTCCAAACGTACTGATGTAGACGTAAGCAGGGAGAGCAGCGAAAAAACAGCAGCGGTAGTCCCGCCGAAGACCACAAAGGTCCCCAATATAGCCATTTGAGCACGGAAAAATCTCGCGCCGCGAGTGTTGGGTCCGACGAACTGCCCTTTCGGCACCATTCGCTCAGGGTGAAGCTGAATCCATCTGCCTGCAAGCGCAAAGAGAGCGAAAAGAATTGCTGCGACGATGGGCACGACTAACATTCTACCCGGCACCGAATGGTTCAGAAATAACCCAACTGGCGAAACATCCCCATATCACTGATTGAGGTCAGTTTTGATCACGCTACCGTCTCCCGTGTCCCTCGGGTGTAGACCAATAAGGTGGGGCCCTATCTTCTGCTCAATCTTGTACCCATCGATCATTTCGTCAGGAATCAGCCATTGATCAGGGTGCGTGGGGTCATAGCAAACTGCGAGTTTGTGCCCGATCATACGGCCAGTCAATGATTCGTCGTATTCCACCGTGTACGGCATCAGAGCAAACCGGCCCGAGTAATACTCCCCCCGAACGAGATAGGAGAATGCAAATACCGGAAGCCTCACTGTGTTGAATCGGTCTTGGGCAACGACCTCAATCGAGCCGGTTTGAATGGTGGCTTCGGTTTTGGGCCACCGTTTGGCTTTCTGTACTTTCCCAACCTGCCATCCCCACCAAACAAGAATGAGCACAGGAACGGACAATACTATCGCGAGAATGCCGATTCCGGTTGCGTCCACGGGTCAATTATGTGCTCTGCTGGGTGCACTTGTCGATAATCCCCATTACACTCAAATTGCCCAGCCGAGTTTTGAGCGCTACTCGGCTGACTGCGTAAATAACCCGCGTGCGATACGTCGAGCCTCTCGTACGCCCCAACCCTTCTGCACGAGTTGACCACTGGCCCAAACGCCGATCATAGGCGTGCCATACGTCGGAGCGAGTCCGGGAAACACTGTCCCAACATCTTGCATTGATTTGAGGCCCAAAACACCGAAGACGTGGACTTGGACATTGGGGGAAGCCGAGTCGCGTGATTGAATCACAACGTCATCAAGAAACTGCAAATAGGGCAATGCGTAGAACGCAATTCCGAGAAGCACGCCGGCATGCCATGGTGTAGCCGGAAGCGCTTCGCTGACCACTAATGTGGTTCCCCTGACTTCGCGGAACGCTCCGGTAAAGTGTGCGCCGTTCGACGGCGGCAATAGGTCAAACTCGCCGGGTTGCGGAACGATGCCATAAGTGAGCCCGATTATGGAGTGTTTAGGGCGAGCGCTGGCGATGATGTCGAGTGGTGTGCATCCGGGTAAAAAATTGTCGTTGTCCAGTTGAACCACCCATTCAAAACCATGGTCCCGCGCCTTCTGTAGGGCATAGTTGCGCGCTACTTCGAGCGGGCGAGCATCTTTATATAAGGGCAAGTTCGGTAGCGAAGCGCTTATCTCGGGCCACGTTGAAAACGCCCTGTGTAAGTTCCAGGTTGATCCAGTGGGTGCGCTCTGAGCCCGTGAGCAGGGCGATTGGAACTTTTTGCTTGTCTGACATTCGTTTTCCTTTTCGTTTGGAGTATGTACAAGACGGTCGGTACAGTGTGCGGTGAGCCGGGTTAGGACGTTACAGTGTACTTGTCAAAATCGGGCTCATTGTGTTCGGGGAGTAGGGAGAGATAGAGGGGTCAAAGCATCGATTGGGGGTTGCCAATGGAGGGCTTGTGAGTGGGTGAAATCACACAGTTGGGAGAGTTGTACAGTATGTAAAGATTACACGATTGGATGGGGTTGCGTTGTGTAAGTTATTGAAAGCATTGGAGTAGCATTGATGGCTATGGAAGGGATAGGCGCTCAGAACCATAGCATTACCAATGCTGCGACTTTTACACGGTCACCCCGCCGTCACCCTTTGGTAGGTGCTGATGCTCTGTCCCTCACCCAAGCTAAGCCTCGCTCATACCTTTGCCGCCGTCTGCGCTGACGTTCCTCTTTTTTCCCTGTTCCATCTTCCGCAATGTCGCCGTTATTGTCTCCGGTAGTGCCCGGAAGCATATGCCGGGGATTACAGCACAGACTGTTTCCGCAGACGTAGTGCCGTGCCTTCGGTAGTTCCTCCGGCCACTCGCCGCCGTAGCAGAGAACCATCATCAGCCGATGGACGGGGACACTGTACTGCTTGCCGTCCATTGTGATGTAGATGTATCCGTACCCGTTCGTGCTCGCTCCGGTCCAGACCCAACAGTCCAGATCGCCCTGAAGTACCTCGATCTTCCCCCAGAGTCGCAGCATCCCCGCTGGCGTTAGCCATTCCCAAAGTTGTTCGTGTGTCGGTGTCATCTAAGCCCCTGCCATACTAAATCATCCGTCTGTCGGTTTATGTGCTCTGCTACGTGAGCCGCGGATTGCGTGGGTCCGCGATTGAGGATGCACAGCCGAACACGAGATGTTCGTTGAGGTCTGAGGCTGGCCGCAGTCGCTTTTTTCCGTGGTTCGAGTACTGGCGCGTTGTTCTGGCTGCGCCTCATTGCTAGTTTGGGGGTGCCACATTCGCATTAACGCAGCCGCCAGGCGTTGTTGTCGCTGTAGTCACGATTTTTCTGAACAATTATCGTGCGCAAAGGCCCTAATCTCGGAGTTTTACTCCCCGCTGGGAACCACATGCATCGCGAACCCAATTAACTAAGTGGTTTACTTGCAATGCCTTATATGAATTGCAGCATTTTTGCGATTGGATCGGTTGGGTCCGAGCTACGCCAAACCCGAGCGAACGTGGGTCCGAGGTCCTAATCCCCGCACCTCTTAAATTTGCGTGAAAACGGGCAGTTCGAAGCATCCTCGGACCCGCTTCCGAGGAAAGGGGGCCGGGGAAAAAGCACGACAGTTACACTGTAATGCTCAAAATTCGGGAAACCGAAAAATTATCGGAACAGCCACAATCGTCGTTCGAGGGACACGCAATTCAGGATTTTATGAGCTTTCCAAGGTATCCCAAACAATGCACAATAAATGCAGGACAGGTATTGTGTCGTCTTTTCTCGAAGGTCACATCTGGATCGCTTGTCTTCCGTTCGTCATCATCGGTGTAGTTTCCCACGCCGCCACCAATATGCCCCAAATGGGCACTCTTATGAGTGCCATAAAGTTTGTGTTTCGAGCCTTGTGGGCGTGGCGAGCTATATCGTTCTTATGCTCACTTGTGTTTGCAGGAGCAATCAGTGCGATGTATTCGAACGATTACATTTCCGCCACTATTATGTTCGCTGTCGGAATGATTCTCCTGTGCACTAGAACAGCCACGGCGAAGGAAACTGTTGAGCAGCACAATCCCATTCTGATAGGCACAATAATCGTCGTTTTCGGGGGGATGCTTCTCGTCTTGTTGATCTGGAATAGGAGTGTCCATACGAGGCTCGAGGCGAGTGGCCGGAGTCAATATCGTCAGAACGTTAAAATTTCCAAGCCGCCGCTCGTGCCTTCAGCACCGCCCGTGTCGTCGGAGTCTTCGGCTGCTACAAAGGTAAAAGCAAGAGCTTTGGACCAAAAGCAAACCGTAAAATATCGAGCTATGGAATTTGATAAAAAGTGGACGAAATGGATTACGAGTAAGAGGGCTGAGTCTCCGGGCACGTACGAGGGTTTAAACACCTTCCTCGATGTAATGAATAAGACTTATCCGATTAAATTCTCTATAGCCACGGACAAACTCGTCGCGCAGCTCAAAGCTTGCGGTGCCGACACGACGCAACTGGATGAAGATATTCGCAATATCAAAGCGGGAACAAACATGCCGAATTACTTCTTCGATCTTGGGCCTAACATGTCAGAAGCCGCCCGCGACATTCCCGGAGGGCAACCCGAATGCGGGACTGGGGGTTCACCCGGTGGCGGGTTTAGAGAAAAAGATACTGGAATTTACCTCCTCAAAATTGGACGTAGCGCTCAAGGTCTTTTCGAAGATCAACTTGCGAAAGGGCCCCAGTCTGTTGGGAATTGGTTCGGCATAGATCCCTTTCAAATCTACGTTCTGAAGGGGCACTTCTATCTAGATGCAACGTTGTTCCTAGGTTCTAGTGTTCCCGCGGTCAAGATTAAAAGAAATGAGATTGAAACAACGGAACCGTTTGGAATAGATCACAATTTCACTTCGAATGCTATCGAAGTGGTCGATACAAACACCGGCAGGCCGATCCCGGTATTTCAAATGATCTTCGAATCTGAGCGCCAAATTACCGTCAATGGTGTGTTCTTCAGCCAAGATCGTCGGAGCGCTATTGTTGTTACACCGAAGGGTACGGATCGCTTCGATTTCGATCCCGCAGGGCAAAAGAAAATTGTCGTGCCGTTGAAACCACTGTTCAAATATCCATCGTGGGAACACCTGCACGAACTTGCTGATCGTTAACTGTCATCCTAAGTCCGAAGGCTAACGTCCGCCATTTCCGGTCATCCAGATCGCGAAGGTGCCATCGCTGGTCATGTATTCGAGAACATTCGTGCGGAACCAAGGTTCACTGGTTCCATCCGAATAATCCACACAACCAACCAACCACAAATCTTCTTTTGCAGGGTTGATTTCATCGAACGATTGCGAGGTTTTTCCCTCAAGAGGAGCAACGAAGCTGTAGCTAGTGACACCGGGAATTACGACCGCATCTCCGAATCGGTCTCCCAATTCTCCCTTTTCGCATTCCGAGTTTTTAGGAAGGCTATCTCGAGGAATATCTAAGTTCGTGGGCATGGGCGGTCCCATTTTGACGACAATATTGATACGGGTATGCACCGCTGGGGAACGGCCTCCATTTTGGAAATGCCACTCAAGACCCTCAAACGTTTTACTCGCTTTTTTTGTAATGGGGTCGGTTATAGAAGCAACAACGTCCTTTCGGCCAGTCGGACCTATCCAGGGGCGCTCCAACCCAAATGTGTTGCTCATAATTTTCAGTTGCCGGATTACGGTGCACGTGTAAATGACATTCACGAGAAATATCAAAGCGGTGAATATGGCTACCATAGCGCCCGAGTGGTTTGGGTCTTTAGCGAACGTCCAAAGTTTCATCGTCGCCTCGATTCGATTGTGTTCCTCGGCGGTTCTAGGATTTCCTATGCTGCGATGCGATAAGCTGCCCCGCTTGTGACAAAGCGACAAATGGGCGAGCGCAAAGAATAGCAAAGGATTGTACGGGCTGCCGGAACTCCCCAGAGCTCCGACCAGAGATTATGACCACATCACGCACAATACCAAACACGAGTAACACGCGATACTCCGAATTGATAGGGACGGTGTTAGGCATGATACTGATCTAGCCCAAATACCCCACCAATCTGTAGACAGTGATATAGCTTTACAAAAAGTGTAGATTACCGACGCGCCACTTACGGCCATGCCTTTGCCATACCATGCTCCTACGAATTAAATCTTAGCCCTTGAATTACTTATCGGCAGCAAATTCCTAAACCAACGCATAAGCTCTGCCGCGAGGACTAGCACTCCAGCCGACTTAGCTGTCGTTTGCTCTGCATCGCGTTGCCTGAAGCTAACAAAATGTATGCTTGACTTGCTGCCCGATTTCTGTCATTACATTCCTAGCATCGGACGGTGCAGGGAATGTAAAACGGGGGAATATGACAAAGTTTGTCGGTTATCTGCGAGTGAGCACACAGCGGCAGGGCCGGTCTGGGCTAGGGCTAGCGGCGCAGACGGAAATGATTGACGGGTTTCTGCGCAGCGTCAACGGCAAGCTCTGCGCCACGTTCACAGAGGTCGAGTCTGGAAAGCTTGAGGATCGTCCGCAACTCACTAAAGCGCTGTCTGCCTGTAGAGTGTACGGCGCTACGCTCATCGTGGCGAAGCTCGACAGGCTGGCGCGGAATTCGTATTTCGTCGAAAAGCTCTTGCACGAAGGCGCAGAATTCAAAGCGGTCGATTGTCCGGACGCATCTACGACGATGATTAAAATGCTGTCGATCTTCGCAGAGTACGAGCGCACACTCATAGCAGAGCGCACACGGGCAGCGCTGGCGCAAGCGAAGCACAAGGGTGTCGAGTTAGGCGGCGACAGAGGGAACATTCTCAAGATTCAGCGCAAGGGCTCGCGCATTGGTAATGCGGTGCGTAGCGCTAAGGCGCGCCAGCGTGCCGCTGATCTTCTGCCGATTATTGAGGGAATACGGGCAGAGGGGGCGGGGACACTGCAGCAGATCGCGGACGGCCTGAATCATCGCGGGATTGCCACGGCACGCGGCGGGGAATGGTCTGCCGTGCAAGTGCTGAGGGTGACGCAGAGCGCAGCGGTATAGTGTGCGGTAGCGAAGAACAAGCGTATGCAACTTTGTGTGCAATCAATTAGCAATCAAAGTTGCGCGTGTGAGCCCGAAGCAGGGCCGGACTCAAAATCCGGCCCGCTTCTGTTTGTGGCAGGAATCCCAGAGGGAACCTCGGGGGAGTGCCGGGACTCCAAACAAGCGGGAAGTTCCCGCGAGTGTCCCGAGGTTCTGCAACGGTAATGCGGTACCTTTACAATGAAAAGCACTTTGTAGAACCGAACTGGCAATGGAATTTTTGCGCGGGGCAGCGGAACCACGGCACACCCAACGCTAGACGCACGGGAATACAGCGGGAATGCGGGGGAGTTGTCTTATAGGGGAGTCGTCCGAGATAGACCGGGGTCCTACGGTGTCGTACGGTCCGCTCGGATGGCTGTCTTACGGCTGTCTTATGGTTCGGATGCTTCGGAGGGCCTACTTCTTTTCGAGCACTGCCGTCAGCACTATGAATGGTTTGCTTTGTCCTCCTGAGAGTTGCATTGGCGGCATTGCTGCGCTGGTAAGCAGGATGGGCTGAAAGTCCTTCGCTGCGTGTTGTCTTATCGCTGCTTGTAGTTCTCCTGCGTTGTGCGCTTCTACTACAATGTATTCAGCCATAATCGCACCTCATTGGGACAATGTACAAAACTGGCTCACAGCAGACGAGCAAGGCCCCTCGCTGACCTTACTGCGCTAGGGCTGTGGAAAGGCCGAGCACGAGAATTCCCAATAGTATCGGCAGAATGAAAAACCACAGCACTAGGTTTTTCACAATGTAACGTGCATCGGCTGATACTTCTCTGCGAGGATCAAACGCCGGTGTAGGTTCCACAGCCTTACCGTTGTCATCGGCTCGGTAATACGACGACACATCCATGTCAGCGATGGGCATTCGCTACACCTCTTGGTGAACTTTAGAGCGAGCAGAGTTAGTGTGTCGGTGACGGTGATCACAAATAACCGCTCCCTAAGATGGGTTTTGTACACTGTACAAGTGAAAAACGCGATTGCAGACCGCTGCTGCATCGGGGAGATGCCGTGGCTCATCCAAGGGGCAGGGAATCGCAGCACGGGCAGGGAAACCGGCCTAGCGCCGATTCAAGAGGGGAAGCATGATACTCAGCCGAGACTCAGCCGTATAGAAATCGAACGCGGTGCTTTATATGCAGTGTCCATGCGGTTGTAAACCCTTTGGAATCATGAAAAGCTAATATAGTCGATCGGCAATCGAAATAGCACGGCGGCCACAAGGAACGCGGCCCATTTCAAGCATGGATGATCCGAAGCCAATACCGGTGCTGGAGCGGGATCCCGTCTGCGGGATGACGGTCGATCCAGCTAAGGCGAAACACGTATTCGAGCACGCTGGAAAGAGGTTCTACTTCTGCTGTGCGCATTGCGTGGAGAAATTCAAGGCCGATCCGCAGGGGTACCTGGAGAAGCCTTCGCAGAAGGCACCCGGCCTGGTGACTCTGGGGATGCCGGTCAAAGCTGCGCCAGCTTCGCCCGCTGCCGCGGCTGAACGGGATCCAGTGTGCGGTATGAGCGTGAATCCCGCCACGGCCAAGCACGTCTACGAACACTCGGGGAAGAAGCGCTACTTCTGCAGCGCTCAGTGTGTAGATAAGTTCACAAACGATCCCGCGAAATATCTCACGACGGAAACCAAGCCGAGCGTGTCGGGTCTGGTTGGCCTTACTCCAGCGGTGTCACCGTCGGCCGGACGCACCGCGTACGTATGTCCGATGTGCCCCGAGGTAAGGGAGACAAAGCCAGGCGCTTGCCCGTCGTGCGGGATGGCCCTTGAGCCGGAGGTTCCGGTCGCTGCGACTCGCACCGAATATACCTGCCCGATGCATCCGGAGATCGTTCGAGATCAGCCGGGGTCGTGCCCCATGTGTGGGATGGCGTTAGAACCTCGCACGGTGGCAGCAAAGGAAGAGGAAAATCCCGAACTCCGCGACATGACCCGCCGGTTCTGGATCAGCGTGCTGCTGACCATCCCGCTGCTCGCGATTGCCATGGGAAGCATGTTCCGGCATGGATTTGCGGGAGCATTCATCGGGAGTGTGGTAATCCCGCTTGCGTGGATTGAATTCATTCTCGCAACACCGGTCGTCCTGTGGGGCGGTCTGCCTTTTTTTCAGCGCTTCTGGACGTCACTAGTCAATCGCAGCCCCAACATGTTCACGCTAATTGGACTGGGCACGGGAGTCGCTTACATCTACAGCGTCGTGGCGACCGTTTCGCCCAAGGTTTTTCCCGAATCTCTGCGTGGGATGGGCGGATATCCTGATGTGTATTTCGAAGCGGCCGCTGCGATCACAACTCTTGTCCTGCTGGGCCAGGTCATGGAATTGCGCGCGCGCAGCCGGACCAGTGCCGCTATTCGTGCGCTGCTCGACCTGAGTCCCAAGACAGCCCGTCTGCTGAGCAGCGATGGAAGCGAAAAAGACGTACCCCTCGAAAGTGTCAAGCCAGGCGACCGCCTGCGGGTACGGCCGGGGGAAAAAGCGCCTGTCGACGGAGTCGTTCTGGAAGGCACCAGCTCAGTCGACGAGTCGATGATCACCGGAGAATCGATCCCGGTAGAAAAGTCGGCGGGCAGCAAAATCATCGGCGCGACCATCAACGGCACAGGGTCGTTCATCATGCGGGCGGAGCGGGTCGGTTCCGAGACGCTGCTGGCCCGTATCGTGCAGCTTGTGGGTCAGGCACAGCGCAGCCGTGCGCCCATTCAGCGGCTGGCTGATCGTGTGTCCGCGTGGTTCGTTCCAACGGTCATCGCGGTCGCAGCTGTCACCTTCGTGGCCTGGTTGCTGCTGGGGCCTCAGCCGCGGCTGGCGCACGCTCTGGTAAATGCTGTTGCCGTGCTGATCATCGCGTGCCCCTGTGCTCTGGGGCTGGCTACTCCAATGGCAATCATGGTCGGCACCGGTCGTGGCGCGCATGCGGGGGTGCTGATCAAGAATGCCGAGGCACTGGAAACTCTCGAAAAAGTCGACACACTGGTTGTGGACAAAACCGGAACGCTGACCGAGGGCAAGCCGCGGGTCCTCAGCTTATCCGAGTCGTTAAACCGCGATCCCGAACTCTTCCGCTTGGCAGCCAGTTTAGAGCAAGCCAGCGAGCACCCGTTGGGGAATGCTGTGGTCGAGGCGGCTCGAGAGCGCACACTGCAGCTTTCGCAGCCGCAAGAGTTCCGATCCATGACCGGAAAAGGAATTGTCGGCACTGTCGATGGACACCAGGTCGCAGTAGGAAATCCTGCCCTGATGGTCGAGCTTGGAGCCCTGCAGGCCCCACGCATTGACGCGGTCCCGCAGTTGGACGACGGCAGGCTCAGCGTCGCTGTCGATGGAAAGTATGCGGGCAATATCCGGGTCGCGGATCAACCGAAGCAGTCCACGCCCAGCGCGCTACGCGATCTCAGGATCCAGGGCCTGCGAATTGTCATGATTACAGGGGATAGCAAGGGCGTCGCGGACGCAATCGCTCGCCAGCTCGGCATTGACGAGTTCGAAGCCGGAGTGCTTCCGGAACGCAAATCTGAGGTCGTAAAGAAATTCCAGCAGCAGGGAAGAGTGGTGGCAATGGCCGGCGATGGGATCAACGATGCCCCTGCTCTGGCGCAGGCCGATGTCGGGATTGCCATGGGTACCGGAACCGATGTGGCCATGGAAAGCGGCGGCATCACGCTGGTGAAGGGCGATCTTACAGGCATCGTGCGGGCGCGCAAACTCAGTCAGGCCACGATGCGCAACATCCGCCAGAATCTTTTCTTTGCCTTCATCTACAACGCGATTGGAGTTCCGATCGCAGCCGGCGCGCTTTATCCGTTTTTCGGATTGCTGCTCAGCCCGATCTTCGCGGCCGCGGCGATGAGCTTCAGTTCGGTCTCAGTGATCACCAACGCGCTACGGCTGCGAAATGTGAAGCTTTGATTTCGCCGAAGACGCACGGAGCCACGGAGTTTTGAACTCTCCATTACTCAAGCTCAGTCTGCGTTTTAGGAGCAACAACGTAGGCCAACCTTCTTCGTGCCTCTGTGTTCTTCGTGGTGAAATCTAGAGCCTGCCGAGGTATTCCGTGATATCGGGCGAGGTCCAGTCGACCGCGCCGACGAACTTGCGGCGCATCACGCCGTTGCGGTCGATGATGTAGGTCTCGGGGAATTTGAAGGTCCCATAGAGGTTATTGCTCTTCTGACTGGGGTCGCGCACGGTGAGCAGGTCGACCCGGTGGTCCTTCAGGAACTGTTTGTACGCGTTTTCGTCGACGTCGACGCTTACGGCGAGGACGGTGACGCCTTTGGACTTCATCCGCTTCTGCATCTCGACCAGCGATGGCATCTCCTCCACACACGGCGGACACCATGTTGCCCAGAAATTCAGGACCACAATTTGCCCTTTGTACTGGCTTAGCGTGATTTTGCTCTGCGAATCCTGAACGGTGAAGTCGGGAGCGTTGGATCCAATGCGGGGCGGCCGCGATCCGCTATAGCAGGCGGAAAGCGCCAACAACAAGCTAACGGCGCAGAGAACGGTGCTGAAGCGGGCGAGGCGCGGCACGCAGCTATAATACTGGATTCGGCACCGAGCGGCGATTGAAACTGTGAGCCAGCAGCCTGAAATCTCGATCATTGTTCCCGCGCGCAACGAGCAACTCAGCCTGGGCGCTTGCCTGGAATCGCTCGTAGCGCAAGTCGGCCTGTCGTACGAAATTATCGTAGTCGATGATCACTCGACTGACCGGACACGGGAGATCGCTGCGTCTTTCCCATCCGTGCGGCTTATCGAGGCCGGCGTGCTTCCGGACGGGTGGACCGGCAAGAACAATGCTGTAGTCACGGGCGCGAGGCAAGCAAAGGGAGAATGGCTGCTGTTCACCGACGCCGACACGGTGCATCTGCCGGGATCCCTGGCACGGGCGCTGCAAGAATGCCGCGAGAACAACGTGGACATGCTTTCGTACTCGCCGGAGCAGATCGCAGTTACATTCTGGGAGATGGCCGTCTTGCCAGTAGTCTTCGCGGAGTTGGCGAGGCAATATCCGCCATCAAAGGTAAGCGATCCGAATTCGCCCGAAGCTGCGGCGAATGGCCAATATATCCTTGTTAAGCGAGAGGCCTACGACGCGGTTGGCGGACATGCTGCGGTTGCGGCATGCATTCTTGAAGACGTTGCGCTGGCGCGCGCATTCAAGGCGGCAGGCCGGAGAATCCGGTTCCGCTACGGGGCCGATGCCGTCCGCACCCGCATGTACCGAAACTTCGACCAACTCCGCGATGGCTGGACGAAGAATTTGGCGCTGCTGTTTCCGAGGCCCGGATGGTTGGCAGCGACAACGTCTATTTGGTGGGCGGTTCCGCTTGCGAATCTTTTCCTACCGTTGTTTGCCCCCGCAGTCGTGCATCGTCAGTGGTGGTTTGTACCGGGAGGGCTGGCATTTGCGCGCAACACGGTACGGATGCGCCGCGCCAACTTTGTCCTGGCAATGGAGCTCCTGGGCGCGCTATTTGGCATGCCGGTTTTCGCCTATTTACTGTTGCGTTCGAAGCGAGCGCACGCGAGAGGCAGCGTCCCCTGGAAGGGGCGCACGTACTCGGAAAAACTTGTGACTGGCCACTGAGCGTCAAGTATGCCGTCCAACGAGCGACCACCGATTGAGAACTGTTTTCTATGGTCTATTTAACGCGCAAAGCTGAATTTTCCGCCTCGCACTACTACCACAACCCGGAGTTCACCCCGGAAGAAAACCAGCGCCTGTTCGGCAAATGCAACAATCCCAATGGGCACGGACATAACTACACGCTCGAGGTGACGGTGAAGGGCGAAGTCGATTCCCGCTCGGGATTCGTGGTCGATCTCAAGCAGTTGAAAGAGATCATGCATCGCGAAGTGCTCGATGCCATGGATCACCGGTTCCTCAATAAAGAAGTGCCGGAGTTTTTCAAGCGCATACCTACGACGGAGAACCTTGCGATTGCGATCTGGCAGCGCCTTGAGACCACCCTGCAGCAGGCGCGGTTGCATCGTGTGCGTGTCTACGAAACACCGGACTTGTTCGTGGATTATTACGGAGAAGCATAGAGATAGCGAGCGAATATCCTTATGAAAGCTCATCTCTCCCGCCGGTATCTGTTCTCGGCCTCCCACAGGCTGCATAGCGAAGAAATGTCTGAAGAAGAAAATCGCGCCACTTATGGCAAGTGCAATAATCCACACGGACACGGCCATAACTACACACTGGAAGTGACGGTCAGCGGCCAAGTTCATCCCGGCACCGGGATGGTCTGCAATCTCGTCGATCTCGATGGTTTCGTCGAAAAAGAGGTTCTCAATCGCTATAACTTGGAGAATTTGAATACACTTCAAGAATTTGCCGGAATTGTGCCTACCACGGAAAACCTTTGCGTCCAGATCTTCGAAATATTGAAGCGGGGCTTCCGGCACGCGCATCTGGAACGTGTAAAGCTCGAAGAAACCATGATGAATTCTTTCGAGTACACCGGTTCCAACTCACCCTACCGGTAGGCATAGAGCCGATGAAAGACAGGGAACGCCCCATGAAACCATTAACCGACCCGATCACCGAACCCGCCACCCTCACCAGCGCCAGCTTTGAAGACCTCGTGCAGGAAATGATCGTCCGTTTGGGCGAAGATCCCAAGCGCGAAGGCCTTGCCGCAACACCGAAACGGGTCCGCAAAGCCATGCAGTTTCTGACCAAGGGATACCAGGAAGACCCCGAAGAGTTGTTGAAAGGGGCGCTCTTCACGGTGACATACGACGAAATGGTTATCGTGAAAGATATTGAGATGTTCAGCCTGTGTGAGCATCACATGCTGCCGTTCTTCGGCAAAGTGCATGTCGCGTATATTCCCAACGGACGCGTGATCGGCCTCAGCAAGATTCCACGCCTGATCGAAATCTTCTCCCGCCGTTTGCAGATTCAGGAGCGCCTCACGACGCAGGTTGCGGAAACGATTCAGAACGTCATCCAGCCGCAGGGCGTGGGCGTGGTGATCGAAGCCCGCCATCTCTGCATGATGATGCGCGGAGTCGAGAAGCAGCACTCGGCGGCGGTGACTTCCTCCATGCTTGGCGTCTTCCGCAACGAAGAAGAGACGCGCACCGAATTCCTCTCCCTGATTCGGCAACGCCCCAACGGCGTTTGACGCAGCCTGAAAAAAAGTGAAAAATGGCTGGCCTTCATTTGGGAATTTGCAGGAGCGGCCAGCATGATCACTTCTGTCTTCGTCGGCACCAGCCTGGATGGTTTCATTGCCCGGCATGACGGCACGTACGATTTCTTGTCTGCGGGGGAAGGCGTGCCCCATGGCTATGACGAGTTCATCGCTACTGTAGACGTGCTGGTCATCGGCCGTAAAACATTTGAGACGATTTTAGGCTTCAGTGATTGGCCGTACGGCAAACGGCAAGTGGTAGTGCTGAGCAGCCGCCCGCTCGATCTTGGGAAATTCCGCGGCGAGCGCGTGGAGCAGATGTCGGGAGCACCTGCTGAGATCTACTCGGAGCTTTCGCACCGCGGTTTCAAACACGCATATGTGGACGGAGGAGTAACGGTTCAGGGCTTCCTGCGGGCCGGTCTGATCACTCGACTCACGATCACCCGGGTTCCCATGCTCATTGGCGACGGAATTCCCTTGTTCGGGTCGCTGCCGCACGATGTGCGGCTTCGTCACCTCGAAACGCAAACGTATGCCGGCGCCCTGGTTCAATCGAAATACGAAGTTCTGAAAGATTGAAGCCGGTTCAACCTCCAACTCATGACCAACCGTCGAGAATCCTCCCGAAGCTTACATCCTGCGCGACGAAGGCTGCGCGGCCAAGTCGCTCTCGTCACCGGCGCAACGCGCGGCATTGGGTTGGCGATTGCCCAGACACTCGCAGCCGAGGAATGCGATCTGATAATCACCGGGCGCGATGAATCTGCCCTGAACCACATTGCGAGAGAATTTCGCTCACGCAAAATACTGGCCCAGGTCTGCGACGTACGCGATCCCTACTCGGTCGACGAGCTATTTCGAGCAATCCGAACGAGATTTTCCCGGCTCGATATACTGATCAACAATGCCGGCATCGCGCACGCAAACCTGCCTGTCGAAAAGCTGCCCTATCCGGTTTGGAAAGATGTTCTGGCTACCAATCTCGATGGCACGTTCCTCATGACCCAGGCTGCGCTTGCGGTCATGAAGCGCGGCGGCACGATCGTGAACAATCTGTCGATCGCGGCCAACCGCGTGTTTCCCGGATCCGCCGCGTACAATGCCTCCAAGCATGGAGCTCTCGGCTTCACCAACACGCTGCGAGAGGAACTTCGGCCGCGAGGCATTCGCGTCATAGGCCTGCTTCCCGGCGCCACCGATACCGACATTTGGAAGACGCTCTGGCCCAAGGCGCCACGGCGGAAAATGATGTCGCCGCAAACCGTGGCCAAAGCGGTGATTGCAGCCATCCTGCTCCCAGCGAATTCCACCGTCGAAAACATCGAGATTCTTCCGAGCGCCGGGACTTTGTAGCTCGCCTTTCCAGTCCTTCTCAGTCCAAGTACAATGGCGACCGCCATTACTCCCCTGGAGGAAATCTCAATGAAGAAAGCGCCGTTTCTGCTTACCCTTGTGACCGCCTCAGTCCTTGCGATTCCCGCTTACAGTCAGGACGCGATGAAGAAAGACACCGCCGTAAAGCCCGCCGATCCTCCCTCAAAAGTTGTTCTCAGTTCCTGGAACGATATCGGCCGGAAGCTGATCGCCATGGCCGAGGATTTTCCCGAAGATAAGTACGATTTCAAGCCCACGCCCGCGCAGCGCAGCTTTCGCGAGCAGTTAGTGCACGCCGCCGGGGCCAACTACTACTTCACCAATGTCGTGATGGGCGAGAAGCCACCCGCCGAAGAGGATATGGCGGCAGGAAAATACAAGACCAAGGACGACGTCGTGGCATTTGTGAAGAAAGCATTCGCCGACGGCGCGGCGGCGATTCAGTCGAAAGGCGATAAAGGAATGTCGTCGCTTGTGGTGGATCCTTTCGAGCATCAAAAAGTGCGCATCGAGGATATGGCTTACGGATTCATCGAGCATTCTGGCGAGCACTATGGCCAGCTTGTCGTTTATTATCGCCTCTCCGGATTGGTGCCTCCGGAATCTCGCCCCAAAAAATAGAGGACGACCAGGACCCGCCCATCCTGGCGCGTTGGCTGCGCCAGGGTGGGGATTTTGATTTTCTTTCCCGGAAAAATTGTCTGCCGCAAGCGTCACCGGTAGGCGTACGGCGATCTACGGGCCCGTTCGGAAAACATCTTGATCATTGCAGCTCCGGCGATGAACCCTCCCACATGGGCCCACACTGCGACCCCACCTACATCTTTTCCAACATGCGCCATCGACAGGGTAGCCGCGCCCGTCATGAACTGCAGCACGAACCAGTAACCCAGCATCACCCATGCGGGAATATAGAAAACGAACAGAAAAAACCAGGTCAGCACGCGGGCCCGCGGGTACAGAACAAAATATGCACCCAGGACCCCGGCTATGGCTCCGCTCGCCCCAACCGTCGGAACATTCGAATGCGGATAGATCGCCACCTGAGTGGCCATCGCGATCAATCCGGAAATGAGATAAAAGACAAGATATTTGAAGTGCCCCAGGTAGTCCTCGACATTGTCCCCAAAAATGTAAAGGAACCACATGTTGCCGATCACGTGCATCCACCCCCCATGCACGAACATCGAGGTTAAGAAGGGAAGAGCCACCTGTTGAAAGGTGTATCGCGGCGAACCGGAGAGAAACAGCGCGATATTCTGCGGCACCACTCCAAATTGCCGCGCGAACAGTTCAGCCGAGCGAGGATCGAGCGTGGATTCGAAAAGATAAATCAGCAAATTCAGCACGATCAGGAACCAGTTCACGTAGGGCGTGCTATAGCTCGGCTGATCGTCTTTCAGGGGAAGCATGCGAGATTTGGTAACTTACTAGCTGGATATCAAATTACCAGATCGCATGAACGGCGTCCTCATTATCGACAAGCCTTCGGGACTGACGTCGCACGACGTGGTCAACCGAGTGCGCCGCATTCTGCAGCAGCGCTCCGTGGGGCATCTTGGGACACTCGACCCCATGGCCACCGGCATCCTGCCTCTGGTCACTGGAAGCTTTACGCGCCTGGCACAGTTCTACACCGGCGCGGAGAAGAGCTACGAGGGCGCGATCCGCTTTGGCTTCGCTACTGATACCTATGACGTTGAAGGAGAGCCCACGAGCACAGCGCGAGAGGTCTCTTTCAGCAGAGAAGATCTGGAGTCGTTAGCCGATAATTTTCGCGGAGTGATCCAGCAAATGCCGCCTCCGTTCTCGGCCAAGAAGATTCGCGGGGTACCTGCTTACAAACTGGCCCGCCAGCGCAAAGAGGTGATTCTCGAACCCGTGCAGGTGGAGATCAAGGAATTCGAGATTCTCGCGGTGGACCATGACTGTTTGCGGTTTCGCAGCCGCGTGGCTTCGGGAACCTATTTACGCTCGGTCGCCCACGATATGGGACAGCGCGCCGGATGCGGAGCGCATTTGGCATCCCTCCGCAGGACTAGTGTTGCTGAGTTCACGCTGGAAGACGCTCATACACTTGACGAGCTTGCCCAAGCCAAGGAAGCAGCCCAGGATCTGGAAGGCCTTTTCGTACATCCCCGCAAGCTACTGCCCGGCGTTCCGGCGGTGACCGCCGACGAGGCCACCGCTGGGCGGATTCGCAGTGGACGGCCGGTAAACCTCCCGGAGCTTTCCCGTGCCCGGCAGGTGAAGGTCTTCACCGGCCAAAAGGAACTGCTCGCGATCGCCACGCGCGTGGCGGGAACGCTTTTTCATCCCAAGATCGTATTCTCTGCCAGCGATGCGCCCGTTCACCGCTGACGGCTGGGTTCCTCGGAAACTCTCGTAGCACTGCCAGTCTTGACCTTACTCTGCAACCTCGGTACTGTTGCCCTTATCGGATGAAGCTCTCGGTTATCATGCCGGTCTACAACGAGCAGGCCACCTTGCGCGAGGTAATCGGCCGCGTACTGGCTGTCCGGCTCGAGTTGGAGCTTCTTTGCGTTGACGACGGGTCGGACGACCGTTCTCGCGAGATTCTCGCCGAACTGGAAGCCCGGCATCCGCAGTTACGAGTTCTGCTGCAGCCCAGGAACATGGGCAAGGGAGCAGCCCTGCGGCGCGGGATCCAGGAGGCCAGGGGAGACTTCGTGATCATCCAGGACGCCGACCTGGAATACGATCCCTCGGAATATCCGAATCTGCTGGGTCCGCTGATTGACGGCAAGGCGGACGTGGTCTATGGCTCACGATTCCTGGGCGGAAAGCCGCATCGCGTCCTCTATTTCTGGCACTCGGTGGGAAACTGGATGCTCACGCTGATTTCGAATGCATTGACCAACGTCAACCTGTCGGACATGGAAACCTGCTACAAAGTGTTTCGTCGCGATGTGATCCAGTCTATTCCGATCGAAGAGGACCGGTTCGGTTTTGAGCCGGAAATCACCGTCAAAATCGCCAAGCGTCGCTTGCGGATTTACGAGGTCGGCATCAGCTATTGGGGGCGGACTTACGAGGAAGGCAAGAAAATTGGCTGGCGCGATGGGGTTCGCGCCCTCTTCTGCCTGTTTAAATACACTCTGGCAGAACCCAGAATGATACGGTCGCCATATGCAAAACTGGAATCCGGAGTTGTGTCGGCCAGCATTTCAGCACACCCGACCGATGCGACCCCGACCCGTTAGGATCTCGGTTTTTCGAGTAAGGGCAATGTATTTCTGAGAGTTACCACGGGGCTACGGAAATTACTGCCGGAGTTTGGAAACTGGAGTACAATTTTCTGAAGTGAATATGGATTGTCCTACGATTTCCACAACTTAGGCACGCTCCTTGGATATGTAAAATCGTGGGGAAACGCAAGCAACTTGGAAGAACATCCGCACATCTGTGTAACCTAGAGTTTGGCAAGAGGTTACCCAGGTTCTAAGAATTTGTAGAAGACCGGAAGTATGGGAACCACACAACTCAATCCGAACGCCACCGGGCAGGAACCGGAACTCCACCTCTTACTGAGCACGGAAGGCTTAGAAAAGCCTCTGTGGAAGCACCTCTTTGAAGAGATCGACGAGTTTTTCTTTCCCAAAAAGCTTCCTCCGCTCAAATTGGAGTCGAAGCCCGAACCGGTCAAAGACATCTGGGGTTTCTACAGCTACAAGAAAGACGGTGCGCTCGGTTCGACCGGCGTACATGTGCTGCTGGTGGCCGTGATCGCCGCTGGATACATGATTGGTCACAAGGTCGTGGCCGTAGCCAAGCCGGAAACCCACGTCGTCATCCTGACCGATCCCAATGACATTCCTCCGCTGAAGCCCTCGAAGACACAGGCCGGTGGTGGAGGCGGCGGTGGTGATCGCGACGTTCTGCAGGCGAGCCGCGGCAAATTGCCCAAGTTTTCGATGCAACAGATCACGCCTCCAGTGGTCGTGGTGCGGAATGAGCATCCCAAACTGGCCGTCGACCCCACAATCGTAATTCCGCCTCAGGTACAACTGGCAACCAACAATATGCCGAACCTCGGCGATCCCATGTCACACGCAATACTTCCTTCTAACGGCACCGGTTCCGGAAGCGGAATCGGCAGCGGAGAAGGTGGCGGCGTTGGTTCTGGCAAAGGACCTGGATTTGGTCCGGGTGAAGGCGGCGGGGTTGGTGGCGGCGTCTTCCACGTCGGCGGTGGAGTTTCCCCGCCGCGGGTGATTCACCAGGTCGACCCGGAATTCTCCGAAGAAGCCCGCAAGGCGAAATATCAAGGGACCTGCACTCTTGGCCTAATCGTCGGGACCGACGGCCGCCCGAGTCAGATTCGCGTGCTGAGCAGCCTGGGAATGGGGCTGGATGAAAAGGCGATCGAAGCCGTAAAGAATTGGGTCTTCGAGCCGGCCATGAAAGATGGTCATCCGGTGCGCGTGGAGATCGCGGTCGAAGTCGATTTCCATCTCTACTGAGACTCCGGATCGACTAAACCTTTCGCAGAATCACGTAGTGCCCTTGCTTTCGTATCCGAAATCCCAGGTGCTCATAGAGGCTCATCGCGCGGGCGTTATCTGCCCTCAAATGTAGAAACGGCGTCTCACCCCGTTCACGAATGCCGCGCATAATTTCCCTCATCAGCAGAGCTGCATAGCCCCTCCCGAGGTAGTCCGGGTGAGTGCAGACCGCGCTGACCTCGGTGTGTCCGGGCGTCTTCATCCGTTCACCTGCCATCGCGACCAACTTTCCGTTCTGCCGAATGCCGATGTAATAGCCGAGTTCGTGGGTGCGCTTGCCAAAAGGGCCCGGCTTCGTCAGCGCCGTTAGTTCCAACATCTCGGGGATGTCCTTCGGCCCGAGTTCGACAATTTGCGCTCGATCATTGTGTACCGGGGTGGCAGGCGGCGCTCCGTTCGCGAATACCATTTGCGCCAACGGCGCGCCCCCGGCAACTTCCCAACCACTGCGCTGCTGATAGGGTTCATCCAGAAATACGGCAGCCGTGCCGCCCCGGCCGACCAGGTTTCCGAGGGACTCGTAACCTCGTTCGTCTGAGAATTCGAATGCTGCAAGCGATGTTACATCGCGTAGAAAACGCCGGGCACTACCGCTGCCCTCGGCAAATTCCGATTGCCGGCCCGTCAAAGCCTGCCAGATCACATTGTCCAGGGGATGCATCGTTCCATTCACGCCTTTGAATTCGATTCAAGGGAGCGTTCTGCAGAGACATTAAATCTAAGATGGAGACGGAGATATCCGAATCTTGCGGGGAGTTGCGCCTATTCTTTCAAGTCGACGTGTTGCACGTCGTCAATGGCGTGCCCCAGAAAGCGCGGTCCCAGGCGGCGGAACTTTTCCACGGAGTCGGTTGCGAAAAAACGCAGGCGCGGAGTTGCTCGCCGTTCTTCGGAATCGCCAGGGTTCGGCAGGAGAACTCCTAGTTGTTGCGCTACCGCGCAAGCTGTGGATTCCGCCGAGTCCACAATCTTGACGTGGGCGGGTGTGGCTCGGCGGAGAACAGGTTTAAGCAATGGATAATGAGTGCATCCCAGCACCATCGTATCGGCGTCGTGAAAGCCCTCCGCGAAGGCCTCGCCCAGGTAGATGCGCGCCACTTGCTCCGTCACCGGATGCTCGGTCCATCCCTCTTCTACCAGCGGCACCAGCAGCGGACACGCCTTCTCTCGGGCTTCGAGTCCCCGCGATTCAAGCGCTTTGCGGTAGGCGTGGCTGCTGACCGTGGCCTCCGTTCCGATTACCACCACCTTACGATTCCCGGTGGCAGCAGCGGCTGCCTGAGCCCCGGGTTCGACTACACCGACCACCGGCACGTGAGCCGCGGCGGTAATACGGTCGAGAGCCAGGGCGGTCGCGCTGTTGCAGGCGATGACCAGCATCTGCGCCGCGTTTGCTTCCAGGTAATGGGCTGCTTCCACGGCATATTTCGCCACCGTTTCGGCGGATTTTGAGCCGTAGGGAAGCCGTGCGGTGTCGCCGAAGTAGAGGTAGTCCGCCCCGGGAACGACTTCAAGTAAAGCTTTAAGTACGGTCAAACCGCCAAAGCCGGAATCGAATACACCGATGGTGGGACGACGAGAGGTCATGCTGAACGAAATTCAATCGATGATAACAGCCAGCCAGGATTGTTAGTCATTCTGAGCGAAGCGGAGAATTTTTGCAGTCTGCCGGGAGCCGGCAAGTTGAATAGGTCCCTCGTTCCGCTGAGCAAGGTTAGTACTTCGCCTCTGATTTCGTGGTGCCGAAGCCGGCTTTGGAGAATTCTCCCGCTCTTCCACAGCACGGCCCTGGCGGAATGGGCGCGCCATGCGGGCAGGTTCGCGGATGACCCAGGAACGTGCAGATCTTGTCGGTGGCCTCGGGCGAAAGAATGTGCTCGAATTTGCAGGCCTGCTGCTCGATTTCGGTCTCGCTATCCATCGCCAGGCTGTCGGTGAAGAGCCGCTCCGCCAGACGATGCCGCCGGATGATGCTTCCCGCGCGCTCGCGTCCGCGGGGCGTCAAGCGCACGATCATGGTGCCGTCGCCTACCGAGGCTCCCATCGGCTTTAATGCGTCGTGGCACGGGTTCACAAATGGCTTATGATCGTGGGCTTCAGGAGGATGCGGAGCGGCCACCACCAGTTCCAGTTGCATCATCTTCTCAATGGCCAGGCTGACCGGGAGGGCTCCGTGGACTTCCATTCGCTCAGCTTCGGCAATCTCGCCATGCTCCTCGAGCACCCAGAGTTCTTCCAGCACTTCATCGAGTTGCTCCTCGTCAGCCATGGAGAAAACTTCCTGCGAGGCGATCTTGCCATGGTGCAACTCGATTCGCCGGTCCGCCAGGCGAGCGACAACGGGGTCGTGAGTGACCATCACGATCGTCCGCCCCTGCTGATGGAATTCCCGCAGCAGCCGCAGCACGATTTCCTCGTTCTGCGCGTCGAGATTGCCCGTGGGTTCGTCTGCCAAAATGATCCGGGGATCGTTGATCAAAGCCCGGGCGATGCACACACGCTGCTGCTCTCCGCCTGAAAGCTGAGAAGGAAGATGGCGCGCCCGATCGGCCAGTCCCACACGAGCCAGAGCTTCAATCGCTTCTTTCTCATCGGTCATGCTGTGGAAGTATTGCGCCAGCATGACATTTTCGACCGCGGTGAGGAAGGGAATCAGGTGGAATTGCTGAAAAATGAAGCCAATCTTTTCCGCGCGCACACGGTTCAGCTCCGATGCGGAAATGGCTGCGACATTTTCTCCGTCCAGCCAGATCTCGCCCGATGAGGGACGGTCGAGGCACCCGATCAGGTTCACCAACGTGGATTTGCCCGAGCCGGATGGCCCCATGATCGAGAGCCACTCGCCCTTCGCGACATGCAAAGAAATGTGGTCGAGCGCATGGATCGAGCTCGCACCATTGTCCTTTGCGGTACCATTCCCCGCTTCCTTGGCCGAATAGAGCTTGGTGACATTCTTGATCTGAATCATTTCACTCTCCCCTCAGGATCACCGCCGGCTGAACCCGCCGCAGCAGTGAAATCGGGAGAATCGCTGAAATCAACGTCACTGCCATGCTACCAGCCAGAACAATCGGCAACACGCTAAAACGAGGTGCCACGGCAGCGTGAAAGTTAACCCGCCCGATCCAGGCCGCAATGCCAATGCCAATCAGAAATCCAATCACCGCGCCGGCTGCGCCCAAAGCGGCCGCCTCTGCGGCGAAGAACCCATTGAGCAACTGTCCCGAGGCTCCCAAAGCTTTCATGATGGCGAAATCGCGCCGGCGGTCGAATACCCAACCCATCAGGGTGGAAAGGACACAAAGGGCCGCAGTCAGAATGATCAGCGCAGCCGCCGCCAGCAGGGTCGCGCGTGTTTTGCCAAGCACCCGAGCTTCGCCTTCGACAATCTGCCGCACGGGCCGCACGTCAGCTGACGGAATGGCTTGCGACAGCTGATTCATCATGCCTGCAATTTCCTCGGCTGACCCGCTGGCCGCGACCTCGATCGTGGAAGGCTGCACGCTAGTCCAATTCACAAAATCCGAAAGCGAGACGTAGATACGGCTATCCTCGGCTGCCCCCGTCCGCACGGTTCCTGCTGGAGTGAGGTGAATGGTTTTTCCCTGGAAGCTGAGCTCGAACGGCTGGTTCTTCGGCGAAACCACCGGCAAAGCGCGCACGCCTACGAGCGACTCTTGTGGAGCAGAGGGCCAGTTGCTCACCGACCACCAGTGATCGAGTTGACGCACACGACCGAAGTCCGTACCTGCTACAACAATGGAGTTTCCGTCACTGGTGCGAGCCACTACCATCCCGAACGGGGCCGCCACGCCGCGACCTGCGAGCGTCGAATCCACGTGCGCCAGAGCATCGGCGGGAAGGGAAGCGCCATTTTTCCCGACCAGCACGATATTTGCTCCATAGTTGCGGAACTCACTGCGCAGTTTCGCCTGAACGTCGACGTAGAGGTTCAGCATTGCTGTGGCGACGGCTGCCGCTACGACCATGGCAAATAAAGCCGAGGCTGCGCGCCCCCGGCGCAGAATCGCTGCCCGCACCAGCATGCGCAAGAACATGGAACGATGCGGAGCCTGCGCCCGGCTTGCTGCCAGTTCGCGCGCGGCCGGCGACGTCGGCGTACTCACAGTTCACCTCGTAAGGCAAACACCGGATCCATGCGAACGGCGCGGGCAATGGCTGCCGCACTTCCTGCAAAGGTCACGATCACGGCAATGGCCAGAATCACCGGCAGCAGTACCGGAGGAATCGAAATCTGCGAATTGAAGATCGACTGCCCGATCTGATGCGCAAGCCATGCACCGACAAAGAACCCGATGATTCCGCCGATGAGGGCAAGCAACGCAGCCTCGGCAAAGAAAACTGCTGCTACCGCCAATCGCCGGGCGCCGAGAGCTTTCATCAGGCCGACTTCCGCCCGTCGCTCGAAGATTGCGGTTGCCATGGCGGCCGAAACCGCCAAAGCCGAAGCAAACAATGCTGCCAGCGTGATCAGAAAAATCAGCCCTTCAATCCGCGTCAGTACCGCACCTTCATTTTGCGCGACCTGCCGGATCTGCTCCGCGTGCGAGTGGGGAATCGCTTCGGCTAGCTGAAACGCAATCGACTGCGGATAGGGTGAGCAATACCAGCGGTCGTACACCGCCCCTGACATGCTCTTGGGATCACGCCGCGCCAAGGCATCTTCTGGCTTAGTCAGCGCGCTGACGAAGACCCGACGCACCGCTCCCGGCTTTCCGAGAATCTCTTGTGCTAAATGCAGCGGCGCCACGATTTGGTCGTCTTCGGCTCCACCGGTGGAGACAATTCCGCTTACATGCAGCTGGCGACCAGCTACGCTCATCGCGTCTCCCGGCTTTTCACCGAGGTTCTGCGCCAGCCGCTCTCCTACCAGAACATCGTCGGAACCGTCGTTCGGCCATGCTCCGGAAACTTTCCACCAGGGATGCGTAGTGCGCACTCCGGTTGTGAAATTCTCTTTGCCATACGTGAGTTGCTTCGCGAAATACGTGCCGAGCAGAGTCACATTCTCTGTTTTCCCATTGTGCGAGAGCGACACATTCACCGGAAGCATGGGAGCGAATCCGGTGATGTTGTTGTGCCAGAACGTCCCCTGAATCTTCGGCAGGTCAGCTTCGTTGAGATAAGCCCCATCGCTCGGGGGTTTCAGGTTCACCCCGCCAAGTTCGACATCCAGCGTGTCCTCCTGCGGAGTGACAACAAGATTCGCACCAATGGTGCGCAGTTCGCGATTAATCTTGTCGCCAATGTCGGTGGCCACGGCGATCATCGCCGTCGTGACCGTGACGCCTAAAGTGATCGCCGCGCCCGCGAGGATCTTGCGCCGTTTCTGCCGCCGGAACGATTCGTAGACCAGCCGAATAAACATCGGCTATTTTTGTTCGAACATGCGGCCTCCGGCCGCGATGTCCGCCTCCTGAATGATTACCGCATCTGCCGTCTGGGTGGCCTTCAGCGGCATGGGATTGCAGCCGCCCGATGTGCCCACCGACTGCGGGTTAATCGGCGCAGCGCAGTTCTTGCAGACCACCTCATTGCCGCTCTTATAAAACCCGACCGCACCGCAGATTTCGCACGCATCGAATACCGTAGCAATCTTTCCATCCGGCTTCTGATACAGCCAGAAGCGGATTTCCGTGCCTTTTTCGTTGGCTTGGTACCGGTGCAGATCGCCATCCGCAACTTGCGCCAGCGGAATCTTCACGGCTCCATTGGTAAACGTGACTTCGGTCGCCGGCGAGAGCGCGCTCACGCTTTTCGAATAGATGAACTCCGCGGTGACCATCGCGATGAAAACAAAAGAAAAGGTGTAAACCGAGGCCATCCACAAACGCTCGCGGCGAGCCGTCCACTCGGCCTTGCGGCGTTCGGCCGGAGAAACCGACTGCGGAATCGGAGCCCTCCGCCGCGCGTCAAACAGCACCATCAGCGCTGCGAGCGCGAAGATCGTCACAAAGAAGAACCACTCGTTGCTGACGATCGGACCGATGATCGACATCTCGCGCTTGGACGACGGCAGGACCCCGCTCTCAGAAAGCTCATGCAGTCCTGAAATCAATAACTGGGCGGCGACGAGGAACATAATCGCTGTAGTGACACGAAAGAATTTCTGCAGGTTGATGCGGACACTGCCCTTCACGAAGATCACGCCGAAGGCGATCGCCGCCAGCACACCCAGCAGCGTGCCCAGGAAATTCAATAGTTCTGTCGAACTCAGGCGCACCGCAGCCAGCATGAGGACGGTCTCCGCGCCCTCGCGTAGCACCATCAGAAAAATGAAGGCAAACAATCCAAACCAGGCGTCGTTTCCGGCCAGCAGACCCACCTTGCTCTCGATCTCGCCCTTGAGCTTGCGGCTGGTTTTCATCATGAAGATGAGCATGGTGACGACGAAAAAAGCAGCCGCCAGCATGACCCAGCCTTCAAAAACGTCTTCGTTGAGGTGGGCGCGCGACATCAGGATGGCGACGCCAATACTGCCCAAAAAAGCTGCGCCCAGTGCTGCATAAACCGTCTTGCGCAGATCGGCCCGGCCGATCTTGCTCAGGTAGGCCAAGGTAATGCCCACGATGAGCGCGGCTTCGACTCCCTCGCGCAGGGTGATGATGAAGGCCTGTAGCATTCAGAAAGTCCTTATGATTTTGAAAATGAATTTCAATTTCAACTTTAAGGATAGTGGCAGCCTGCCCTCAGGGTCAATCCGCTGCCTCACAATGCGGTGTGATTGGAATCACACTGCGCAATTCCGGGCTCGAATGGCGCACCCCGGCATTGGCCACGGAGATGACGATTTGACTGCTTATTCCTGACAGGAAAGGCTGCCGTTCCACAACTTGTATTCGCACCGCCAGCGGAAGCCCTGTGGATCGTGCTGTCCGTATCCCCAGACCCGGAGATAGAGAATTTCATCTTCCAAATGGGAAGCCTCAACGAAGACATGATCGTTCTGTTGCAGAAACGGCCTTCGTTCCCAGGGGATAGCACCTGCCAGCGTGGGCGCATCGAGCACGACCGGTTCTTCCGCACTAGCTAAGGAAAAGATCAGCGCTCGGGATGTTCTCTTGCTTACGTATTGAGTGATGACCAGAAACTCATTGCCTGACCAGGCCACCGCCGCCACTCCAACATAATCGCAGAGCTTTCTGGACGTTCCGGAGGACTTGTCGGTCAGCCAGAGCGAGTGAAACGTACCGACGAATTCGCCAGGGGCGCGGTCACTGTCTACGTTCTGCACCATATACCGGCCATCAGGCGACGTGGTTTGCCCCACTTTTGGAAACACCACGAAAGGAGCGGCGAACCCAGGGACACTCAGGATCAGCAGCAAGAGGGGGAGTCCGCGTGCTTGGAGACCAAGTCGCACCACGCAAACCTCCGCGATGATTTCCACTATTTCAACTGTATAAGGGTTGCTGCGCAATGATTCCGATCACAACTAATCACATTTCACGTTGGTGTCGATGGTTTGCAGCGTAAGCCATTTACGGGCAAGTATTTACGCCGATATCTCTGTGCGAGCTATAGCCGCTTCAGGAAGGCATTCGCTTCGTCTACCTGCGGGAACAACTTCTCCTCGGCCTGGAACTCTGCGGAATGCACGCAGCGCCGACTTCCCCGCAGTCTCACCGGATGCTTCAGGTGCAGCATCTCGTGGTACACGATGTACTCGAGCACGTAGCGAGGCATGGCCGGATGATCGAAGATCCGGCTGATGATGATGGCGTTGTGTGCTGGATCGTAATGGCCAAGAATTCGCCGCGTCTTGGTCTGGCTCCAGCTCATCTGCGGACGCGCCATCAGCCCGTGAAAAAATCTCGTGTTCAGGTCTTCAAAGATTGTCTCCAGATCGTAGTAATGCCCGCGCGGCGATCGCAGCCGCTTGCGTCCGCGCATCTGCCGCACCAGGTGGGCCTTGCGCACGATTTCGTGGCTGCCGACGTATTTGCGATAACGGGCGGCGTGCGCCCGATCGATGGGCCGCCGGTACATCTTGGCCAGCAGGATATGTGCGATGGCCCGCAAAACGGCCTCCGGAGCACCCTCCAGCAGATCGGAGAGCCGAACCAGCAATCGGCCGTCCCGCAACCGGATGGTATTGTTCAGATTGGCAAAAGCAAAGAATTCAATCTTCAGTTCGGGCAAGGAAGAGCCCGGACGCAACTCCTCATAGCTTTCCTGGAAAATTTCGAGCAGGCCCTCACGCACAGTGACGCTAGATTAGCACGGGAATCCCACCGCAGCCTCGAAAGCGATACCGCTAAGACAGAGTTCACAATCAGCTGGCCGAGATATGAGGTCGGAAGTCCGAGGTCCGTGGCCGCCTCACTCCGGCTTCGCGCCATTCTTCGCGCTGGAGTTGGAAAATTTCTTGTGCTTGGCCATTTCTTCCTGGTCGGCCAATGTTTTGCGGTGATCTTCTGTCGCGCTGTCCACTGTTTCAATGGCATTGGTCAGAACGAACTCATAGGTATTGGCTTCCTTCGGGGGAACATCCGCGGCATCTTTCAGGGCTCGCAGCTTGGCCTGAAATTCGTTGTCCGCTTCAATGATCTGCTTGAGCGGCTTGCGGATGTCGTCTTTACGGTCGACGTAGGTGTCGACGTTATCGTTGAGTTCGTCGTAAAGCTGCTGGAAATCCGCGAGCAGGTCATGCGTCTGCTGTGCCCGGTCCTTAACCTTTGGATCGCTGCGCACCTGTTCCAGCTTGACCAGGCGCGCCCGCGCAAACAGCAAGTACAGGGTGAGACGCTCCTTCGGTTCCCAGCTCGCGTCGCGGATCTGATCGATTTCAGGCTGAGTCAGAGGATCACGATGTCGCTGGGCCCGCACCGCAACCGGAGCGAGCAATATAACCGCGCATAGCGAACGAGTAAGAAGGCGATTCATTTTGCACCTTTGGGAAACATCGCGGCGAGCAGGTCGTCGCGCACGCGCTGCAACCGCTTGATCGCATCCTGCAGCGGGGGTTGATTTTCGCGGGGCAGGGAATGCAGCAGATCGTTGAGCCGGCGAATGATCCCGCGCACCGCAATTTCACTTTGTTTCTGATATCGATGGGATTGAATCGCGTAGTCGCGTGCCAACTCCGCGTAATTCACCGCATCGGTCAGCGTGTCTTTGGCCTTGTCGAAATCGTTTGCGGCATACAGCTTATCCGCTTCCGCCATCTGCTGGCGCGCAATTTCCACGCCGATTTTGGGACGGTCCCGGTCGCTGGCATCCTTAAAGCGCGCTTTCAACTGGTCCGTGGTCTGATCCGCGGGCGCTGCGTGCAATGACAGAACTATGCCGAGCATCCATAGCAGGAGGAAGCTACCGCTGCACCGCGACCGCCGTCCGAATTGCCACATGATGCTAGTCCCCAGTATTTCTCGGCTCTACCTCTTCGGCTCTAGCGCGATGAGCCGATGCTTCGCCTGCCACTCCTGATCAGGATACTTCCCATTCGCCGTATCGAGAAAGAGGTGATAGCTCGCCGCCGCGTGTTTCACGTCCTTGAGATGGTCGTAAGCAGAGGCGCGGAGGAAATGCGTGAGCGGATTTTCCGGCAGGAATTTGGCCCGCACCTCCAGCGCTTTCAGGACGAGCGGATATTCTTTGTTCTCGCTTGCGGCAAAGGCCAGGTCGCCATAAGCCTCCCCGAAATCCGGCTTGAGCTTGACCGCTGTGAGAAATTCCTGCTGCGCGGGACCAAATTTCTTCTGTCGTAGCAAGCTCTGTCCCAGGCCCTGATACAACTGCGCATCATTCGGGTTGCGAGCGATCAATTCGCGGTACGCCGCCTCCGCCTGCGCATGTTTCCCGGCGGTTGTGTAAAGATCGGCCAGATCGCGCTGCACCGAAATGTCATTTGGGGCCAGCTTCGCCCCGGTTTGAAGTTCCTCAACCGCCGCGTCGTTTTTCCCCTGGGCAGCGAGCACCCGTCCTAATTGAACATGTGCCGCCGCTTCGTCGGGACGAGCCGCTACTAATTTGCGCAGATATTCTTCCGCCTGCGGAAACTGCCGTCCGCGCATGTAAATGTTGGCCAGCCCGGTCAATGCATCAGAATTGGGATCGAGCGCGGCCGCTTGCTTGTATTCGCTCTCCGCATCGGAAAACTTGTTCTGCTTCTCTAACAATTGCCCCGCGGCCAGATGCGGCTCGGGATCTTTAGGCTGCAGCGCCGCCGCTTGCCGATACGCCGCAATCGCTTCGTCGGTTCTCGAGGCCTCGAGCACATGGGCCAGCGAAAGCCAGGCGCGTGATTGTCCTTCAGCCGGATGGCTGGTGGGTTTGAGTTGGGTAGCGGCGCGCAAAAATTGCTCCGCATCGGGCTGGCCGATTTTGGCCAATTGAATTCCCAAGTTCAAATTCGATTCAAAAACATCGGGTTTGGCAGCCACCGATTTCCGATATGCGGCGATCGAATCGTCGGTCTTCCCCAACCCGTTTTCGGCGAACCCCAGATCAAACCACGCAACGTAATTGCCGGGATCGCCGGTAGTCACTTTTTGCAGCAGAGGCTCAGCCGCAGCATAGTCATGCTTTTGAATCAAATCTTCGGCTCTGGTGAGATCGGGCGACGGAGGCTCTTCCTCCTCGACCCGCACGTGCCGCGCTCCCTTGTGGTGAGGCTGGCTGGAGGATGATTCCTCACTCGGACTCTGAGGTTGTTGCGCTTGTGCGATCAAGGAAGGCGAAGAAGCGAGCGCCACCAAGCACACAGCCGTGCATGCCATCGCAAGCTTACGACCGGCCATTGGAACGCGTTCCATTGCCATTGAGGATACGCGCCAGATATTGTCCAGTGTAAGAACCCTTTAGTTTCGCAATGGCCTCCGGTGGTCCGGCGCCCACCACCTTGCCTCCGCGATTGCCGCCCTCCGGGCCGAGGTCGATCACCCAGTCAGCGGTTTTAATGACTTCCAGGTTGTGCTCGATCACCACGATCGAGCCTCCCGCTTCAATAAGACGGCGAAAAGCTGCCAGGAGTTTGCTCACGTCATCAAAATGGAGCCCGGTAGTCGGCTCGTCGAAGATGTAGAGCAACCGCTGCCTGGTACGCTCGCCGCGGCCGCTGTCGCGAGTGGCAGGCTGCAGGTGCGCTGCCAGCTTCATGCGCTGCGCCTCGCCGCCAGACAACGTCGTCGCCGATTGTCCCAATCGCAAATATCCCAAGCCGACTTCTTCGAGAGCGCGCAATTTCTCAGTGATTTTCGGAGCTTCGGCGAAGAATCGCAGCGCTTCTTTCACCGTAAGATTCAAAGCCTCGTGAATGTTCTTGCCGTGGTAGCGCACTTCGAGCACCTGGGGTTTGTAGCGCGTGCCCTTGCACTCTTCGCAGATCAGTTCAACATCCGCCAGGAACTGCATTTCGACCGTCACAGTGCCGTCGCCCTGGCATACCTCGCAGCGGCCTCCGGGAATATTGAAAGAAAAATGTCCCGCGCTGAATCCGCGTTTCTTCGCTTCCGGCAGGGAAGCGTAGAGTTCGCGGATGGCATCGAACGCCTTAATGTACGTGACTGGATTCGATCGTGGCGTACGTCCGATCGGCGATTGATCCACCAGCACGACCTCGTCGATGAACTGATCGCCGGTGAGGCTTTCCCAACTCGCCGCAGGCCCGCTGGTTCCGTTGCTCGATTGACCTTTCGCCTGCGCGAGAGCGCGATAGAGTACTTGGTGCAGCAGCGTTGACTTGCCTGACCCCGAGACGCCCGTGATTGCCACGATCATTCCCAAGGGGACGTTTATGTCGAGACCCTTGATGTTGTTGGCCCGCACTGCCCGGATCGTGATCTGCTGGGATCCGGGTTTGCGCCGCACCGCCGGCGCCTGGATGCGCAACTCGTCGGAAAGATAACGCCCGGTCAGCGACGTGGGATTGTGCACAATCTCCTGATAATTTCCGGCGGCCACGAGCTTCCCTCCATTCTCGCCAGCGCCGGGGCCGAGATCGAGAATGCGGTCGGCTGCCCGCATGATATCGGGATCATGCTCCACCACCAGAATCGTGTTTCCCAGATTCCGCAGATCATGAAGAATCTTGATTAGCCGATGCGTATCCCGGGCATGCAGGCCGATCGAGGGCTCATCCAGGACATAGAGCGTTCCCACCAGCCGCGATCCGAGGGAAGTTGCCAGCTGAATGCGTTGCGCTTCACCTCCCGATAGCGTAGATGACAAACGATCCAGCGTGAGATATTCCAGACCGACATCGTTCAAAAAGCGCAGACGTTCGCGAATTTCCTGCAGGAGCTTGTCGGCAATGGCTGATTCTTCCACGCTCAGCGTGAGATCCGAGAAAAACTTCAACGCCTCTTCGACCGTCAGGGAACACACTTCGCATATGTTCTTGCCATTGATCTTGACCTGTTGGGCCTCCAGGCGCAGCCGCTTGCCATTGCATGCCGAACACAAGGAATATCCGCGATACCGGCTCAAGAACACGCGCACATGCAGCTTGTATTTCTTGCGTTCGAGGTGAGCGAAGAATCCTCGCACGCCCAGAAACTTGCCGTCGCCACTCAGAATTTTGTTGCGATGTTCTTCCTGCAGATCATCCCAGGCCATGTCAAGGGGAATGCCCGCCGCTTTGGCGTAGCGCTTCAGGTCAGTAAACAGCGGACGGTATTTGGGCTTTGTCCAGGGCTCGATCGCGCCCTCGCCCAGAGTCTTCGATTTATCGGGAATGACGAGGTCAAGATCGAAATCAATGGTGTTGCCGAATCCCTGGCACTTGGGGCAAGCGCCGTAAGGATTATTGAACGAAAACAGCCGGGGCTCCGGTTCTTCGTAGCGAATGCTGCAGTGCTTGCACTCAAAGCGTTGAGCAAAGCGTAGAGTTTTTGTGGAGCGGCCGCTAGCGGCCTCTGCTTCGTCGTACCTGGGCATTTCAAAGAGGACTTCCCCGGACTCGCGGTAAGCAGTCTCGATGGCGTCAACGATTCGCGATCGAGCGTCCGCGGAAACCGATAACCGATCGACGAGCACAAAGACCGGCTGCTCAAAGTTGAGGTCGAGCAGAGACTCCGGAGTCGAGAATTCGAAAATCTGCCCCGCCTGATAAAGGCGATTGAAGCCCGCTTTGCGGAGATCGTAAAGACGCGTCTTCAGAGCATCCGAAATCGGAACCGGGGTTGCCGCTGTTCGCGCCGATTTCGCCGCGGATTTTTTCTTTTTTCCAGATTCCGCATCGGACGGCTGGCTAGCAGTCGGGCGCTGCAGCGGGAATAGGACCTGCAGGCGAGTTTCCGGTTCAAGTCTGAGGATCGCGTCGGCGACCTCGTCAACCGTGTCCTTCTTTACTTCGCGTCCGCAATTCGCGCAAAACGTGCGGCCAACCCGGGCAAAGAGAAGTCGCAGGTAATCGTAAATCTCCGTTGCCGTCGCCACCGTCGAGCGGGGATTCCGCGTCGTATTCTTCTGGCGGATCGCAACCGCCGGAGCAATTCCATCGATCGTGTCGGCATCCGGTTTTTCGATCCGCTCCAGAAACTGCCGCGCATAGGCCGACAGCGACTCCACATACCGCCGCTGTCCTTCGGCATAGATCGTGTCGAACGCAAGCGAAGACTTGCCCGACCCGGACACACCCGTCACGACCGTCAGCGTGTTATGCGGGACCTCAAAATCGACATTCTTCAGGTTGTGCACACGAGCGCCGCGCACAACAATCTTGTCAGTTGCGGTTGGGACTTGAGGCTTCGGGTCAGCGGACATCGGGTCAAATCCGGCAGCCAAAGTTCTGATGGGACCACGCGCACCTAGCAGATTCTTTGGCAATAGCCGAATTCTCTATTATAAGCCAGTTCAGAATGAACCCGATTCAGCCTATTGCCGTTGGCCAGTTGCGAGGAGAGTGGAATGCAGAGGGCAAACGATCCGCCAGAGCAAGCCTGCGGAATCTCCATGGAAGAGCGGACCGCGATCGCGGCGTGGAGGAGGGAACTAAATGGCTTTAGCCCGCGTTCTCCTTTTCCTGATCCCGTTTTTTGCCGTACTGAAAGGCTGCGCCCACGCCCACTGTCATTGCTCCGAGCGGAGGCAGGAGCAGCACTAGAATCGCCCGGCTGAGCGCCCGCTGGCCTTCCTTGGGTGTGCCCTTCACGGTCTGATAACACATTTGACAGCCCTGTGCGAAGGCAGGCACGACCGACGGCGCGCCAATCAAAGCAAGCAGAAGGATGGTTCGTCTCAAAATATTCCTGCGGCCAACGGGATTTCCATGTAAGGCCATCACTTTACTCCCAGGTTCACAACCCGATCAGCATCGGGAAAGAAGAAGAAATACATAATCACGAAGCACGCGCTGACCGAAACTACCAGCAGCCAGCGCATCAACGCCTTCTCGAATTTCAAGTGCATAAAGTAGGCGATGATCAGCGCCGATTTGATCACCGACAAGACGAGCAGGATTTCCAGCATCCGCACGGGGGCGAACACCTGCTTGTAAGCCAGCACCACTTCGATGGCGGTGAGCACCAGCAACGCTCCCCACACCCAGAAATATTGCCCTTTCGCGTCATCGTGATGGATCGCAATGTCATGCATGAGCTTTCCTCTGTGGACCCCTGTGGTGAATGTTACGAAATCCTGGTCGACATCAAATACACCAGCGGGAAGATGAACATCCACACCAGATCGACGAAGTGCCAGTACAAACCCGAAACTTCCACATCGTGCGCGTCATAATCTTTCGGCTTCAAGAACAGAATGACACTCGCCAGAATCAATCCCAGCAGCAGCACGTGAATGCCATAGTGGAAGACGTTGTCGGAAGGAATCAGGAAATATCCCACAAGCCAGAGCGCACCCAGAATCGGCAGGAACATTTTCCGCAAGGCCACACATCCCAGATAAATCACGCCAATGGTGACGTGCAGCATGTGCATCGCGGTCAAACCAAAGAATGTAGCCGGGAACTGCGGCACCGCTTTAGAAACTTCCGCCAGTTCTCCGTTAGCCGCGGTCGCAGGTTGCGGGAAGCCCGGCAGCGTCAGTCCCTCGCCAATGAGTTTCGACCACTCCATGCCGTGCAGCACGATGAACGCCGTGCCAAACGCCATTGTTGCCAGCAACCAGTTGCGCGTCCACGCCCGGTCGCCGCGCTGGGCGGCGAACACGCCCAGTACCATCGTCAGGGAACTCGAGAGCAGGCATCCCGTCATGATGGTGGCATTGGCGATGCTTGCCTGGTGGAATGGCGTCGGCCACGCGGTATAGATCCGGTTGTAACTGAAGGCGACGAGCAGCGCGCCGAAGGTGAGCGAGTCCGACGCCAGGAAGAGCCACATTCCCACTTTCTTGGAATATGCCCCGAACAGTGGCGCCTCGTAGGCTCCGGGTGCAGCATGTTGGACAACGTCGTGCGACAGGGTGGTGACTTCCGCCATCGAATCCCCCTCGATCAGTGGTTCGTGGTTGATGGCTAGTGATTCAGGAACGCAGACACAGCAACGACTGCTAACCACGAATCACTAACATCACCCACTATCTCGCGAAAGCTAACAAGGAAAAAATGTAAAGCCAAAGCACTGCCATGAAATGCCAATACCAGCCCGTGATATCCACGGCGATGCGCTTGACCTCAAGGGCCTTATGCCGCAGCGTCAAGGTCGCAGCCCAGAGCAGCGCGATCATTCCTCCTGCGATGTGCACGGCATGCGCAATGGTCAGCAGGAAGGCGAATGAGCTGCTGGGATTGGTATTCAGATAGAAACCACGATCGTGCAGCGCATCCCATGCCATCCATTGTCCGATCAGGAACGCGAAGCCGAGCACCACCGTAATCCAGAGCCACGGAAACTTGAAATCCTCGCCCAGCGAAACTCCGGGAATCGACATCACCGGCTCCAGCGCCGCCTGCCGAGCGGCTTGGCGTCGTGCCAACTCCATCGTCACGCTGCTGACCAGCAGAACCAGCGTGTTGAACGCGAGTAGCCCCCAAGGCAAACTCACCGATCCCCAGTCGTGAACATAGCTGTTCGAGGCATCGTCGAACGTCGGCAGACCTTGCCGTACGATGTAAGCACTCGTGAGGGAGATGAACACCATCCCAACAGTGACGATCGCGCAGATCAGCCCCAGGCGCGCCCGGCGCAAGCGCGCGCCATAATCCGGGCCGCCACCGCCGCGCCCATCGTCGCCTCCGCCGGGAGGCGGAACGGGCGGCTTGTTGTCGCGGCCAATGTCACGAATCGGAGTGCTTGGAGTATACGTAGCCATACTTCTTAGGTGGATCAATGTGCCGCCGAGGTTGCCGGATCCGTCTGCATTACATAATCTTTCGGAGCCCCCGGAACACCGTACTCGTAAGGCCCATGATTCACCACTGGCGTACGTCCGCCGAAGTTGTCGTGCGGCGGCGGAGTTGTTGTCGTCCACTCCAGCGTGGTCGCTTCCCACGGATTGTCACTGGCCTTTGGTCCCTTGAACATGCTCCAGAACAGATTGATCAAGAACAGGAACTGCGCCGCAATCGTAATGATGGCCGCGTACGTCATGAACGTCTGCAGCGGGATGAGCTTCGTCTGATACGCGACTTCGGTGAACTGCGAGTAGCGGCGTGTCTGTCCGGCCAGCCCTAGATAGTGCATCGGCATGAAGATCGCGTACGTTCCGGCCAGCGTAATGAAGAAGTGAATGCGGCCCATCGTCTCATTCATCATCCGGCCGAACATCTTGGGGAACCAGTAATGCGTTGCCGCGAAGATGCCGAAAATCGCCGCCACGCCCATGATCAGGTGGAAGTGGCCGACGACGAAGTACGTATCGTGCAGCGGAATATCGAGCACCGGTTGCGCCAAGAATGGTCCGCTCAAGCCACCGGATACGAACAGCGATACGAAACCGATCGCATAAAGCATCGGCGTGTCGAAGCGAATATGTCCCTTCCACATTGTCCCCAGCCAATTGAATGTTTTGATGGCCGAGGGTACGCCAATACACATGGTGAGAATCGAGAAGGCGAATGCGGAATAGGGGCTCATTCCGCTCATGAACATGTGATGGCCCCACACCATGAAGCCGAAGAAACCGATGGCGAGCATGGCGTAGACCATGGCTTTGTATCCGAAAATTGGCTTTCGCGAGAACGTCGAGAGAACCTGCGAGGCCACCCCCATCCCGGGCAGGATCGCGATGTACACCTCCGGATGCCCGAAGAACCAGAACAGGTGCTGCCAGAGCAGAGGGGAGCCGCCCTTGTGCCCCATCACTGTCCCGTTCACGACCACCAAGGGAACGTAGAAGCTTGTTCCCATGTTCCGGTCGAGCAGCAGCAGAATTCCCGCCGATAGCAGCACACCGAAGGCAAGCAATCCCAGAATCGCAGTGATGAACCATGACCAGACCGTCAGCGGCAGCCGCATCAGGGTCATACCTTTGGCACGGAGGTCAAGTGTGGTGGTGATGAAATTCAGCGCACCCATCAGCGACGCGACGCAGAATATCGCGATGCTGGTAATCCAGAGATCTGCGCCCAGCCCCTCGCCCGGACCCGCGGATTGCACTGCGCTGAGCGGCGGATATCCCGTCCACCCGTGCAGCGGCGCGCCGCCGGTCACGAAGAATGCTGCGATCAGAACGATGAAGCCTACGAAAGTCGTCCAGAACGACAACATGTTGAGGACGGGGAATGCCATGTCGGGCGCGCCTATCTGAATCGGCAGCACATAGTTCCCAAAGCCGCCCTGCGGCGCCGTCGTCAGCACGAAGAACACCATGATGGTGCCGTGCATGGTCAGCAGGCTGAGATACGTCTCTGGCTTGATCTCGCCCACCAGCGGCAGTACTGCGCTCGGCCAGATCATGTGAACGCGCATCAGCAGCGATAAAAACATCCCGACAAAAACCGCCGTCAGCGCGAGAAAGAAATACTGAATGCCGATGACTTTGTGATCGAGGCTGAAGATGTACTTGCGAATGAACCCTTGAGGAGCAGCGTGCGCATGAACTGAAGCCGGGGTCGCCATTTTACTGTTTCTCCGCCTCCCGTGCGGCCAGCCATTTATCGAAATCCTCCTGGCTGACGACGTGAACCATCCCGTGCATTTTGTAATGTCCCAATCCGCATAACTCGGCGCAGGCGATTTCATAATTCCCGATCACCGTGGGCCTGATGTGCATATGAATGTTCAGCCCGGGAACTGCATCCTGCTTGAAGCGCATATTGGGCACGAAGAAGCTGTGAATCACGTCCACGGCCCGCAGGCTGAGGTCGACTTCGCGATTCACCGGCAGGTACATGGTTCCCGTGACCACGTCGTCTTTCGCCGCAGGATCCGAGGTATTCAAGCCCACTGCCGCCTCACCGCCGGAAGAAGGATCCATCAGCTTGGGGCTCGTCGCGCCATATTTCCCATCCGGCCCGGGATAGCGGAAGTACCAGGCGAACTGCATGCCGGTGACTTCCACCTTCACCGCATCCGTGCTGGCGGCGTCCCAGCGTTCATGCGCCCACACCGGCTCGCCCATCAGGTTCAAACCGATGAACAGGACCGCCGTGAGTAGCGTCCAAATGATTTCCAGCCTGGTGTTGCCGTGCGAATACCACACTGGAGGCGAGTTCGGCTGCTCGCGGTATCTCCATACGATGTATCCGAGACCGAGTTGGGCCGCCAGGAAGACAATGCCCATCAACACGAACGTCAGGGCAAACTGATGATCGATCCACTGGGCGGAAGCGGCGGCGCCCGCCGGCAGCCACCAGGTCTTGGCGACGAAAAAATAGGTGCTGGCCAGAGTGATCAGCCAGATCAAAGCCATTAACGCGAGGCCCATTCCCCAGTACCCCCTTAGGCAAGGGACGTCCTTGAAAGGATTTTCCCCACGGCCGTTGCCGCGTCCCACGCCCGCAACAACAGTCGGCGGCGAGTTTACCACAGGGTCAAGAGCAAAACGCAAGTAGGAAAAAATCTCGGGCGCGAGCGGTAGAGATTGGCGGTTTCACAACACACGAGTTCGCAGAAATTTTTCGCCCAAGAAAAAGGCGGACACCTGGTTAGGTGTCCGCTTCGCTTCTCAATGCCCTCAAAATTATTGAGCTGACATTGAAGACGCGACAGCAGCCTTCGCCACTACTCCCGTTGCAGCTTTGCGGGGGAGCCTGAAGTGCAGCGTCATGGCGTACTCCGGCAATTCCATCGCGCTGACATAGCTACCCTGCGGAGTGGTCTCGAGCACAATGCGATTCATACTCGAGTTCACGGAATCACTCGTCTCGCTTACCAGGAATAAAAACCCGGCACGCAAACCATCCATCTTGCTCAAGACGAGCATGCCGCCAGCGCCGCTCCCCTCGAAGGTGAAGCGGTACTGGCCGGCAGGAACCGACGCGTTTTGCCAATGCACGTCGTGCGGCAGGTTGAACTCGCCACGTGCCATCTCCTGCCCTGCGACCAACGCCGGCGTGAGTGAACTCAAGGCCAGCACTGCAGCGTAAAGAAACTTCCGAGTCAAACTCATGACAATCTCCTGTTCTGCCCTTAGAAAGAAGAGCAAGTCTGAAGAGCACACGTCCCCGCAGTTCCAGTTCTCGCAAGTCCCGCAAGAAACCGGTCAGGCGTGTGAGCTCAAATTTTTCCGGAAGAACAACAAGGTCAGGAGATTGACGCGCCGCAAACTTAGCTGGCTCGCAATCAGCGACTTCACGAGGAGCGGCAGCAGAGCCGGCTGCGAAGTAACCATATTCTGCACGAAAATGTGTGCAGGTGTCGAACGCAAAGAATTGATCTTAAGGATCATTACCCCCAGCGATATGATGGAGCGCTCGTGCACAATCCATTGTCGGATGTCTGAGGTGACCTGTGCGCAAAGTTCGCTACTCACTGGTGATGAGTCTGGATGGCCGCATTTCCGGGCCGAAGGGGGAAAACGACTGGATCGTTCACAATCCCGAGATCGATTTCAGCGAGATCTTCAGCCAGTTCGATACGATTCTGGTCGGCAGGCGCACCTTCGACGAAATGGCCCGCGCAGGCCGAACCAGCATACCGGGCATGGAAACCATCGTGTTCTCGAAAACTCTCGAGCAAGGCGAGTACCCGGGCGTCACCGTCGTAGGCAAAGATCACAAGAAAGCTATCGATGCTCTGCGCAAACAGAAGGGAAAAGATATCTGGCTCTTCGGCGGAGGCTCGCTGTTTCAAAGCCTGCTGGCCGATAAACTCGTCGACACAGTTGAAGTGAGCGTTATGCCAGTCCTGCTCGGCGGAGGAACGCTTCTTCTTCCGTCGCCGGCGCCGCGCACGCCGTTAAAGCTGGAGAATTACAAAGTCTACAAGAACGGAACCGTATCGCTGGTGTACTCGATCAAACGACCGTGAAATACTCTAGTGCAACTGCAAAGCCGGCTCGGTTCCGAGCGTTCGCTTTGCCACTTTGCGCATCAGAAATATCTCTTCGCCCAACATCTTCAGGATTTGCATTCCGACTTTCGGGCTGCGCTGAAGCAGCTTCAGCAGCTTACGTCGGGGGATAAAATCCAGACGGCCTGTGCCCATCACTTGCGCCGTAAGGCTATAAGGTTCGCCCGAGAACGTCGCGGGCAGCCCGATCACGAATCCCGAACCGACCGTGCGAGCAGGGTACACGCCGGAAGCGGCTTCCAGCGTCAGTTTGATTCGCCCGCTGCGAATCAGGAATGCCCCACGGCACGGCTTCCCCTCTCGGAAAACAATTGTGCCGCGTTCTTTGCGCATCGAGACTGCCACCGCCGTTAATTCCTTAATCGCTTCAGAAGAAAGTCGTTTCCTCGGCATCATCGTAACCTCAAGTTTTTTGTGATTCTCTACCGAGATGAGGCTGGGCTTCCGTGATTGCGATCACAATGCTGAAGGCGCCGCGCCGATCAATACGTCGAATGCTGATTTCCGAGGCTGCCAGCTGCCGATCTGATCGCCGATGCGGTGCCCACTCGGATATGCGGCGGATTGGCTTCCTGAGCTATTCCGGTGCTATTTGCAGTTGTCCAGATACGATCTTCCCCCATTCCGCCCACCACTTTGCAATTCTGTTCGCAATTGTGAAAAAATAGAATTTGTGACGGTGGCGGTGACTAGCCACCGCCACCAGAAAGGCAATCATGTATCAGAAACGACCGGGAGTCTTCATGGCCGACTGGTGGGACGCGGACGGCCGCCGCCATCGTAAACAATTCGCATCTTCTCAGGCTGCACGCGAGCATGAGCATCGCGAGACCGCTCTGGCGCACGCCGAGCGCGCTGGCCGCGAGATGAAGCTGGCCTCCAGGTCAGCCGGCAGGAAAGCCCGTACCGAGGTGGCAGATCCAGCTACCATCGAAGCACCCAAAGGGAAACTGGGAGTGATGATCCCGGGCATGGGGGCGGTGGCAACCACCTTCGTCGCCGGTGTCGATGCCATCCGCAAAGGCCTGGCCAAGCCCATCGGCTCACTCACCCAGATGGGCACGGTGCGGCTCGGCAAGCGCACCGAGGGCCGGTCTCCCAAACTCAAGGAGTTCGTTCCTCTTGCAGCGCTCGATGACATGGTCTTTACCGGCTGGGACATCTTCGAAGACAACATGTACGAGGCCGCCTCGAAGGCAGGCGTGCTCGATCAGCGCCTGCTCGATCAGCTCAAGCCCTTTCTTTCGTCGATCACCCCGCGCCCCGCAGTCTTCGATCATAACTACGTCAAGAAAATTGAAGGGCCGAACGTGAAAAAGGGCAAGAACAAGATGGATCTTGCCGAGCAATTACGCGCCGACATCCGCGACTTCAAGAAGGCGAGTGGCGTCAGCCGCCTCATCACTATGTGGTGCGGTTCGACCGAATCCTACATTGAGCCGACCGAAGCGCATCAATCCCTCAAATCGTTCGAGAAGGCGCTGCGGGAAAATGACGAGAACATTGCCCCCTCGATGATGTACGCCTATGCCTCGCTGATGGAAGGCGTGCCGTTCGCCAACGGCGCACCGAATCTCACCGTCGATCTTCCCGTGATGCTCGAACTCTCGCGCAAGAACGAAGCTCCGATTTGCGGCAAGGACTTCAAGACTGGGCAGACGCTGATGAAAACAGTCCTCGCGCCGGCGTTCAAGGCGCGGCTGCTCGGGTTGAGCGGATGGTATTCGACCAATATCCTGGGTAATCGCGACGGGGAAGTGCTCGATGATCCTGGATCATTCAAGACGAAGGAAGAATCGAAGCTGGGCGTACTCGAGCACATTCTGCAGCCCAGCTTGTACCCCGAACTCTACGGCAACATGTTCCACAAGGTTCGCATTAACTATTACCCGCCACGCGGTGACAATAAAGAAGGTTGGGACAACATCGACATCTTCGGATGGCTCGGTTATCCGATGCAGATCAAAGTCGACTTTCTCTGTCGCGACTCAATCCTGGCGGCGCCCATCGTGCTCGATCTTGTGTTATTGCTCGATCTGGCGAAGCGCTGCTCCGATCTCCGAGGCCTCGGCATTCAGGAGTGGCTGAGCTTCTATTTCAAGTCTCCGATGACCGCCCCGGGACTGTATCCCGAGCACGACTTGTTTATTCAGCTGATGAAGCTGAAGAACACACTGCGTCACCTGAAGGGCGAAGAACTGATCACGCACCTGGGGCTGGAGTATTACGACTAGACTCTTGACTTTGGGGAGCGGGCGACCACGCCCGCTCCCCCAGCCACTGTCTCAGCCTCTCCCAAAAAGGCTATTTTTCCTGCGTGCTCTACACCCAAACTGCTTTTCGGTTTAAGTTCCAGGCACCAACACAAAAAGCCGGGGCCATTCCCAAGAAAATCCCAGGAGTTCCGAGACTCTTACGTCTTTTTCGGGTTTTCTTTGGATAACCCGAAATCACCCCAAGTGCGTCTAAGTAGTAGACAAAAGACCGGGCTTGGTGTCCTTGGTCCGGGCGTATAATCAAGCCCAAGGAGTACCCCCTATGAAATTCCGATGGCTGGCAGGCGCGGTGGCACTGCTGGCGTTCAGCGCAGCTCCCTGGACGCTAGCCCAAACGCAAGGCCAAGATCCGCAATCGCAGAGCCCGACGTCTGATCCAGACCAGGGGCAGCCCAAGGCTGGAGACGTGCAGAATGCCCCCAAACAGGACCCGGCGGCGCTCCCCACCAAGGACGACGAACAAATCAAGCACGATGGCGGAAAAAACGACGTCGATGCTGTCGGCAATCGTAACGTGGGGTGCGGCCGTGGCGTAGGAAACTGGTACTCCGTCGAGGGCCAGGTCGCCCGTGGCCGTCAATACGCCCAGATGGTCGAATCGCAGGTAAAACTGATCAATGATCCGGTGATCACCGAATACGTAAACCGCGTTGGGCAGAACATCGTGCGCAACTCGGATGCGCAGGTGCCGTTCACGATTAAAGTCATCGATTCCGACGTGGTCAACGCGATGGCCCTGCCGGGCGGATTCTTCTACGTGAATTCCGGACTGATCCTCGCCGCCGATGAAGAGGCGGAGATGGCGGGCGTCATGGCCCACGAGATCGCCCACGTCGCGGCTTGCCATTATGCCCGCGAGATGACGCGCGCCAACCTTATGCAGCTCATGTCGCTCCCGGCTATTTTCATGGGCGGCGCCATCGGATATGGCGTGTATGAGGGCATGGGCCTGGGCATTCCGCTGACCTTCCTGCACTTCTCGCGCGGATTCGAGGCCGAGGCGGATTATCTCGGCATCGAGTACATGTACCGCGCCGGGTACGATCCTTCCGCGTTCGTATCCTTCTTCGAAAAGATCCAGGCGATGGAGAAAAAGAAGCCGGGTACCCTCTCGAAGGCCTTTGATACGCACCCGCAGACCCCGGATCGCATCGAGAAATCGCAAGAGGAGATCCGCAGGATTCTGCCCGCCAAGCAGCAGTACGTTGTGACCACCTCCGAGTTTGAAGAGGTAAAAGCCCGCCTGGCTGCGATCGAGAACAAGCACAAGGTGCTCGATCAAAAGGATGCCAATAAGCCGAGTTTGCGCCGGACTTCGAACCCCGACAGCAAGGATGGCAAAGATCAGCAGGACGATGATCGTCCGACCTTGAAGCGGCGGGATGACTCGAACTAGGGGTTCGCAATCCCACCGGTGGCAAACACAGCCAGGAGGGAGACCCTCAGATGAATCGCTCACAGAAAACAACCGGCGGCTTGAGGCCGCCGGTTTTGTTTTGCGCTATTCTGTTCGGTCACAGGAGCTTGTGATTTTGATCACAGAATGGACTGGGGGCCGGGCTTAGGCTCGGCTATGCTGTTTTCAATGTGCGCGTAAAGGCGGAGAGAACTCATGCCAGAAAATACACTCACCATCACTGACAATCGCACCGGAAAAACTTATAACGTGCCCGTCGAGAATGGCACGATTCGGGCCATGGATCTGCGCCAGATCAAGAATGGCCCTGAGGATTTCGGGCTGATGACCTACGATCCGGCCTACATGAATACGTCTTCCTGCAAGAGCGCCATCACCTACATCGATGGCGATAAGGGAATCTTGCGCTATCGCGGATATCCCATTGAAGTCCTCGCCGAACGCTGCACGTTTCTGGAAGTGGCGTACCTGCTGGTCTTCGGCGAATTGCCGACGGAGAAGGAATTGAAGCAGTGGGTGTATGACATTACGCATCACACCATGCTGCACGAGACCACGAAGAAGTTCATGGAAGGATTCCGCTACTCGGCGCATCCGATGTCGATGTTTGTAAGCACGATTGCGGCGCTGTCGAGCGTCTATCCGGATGCGCGGCTGGTGCGGAGTCCTGCGGACCGGATGCACCAAATCATCCGGCTCATTGGCAAGGTTCCCTCGATCGCGGCGATGTCGTATCGGCACAATGTGGGATTTCCGTACGTGTATCCCGACAACGATCTGAGCTACACCGAAAATTTCATGAACATGTTGTGGAAGATGGTCGAGCCGAAGTATGTGGCGCATCCCGCGATTGCCCGGGCGCTCGACATCCTCTTCATCCTCCATGCGGACCATGAGCAGAACTGCAGCACCAGCATCATGCGTGGCGTGGGCAGTGCGGAAGCGGACCCGTATCTTTCCGTAGCTTCGGCAGCTTCGGCACTGGCTGGCCCGCTGCATGGCGGCGCGAACGAAGAAGTGCTGCGGATGCTCGATGAGATTGGCACGAAAGACAAAGTCCCGGCCTATATCAAGCGTGTGAAGGAAGGGCAGTTCAAGCTGATGGGCTTCGGACACCGCATCTATAAGAATTACGATCCTCGGGCGAAAATCATCCGCTGGAGCGCCGAGCAGGTATTCGAGGTGACGGGGCGGAATTCGAAGCTGGACATTGCGCTCGAGCTCGAGCGCATCGCCCTGGAAGACGATTATTTCGTCAAGCGAAAGCTCTATCCCAACGTGGATTTCTACTCTGGCATTATGTATCAGGCCATGGGATTCCGCCCGGAGATGTTCACGGTCCTGTTTGCGATTCCGCGGACGGCGGGCTGGCTGGCGCAGTGGGAAGAGCTCATGAAGGATCCGGAGCAGAAGATCGCGCGACCCCGGCAGATTTATACAGGCCATGGCGAGCGCGAGTTTATCCCTCTCGACCAGCGCGTTCCGGTGCCGCTTCCAGCGGAGTATCCCGCTCGCTAAGCTTCTGTAGGGGCGGAGGCGTTCCTCCGCCCCACTCGCGAAGCGAGTGCCGCGTGGCTCTCCACAAAAAGAATCCCCGCTTCTTCCAACAGCAGTCAGAAGCGGGGCTTGCTCTCGAATCCTCAATCGCGCAGGTCAGTACACCGTTAACTTCACGTTGTCCACCCACTCGCTGAAGGTCAATGGCGCGCCTGCTGTGTCTAGCTGCCACTGCACGCCGAGGTCACTAGCCCATCCAGCGGGAAGCGGACCCGACGGCTGCGAGAGGTTCAGCGTGTGCAGAACTCCGTCGAGCGTCACCGCATCGAAGTGCATCATGTTGTCGGTCGTGCGATGAAACTGCCACACGACGTGATGCCACGCGTTTGGAGTGAAGGCCTTGCAGGGAAGTTTGGTCTGCACCCAGTTCCCGACTTTTTGGTTCCAAATCTCCCAATAGCCGGTGCGGTACACGCATTCGGTGCCGAACATAAATTCAAGGCCATTGACGAATTGGAAGGCGTCGTATTCAAGGGCCTGGGCGCTGAGCGAAGCCTTATCAAGATAGACCCAGAAATCCCATGTCAGATGTGTAGCTGAGTTCACCGCGCCCACTTTTCTCCAGAAGAGCACGTTCGCATAAGGCTTGGCAGCCGAAACATAGAACTCAGTACTATGGCCGTCGCGGGAGGGAGTGGTCTGAAACGGAGCTACCCAGAAGACATCAGCGAGATTCTGGCCGCCGGCGCAGTTGGAGCACGAACCCCAGCCGGAGGCGCTCGTGTCATCGACGTTGGAAAATGTTTTTACCGTTTGCGCTTGCGACGCCGCAAGGGCAGTGATCAGCACAAGACATACAAAGCCCCATTTCACGATGGAACACTCCTGGAATCGGAATTGCCCGAGATGCTTACAGCGCAGAACGCGCTGCGATCGAACGGCGAACGCGGAACGGCGTGGGGGAACTACTCGGACTGCTTTCCGCAACAAGCTAGCGAGTTGTGTTCAGCAAGTCAAACACGAAGGTTGCATCTGGCCGCTGGTTGCGATCCGCCGCTCGCCTGGAACGGGTTCGCTATTCGCAATCGGGAAATTCACCACGAACTGTGGATACAGCGCGAGTGAAATGACAGCAGAGGACGGCGTGACCTGAAAATCAAAAACCCCCTTCGGGCAACACCAGCCGGAAGGGGGCCTCTCGAGATTCGCCAGACTTATGCCGCGTGCTCAGCCAATGCGGCCAGATGCTCGCGATAGTGCTCGGGCGAGGTGATGACTTTCATGTCCTGCCAGTCATAGGGGAATTCTTTTCCGCAATCGAGACAAGCAACGTAGGTCCCGGTGAGAGCAGCGGCCTGAGGGCGATGCACCTTTCCACGGATCGAAATCGGAAAGCTATAACGGGAATGTTTGCAACCGAACACTGCATCGTACAGTTTGGCGATCATGACTCCCACCTTCCACATGCGGGATTGACTCCCGCGGAACCCTGGTACGGCTATTAAGCGCCGGATGATTCTCAGAAGCAATCGCCCGAAAGTTCCATCCGGTACAAACCTTAATACCTCTACCCTACTTAGATTCACTGAGAGGGAAAAGGGTTTCGGAATGGCTTAAACGGGGGAACTGAAACTGGAACTGCTTCCCTCAGAGATAGTTACGGTGAGAGTAAAAACGTTTCACACGCTCTGGGGACCGCGCTTCTTCTGCTGCTGACACTTGGTCATGATAGCGGAACGAAGCCGGGTACGGAGGTCTTCAGGAAGTTCGTAGAGCTGCGAGTCGCGGTAAATCTCGATGGTTTTCTTGGTGGTGTCGCAAACCACATAGCAGTTGTGGCACCAGGAAAGATGATTCTCCAACTCGACCTTGGTTTTTTCGTCGAGGACGCCGTCCAGGTAGTTGGTCAGCTCCTGCAGGAATTCAGAGCATTTCACTTGTTGCCATCTCCACTCTCGCGTCTCTGGAAGTACCGGCCAAGTCTCTCGCGCAGCTGCAAGCGTGCTCGCAGCAGCCGAGATTTCACCGCGGGTACGCTCAAATCGAGCGCGGACGCAGTCTCTTCGGTCGATAATCCTTCCACGTCTCGTAGTACGAACACCGTCCGGAAGCCTGGTGGCAGGCCCTGGATGGTCTTGCTCAAAATCTCGCGCAATTCGGCTTGCGTATACTGCTGCTCAGGATTGGGGCTCCAGTCGGCGATTTCGCGCGGAAGAGAATCGTCTTCGGTTTTGATGTCCTCATCGAGCGAAACCATCCGTTCCGGCCGGCGGCGGCGCAACTTCATCAACGCTTCGTTGACGGCGATGCGGACCAGCCACGTATAGAACTTCGACTGCTCCTGAAACTGCGACAGGTTACCGTACGCTTTCAGGAACGCTTCCTGCACCACGTCTTCCGCGTCTTCGCGGTTTTGCGTGATGTGTTGCGCGATCCGAAATACGTTGCGGTCGTAGCGGCGAACCAGCTCTTCAAAAGCTGAATCGTCGCCCCGCTTGGCGGCCTGGACGAGCGCTAACTCATCAGTAATTGGCGCTCCCAGTTTGTTTTGGATGGCTCCCATGCTTGAGACGATGCAGTATTTTCCGGGACTTTGTGTGCGTTCTTCCTACTTGTGATGACGAACAACCCGAAGTGTTATTTTACTTGGTAACCAAGCAGTTTGCCCAATCGATTTCGCTTAGCCGTGTAGGAAAGTTTGCTGTAGATTCGGAAAAGAGGCGTGGACCGGGGCGTTCGGCCTGAGATTTCAGACCCTTCGATGGATCCGGCGGCCGGGCAAATGCCCTCACTTGATCCATTTTGTGCTGTTACTTCGGTACCGTGATTACGCCGGCGCAAGTACCCTATAATCAGTGGTTAGGCGCGGGTCTGTCATCGCGGGCGTCATCAAAAGACTCGGGCTTGGGAATGGTTCATTAAGAATGGCGGATCGCACCGAACTCCAGCAGATCGTCGAACGCGCGGTAGCCCAGGCGCTTGAGCGTCAGTTGCCTGGATTGCAGGCGGAACTGGTCGGGCGCGTGTTGGCGGAGTTGCCTTCCTCCACCGGAGATTCCAGCGCGGCCGCTCCCGCCGTTGCCGGTTCGGTTCCGTCGAATCTGGTCCAAGCGGTCTCTCGCATCCACGCCGGCTCGACGCAAAAAGAAATTCTTCGCGCGTTGCTTGATGCGAGCACGGCGAATGCTACTCGCGTGGCCTTGTTCGTGGTGAAGGCCGGAACTGCCGCAGGATGGCAAGGACGCGGCTTCGGCGAAGAAGATTCGATCAAAGACTTCTCTCTCGACATGAGCGCCGGCCCGGTGGGACATGCCTTTCAAAATCGCGTGGCAACGCCGGGAAATATCGCCGAGATGGACGGGCGCTTCGTGGAACGCTTCGGTGGTCCGGAGAACGAACAGATTCTGGTCCTGCCACTGGTTTTGAAAGATAAAGTTGCGGCGCTGCTGTATGCGGACGGCGGCACGGAAGGCTTGCTGGAAGCGTCGTCACTGGAGTTGCTGGTGATGGCGACCAGCGCGTGGCTCGAAGTTGCCTCCTTGCGGAAGCAGGCGCAAAAGGAGCCTTCAGAGCCCGCTCCGGCACCTGCAGTTCCGGTGCAGACCGTGAGTTCTTTTTCGGATCCCTTTGCCTCACACGTGCCAAAGCATACCGCGCCGAAAGCTCCCGAGCCTGAGCCAGCGGCAGAGGTTGTGGAAGTGGCCCATGCGGCTTCGGCCAGTGCGGCGGCTTCGGCGCCTGCGGCCGATCCTTTTGCGGGACTGTCTGCCGAGGATGCTGACACTCATCGCAAAGCCCAACGCTTCGCGCGCTTGCTGGTGGATGAGATCAAGCTCTACAACCAGGCGAAGGTCGCTGAAGGTCGTCGTCACAAGGACCTCTACGATCGCCTGAAGGACGATATTGAGAAAAGCCGGGCGACGTATCAAAAGCGCTACGGCAGCACCACAGCCGGGAGCGGCGATTACTTCCAGAAGGAAGTCGTGCGCAGCCTGGCAGAAGACGATTTGACGGTTATGGGTGCAAGCTTCAAGCACTAGTCGCTGAAGCTGCGCTCAGATAAAATTCTGGACAGGTTCTGGCATTCGCGTCTCCGCGCAAAAAAAGAAGGTGGTTCGACTGGGTCTCAAGTGGTGGCAGTGGGTGGTTGCAGCTCTGGTGTGCGCAAGTTTGAGCACCCCAGGGACAGCCGCTCGGGCGCATTCTCGGCAAGACGCGCCTGTGCCGTCCTCGGCACAAACCTCAAGCTCGCAATCTTCGCCCTCTCCTTCAAAACCGGCAACAAAGAAGTTCGAACCTAAAGCATCGCCTGCAAAGTCGCCTGGCACTGCAGCGAAATCGTCAGCGGCCCACAAGAGCTCATCAGCTTCTAAAAGCCACAAGCCCGCGGCGCGGCGTCGCCGCCGTACCATGTCTCCGCGGGTGCGCCGCATTCGGCAGGCCTTTGTCGCCTCCACGACTTTGCGGTCCATGGCGCAGCAGTTAATTCAAGATCGCACCCCAGCGGCTTATGCCGGAGTTGAGGCGTACGCCCGAAGTCATGCCAAAGAAGACGCCGGGGCACTGGCCTGGCTCGTCGTGGGATATGCCCACGTCATTGATCACGATTACGCGAAGGCGATCGATCCGCTGAATCGCGCGAAGCCCTTGGCAGGCGATCTGGGTGATTACGTCGCATACTATCTGGGCACTTGCTATTTGCAGACTGGTCGCCAGGCCGAGGCGCTGGCGGCCCTGGCGAACTTCCGCGAATCACATCCGGATTCTGTGCTGACCCGCGACGCCGACGTGAGCTATGCGAATGCGCTGCTGACCGAGAACCGGGCGGCCGAAGCGGTCGCTCTTCTGGAAAAAGATCGAACACCGGCACGCTCGGATGTCGAATTGGCAATTGGCCGGGCCTACGCCATCCTGGGCGAGACCGACAAGGCCGGCGCGGCTCTCGAAAATGTGTACTTCAATATGCCGACTTCGGCCGAGGCCGATGCCGCTTATGGTGAGTTGAAGAAATTGTCGATCGTTCAGACCGGAACGTCTGCGCAGTTTAAGACTCGCGCTGACCTCTTGATGAAAGCCCGCCGCTATAACGATGCCGCCGATGCCTACCGGGATTGGGCCACTCGCGCTACTCCAGCGGAGCGGCCGACCGCCGAGCTTTCTCTGGCAGATGCCTTACACCATGCGGGACGCGATCGCGAAGCCAAGCCGGAATTGCGCGGATCCTCCGGGCTCACGCCGGAACAGAACGCGCAGCGGCTTTATGTGCTGGGTGAAGTCGCATGGGCTTCCAACGACAATGACGAGTTCTACCGCTCGGTGGATGAGTTGCGCCAAACCGCTCCCACCAGCACATGGCTGGAATCGGCGCTGCTGTTGGTAGCCAACCTGCATCTGGTCCATCACGAGTACGATCAGGCGCTGGATGCCTTCCGCGAATTGCAGCAACGTTTTCCCACCGGCGTGCGCGCATCCTACGCCCACTGGAAAGCGGCATGGCTCACCCTCCGTCAGGGACGCAACGAGGACGCCAAGAAACTGTTTGAGGAGCAGATCGCGCTCTATCCCACGGGCAACGAGACTTCGGCCGCTTTGTATTGGCGGGCGCGGCTGGCCGAGGAAGATAACGATCCGTCGATGGCGCGGGCGTTTTACACAACGCTCTCATTGCGCTACCACAATTATTACTACGCAGAACTGGCACGGGAGCGGCTGGGCAAACTGAAGGCGCAATCGGATCCGCCGATCACGTATCCGGTGCTGGATCACATTCCTCCGCTCGAGCACGGAGACAAAATCGAGTTAGCTGAGGCTCCATCCGATGATTTGCACTTCCAGAAGGCGAAGCTGCTGGGAAATGGCGGTCTGATAGACCTCGCTGTACGCGAACTGCAAGCTGCGGCAGCCGAAGAGGGTGCGATTTGGGCGCCGGCGGAGACGGCGCAGCTATACATCGACACCGGACACTACGATCGCGCCATCGAAGTGATGAAACATTCGGTGCCCAGCTACTTCGCGGTCGATCTGCCAACCCTGCCCCGGGAATACTGGGAGGCATTGTTCCCACGCGCGTATTGGGCGGATATGAAGAAGTTTTCGGTTGCGAACGGGCTCGATCCCTATCTTGTCGCATCTCTGATTCGCCAGGAATCGGAGTTCAATCCCTTGGCTGTTTCGCGCGCGAATGCTGTCGGGCTGATGCAACTTCTGCCCCGCACGGGCAAGCTGGTAGCCAGGCAGGAGAAGCTGCGGCGGTACAACGCGAGTCAGCTGTTTACGCCATCTGTAAATCTGCAATTAGGGACTCGTTATTTCCGGGGCATGGTCGACCAATTCGGCGGATCGTTCGAATATGCGCTCGCCGCTTACAACGCCGGATCAGATCGCGTGGAGGAATGGCTCGGCCAGGGAAAGTATCGCGATCCCCAGGAATTTGTGGAATCGATTCCATTCACCGAGACGCGTGAGTACGTGCAGGCAATTTTGCGCAACGCCAGCGTCTATCGCCAGCTTTACGGGACACCTTAGCCCTTCTTTCATCCAGCAAGTTTTTTCCTTTTAGCGGGAACCGATCGCTGCTCGCGTACGTACCTCTGTTCGAGATGCAGAACGGAGGTCTGCTCATGCGAGCCACGCTAATAGTACTTCTGTGCTGCGGCAACGCTCTAGCTGTCGCTCAGGATGTGAACATCGATCAAACCGGCGATACTCCCGTGGAAGCCAGATTTCTGCCCGCCGGTCGCATTCGTATGGGCATTTGTCCTGGCGGCATCGAACTGGTCGGCACCGACCGGGACGTATTGCGCGTTTCCTACCTGTCCCGCGGGGCGCGCGTGCGAATGGATGTCGGGGGCGATCACGCCGATCTCAGACTCAGCGGATGTCCACACTCCAATTTTCGGGCGCGTGTCGAAGTGCCTAAATCGTCAGCCTTGTACGTCCGTATGTTCGCCGGACAGCTGGATGTCCGCAACGTTAGCGGCGACAAGAATATTGAGCTGAGCTTTGGACAGCTGAACATCGACGCAGGGAGACCCGAGGATTATGCCGGCGTCGATGCTTCAGTAACGAGCGGAGCGATCGATGCGTCGCCCTTCGATATCCACAAAGGCGGACTATTCCGATCCTTCGACCAAACCGGACCTGGAAAATATCGGCTGCACGCCCATGTGGGGGCCGGACAGATCGAACTGCATTAGTGCGCGTCCTGGGCCGCTTTCGGGTCAGCGAACAGGATCTCAATAACCAGCAAAGACGCCCCCACCACGATCGAGCTGTCCGCCAGATTGAACACCGGCCATTGATAGTTCTTCACGTAAAACAGCAGGAAATCGACCACGCGCCCGCTGGCCACGCGATCCCACAAATTTCCCACGGCACCGCCGAGAATCAGCGAAAGCGCGATGCCTGTGATCGTGAGCGGACGCTTCTGCTTCCATAACAGCGCGGAAACGATCACCATCGCGATCACCGAAAACGCTATCAGCGCGCTGGTCTTCCACCGGACCGGGGAATCGGCGAAAAGGCTGAACGCGGCGCCAGTGTTTTCGGTGTGAGTGATGCGAAAAAATCCAGGGATGATCTGGATATGCCTGTACATCGCGATGTGAGTCGCGACCAGCCATTTCGTCCAGCGGTCCGCCAGCACGATAAGCAGCGCGAGAACAAAATGCGCTACACGGGCGCCGTTTGCGGTTGTGGAATCGTTTGTCATTCTGCGCGAAGCCAAGTGTCCAGGCATCCTGCCGGGAATGGCAAACTACATAGGTCCTTCGCTTCGCTCAGGATGATAAGGCTTTTCTGGGAACCCATCAGGCTTCAGCTTTCCGACTCCAGTTCTTTCAGGACTGCGCTGCAGCGTTCGCAAACTGTCGGATACTTCTTGTCTTCGCCGACGTGTGTCGAATAATTCCAGCAGCGCTCGCATTTCAGTCCATCCGCACGCTTCACTTCGACATGTACGCTGCCGCCGCTTCCGTTGCCGGAGCCTTGCGTCAGCGTCACGGCGGACACGATGAACAGGTACCGAAGCTGCTCTGCATAACGCTTCAGAAGCGAATAGACAGGGTCGGATGCTGTGATCGTTACCTGGGCCTCGAGAGCAGTGCCGATCAGCTTGTTATTACGCGCTTCCTCGAGCGCCTTCAGGACATCTTCCCGCACCAGCCGCAGCGTCCGCCAGTCTTCCAGCTGTTTTTCGTTCTGCTCGGCAACACCAGCCCCAACCAGATCGCTGGCCGCCGGAAACTGCGCAAGGTGCACGCTTTCCGGCCGGTTCTCGATTGTGGGCAAGAATCTCCAGATTTCTTCGCACGTGAAGCTCATGATGGGAGCCAGCAGGCAGGCGAGTGCTTCGCCCATGCGCCAGATCGCCGTCTGGGCCCCCCGGCGGGCCCGGGATTTCGGTGCCGACGTGTAGAGCCGGTCCTTCAGCACGTCGAAATAGAACGCGCTCAGATCGACGATGCAGAAGTGATTGACCCGGTGGTAGATCTTATGAAACGCAAATTCGCTGTACCAGCTGCGCAGATCGTTCGCGAAGGCGCAGGCCTGGCGCAGCATGTATTGATCCAGTTCCTGCAATTGATCGAATGGCAGCGCGTCTTTGCGCGGATCGAAATCGTACAAATTTCCCAGAATGTACCGGAAAGTATTGCGAATCTTCTTGTAATTCTCGCCGACCCGCTGCATCAGGGCTTCTGACCCAACCACATCTTCGCGGAAATCGACGGAAGCTACCCACAGCCGCACGATCTCGCCGCCCAGGCGATTCGAGATATCGACCGGATCCACGTCGTTGCCACGCGACTTCGACATCGCCTGGCCCTTTTCGTCCAAAGTCCAGCCGGGCGTAACGACGCCCTTGTAAGGCGGCGTCTGGCGCGTGCCCATGGCGCAGAGCAGTGACGATTGGAACCAGCCGCGGTATTGATCGCCGCCTTCGAGATACAGATCGGACGGCCACGGATAGTCCGGTTCGTCGGCCACCAGGGCCAGATAACTTGCGCCCGATTCGAGCCACACGTCGAAGATGTCGGTTTCTTTTTCGAACTGAGTGCCACCGCACGACGGACACTTCAAGCCGGGCGGAAGTATCGCGTTGGGCTCCCCCGTAAACCAGGCATCCGCCCCGGACTTCGCGAACAGCTCAACCACTTTCCTGTTAATGGCCGCGTCGTTCAGCGGCTTTCCGCAGGAAGAGCAGAGGAACACCGCGATCGGCACTCCCCAGACGCGCTGGCGCGAAATGCACCAATCGGGCCGCGTCTGGATCATGTTCGACAGTCGCTCTTCGCCCCACGCAGGATCCCACCTCACCTTCTTGATCTCCTGAAGCGTGCGCGTGCGCAGAGTGTCGTTCGGGCCAGAACCGCCGGGCATGGGCGTTTCCATCGAGATGAACCACTGCTCCGTCGCGCGGAAGATCACCGGGTTATGACACCGCCAGCAGTGGGGGTACGAATGCTCAGTCTTTTCCGTGTGCAGCAGCGCACCCCGCGACTTCAGCAGATCCATGATCGGCTGGTTTGCGTCCCAGACCCGCTTGCCCGTGTATTCAGGAAGTCCGTTACGGAGGATGCCCTTTTCGTCCACGTTGCTGGTCGCATCAAGCCCGTACTTTACGCCGGTGATGAAGTCCTCGGCGCCGTGCGATGGCGCGGTGTGGACCACACCCGTGCCCGTATCCATCGTGACGTACTCGGCGAGTACGCCAAGAATTTTGCGATCCAGGAATGGATGCTGGAAGTTGAGGTGCTCGAGCTTTCGTCCCTGAAAATGAGCGAGCTCACGCGGATTTGCTAGCTGGCATTTGTTCGCCACGTCCTGGGCCAGCTTCGACGCGACGATGTACACTTCGCCGCCGGATTCCAGTCCGACATACTCTTCGTCGGGGTGAAACGCCACCGCCATGGACGCGGGAAGCGTCCACGGGGTCGTGGTCCAGATGATCGTCGAAACTTTCTTGCCCGCAAGTGCCGGGTCAATTTTCGCGGGATCGTCCAGCAGGTTGTATTTCACCCACACGGTCGGGCTGGTGTGATTCTCGTATTCAACCTCGGCCTCGGCCAGCGCAGTCTCGTCGTGCATGCACCAGTAAACAGCGCGCAGTCCCTTGTAGACGAATCCGTTCTCATAGAAAGAAAAGAACGTCGACAGGACCACCGACTCGTACTGCGGATTCATGGTGGCGTAGGGCCGCTCGAAACGCCCGAACACGCCGATACGCTTGAATTGCGAGCGCTGCAGATCCAGATACTTTTCCGCGTACTTGCGGCAGGCGGCTCGCACGTCCAGCGGTTTCATCTGTAACTTCTTGCCGCCGAGCTCCTTGTCCACTTTGATTTCAATGGGCAGCCCGTGACAGTCCCAGCCGGGCACGTAAGGAGCATCGAAGCCAGCCATGGTCTTCGATTTGACGATGAAATCCTTCAGGCATTTGTTGAGCGCCGTTCCCATATGAATCGGTCCGCTGGTGTAGGGCGGTCCGTCATGCAGGATGTACCGCGGCGCACCCTGGCGCGCTTCGCGAATGCGTCTGTAGATGCCCATCTGCTCCCAGTGTTCAAGCGTTTTGGGCTCGTTCTGGGGCAAGTTGGCCTTCATCGGGAAGGCAGTTTGGGGCAGATTGATGGTCTTCTTCAGCTCGAGCGGCACTCAGTCACGTCTCCAGGGATGATTGAATTCTTCATTATAGGGAGCGTAGCCGGGAAACGTCTATGCGACCCGTGGCGAAAAGACAGTGGAAAGCAATTCGTCCACTCCGCGTTGCTTTGATTTGCAACCTTGAGAACCAGCTCGGCACCTCGCACCCGAAGTTCACCACGCTCGCGGCGATGAGGTCCATCCGCTAAAATCAACTCAGGCCACTGTGCAAGCAGTGTTTCTCGACCGCAAGGACACGATCGGATGAAGATTGGGGTATTGGCACTGCAAGGCGATTTTGACGCGCACCGTCGCCGGCTGGAGGAACTGGGCGCCGAAGTCGTGCTCGTCAAGAAGCCCGAGCAGTTCGACGAAATCGACGGGCTGGTCATTCCCGGTGGGGAGTCGGGCACATTTCTCAAGCTCCTCGGCACAGCCGGATTTGAGAAGCTCAAGCAATTCGTGCGGGTAAAGCCGACCTTTGGCACCTGCGCTGGCGCGATCTTGCTGGCCAGCGAGGTCGAGAATCCTCCACAGGCAGGCCTGGGCGCCCTGAATATTCGCGTGCGCCGCAACGCCTATGGAAGGCAGATCGACAGCTCCATTCGGGAAGGGAAGTTTCAACTTGCGGATCGATCAGACCCACCGGATTGCTACGAATCTCCGCTGGAGATGGTCTTCATTCGCGCTCCCAAGATCGTGGGCGTTGGGGACGGAGTTGAAGTACTGGCGACCGAGGGAAATGATCCGGTCGTAGTGCGGCAGGGCAAGGCCATGGCCGCCACCTTTCATCCGGAGCTTTCTGCCGACACGCGGGTGCACAGGGCATTTCTTGACCTTGTGCGAAACGGTAAGGAATAAATGGTCCTGAGAAGCATGCCGTATGATGCGGAAATATTTCCACCACGCAGAGGGCAGTTTTCATGTGCAGAAATATCAAAACACTCTTCAATTTTGATCCCCCGGTCACAGACGAGGAGATCCGTGCGGCTTCGCTGCAATTCGTGCGGAAGATCAGCGGCTTCAACAAGCCTTCCAAAGCGAATGAGGCGTCGTTTGATTCGGCCGTGAACGACGTGGCTGCTCTCTGCTCGCGACTGCTGACCTCGCTGGAAACCAACGCTGCACCTCGCAGTCGGGAAGAAGAAGCGGCCAAGGCGAAGGCGCGTGCGGCGGCAAGATTTGGAGATTAAGGCCGCAACCAACGCGAGCAAGACCTCTCCTCTTGCGCCTTAGTGTCCCTGTTGGTTAAAGCTTTTACTAACCAGCCCGGAGATCTTCCCCAATCCCACCCTCGTAATGCTCGCGAAACGGGAATCCTCCGCCCCTGACTAAAAATCTCTTGACACGACATTCGCGTAACTGTAAGGTTACATATTATGCGTGACCGATCGGTTACATATTCGGCGCCACGGGGAATGGAGGCCACGTTCCAGGCGCTGGCCGATCCCACGCGACGCGCAGTGCTGGACCTGCTGCGCCGAGGCGGCCAGCCCGCGGGTCAGATCGCCAGTGCATTCCCCGTTTCCCGCCCGGCCATTTCGAAACACCTGCGATTACTGCGCCGCGCTCACCTGGTCCGAGAGCACCGCCAGGGGCGCCATCGCGTCTACCAGCTCAATCCCGAGCCTCTACGCGCCGTCGATTCCTGGATTGAGCAATACCGGGTATTCTGGGCTACCAACCTGAATCAGTTGAAAGCATTCGTTGAGAGTGAATACGCCCGCGAGACCGAGGCGCTGGCGGCCGCTCCAAAGCAATCCCACCTCACACGAAAGGAAAAGCTATGAGCTGCAGAAATTCCACTTTACTGGTTCGATCCATCATCGTTGCTACCTTCGCGCTGGCAGCTGTTTCCGCCTTCGCACAGACCGATGCGCAGAAGGCTTTCAGCGCCATCAAGAACCTGCCCGGCACCTGGCAGCAAAAGGCTCCAGACGGCAAGCTGCTGCAGGTGACCTTCAAAACGGTGTCAAACGGCTCGGCGGTCATGAGCGAAATCACAGTTCCCGGCGAAGACATGATTTCCATGATCCACATGGATGGCCCAAACAAGCTGCTCCTCACGCATTACTGCGGTTCCGGGAATCAGCCGCGCATGCAGGGCAGCGTGTCGCCGGACGGAAAGACCATTACCTTCAACTTTATGGACGGCACAAACATCGATCCGCCCGACTCCGGCCACATGCAGCGCATGGTGTTGACACTGATCGACGAGAACCATCACACCGAAGAGTGGACGTTCCTTGATCACGGTAAGGAGCGGACGGAGCTCTTCGATTTGCGCCGACAGATGTAGCGCAATCGAATATAGCTCGAATTGGGGACTGTGCTGAAGAACAGAGACCAGGGAGCATTTTGATGTCGAATCCAGCGACCATGCGCGTAAGTGACGACAAGGACGCGATCACCAGTGAGATTTATATCGCGGCCGCACCAGAAAGGGTGTTTCGCGCCCTTGTGGACCCGGACCAGGTCGTGCAGTGGTGGGGTCAGCAGGGCATTTATCGGTGCAAGGAGTTCACCGCCGACCTCCGTCCGGGAGGGAAGTGGCGCAGCTCAGGAATCGGGCCCGACGGCGGCCAGTTTGAAGTAAGAGGCGAGTATCTGGAGGTGGATCCTCCGAGATTGCTGGTTCATTCCTGGATTGCCAGCTGGACCGGCGATGCTCGAACCACGGTTCGCTGGGAACTTGAACCTCAAGAGAATGGAACCATGGTTCGTCTTCTCCACTCCGGCTTGGCGGCATATCCGGGAATTGGCGACAGCTATCGCGGCTGGCCCAGAATGCTGGGTTGGATTCAAGCCCTGTTGGAGAAGGGCGAGACGATCGACGCGCGCAAAGCGTCATAGTTTCCGAATGTAGCCCCGGAGGCATTCCTCCGGGGCGCTCGCGAAGCGAGCGTGAGAGAAGCAGACCAGTCCTATGGCAAATACGACGGTGACTCCCGATCTCGACACCATTGTGAGCGAAATTGACATCGCCGCCCCGATCGATCGCGTTTTCGAGGCGATCGCCGACGCAGAAATAGTTCGGCGTCGCTCTCCTCAACTTTCCGCCTATGAAATGGAATTGCGACCCGGCGGCCGCTGGTTTCTGGAAATGCCAGTACCCGAGAAATACAAGGGTGTGAGCATGATCCGGCACGAGGGCGAAGTGCTGGAATATGTACCACCGCGGCTCCTGGCTTTCACATGGCTCGCAAACTTCCACAAGGATCCCGGCAAGCCCAGCATCGTGCGCTGGGAATTAACCGAAACGAAGCAAGGCACGCACGTGAAGGTCACGCATTCGGGACTCGCGAGCGAACCAGAATCCGCCAGGGAGTACGCGGGCGGATGGCCGGGCGTTCTCGCCGACCTGAAGCAATTCGCCGAGCAATAGGATCATGTATGGCTACAGCCACCCTTACTCCAGATCAAACTACGATTCTCGCAGAAGTCTTCATTGCCGCTTCTCCCGAACGAGTGTTTCAGGCAATCACCGACCCGGCACAACTGTCGAAGTGGTGGGGGCAGAGCGATCTCTATCGAGTTACGGGCCGCACCGCGGACCTGCGGGTTGGCGGGAAATGGTGGTGCGAAGGCGAGGGAGCCGATGGCACCAGATTCAGCATCGAGGGAGAATACCTGGAGTTCGATCCGCCCCGAAGGCTGGTGCATACCTGGATTGCCAGCTACATGGGAGCACTGCGGACCGTAGTGCACTGGGACTTGGAACCGCAAACGGTGCATGGACTGCATCCCAGCGGTCCGAAAAAAGCCGGCACGGGAATAATCGTCCGATTGCGTCACGAAGGATTTGCAGGAGCTCCACAGGCCGCGGCCAGCCACGGCGAAGGGTGGAAACGAGTCTTCAGCTGGCTGACAGCGTATCTTGAGCGAGGCGAGACAATCGAGAACCGAACTTAGCCGGCGCTCGCACCTCTGCTCCAATCAAGCTTGGCCTCCTGCACCCATTGCCGCTGTAATGCAACCGGTTGCCCCGCGCTCAGCAGCATCGTTATAATCCGGGCTTCGACTGGAATCTTCGAGGCCCACTTTGCCTATCGGAACCGCATTTCACGAGCGCACTTTTCCTCTCTGCCAAAGCCTGAATTACCGCGAGTGGTCGGGCTTTTACACGGTCAGCGTGTACGAAGTGCATCACGAGCACGAGTACAACGCGATCCGCAACGCGACGGCGCTCATCGACATTTCTCCCCTATACAAATATCTGATCACCGGCAAAGACGCGATCCGGCTGGTGAACCGCGTCATTACGCGCGACATCAACAAAGTCAAGCCCGGTCAGGTGATCTATTGCTGCTGGTGCGATGAAGAAGGCAAGGTCATCGACGACGGAACCATCTCGCGCCTGGCGGAGAATGTCTATCGCTGGACGGCCGCCGATCCAAGCCTGCGATGGTTCCGGCAAAACGGCCTGAACATGGATGTGCAGATCGAAGACATCTCCGAGAAAGTTGCCGCCCTGGCATTGCAGGGTCCGACTTCAGCAAAACTGCTGAAGAGCTTGGCGGAAGCCGATATCGCGAACCTGAAATATTTCCGCGTAACAAAGGGGAAGATCGCGGGAGTTCCAGTCGACATTTCCCGCACCGGCTACACCGGCGATCTGGGGTACGAGATCTGGATTCCCTGGAACCATGCGCTCAAGGTCTGGGACGCCATCGCCGAGAAGGGTAAGGAGTTTGACCTGCACGCCGCCGGTATGCTGGCGCTGGATGTCGCCCGAGTCGAGGCCGGCCTGCTGCTGATCGAAGTGGATTACATCAGTTCCAAGAAGGCGCTCATTCCATCACAGAAGTTTTCCCCGTTCGAGCTTGGCTTCGGCAAGATGGTGCATCTGGAAAAAGAACATTTCATCGGCAAGCACGCGCTGGAACGCGATGCAAAAAACGGCGTGCCGCGCCAACTCGTCGGGCTCGAAGTCGATTGGACTGACGTCGAGCGGCTTTATGAACAGTACGGACTCACTCCCGCCGCTCCCGCACAAGCGTCGCGAGTAGCTGTGCCGGTGTATTCGGGGGATCGGCAAGTCGGCAAGGCCACAACCACCACATGGTCTCCGACGCTGAAGAAGATGATTGCCCTGGCAAGCATCGCAACCGAGCATTCCAAGTTAGGTACACCCTTGCAGATGGAGATCACCATCGAGGCGATCCGGCTGAAGACCAACGTGAAGGTGGCCAAGTTGCCGTTCTTCAATCCGGCGCGTAAGACTGCAACGCCCGTATAAACACTTGGGTAGGGACAGCCGCACTCGGCGGTTCAGCCGAGTGAAGCTCCGCGTATTCTTCAGGCACTCGCCGATTTTCCATTGCTCCACTTCCAATACAAATACCCCGGCACGCCAACCAGCACAATCGCCGTTCCCCAGAACGCCTCGGTCGGCCGCGTGATGATCGTATTCAGCGTCCATGCGGCCCCGATCAGCACATAGATCGCCGGCAGCCAGGGATAGCCGGTGCAACGATACGGCCGGGGAATGTCGGGCCGCTTCCAGCGCAGCAGAAACATTCCAATCACCGTCAGCGTGTAGGAGAGCACCATGCCGTAAATCACATACGTGTAGAGCTGGTCGTAGCGTCCGCTGATGGTAAGTGCCGCGGACCACAATCCCTGCCCGATCAGGCTGAATGCCGGCGTGCGCCATTTGGGATGGATCCTGGCCATGCTGCGGAAAAAAACGCCGTCCTGCGCCATCGCCATGTAGACGCGCGCGCCCGAGAGCGTGCAGGTGGCGGCCGCGCTGAAACAGGAAACGGCAATCATCAGCGCCAGCCATCCCGCGGCTCGCGGAGAAAACAGGACCATGGCGGCGGCATGCGCAATGGTTTCGTGTGCCGCGATTTCTTTCAGCGGCAGCGCGTAAATGTAGGTCACGTTCATCGCCATGTAGATGATGCCCACCGCAATCACTCCCAGGACCATGGCGAGCGGAACATTACGTCGCGGCTCTTTCACCTCGCCGGCCACCCACGTGATGTAAACCCAGCCGTCGTACGCCCAGAAGACGGCGATCAGGCCCACCCCCATCGCGGAGATGAGCTGGGTCGGGCTCAATCCCATCGTGAGCCCGATCCCGTGCGCCTGGAAATTCGACCAGTTTCCTTTTCCGAAGGCGAATCCCAGGACCACGAACCCTGCCATCGCGACAAACTTCGTCCATGTCGAAACGTTTTGCAACAGCGCTCCCCAGCGCAGTCCCACAACATTGACGTAGGTCAGAACAGCAATCAGCGCCAACCCGAGGAGATGCGCGCGGGTGACCGTGATTCCCGCAACGATAAAAACGATTCGTTCTTGCGAAGCGAAAGGGAAGACCTGCCCGGCATAGGCAGCCGAAGCGACCGACAGTGCCGCGATCGTGCCGCCATTGGCGACCGCGAACAGCATCCATCCGTAGAGAAATGCGATCAGATCACCGTACGCTTCCCGCAGGTAGATGTACTGACCGCCCGAATCAGGGAACATGGACCCCAACTCGGCAAACGCGAAGCACGCGCACAGTGAGACGAGCCCGCCCAGCACCCAAACCAGGAGGAAGAGAACAGGTTGCGGCAGCGGTGCCGCGATATCCTTCGCGGTGAGAAAAATCGAAGACCCGATGATGCCGCTGATCAGCAGCAGCACGGAGTCGAGCAAGCTGAGGCCACGGACCAGCGTGGGCTTGGATTGGACAGGGTCGCGTTCGACGGCAGGTGAGAGTGGAACCGGCTCCATTATCCAATGCCCAGCTCGTCGGGAGATTCCAACGGCGTTCCGCAGCGCCGGCAGATCACCGCAGAGCAGTCCCCGCAAGTGAGGGGATCAGTGACTTCCTCGGCGCAATTGGGGCAGTACAGTGGGCCAGGATTGGCCTTGGGCGCAGGATCTTGCGGTTGCGACGCCATAAGCAGGGAACTGTAGCACACTTGCTCCGCTCTGCGCCTCGGCGCACGCGGATATAAAATCAAATTCTGGAACCACAAAGACCAAAGGTGCACCAAGCCTATGTCAGAGAAACCGCAAACTCCCGACGAAAAACTGCAGCAGGAATTCAACCGCTGGGCCACGGCCGGCGAAGGCCCGAAAATGGAGCAGCATCATCTCGATATCACCGAGAAGACGATTCGCCTGATGAATCTCCGTCCCGGCGAGCGGGTGCTTGATCTCGGCTGTGGCTCGGGATGGGCAACCCGGCTTTTGGCACGACTGGTTGGCGATGGTCCGGAAGGCTTCGGCCAGGTAGTTGGCCTCGATGTATCCGATCAGATGGTGCGGCACGCTCGGGAAGCCTCGAAAGACTTTGAAAACATCCTCTACATCTGGGGCTCCGCCCAGCAGATCCCGTGGGAGGAAAACTTCTTCGACAAGGTATTGTCGGTCGAGTCGTTTTACTACTATGCCGATCAGGACCGTGCGCTGTTGGAGCTTTTCCGTGTGATGGCTCCGAAAGCGCGCCTCTTCATCCTGATCAACCTATACAAGGACAACAACTATTCGCTGCAATGGGTGGACAAGCTGAAAGTTCCCGTGCACGTGCGCTCGGCGGCGGAATACGTGGAATTGCTGCAGAAGCATGCTTTTGAAAACGTGGAGGCACGCCGTGTTCCCGACGACACTCCTACTCCCGACGATTACAAGACGAAGTCGTTCAATAGCCTCGAAGACCTGCGCGCTTTCAAGCGCGAAGGCGCGTTGCTGTTGATGGCATCGAAGCCTGACCTGCGCACACCCGCTCCCGGATACACGATCTACTAGATCGTGCTGTCGTCATCATCATCGCTGTCATGATGATTGAGATCCTTTGCGGGACTCATCGCGTGCCCGTCTTGCGCATGATGAATCTCAATCCGTCCATTCACATTGCTGAGGTGAATGCGGGTATTTCCGCTGCCCAGTTCACCATCCAGATCGCGGCCCACAAACTGGTGCCGATTTACATGGAGTCCCAGGTCGTTCTCGATCGATCCGGAAACGGTGCTGGCTTCAATGCGCGCACTCGAGTCGGAGGGAATCGTCAGGTTCACGATGCCGTTCACCGAACTCAACTCCAAGCTCTTACCGGAAAGCTGGTTGAAGCTCGCAATAAGCCGTCCGTTGATGGTCGAGAGCTTGGCTTCGCCGGCCAGGTTCTCGGCTTTCAGCTTGCCATTGATGCACGAGGCACGCACCTCGCCGACCACGCCATCTACATCGAATTCGCCATTGATCAGCTTGATTTCATCTAGGCGGGCCGTACGCGGAACAGTCAGCGTGTAATCCACGCCACCGGGATTGTTGTGGGAACCCCAACCGTGGTGATCGTCGAACTTGGTTTGAATCGAGAGGGAATCCTTGCCGGCATCGATATCGATCTTTAGGTCTTCCAGCTTCTCTTTCGTGTCTGCGTACTTCACGGCATCTACCTTCACTTCGTTGCGATCCCAGGTAGACACGTGCACATCGCCATTGATGTTATCGAGTTCAACTCGCCCGTCGGCGGCAATCGGATAGGTCTGATGGAAATCTTCACTGAGGGCGCCGCGATGGTCCGAGGCGTGCGCCGTCAGGGCAAGCGCCAGTAGGGCGCAGAGGGTGCCGAGGACGGCTCCCAGCCAGGTCGCGGATTGACGGTATTGATTCATGATTCCTCCACTTCAGTGGCTTAGACGGGGCTGTTGTAAATTGGTGAGAAACAATTCGTTGTTTTGTTATTCCGTCACCTTTAGATACGGAAGTTACCTCACTCATGTTCCCGCTTTTCATTCGCCTCAGGGACAATTCAGTTACGACCGTAAGTGGGGTTCAATTTGCAGTATTCAGTTGCACAACGCGGGATCCGAAAAGGGCAGAGCACTCCTTCTTGCCTGTGCCCTTGGAGATCGTTGGCTGCTCAAGATCGGTCTCAATCACGGGCGCTAGAGGCGCGAGCCGCCTTTGTTACCGCGAATACGCACAGGATCGCCATCGCCGGCTCAATCGGATGGCGGTAGCGGGGCATGGTGAAAACGGCGTAGTAGATTGCGGGATAGATCAGAATCAGCCAAAACAGCAACCACGCGCCCGGCCTCCGCCCACCCAACGCGAGCGCCAGTCCCCAGAAACAGAGCAGCGAAGAGGTCAGAAACAGCGAATTCTTGATGCCGTTCATCCACGCCGACTGAGTCGCCCGCGGTGGCCCAGCCCAGAAATAAACGAAGCGTTTCAGGCATAACTTGGCAAATCGACCGTAGTCAGACCGGATGAATTCTACGGCCTCGCGCTTCCGCATCTCTACGTACGACAATTCCCCTAAAGATTCGTATTGGCGCATGGCATAGATGTCCTGCGTGGGATGCAGGTATTCCATCCATGTGCCATCTGCGCCGGGGCCGTTGCCTAGCCGAAGCTCCGCCCCGAAGTTGTCGCGGATAAAGATGAATCTCCCGAATGTACGCTGGTTTCGGATCAGCCAGGGTGCAATGCAAGCGAAGAAGACTGCCGAGCCCAGGACCACTCCAGCGAGAGATCGCCTGCCAATTTTCTGCCGTCGATACCATACCCAAATTCCACATGCGGGCAGAAACGAAAGCAGAGAAGTGCTGCTCAACCCGGCGATGCCCCAGAGCAATCCAAACTCGCCCCAGGGTCGCAGGCCCTCCAGATCCTCGAGCGTAAGTGCCTGCCATACCATGAGCGCCAGCAACAACGCCGACAGGCTCGTCTCCCAAACATCGCGGGTGCACCAGAACATCACATTGGGCAGAAGCGCCCAGGCCCACGCAGATCCCACTGCAACCTTCTCCGAAAAAACACGGCGACCAATGCGAAAAATCGGGATGCATGTGAGTGCTGAGAAGCCGCTATTTACGGTAAGAAGGACGAACGCAGAAAGCTTCGAGTATATTCCGAAAATCGAGAATACCGCGGCCACCACGTACGGATAGAGCGGAGGCTCCCACGCCGTCGGTCCAGTCGGTACTCCAAACGGATCGCTGAATCCGTGGCCTGAAGCAATCGCAGCGCCGATGCTCCCCATCTCCCAACCAAAGCTGAAATTGTGATTGGCGGTCTTGAATCGATAGGTGTGCCCAATCAGAATCCAGGCCACGCGCAACAGGAAAGCAACGCCGACGATCGCTGGAAGGGAAGCGCGGATCCGATTCCAGCGAGGACGCACCGACCCCTCCGGCAACGTCGCTCGCGCAACTGCGGGCTCCGATTTCATGGATCAGTCTATTTGTAGCTGAGACAAGCGGGCGGGGCAATGCACGCGAGCATCACCTGATCTGGATCAGCGAAACCGCTTTCCCCAGGGCATCCAAAAAGGATTCGCCAGTGTTCTCCAGTTTCTTCTCCAGCTTTTGCGTGCAATCGCAGCCGTTGCACGCCCATGGCTCCGAACCATTCTCATCGCGGCACTTGCGGCGGTCGTGCGCATCCTGCACGCGAGTCAGCTCGAAGTATTGCTCCCAGTAAGGACGTTCTTCCAGCAGCGGCGTCGGACAGTAGCAGATTTCCACCCAGCGTGCTGTTTCGTCCGCGCACAGCCTGGCATCCTTCATGTTGCGCAGATATTCGCCTTCAGCGACTGATCCTTGCCCCAGAGACTCGTTTTCGATGGCACGCAGCAGATCAGCCTCGCGCCCAGGTCTCACGCGGGCTCGCACCAGGTAACGCATGCATCTATTGTAGCCCTGCCTCCGCGAGCATCTGCTGGAACTGGCTACGGGTGCGCATGTCGATGGATTGCGCCACCATCTTGCCCTGACGATCGTAGACGAAGCTCTTGGGAATGCCTTCCACTATGAAGGCATCGTTCACTCTGCGGCCGGGATCGAGCAGAACGGGATAAGCGATCTTCCGCTCGGCAATGAACGGAGCAACTTTCGTCTGCTCCTCGTCCGAAATTGCCAGTACCACGAATCCCTGCTCTTTGTACTTCTCGTAGAGCGCCTCGAGGTCCGGCATTTCCTTGCGGCATGGCGGACACCACGTCGCCCAGAAATTCACCAGGACCACTTTCCCCTGCAGATCGCGCAGGTGCCACTCTTTCCCCTGAAGATCCGTTAACGTGAAGTCGGCACTCTCACGCTGCAAATCTGCGGACTGCAGCTTTTCCATGGCCTCGGCAAACTGCGGACTGTTCGACTCAGCCTGCATGTGCTCATACCGCACCAACGAAGCCAGTTCCATGTACGAACCATTGGGTGAGCCGGGCTTGCCTGCCGGTGGCTGTTCTCGCAGCGCCTGGGCGAGCGTCGTGGTAACTTCCTGCAAAGTGCCCCGGGAGAAATCGCCCTCCGTCGAGAGATTCGCGAGCGCTCCTGCAAGGATCAGCTTATTGGGAACCACAGGCAACGCTCGGATCTGCAGCGCCAGGTCTTTCGTGGTGCGCGCGCGAACACTGTCATCAAGCTTCCGCAGGTTATGAATCTGATCTGCGATCGGCTTTTCCTGATCGCTCCAGACAATCTTGTTCTGTGCGAGAAGCGCTGCGCAAAGAGAAATGACAAGCAAACTAAACGGGCTGCGCACTAGGACACGAGGAGAAAACAAATAAACCTTCACCATTGGATGCCTGCCTCGAAGCCTGATGGATCGGCGGCGGGGCGGTCAGATGAACATCTCGTCTTGCGGAACCGGCCTGCGGTCTTGTCGTCCGCCACCATTGCGGCGGCCCCGTCGGCTGAACAGGAATTCCAGCCCGACCGTGATTCCTTGCATCAGTCCGGAGATCTGGCGCACCGGCGAAACCACTGTTTTCTGCACGATCTCTGAGGTTTGCTCCACGCGGTCAAGCGTGCGGCTCAACAGTTCGTCGCCGCGGATCACTTGCAGGCGGGCGCGATCCAGGGCATCGCTCACGGTCGCGTCCACTCGTTGCACCTGGCTACGGGCCCGAGTCGTCATGTCCTCGAGATTCTCGACGATCACGTTGAGCTTCGGCCGGAACTCAGTGACCATGGCGTGCGCCTGGTCCACCGCAGGCAGGACCTTGGCTTCCACTTCTTTGGCCAGAGCTTCCATGCGCTGGCTGCTCTTGCGCATAGCGAAATACATCGCGGCGAGCACGCCGGCCTGCAACAGCACGGCAAATGCGGTCAGCGCGATGAATATGGTGAGCTTTTCGTCCATAACTGTGCCTCCGATCGCGTTCGACACAGCGCTCCGCTCAGGAGGGGAGAGCGAGAGCGGGAACTATGAATTTTTACCGCCGCCAGTTTCGGTAGTCGCCTCGTGGTACGCCTGGCGACCTGCTTCATACGCTGCGCGAAACTGATCCTTTTGCTGATTCAGGACGTCTCGTCCGCGATCGGCCCATTGCGATGCCTGGTCGCGTGCCTCACGAGCGCGGCTGCTTAGATAATCTTTTCCTTCTTCGGTGCGAGCCCGGATAGCCTCACGCGTCTCGCTGCCCGAGCGCGGTGCGTAAAGAACGCCGACCAGCGCGCCCAGTCCCATGCCCGCCAGGAACCACACAAAACTATTGCCGTCACGATCCGCCATGGAATGACCTCCATTAGTGCATCAACGGGATGGTAGCACCCTTGAATATGGGAATACAATTCGCACCATCACGCGAGAAAGGATCCTGTGTCCGAAGTGAATGGGGGAATAATTTTCCCCCTCGGATGTCACTATTTCTTCTGCGCAGGTGTCGCGGGGGTTGGCGTGGGCGCTGGCTGCGTTTTCACCGGCTGCGACTTCACGCCTTTCAGCACCGAACTCGGACCACCGGTTTTGGTGGCATAGACCGACAGGGTGATGGAGGTGAGCATGAACGCTACCGCTGACCATGTCGTAGCTTTGGAAAGCGCGCTCGCCGCGCCTCGCGGGCCGAATGCGGTTTGACTGCCCTGGCCACCAAACGCGGCCGAGATGTCTCCCGCCTGGCCGCTCTGCAGCAGCACCACGATGATGATAAAGAAACAGACCAGGATGTGAACGGTGGTAACCAGGTAAATCAGCATGGGATCAGTGGTTTCCTAAACTTTGCGTTGAGAGCTGTTGCGTTCATGGTGCGGAAGGCGGGACTTGAACCCGCATGCCTTTCGGCGCCACCCCCTCAAGATGGTGTGTCTGCCAATTCCACCACTTCCGCCCTGGAGTGAAGTGCAAAAGCGCAGGTCAGCTCGAACCACGATTATAGCAAAGCCTCCTTTGCGGGCGGGCGCCTCAGTTCAGTGTTTCTTTTTCTTCGATGGCTTGACGGGGGCGAGCTCCGCGTCGAAGAAGTCTGCCGCCATCTGGGCTACCTGGGTGTGTATGGCCTCGCGGTCCACCCCCGGGTTATCGATAAAGAGCTGCGGTAATTGCTTCTTGCCGGTCTCGGTCCCAACGTCCAGGAAAGTATAGTGAGCCACCCCGCCGGGCAGAATGGTCAGCTTCGCTCGCTTAATGTTTTGCGCGAAGAATTGCGCATTATCCGCGGGAGGCGCGATCGGATCGCTAGCCCCGGCCACTATCTCAACTGGGGTGTCTATCTTCTGCAGGCTTTCTGGCGTAAACCCTCGCGCTACCGCCGGAGCGATCGCGAACACCGCCCGAATCCGCGGATCCCGATAGGAGTCACCCGCGTGGTGAATGGCATCCTGCACATCCGCTTGCTGCTGAATAGCATGAAACTTATCCATCAGATCCGGCATTTCCGGCGGATTGCAGGCACTTTTCACCTGTTCACACCAGGCCAGAAGCCGATTGGAGTCGGTGGTCGCTCCAGCCAGTTCCATCATCGTGTATCCGCCATACGAAAAGCCCGCCGCGCCAATACGTCCCGGGTCGATTCGTTCCCCGAAGCGCGAATCACTCAGCATGCCGCTGATCGCTGTACTGATGTCTTTGGCGCGCTCCCAGCCTTCAACGAATCCTTGCGTGGTATATCCGGTCACCGCATTGTTACCGGGATGATTCACCGCCACAACGATGTACCCCCTCGCCGCCAGGTACGTGCCCAGCCACGCCATCTGCAGCGCACTGCCGCCGGTTCCGTGCGAGAGGGCCACCAGGGGATAGGTTCCGAAACTGGGGGCGAAGGTCGCGTCTTTGGCCGCGCGGCCGGCGTAGAAAAGAGGGTCGCCCGGCGGGCCGACATATTGCTCTTTTTCCTCGGCGCCGCTTTCCGCCGGATACCAGACCACCCCGCCCAGCACATGCTCAGTCGACCCACGCCAGTTGTAATCCGGAGGAGTGGCGAAATTGCGAAAGCTGAACCCGACCGGGTGAAGAATCGGGGCTTCTTTCTTTTTCTCTTTGCCGAAGCAAGCGGCCGCGCCAAATGCAAGCGTCAGTAGGAAACGACGTCTGTTGATCATCTATGAAAATAGATTCTAGCTGATGACATTGGTTGCCAAGGCCAAGTCCGTTTTGAAAGGGCTCGGCTCTTAGCCCACCCACTTCAGGGCGGCAGAAATGTGGACTTTAACCGCTGACGGAAACTGCGTTTTGGTTTGCCATACCCACCCGTTCTGGAGATTCGAAGCGATCCTCAAAGAAAAAGGCCGGCTCGGGAGCCGGCCTTGCGTTTGCGCTTCAGGCAAACTAGTCCCCAGACGGCAACAGCATCTCCTCCGAACCCGGATCGATTGTCACCGGCGTGTGCGGACACTCGCCCAGAATCGGCTGGCAGCCCGCATCCGGCCCTTGCTTCGGACGCGGCTGCGGTTTGTACTCGCCGAACTGGTGCGCCTCTGTCGATTCCGCCAGCGCCGTGGTCGAAGCCAGGCCGCCGCTGATCACCTGCTGCACCTGGTCAAAATATCCCGTACCCACGAAGCGTTGATGCTTCACGGCTTGATATCCGTATTGGCTCTCCCGGCTGAATTCCTTTTGCTGCAGCCGCGAATAGGCGGTCATGCCGGAAAGCTTGTAGCCGCGCGCCAGCTCGAACATGCTCAGGTTCAGCGCGTGGAAGCCGGCCAGCGTCACGAACTGGAACTTGTATCCCATCTTCGCCAGCTCCTGCTGGAAACGGGCAATCGTCGGCTCATCCAGATTCTTGCGCCAGTTGAAGCTCGGTGAGCAGTTGTACGCAAGCATCTTCTCCGGATACTGCGCGAGGATCGCTTGAGCGAACTGCTTCGCCTCGGCGAGATCGGGATGCGAAGTTTCGCACCAGATCAAGTCGGCATAGGGAGCATACGCAAGCCCTCGCGCAATGGCAGACTCGATCCCGCCGCGAATGCGGAAGAATCCCTCCGAAGTGCGCTCGCCGGTGCAGAAAGCGCGATCGCGCGGATCGATGTCGCTGGTAAGCAAATGCGCGCTATCCGCGTCGGTTCGCGCCATGATCAGCGTAGGCACGCCCATGACGTCGGCAGCAAGACGCGCTGCAACCAGCTTCTGAATCGCCTCATTCGTCGAAACCAGAACTTTCCCGCCAAGGTGCCCGCACTTCTTTGCCGACGATAGCTGATCTTCGAAGTGAACGCAGGCCGCTCCCGCTTCGATCATGCCCTTCATCAACTCGAACGCATTGAGCGTTCCACCAAAGCCCGCCTCGGCATCGGCCACGAGCGGAGCAAACCAGGTTTCACTCGGCGCCACTTTGCCCTCCGAGTAGTGGACCTGATCTGCGCGCTGCAGCGCATTGTTGATGCGCCGGCAAAGATTCGGAACGCTGTCCGCCGGATACAAACTCTGGTCTGGGTACATCATCCCGGCGTTATTGGCGTCGGCGGCGACCTGCCATCCGCTGACATAGATTGCCTTCAGCCCAGCCTGCACCTGCTGCACCGCCTGATTGCCGGTCATCGCGCCCAGTGCATTGATATAGGGCTCGGTCTGCAGCAGTTCCCACAACCGCTCTGCGCCCAAGCGCGCCAGCGTATGCTCAATGTGAATCGAGCCACGCAGCCGCAGCACGTCTTCCGCCGTGTACGGACGCTCTACGCCTTTCCAGCGCGGATTGTTGGCCCAATCCTGGGCCATGCATTCCTGTGCCAGGGCATATTGCGCGGCTCGCTCTTTGTCGCTCATTCGCGCTTCCATCGAGCTCGGGTGAGTGGTGTGCTGATAACCGTTTCCGTTGCCTTGCATGTACTTTCTCTCCTGGGTATTGGTGTAGCGATTCGCTAAACCGGGTTGAATTCTCCATTGACGATCATGGCTTCGCTGATCTCACGGGCGCGCCGGAACCGCTCCGCTTCCTCGGGGGAATCTTTTGCAGGAGCCTCGTTGAGCAAGCGCTCAAGCTCCTCATCGAATAGCTGGCTGATGAACTCGGGCGTATGCTTCAGCGCCTGGCCCTTTTCGTTGTCAATCCGCACCAGATCGCGGTGAATAACGCGCTGGGCGATCATCAATCGGTAAATGCGGTCGGTGGCAAGATCTTCCATGTAGCCGTCGAGCAGGCTCGCGCCGCGCCCGCTCAGCACCCCATGTCGATAACGGATTACCGTGCGCACCGCCGCACGCGTGCCGTTCACCGTCCGCGTCCCGACGCCGTTGGGCTGCGGCCTTAAATCGGGATACCGGCCCGCATTCTTTGGCCGCTTCTGCAGTTGATTCGGATACGGGAACTGTGCAACGGCAATCGCGTTCTGATCCGGATGTCCAGTCCATGCTCCATCCATCAGGCAATCGGCCTCATTCTTCTTGTCTTTCTCGAGAACCGCGAGCGCCCGCGCATTGAGTTCCGCATCCTCACGGCTCGGATAAAGCGCGGTCATGCCGCCGATCGCCAGAATCCCGCGATGGTGGCAGATTTCCGGAATCAACTCCCGCAGGTTCTGAAAGAACGGAACGTTGTACGGAATCGTGTTGCGATCCGGCAGCACCCAGTCAGGATCATCCAGGTTGAAATGAATCAAACTCGCCATGTAATCCCAGCGGCCAAGATTTAACCCGATGATGTGATCGCGCAGGTGATACGCAAACTCTTCCATCTGAAACGCCAGCGGATGCGACTCCACCAACGCCATGCACTTGATGTAGTCCGGCGGCAGCCCGCGCCACCGCGCCAGCGCCTGGAACAGATCGCGCCACCACAGCGCCTCTTCGGCAGCCTCGGATTTCGGAATGTAAATGCATAGCGGGTGCTTCAGATCCGCCGGGTTGATGCGGTAGAAAATTCGCGCCACATCGAACAGGGAAGCGGAAACCATTTCGCCGGGAATCACGCCCGCCTGGTTCAGGTGAAGTCCCCGCGGCCGGGTGAAGATCACGGTCTTGCTGGGTTGAATCGAAACTGTACGGTTGCGCTTCTTGTCGAAGTAGGTCAATTCGCCGCGCAGGCACGCCAGAATGTTTTCGACTCCGGTCTCATGGTGCGTCCACTCGTTCACGCACGAATCTTCCAGATCCAGCATGACGCCGGGAGCTCCCGAGTTCAGCATCTTGACGCAGAGCTCGCCGTCATCGGCCGGCCCGGTCATCTGGTTACGCTGATCCTGGCACCATTCCGGCAGCGTAATTTTCCATCCATTGCGCACCGCGTCAGAAGGGAACCGGTGTCGCGGCTTGTTTCCTTCCAGCGATGCCTGCAGCGCCTCGGCTCGCCGCATCGCAAGTTCCTGCTGCCTCGGCGTAAAGGCCCGGTGCAACGGCAGGAAGAAGTCCATGAAGCCCGCAGGGAGATCGCGGGAAGCGTCAAAGCCAGCCGGCGCGGAGTTCACCGGATTCAGAAGTGTTGCGGTTTCGGGGGTGGCTGTGGCCGTCGGAGTCATGCGTCTTGAAATCCCAAACTTTCATGTGTTCAATATGCTGAACACAGATTCACAATACGGCACGATCCTAGGACGGCTTCCGGGCACGGTCAAGCCTGTTGTTCAGGATGCTGAACATACATTCATTTTGTTGATCACGTACAGGGTTTGTTACCATAACGTTTTGGTATGCCTGCGAATCACGAATCTCCTTCGGTTGCAGTGGAAAGGGCGTTGGCCATGCTCGAAGCCGTCGCCCAGGAACCAGACGGCCTGTCGAACGCGGAAATCAGCCGCAAGTTACAGATCCCAAAGAGTTCCGCCAGCTATATTCTGCGCACCCTCGAGAGGCAGGCCTATTTGAACCGTGATTCCGACTCAGGGAAATACCGGGTGGGTCTGAAAATCCTCAGCCTCAGCCGCGGCGCGCTCAGCGGAATCGACGTGCGCGAGGTCGCGCTCCCCATCATGCGTCACCTCATGGAGAAGACGAACCTCACCTGTCATCTCGCCATTCTCGATGGCCCCGAAGCGGTCTACATCGAAAAGGTAGAACCGCAGGGATTCATTCGCATGGATACCTGGGTCGGACGCCGCATGCGCGTGCATGCGACCAGCGTCGGCAAATCCCTGGTAGCGCACATTCCGCAACCGAAGCTGGAGAAAATTCTTTCGGAGCGTGGAATGGAGAAGCGCACTCCCAAGACCATCACTACCCTACCGCGGCTGCTGAAGGAACTCGAGAAGGTGCGCACCCAGGGCTACTCGGTGGACGACGAGGAGAACAACATCGGAGCCCGCTGCCTGGGCGCCCCGATCTTTGATCAGAGCGGGCACATCGAAGCCGCTCTGGGTTTGAGCGGAACCATCAACCAGGTCAATCCGCAGACCATGCCGCGCATTATCGAGGCGCTCAAAGACGCGGCGCGGCACATCTCGATGCAGCTTGGCTACCGGCCTCCGCACCGTCGCGCAACCACCGCTTGAGCAATTCGCAGTCAGCGATTTAGCGATTCGCGATTCGCGATTCGCTCTTACTGCCGGCAATTGCGCACTGCGAACGGCCAACTGCTGCTGATTCCACATGAGCGATCAATCCCTCAACCCGATCCTTCGCCATTACAACGAAGCCGACGAGGCTGCGCGCCTGCGCCAGGGATGGTTTCAACTGGAAGAAGCGCGCACCCGTGAATTGATTCGCCGCCATCTGCCGCCACCTCCAGGCCGTGTAATCGACGCCGGTGGCGGCGCGGGAGCCTACGCCTGCTGGCTCGCCAACTGCGAATACCAAGTGCACCTCATTGACCCCGTTCCGAGGCACGTGGAGCAAGCACGCGCAGCGTCCGGCAAACAATCGAAAAATCCGCTGGCGTCGGCGCAGGTTGGCGATGCGCGCCAGGTCCACTTTCAGGACGAAACCGCCGACGCTGTCTTGCTGCTCGGGCCCCTTTATCACCTCGTCGAAAGGGAAGACCGACTCGCCTGCCTGCGCGAGGCAAAGCGCGTATTGCGTCCCGGAGGAATGGTGTGGGCCGCAGGAATCAGCCGCTTCGCATCGTTATTCGATTCACTATCGAGCGGATTCTTTGACGATCCGGCATTCGGGCCTATCCTCGCCCGCGATCTGGAAGATGGCCAGCATCGCAACCCCACCGACAACCCGGTCTACTTCACCGATGCTTACTTCCATCGCCCGGGAGAAATCTCGCGCGAACTTCTCGCCGCTGGCTTTCAGGTCGTAGAAATCGTGGCAATTGAAGGACCCGGTTGGCTGGCCCGCGATTTCGATCGTCTCTGGTGCGACGAGGCTCAGCGCGATCGCCTGTTGGGAATTATTCGCAAGGTGGAGCGTGAACCGTCCATCCTGGGAGCCAGCTCCCACATCATGGGTATTGGACGAAAATAGGGCAGGGCCCTTCCACGGCATCGGATTTCGACGCCCACCGCGAACAATTACGCAGCCACCTCCATCCGTTGCGTCAGGTTGACGATCTGCGGATCGACTAGCCGCACCATGTCAGCCCAGGTCAAGCGCATCAACTCGCGATGCGTGCCCGCATTGAAGGTGATCTCCTCGTGCTCGGCCAATCCGGAGTCGGCGTACACCGGCATGTCATAGAGATTGCCGAATGGAGGCATCGCGCCTGTTTCGCAATCCGGAAAGGCGTTCCTGAATTCCTGCTCGGTTGCCAGTTCCACAACAGCGGCTCCGGCCGCAACCCGAAGCAAATCTAAATCAACGTGCAGCGACGCCGGGACCACCGCCATCGCAAGTACTCCGTCAATTTTGACGATCACCGTTTTAGCGAGCTTTTTGCCGGACAGGTGGACGAGTGCCGCGATTCCCTGCGCTGTATAAGCAATGGAATGCGACACGATTAGGTATTTGATGTTGTGCGAGTCAAGATAGCGCCGAAGGGTGGTGATCGGCATAAGACCTCCTACAAGGAGAAACGAAAATGAAGGCCTCAAGGTTCGATTCCGGGGAAATATTATTGCGGAAGGGAAGTGGCTGCCGTGACCCAGATCACCAGTCGATTGTCCTTTGTGTTCCTCTGTGGTTGACACTATGGACCGCAAAAGGCCACAAAGAGAGTAACGATTCAGTACTTCACGATCGCAGCAAACGACTTCGGATCGAGCGATGCGCCGCCGACCAAGGCCCCGTCGATCTCCTCTTCCGACATGAGTGCCGTGGCATTGTCCGGCTTGACCGACCCCCCGTAGAGGATGCGTAGGTTCTGCGCGAATTCTTCTCCGAAAATCCCGCTGGCTTCGTTGCGGATGACGGTGTGCGCCTCTGCGGCGATCGCAGCAGTGGCCGTCTTACCGGTGCCAATGGCCCAGACCGGCTCATACGCGATCACCAGCTTCGCCGCTTTCTTGGCCGAGATGGCGTGGAACGCGCGCGTGCACTGTCGGCGCAGTACATCATCTGTCGCACCGGCTTCGCGCTCTTCCAGAACTTCTCCCACGCAGCAGATCGGCGTGAACCCGGCTTCCAGCGCCATTTTCAGGCGAAGGTTCACCGTGTCATCCGTTTCGCCGAAATACTGCCGGCGTTCCGAGTGCCCGATGATGACATGATGAATCCCGAAGGCCAGCAACTGCGCCGCCGACGTCTCTCCGGTGAACGCTCCCTCTTCCTTCCAATGGATGTTCTGGCCGCCAATCGCCACGTTTGATCCATTCGCGGCTTCGACCGCTGCAGGCAAATCCAGGAACGGAGGGCAGACCACGATTTCATCGCGAGTATGGTCGGCGATAAGCGGCAGGAACTCGCGGAAAAAATTGCGTGTCTGGTCCGGTGTTTTGTACATCTTCCAGTTGGCGGCAATCAGTTTCTTTCTCATGAATGAGCCTTTTCGATTTCAAATAGACTTCGGTTCGCAGCAAGCAACTTTTCTGCCCCGACTTCAAACGCCCTCACGGTAGCGCCATCGAACAATACGAATCGACAATCACGAACGTGTTTCGCCTGCGCGAGCGCCTCAATGGTCGCCGAAAGAGCAACCGGCGCCGCTTCGTTCACGGGATATCCGTAAGCCCCCGTCGAAATCGCGGGAAAGGAAATCGACGTAAGCCCATGCTCGTCGGCCAGGAAGATCGATTCCCGGTAAGAACTGGCCAGGGTTTCATTCTCGCGGTGATTCCCGTCGCGGAAGACCGGTCCCACCGTGTGAATCACATGTTTCGCCGGAAGCTTTCCACCGCTGGTGATCACAGCATTTCCCGCCGCCAGCCGCCCAATCTTGCGCACGATCGCCCGGCATTCTTCGAGAATCGCCGGACCGCCGCCACGATGAATCGCACCATCCACGCCGCCGCCTCCCAGCAGGGAGGAATTGGCCGCGTTCACGATCGCATCCGTCGTTTCGCGCGTGATGTCGGCCGGGCCAACGATCTCGACTGTTTTTCCGCCTTCAAGTAACAGTCGCATAAAAGGCCTCGTCGTTACCCGATTCTCAATGCCAGGGCGAGTTGCCTTTGACTGAGAACTGAGAACTGCCTTCCTATTTCTTATCCGTCAGCGCTTCCACCCCCGGCAGCTTCTTACCTTCCAGAAACTCCAGCGACGCCCCGCCGCCAGTGGAGATATGCGTGATCCGATCGGCGACATTCGCCGCGTGCACCGCCGCAACCGAGTCGCCTCCGCCCACAATCGATACAGCCCCCGCATTGTCCGCCACCGCGTGTGCAACCTTGAACGTACCCTTCGAGAATCCCGGCACTTCAAAGACGCCCATCGGCCCATTCCACACAATGGTTCGCGCTCCAGAAAGCTCCTCCGAGAACAACTCGATCGTCTTGGGGCCGATATCCAGCGCCATCTTGTCGGCGGGAATCGGCTGGCCTTCGCCGATTTGCTGAATCACGGCATTGGCCTCCGGTTTCATCGCGACCACGTGATCAATCGGCAGCAGGAACCTCAGCTTGCGCTTTTTCGCTTCAGCGAGCAGTTGTTTGGCAAGCTCGATCTTCTCCGCTTCGACCAGCGACTTGCCGACCTCCTTTCCCTGGGCTTTGAGGAAGGTGTAAGCCATGCCGCCCCCAATGATCAGCGCATCCACCTTGTTCATCAGGTTTTGAATGACGCCTATCTTGTCGCTGACCTTCGCTCCGCCCAGAATCGCGACAAAGGGTTTCTCCGGGTGCTCCAGCGCCTGCCCAAGATATTTCAGCTCTTTTTCCATGAGCAGCCCGGCCGCGCATTCCTTCATGAACCTCGTGATGCCGGCGGTCGAGGCGTGCGCGCGATGCGCCGAACCGAACGCGTCATTCACGTAATACTCGGCAAGATTAGCCAATTGACGCGCGAACTTTTCGTCATTGGCTTCCTCTTCGGAATGAAAGCGCAAATTTTCCAGCAGCAGAGTCTGGCCCTTTTCCAGTTGCGTGGCGACCTCTTCGGCTTCGGGCCCCACGCACTCCGGGCAGAAGCCAACGTTTTCACCGCGAGCCAGTTCCTTGTCCAGCAGCATGCGCAACCGCTCCGCTACCGGCTTCAGGCTCATCTTCGGATTGGGTTTGCCTTTCGGCCTTCCCAGGTGGGATGCAAGAATCAGGCGTGCGCCATGGCGCAGCGCATACTCGATGGTCGGCAGGGTTTCGCGGATGCGGGTATCGTCCATGACGCGGCCGTCGTCGAGCGGCACATTGAAATCCACGCGCATGAAAACACGATTTCCGTTGAGAGGCAGATCACGAATAGAAAGCTTGGGCATGGCAGGTCTTCCTTATGAAGGTAACGATGATGTAGCGCTCGGCGGGCGCCCCATCCTGGCCGCGTATTTCGCGGCCAGGATGGGTCCACATTTCTTACAGGCCTTTGCCGGCAATGTAGTTGATCAGGTCGCGCACGCGGCAGGAGTATCCCCATTCGTTGTCGTACCAGGAGATCACCTTGACGCAATTGCCACCGACCACCATGGTGCTGGGTGCATCCACGATCGAAGAGCGTGAATCGCCCTTGAAATCCGACGACACCAACTCATGCTCTTCGTAGCCGAGATATCCCTTCAGCGGCCCGGACTCGGACGCCTTCTTCAGCGCCGCGTTGACCTCGTCCTTGGATGTTTTCTTTTCGACCCAGACCACCATATCCACCACCGACACGTTCGGCGTGGGCACCCGCATCGAGAATCCATCCAGTTTGCCGGCCAACTCCGGAATCACAAGCTTCAAAGCCTTGGCGGCTCCCGTTGTCGTCGGAATCATCGACAGCGCAGCGGCACGGGCGCGCCGCAGGTCCTTATGCGGAAAATCCAGGATGACTTGATCATTCGTGTACGAGTGGATCGTGGTCATCGTGCCGCTTTGGATCTTGAATTCGTCATTGATTACCTTGGCGATGGGAGCGAGGCAATTCGTGGTGCACGAGGCATTCGAAATAATGTTGTGCTTCCCGGCGTCATATTTCTCGTGATTGACCCCGAGCACCACGGTGACATCTTCATTCTTCGCCGGCGCTGAGATGATCACTTTCTTCACCGACCCGCGCAGGTGTTTCTTGGCGTCATTGGCGTCGGTGAACTTTCCTGTCGATTCAATGACGACCTGAACGCCCAAAGACTCCCAGGGCAGCGCGGCCGGATCCTTCTCCTTAAAAACGCGAATGTTCTTGCCGTCGACGATGACGGAGTCACTTCCGGCCGAAACCTGGTTCGGCAGATTTCCCAGCACCGAGTCATATTTCAAAAGATGAGCCAGAGTCTTGGGCTCGGTGAGATCGTTGACGGCCACAAACTCAAGATTCGGGTCTTTCAACGACGCCCGCAGCACGTTTCGGCCAATCCGTCCGAAACCATTGATACCTACTTTGATTGCCATGCTTCCTCCGTGAAATTTATGAAGGCGTAAACCAGATTCAGTTGCCGGATGTTTCGTAAACAGTTGATGTTAGCAGGGAAGTGGAAGCGACGTAAATGACGGGCAGTAACGATTGGGCATCTCCATTTCCCATCACGGAACGCAGTGCGCAGACTCACTGACAAGTCTCAAACTGATTTGCGGCGCGAGAATCGATCTACGAACTTTGCCTCACATCAAGGCCGGTATTTGTGCGAAAGGGTATACTCGATTTATGTCTGGGGTTCTGCAAAACCAGCCACAAAAGACCTTTTATCTGGAAACCTTCGGCTGCCAGATGAATGTCCACGACTCGGAAAAAGTCGTTGGCACCCTCGTGCAGCAAGGCTACCGGCAGGTCCAGAGCGAGGAGCAGGCGGACCTCATCCTCTACAACACCTGCTCGATCCGCGACAAGGCCGAGCAAAAGGTTTTTCATCGCCTCGCCGATTTCAAGAAACTTCAGGCTCAGGGAAAGCAATTCGGAGTGCTCGGCTGCGTCGCCCAGCAGGAAGGCGACAAGATATTTGAGCGCGCTCCGCACGTTTCCCTGGTCTGCGGCTCCGCTTCCTATCGGAAACTGCCCGAGATGCTGGCGCAAATAGAGAGCGCTCGCTCCGGGCTTGTGACTCGGGACTCGCAGCTCGTTCGCATCACCGGGCTCGACGACCGCCAGACCGACCAGTGTTTCGAAACCGAGTTTACCGCTCGGACCAATCCGCATCGCGGATACATCACCATCATCGAAGGCTGCGACAAATTTTGCGCTTACTGCGTGGTGCCGTTTACCCGCGGCAAGGAGCGCAGCCGGACCTCCGATTCGGTACTCGCCGAAGCACGCCAGATGGCCGATCTCGGCTACACGGAAATTCAACTGCTCGGCCAGAACGTCAATTCCTACAAAGATCCGGCAGGGAAGCGTTCTTTCGCCGAATTGCTGGCGGCTGTGGGCGAAGTTCCCGGCATGCGCCGAGTTCGCTTCACCACGTCGCACCCTCGCGATTTCGGACGCGACATCGTCGAAGCCATTGACGCCGTACCCAGCCTTTGCGATCACGTCCATTTGCCGGTACAAAGCGGTTCCACCCGCGTCCTCCAGGCCATGCAGCGGCTGTACACCCGCGAGCAATACCTTGAACGGATCGCTTGGATCAAGGCCGCCCGGCGCGACATCGCCATCACCACCGACGTCATCGTAGGCTTCCCCGGTGAAACCGAATCCGATTTGGCCGAGACGCTTACCCTGTTGCAAGAGGTCGGCTACGACGGCGTGTTTTCGTTCAAGTATTCGCCGCGCCCCAACACCCCTGCTCTCAACCTGCAGGACGCCATCCCCGACCAGGAAAAATCGCGCCGGCTCGAAATCTTGATGGCAGCGCAGAGAGAAATCCAGATTACCCGAAATCGCAGCTATATCGGATCAACCCATGAAGTAATGGTTGAAGGTTATAATGAGGCTCGCGGCCAATGGATTGGGCGGACGACTCAGCACAAGACGCTGAATTTTACCGCTGACCCTCACTCCGCCCTTAAAGCCGGAGGATACGCTTCGGTTCTGGTCACAGGAAGTTTTCCAAACAGCTTAGTCGGCCAACTGGTTTCGGGCGGCTTGCGTCCAATGAATGCTACTGGAGAAACGGACTCACTCCAGAATGCGCGCCAGTGTTAAGGTTTCGAACATAGCAGAGGGACAAGGGAGATCCCCATGGAAGTAGAAATGACAATCCGAGGCTTATTGATGGACCCGGTCACCCAGATGCCCATCGTCATCCTGAAAGACGTAGGCGGCGACTCGGTCCTGCCTATCTGGGTAGGCGTCTACGAGGCCAACGCGATCGCGCTCGAGATGGAGAAAGTCTCGACGCCTCGCCCCATGACCCACGACCTGATCAAGAATGTCCTGACCGGCCTCGAGACCCACGTCCACAAGGTAGTCGTGACCGAACTGCGCGAGGATACGTTTTACGCAGTGATTTGGCTGGAGCGAGGCGGCGAGGTGATCAGCATCGACTCGCGCCCCTCGGATGCGCTGGCCTTAGCCCTGCGCGTGGATTGTCCAATCTTTGTCGACGACCTGGTTCTCAAGAACTCCAAGCAGGCCGCCAACGCCAACGACCACCTCAGCGCCGACGAACTCCGCAAGTGGCTGGAAGGCCTCAACGACGAGGATCTGGGGAAGTACAAGATGTAATCACGGCCCGCCGCAGAATACTCGATACTCACCTTGCGGGGGCGATCCCCGACCCTAAGCGGTTCGCTTTGGACTTTACATAATACCTGTTATCGGACCTTTGGAGGTTTCGTTTGCAGCGGATTAGCCGACTCCGGTTCGAAACCTATTGCTCCACAGTTATTCCAGCGCTAAACTCGCCACCGGGTTGACTTTCTGCGGTTAACTCCCCTTGCGCCGATCTTGAGGCAAGTCTCATGCGTAATTGTCTATTATCTCGCGCTCTTCTGGTCCTCGCATTTTTCCCAATCGCGATGAGGGGTCAGGTGTTCACCGACCCGACTACGACCAATCGTATGGGCATCCCCACACCCTTGGACGCAACCGCTACGACGCAAATGGACTTCACCGTGTTTAGGATTGATAGCCAAAACGGCAATTCCGTAGAGAGTCCCAGTGCTTCTGTTTCCAAGTTGGACCTTAAGGCGCCGGGCAAGGCGCAACACGAATATGCCAAGGGTTACCAGTTCCTGATGCGTAAGGAATCGCAAGCCGCCATCGAGCATTTGGTAAAGTCGATCGAAATCTATCCAAATTATGTTGCCGCTCATAATGCTTTGGGGACGGTCTATCTCGACCTGCATCAGAACGAACAGGCTCGGGACGAATTCAGCAAAGCGGTCGCACTCGACGATCATCTGCCGAATTCCAAGTTGAACCTTGGGATCGCCCAATTGGCTCTGAAGAACTATCCTGCAGCTGAGGAGTCATTGCGGAAAGCCGCATCGATCGCTCCGCTGGACCTTCAATTGGCAGTGGATCTTGCCTACGGAGAGTTAATGAACCATGATTACCCTGGCGTTATTGAAACGGTCCGTGAGGTGCATGGGCATAAGCATCAGGGAGCTGCGCTGGTTCACTACTTTGCCGCAGGTGCGTGGGAAGCCCAAAACAATCTCAATGAAGCACAACGCGAGATGCAAACCCTGCTGCGGGAAGATCCAAAGTCGCCATCGGTGAATCAGTTCCAACAAACTTTGGAGCAGTTAAAGATTGAACAGACGATGCGGGCTGTAGCTCAGTCAAATCCTTCTTCTGCACCCGCTGGGTTTGCTTTCAAGGTCCCAGCCGGACCCACAAGGAACGAGGCCACGCGCCAAGCTCAGCAGATTTTGCAGACCCTGAAAGAGAACGAGCAGATTGCCGAAGCCGAAGCCGTTCCCGAGCCTGGTTGTGGAGAGTGCGCCAGCGCGAGTTCTGGAGATTCTGGCATAGCCCCGGCAATTTCGGAAGCAACAAGTCGTCTCCCGGCCAAGATTTCTGGGCTGACGTTCCGAACTTCGGTGAACGAGGTAACGCTCTTATTTGCGGCCACGGATCATGGGAAATCGGTGCCCGATTTAACAGCCTCCGATCTGGAAGTCCTTGATGACAGTCACCCACCTGAAGCAATTGTCGGTTTTCGCAACGAGTCTCAGCTTCCGTTGCGACTAGGATTGGTGATCGATACGAGCCAGTCGGTCACCGACCGACTTTCATTCGAAGAGGCTGCGGCAGGCAAATTTCTAAAACAGGTGGTTACTGGTAAGGATGACCTTGCTTTTGTGGTTGGCGTCAACAATTCGGTTTTCCTGGTGCAAGACTTTACTGCTGATCAGGCGCTCGCTACCCGCGCGGTGAGTCAACTCGCTCCAGGCGGGGGCACAGCCCTCTGGGACGCCGTAGGTTTTGCGGCGGATAAACTGGCTAGGCGCCCTGAAGTCGAACCCGTGGCGCGTATTCTGGTGGTCATCAGCGACGGCGAGGATAATTCGAGCAGCGTCTCCCTCAAGCAAGCCATCACAACGGCCCAGCGCGGCGAAGTCGCGGTCTACACCATCAGCACCCGGGACAATTATGACTGGCAAACAGGAGTACCAAATGTAAGCGACCCATTAGGCGACCGGGCACTGAAGGCACTTTCCGAGTTAACCGGCGGCAGCATGTTTCGGCCAGGTTCGGTCCGGGGGTTAAATGGGAGCCTTGTGGATTTGCAGCAAGTCATTCGCAGTCGCTACTTGATCTCATACAAGCCTGCTTCCTTCCGACGCAACGGCCGATATCATAAGGTTGATCTCACTGCCCAGAAGGCTGGTCGCAAGCTCAAAGTGTTTGCCCGCAAGGGCTACTACGCCTCCGTCGCGCAGCCCGACTCAACAGACCAATAGGACCCCGAAAAATCTCTGGAGCATGTTAATCGGTACGGCTTTGTTTGTACTTTACGCTGTAAAGTACTTCGTGATATGCTCTGTTCCAGATTCCTGGTCTCTGTTCCGGAGGACTCCTTGAACCAGATTGCTCCTTTGCCGCTAAGCGTTCAAATTCGGAATTTATCCCGTTCCATGGGACTGAAGTTACTGGTCGTCAGCTTTCTCGCCCTGCTTATGATGATTCCTGCGCTCTTTGTAAGCGGCATAGTGGACGAACGAACCAGCCGCGCCAGAGACGTCGTCCAGGAGATCAGCAGCCGTGCGGGCGGCCAGCAAATCTTTCTCGGACCCGTACTCTCAATTCCCTACACCATCCCACCCAGATACAAAGGAGCCGCGACCGCGACCGGAGCCTATGTAGTATTCCCGAGGGACGGGAACGCCAGCCTGAAAGTGCGCACCGAGGAACGTCATCGCTCGTTGTTCAAGGTTCCGGTTTTTCAGGCAGACGTCAACTTCGACGCGGATTTCGACCTTACCGACGTGCCCGCCGCCGCGCCCACCGATGCCGTTCTGGATTGGTCTCGCGCCGAGATCGTCGTCGGGGTCAGCAACGCTCGTGGTGCGCTCGACGATGGCACCCTCACCCTCAATGGCAAGACAAATTCTTTTGTCCCCACCAACAGCATCGCCGACATAAACAGCCAGCAACGATTGCCGCTTTCTTATTTTGGAGCCAGAGCGAGTGACGTGGCCAAACCCAATGCAGCGTTTCGCACCAGCGCAGCCCTACGTTTCTCGGGGGGGCAAAGACTCGCGGTTCTCGCCTACGGAAAGACTTCCCACGTGACGGTCGAAGGGGATTGGCCGAACCCGGGCTTCGATGGAAATTTCCCCCCTGTCAAACGAAGCGTTTCTCCACGCGGATTCAGCGGGGAGTGGCTGGTTCCTTTCATCGCTCGCGGGGTTCGTGCCGAGGGCACTAACGTGGCCGTGGGCAACCTTGACGGTGCCACGATGGGCGTTTCATTTATCGAACTAGCGGATCCCTATCAGTCGGTGGAGCGCTCGGTCAAATACTCACTGTTATTTATTGGACTCGTGTTTCTTTCCTACTTTGTCTTCGAAGTCACCGCGCGTAAGCGCGTGCATCCAGCCCAGTACATCCTGGTCGGAGTCGCGCAAATGATTTTCTATCTACTCCTGCTTTCGCTCGCCGAGAGAATCGGCTTTGATTGGGCATTCCTCGCGGCCGGTGCCGGCACGGTTCTTCTGCTTTCGGCAAACGCAAACTGGATTTTCCGCAGCCGCGTCCAGGGTCTCCGTGCACTGGCCGTCTTCAGCCTGCTCTATCTTTTCATCTATCTCTTGCTGCGCCTCGAGGATAATGCGCTTCTGGTGGGTGCTGTGGCCAGTTTCCTGGCAGTTGCGGCCGTAATGTATTTCACCCGCAACATCGATTGGTACAGCGCGATTGCATCTTCGAGCGAACAACCGCTCGCGGCCACGGAAAGGAATCCGCTGTGAAAAGTGCCCAACTTCTTCCAGAAAGAATCAATTAACGAGCTTGCGTTGCGCAGCTCCAAGTAAATGCCTGGGGCCAGATTCCTGCACAAAGGCAACCACCCGAAGATTCTTGGGATCTTCCCCGGGTTTGAGCTTCACCTCGACATCCTGAGCGAAGTTCTTCCCCTTCGGCAGCTTTCCTATCTTCAGCAGTTGCTGCACGACCGCGACATGCTCCAAATGCTTGCCGCCATTTTCTCCCCGCAAGACCTGCGATTCGACGTGGTCGAGCGCAACCGCGAGAAAAACATCGGCGCCATGCTTGGTGGAGTTCGCCTCCGTCTCCACATGGGTTCGCAGAATCCCGGGTTGGCCACCATCGATCCGCACTTCAGCGATGCGGACCGGAATCTTCACATCCTCTTTGGCTTTGATCAGCAATCCTTCCATCTGCTGCGGTTGATCCATCCGGAGTTGGACCGTGCCGTCGACGATCAACTGCGGCGTGAAAACTTCCTTTTCCCCGAGTTCCCCCTCGTACGAACTCTGGCGTTCCGTGAATGCCGCCGAAGAGTTCGGATCCTTCCAGCCATCCTGGTCCCAGTAGGTCACGTGCTCACTCAGCACGATGAGTTGCTCGCCCTGTATGGGTTGAAATTTGTCCAGCCTTTTCAGCAGGACGTCGGCAGGGGGACAACTCGAACATCCTTCCGACGTGAACAGCTCGATCACGACAGGCACCGGCTGACCGCCGGCCGGTTGTGCCGACTGCGCGCAAAGGGACGCGGGCAGGACAACGAAGGCGAACAGCATAGACCACAAGGCTGGCTTCGGTAAGAACATTCCGAAATTCTACATCGAATCCATATCGCCCTTTGCCACACGCTGTTCACCCGCGCCGATCTCAGAGTTGCGGCGGAGGCGGCGGTGGCTGATCCTCCTCTTCGCCTCGGATGGACGGATCTTCGATCGGATTCGACGACTTCAACAGTTCCGTCCTGACCTCAACCTTCTGTTTCGGAGCGGCATTGATCTCCGTTTCGAAGGTTTTGAATCCGGGCAGCGCGATCTTGATCTTGTGGTCTCCCGGAGCAATCAGAAGCGCACGACCCGCGCCTTCAAATTCGCCGACATGGCCAACGAAGCGTCCGTCGAGGAATACCGCCGCCCGCGAAGGAATGACCGCAATCTTCAACTCCGACCAGACCGCCGGCATCTGTCCGGTCGCGGCCTTCATCATCGCGACTTGTATCACTTGCTTCTCCCCAGGACGCACGGTGACGCGCTGCGTGAAATCCTGATATCCATTCTGGCGCACCGAGATCACGTGGTCGCCGGGCAGCAGCAGGATTTTCTTCGCTCCCTTCAGTTCCTTCAGGTATCCGACATACTGGCCGTCGACCCAGACCCCTGAAGTCTTTTCTACCTTCGACTTCCCTTCCAGACGAATTTCGCCCATCACCTGATTTCCCGCGTAGACCAGCCCGGGAACCATCAAGGCAAGAATGATTACCCATATCCCTCGGAATGTGACTTGACGCGCGGCTTCCATTGGAGCCTCCTCGAACCTTGCGGCATGACGCTTGCCATCCCTATCTTCGTGATACCGAAAGTGCTAAAGGAGAGATGTTCGGGAAAAACAGAGGGCTGCCGTGTAGATTGTTCGCACCCCGAAAATCTCGCTTTTACATGGCCGTCCGCCATCGTCTTCACCGGGAGGATCACGGCCTTGTATGATCGGGCACGCGTCCCATCTCATTTCGGGGGGGTGTTTCAGTGACAAAGCTTCGCGGGGCTTTTCTTCTTCGCGTGATCCTGCCTATCGTGCTGGCGCCGGCTCTGACCTACGCCGCGGGATCCTCCCGGCACCACCAGTCCAGGCAAGCCACCCAAGGACAACCGGGAGTCTTCGACTATTATCTGCTCACCCTCTCCTGGTCGCCGGAGTTCTGCTACTCGCATCGCGACAAGCCCGAGTGCCAGTCCGGGCATCACGGCTTCGTGCTGCATGGCTTATGGCCCCAGTATGTGGATGGCTATCCGGAGCACTGCTCGACCGCGCCGGGCCTATCGAATCCTCAGGAAATGTCCGACATCATGCCCGACACTGAGCTCGTTTCTCACGAATGGAGCACCCACGGAACCTGCAGCGGTCTGGACGCGCAGGGCTACTTCCAACTTCTGCGCCGCGCCTTCACATCGATCAAAGTGCCTGAAAAGTTCGTGGCTCCGCGTGAGAACTTTTCCATTCCGCCGCAAGAAGTAAAGCGGGAATTCGTGCAGGCCAACCCAAACTTCACCGCCGAGCAAATGACCGTCAGTTGCGGAAACAACTACCTGACTGCGGTGTCTTTCTGCATGACCAAGGATCTGCATCCGACGGTCTGCCAGAATCTGCGCGATTGCCGCGCCAATGTGATCCGGGTACCGGCGGTGCGGTGAAGACGCTCTCGTGACCACCGGCTGGGTCTAAAAGACTGCGATCGGACTGAGGGTTCACCATCCTCTGGTCTGCAGCATCTGCGCCTCATCCAGCGCGCTGACGGCCAGCCCTTTCATCGCTCCCTGCAGGTCCTCGCTGACTTCAAGTAATACTTTAGGGTCTTGATAGTGCGTGGCGGCCAGCACAATCGCCCGCGCTCGCTTCGCCGCTTCTTCCGGATCGGCGAACTCGGTCGAGTTCTTCATGAAGATTCCACTGCCCACGAACACGGCTTCCGCGCCCAGCTGCATCACCAGTGAAGCATCCGCAGGCGTGGCAATCCCCCCGGCAGAGAAATTCGGCACCGGCAGCTTCCCTGCTTTGGCGACCATTTTGATCAATTCGTACGGAGCCTGGTGCTCCTTGGCCTTGGCGTAGAGCTCTTCTTCGCTGAGCACCGTCAGAATCTTCATCTCCTGCACGATCTGCCGCATGTGCTTCACGGCGTGCACGACATCGCCAGTACCGGCTTCGCCCTTGGTCCGAATCATCGCCGCGCCTTCCGCGATACGCCGCAACGCCTCTCCCAGATTGCGCGCCCCGCAAACGAACGGCACCGTGAAGGCATGCTTGTCGACATGATGAGCTTCGTCGGCGGGAGTGAGCACTTCGGATTCGTCAATGTAATCGACGCCCAGCTCCTGCAAAATCTGCGCCTCGGCGAAATGCCCGATGCGGCACTTGGCCATCACCGGAATGGACACGGCCGCCATGATCTCGCGAATCTTCTTGGGCGAGGCCATGCGGGCCACGCCGCCTTCGGCGCGGATCTGCGCCGGCACCCGCTCCAGCGCCATTACGGACACGGCTCCGGCTTTTTCGGCAATGACCGCCTGCTCGGCATTGGTAACGTCCATGATGACGCCGCCCTTGAGCATCTCGGCCAAACCGGTTTTGAGGCGCAGTGACGTGCTGGTGTTGCCGTTGTTCTGGGACATAGTTTTGACCTGTCGATACCTTTTCGCGATCGCGAAGGATGGCTGTCAGCTCTCAGCTGTCAGCTCTCAGCTAACCCTTTGGATGATGGGAACTCGGAGGGGTTTCGCCTTATTCATTCTAACGCAGGCCAACAGCCCGCGGAACCCCACCATTATAGGAGAGGCGGCAGAATCAAAGAGAACGCGACTTCTTGCTCCCTGCTGAACGCAGGCATGAAAGTGCCAGGAATAATCCGGCTGCCACGGCAACGGCTGCAAGGATAATGCTGTGGTGAAAACGGGAGTTCAACGCGGCAAGACCAATCGCTATCAAAATGCCACCAAATAGGAATCTCAACAGGTGCGCAAAATCAGAAATCGTGATAAAGGCAGCGGCTTTCTTTGCAATGATTTGTGCCCCTCGCATCCCTCGCTCTGGAGTAATGTTCCCCTGCAAGTCCTGAAGATCCTGTTCCCACTGCCGCCGAGACTCTTCCTTCTTGTCCATTCGCAACTTGGCTGACACTTATCTCTCCACGAACTTCCCGAACATCTTTTCCGGATCAATGGCAATGAAAATCCCCTTGCTCCGCGCCAGCACTTCTCCTTTGTCATTCAGAATTTCCGCCATGTTGACGTGCTGTCGCCCATGAACACTGACTTCCCTGCCCTCAACGCGCAGGGGCTTCTCCAGTGGCACAGGCTTCAGGTATTCCACCGTCATCTCTTTTGTTACTGCGACGACGTTGCGCAGCTTGTTCGCTTTTCCCATGGCATCATCCAGGATCGTGGCAATGATCCCCCCATGGCAATGCCCCGGTGGCCCCGTGTACCGCTTGCCCAGACGAAAACGGCAGACAAATGTCTGCCGCGCCTCGTCGAGCGTGAATTTCAGATGCATTCCCTCGGGATTGTCTGGACCGCAGGCGAAACAGTAATTCCTCTTCAGGCTGAGATCGGCAGTTTCGTGGCCGTGGACCTTGCGTGGCATGCTGCGATTAAAACACATTCGCACACGCCGCACAGGGCATGAACGATTTTCGAAAGGCTTTCTACGGCGGCTCAATTCCTGTATACATATCGGTTTTGGGTCTACGCACGGGCCTGGCAAGCTGCATAGGTCCTTCGGCGCAAACAACGGCGCCCAGGACGACACTGCCGATTACGACTCACTGGAGCTCACATGAGATCATTCGCCTTCTTCGTCCTTGTACTGGCCACAATCAGCGCAACCGTTCTTGCGCAAGAGTCTCGCGACAAGGATTCCGACAAACCGGCAGCCTCACCCACTGCAGCCTCTCGCGGAAAGAAATCCGCCACCAGGAAGGACGAAAAGAAAGACGAATCGAAGAAAGACGAGACCAAAGAAGAGAAGAAGCCCGGCCTCAACGCCGACACCTTCTCCGGGCTGAAATGGCGCTCCATTGGTCCCGCCGCCGCTTCCGGGCGCGTCATGTCGATCGCGGTCAATCCGAAGAATAAGTCCGAATTCTACGTCGGGGTTGCTTCCGGCGGAGTGTGGAAGACCGTCAACGACGGCACTACTTGGACTCCTCTCTTCGACGGCGAAGGTTCCTACTCGATCGGCTACGTCGCCCTTGATCCCAATGATTCTTCCGTCGTCTGGGTGGGCACCGGCGAAAGCAATTCCCAGCGCAGCGTGGCCTGGGGCGACGGCATTTACCGCTCCGACGATGGCGGCAAAAGCTGGCAGAATCTCGGCCTTAAGAAGTCCGAACATATCGGGCGCGTTGTCATCGATCCCCGCGATTCCAAAGTCGTCTATGTTGCCGCCGAAGGCCCGCTCTGGGGTCCGGGTGGAGATCGCGGTCTCTACAAGACGACAGACGGTGGCAAGAATTGGAAGGCCGTCCTCACTATCAGCGACAACACCGGCGTAGTCGATGTCGCCCTCGATCCCTCCAATCCCGACATCGTCTACGCGGCCGCCTATCAGCGCCGCCGCCACGTCTTCACCCTCATCGATGGCGGCCCCGAAAGCGCGATCTACAAATCTACCGATGCCGGAGCCACCTGGAACAAACTGAAATCCGGTCTCCCCAGTGTCGACATGGGACGCATCGGGCTTGCCGTTTCTCCTGCGGATCCAAACATGGTCTACGCCACCATCGAAGCGACCGACGACAAAGGCGGAATCTTCCGCTCCGAAGACAAGGGCGCGACCTGGGAGCGCCGCAACGAATTCGACATGGGGGCCATGTATTACGCGCGCATTGTCCCCGACCCAAAAAATGTCGATCGCATTTTCATCATGAACGTCTGGCTGCAGGAATCCCTCGACGGCGGCAAAACTCTGCATAAGGTGAACGAAGTCAACCATCACGAAGACAACCACGCCCTCTGGATCGATCCCGACAACACGAAGCACTGGATTGAAGGCTCCGACGGTGGCATGTGGGAGACCTGGGACGACGCCAAGACCTGGCAGTTCAAAGCCAACCTGCCGACCGTTCAGTTCTATGACGTCGCCGTCGACAATGCTTCCCCGTTCTACAACGTCTGCGGCGGCACGCAAGACAACTTCTCCTGGTGCGGGCCCGCGCATACCCGCAATGTGAACGGCATCATGAACTCCGACTGGTATGTCACCACCAACGGCGACGGGTTCCGCGCGCAGGTCGATCCCGTCGATCCCAACACCGTTTATGCCGAGTCGCAATACGGCGTGCTGGTCCGCTACGACAAACCGACCGGGCAGGAACTGCTAGTCCAACCGGAGGAAGGCAAAGGCGAGCCGCCGCTGCGCTGGAACTGGGATTCTCCGCTGATCATCAGCCCTCATTCCCACACACGCCTGTACTTTGCCGCCAACAAGCTCTTCCGCAGTGACGATCGCGGCGACACCTGGAAGGTGATCTCGCCCGACCTCACGCGCCAACTCGACCGCAACAAGCTGCCCGTCATGGGCAAAGTCTGGGGCCCGGATGCCGTGGCGAAAAACGCTTCAACCTCTTTCTTCGGAAACATCGTCTCTCTTTCTGAATCTCCGAAGAAGGAAGGACTGATTTACGCCGGCACCGACGATGGTCTTATCCAGGTTACGACCGACGGTGGCGCGAATTGGACCAAGTACGAGAAATTCCCCGGCGTGCCGGATATGACCTATGTCAGCCGTCTTGCCGCTTCCAGCCACGATGAGAACACGATCTACGCCGCCTTCGAGAATCACAAAAACGAAGACTTCAAGCCCTACCTCCTCAAGTCCACCGACGCCGGCAAGACCTGGACTTCTATCGCCAGCGATCTTCCTGACAACGGCCCGGTGCTCGCCTTCGCCGAAGATCCTGTCAATGCCAGTCTTCTCTTCGCCGGAACCGAATTCGGCGCCTTCTTCACCATCGATGGCGGCCATCACTGGGTGCAACTCAAAGGCGGCCTCCCGACCATCGCGGTGCGCGATATCGTCATTCAGTCCCGCGAGAGCGATCTGGTCATCGCCACATTCGGCCGCGGATTCTACGTGCTCGACGACGTCACTCCCCTGCGCCAAGTCAAGCCCGAAACCCCCGAGCAAGCCGCGGCGCTCTACCCGGTGAGAGACGCCCTGCTCTATGTGGAGCGGCACCCGCTGGGCGAGCCGCGGAAAGGTTTCCAGGGAGACGCGTTCTACACTGCCCCCAATCCTCCGTATGGCGCGGTCTTCACCGCCTACTTGAAAGAAAAGATCAAAACGAAAAAGGAAAAGCGTCAGGAGGCGGAAAAAGAAGCTGCCAAGAAGGGCCAGACGCTTCCCTACCCTTCGCATGACGAATTGCGCGCCGAGGCCGAGGAGCCCAAACCGGAGTTTTACTTTATGGTGTACGACGAAAGCGGTGCGCCCATCCGTCAGGTCGAAGGCAGCACCGACGCCGGCTTCCAGCGCGGCGCATGGGATCTGCGCTATCCCGCCGGACGCCTGCGCCCACACCGTGACGAAGAGGAGGGCGATTTCCCCAGCGCCTCCGACCTTGGCCCGCTCGTGCTCTCCGGCAATTATTCGGTCCGCGCGTTTGAAAAAATCGATGGCGTGGTGACCGAAGTCGGCGGTCCGCAATCCTTCAAAGTCGTCGCGGAGGGATCCGCCTCCATGAGCGCCACCGATCGCGCCGCTCAGGAAGAATTCCTGCGCAAGGTCGAGAGCCTGTACCGTGCCTTATTTGGAGCCACGCACACTGCGGAGGACGTCGAGTCGCGCATGAAGCAGATTCATGAAGCTCTTCGCCAAACTCCGGCCGCCGAAAAGCAACTTGGCCCGGTCGCCGATTCCATCGAGCAGCGGGATCGCGACATCCTGCGCGCTTTGCGCGGCGATCAGGAACTCGCCAAGCGCAGTGAGCAGGTGCCAACCTCGATCAGCGATCGTGTGGACAGCATCATGGAAGGCGAGCGTTTCTCGCTTTCTAAGCCCACGCAAACGCACATCGACGCCTACAACATCGCAGCCGCCGAGTTCGCCGATCAGCTATCGAAGCTTCATACCCTGGTTGAAGTTGATCTGGCCAAACTGGAAAAAGACATGGACGCCGCCGGCGCGCCCTGGACTCCGGGCCGAGTGCCCGACTGGTCGGAAAAATAGGTCGCGTTCCTGAACTAAGAATCTTCCGTCATTTCGTTATTCGAACTTGTTGTGATTCCGAGCGAAGTGAGGGAGTCTAACGTTGTCATCTCGACCGGAGCGTCCTCATCCGCGAAGCGGAGGGGAGAGACCTTGCGTTAGGTCGAAACCTCAGACTTTTTGGGATTCACGACTCCCGGCCCACTCTCCGGGATAAGGGATGGCCCTGCGGAACCGACAGCGCAGCCCGAAGAGCGCGACCTACAACGCCGACGCCCGCGAATTCCCCCGCACCTCATCCCCCAGAATCACCGCCTCCGCAATTTCCTTCATCGGCTTGCGTTTCTGTCGGCTCTGCTTTTGAAGCGTCAGATATGCCTGCTCTTCCGTGAGCCCCAGATCGCGCTGCAGAATGCCTTTGGCGCGTTCCAGCAGTTTCCGCGTCTGCAACTGCTCAGTGAGCGTGGAGTTCGCTTCCTCCAACCGCGCCAGTTCGATTTCGGCTCCCACCAGCAGCCCAATCATCGAGATCGCGCGAATCTCCTGCTGCTTGTATAAATGACGATGCCGGTGCTGCAGGTTTAACACACCAACCACCCGCCCACGACACATAAGCGGCACAGAGAGAAAACCTTCATAGCTGTCTTCCGGAAGCTCGTGAAAAAACTGAAATCTCGGATCGAGCGCCGCTCTTTCCGGAATCGCTACTGGCTCGTGATGCTCCGCCACCCAGCCTGTGATGCCCTGCCCCACGCGCAACTTGAGCCGATCCACAATCTCCGGATGAGGATTCTTCGACGCTCGCAGCACCAACTCGTTTCCTTCGAGTACATAGATCAGGCAAGCGTCACAATTCACCAGAGCAGTTGCAAATTCAACCACGTGGGTAAGCACTTCATGAAACCCATCCGCCATGCCCAGTCGAACGCCGATCTCATGCAGTACATCTACGGGAGAATCTTCTACGGGAAGTAAGGAGTCCATGAGCTACCCTAGCCGACGCCGCCGGACCCTGTCTAATTGCAAATTTCGATGCAGTCTATAAAGGAATTCCGCGCAATTGTTGCGAAAAATTAATACCTTCGTACTTCAGTTTCACAACACACTTGTCCTGCTGCACGTAGCCCGGGCGAACCAGCGAGTGCCAAGCAGCCTATACTGCCGCATCCGAAGCAATTTTCCCCGTGCGCGCGCCAATCGCAGTCCAACAACTCGCGCCCGTTTTGTTACGTTTTTGCATAGGCCTCGCGCCGAAACTTCGCGTTTTTCATAATTTCGCGCTTCCACGAGCGCCGTGCAATCTCCCAAACATTCCCGTCGTCCATGCTTCCGTAGCTCTAATTTGTAAACTCGCGTCGAAATTCTTCTCCTTGGTCATTTTCCGTCCAGCCCCCACCTGCACTGGCTCACCACATGCACTTCCGCACTCTGATGTCCGTCCGCATCCGCCATTGCGTCGAGTGTCCTCACTGCCACACAAGTTACCTGATTGCCTTCTCCCCCTACGGCAACCGTTCGTATCTTGTGCGCACTACTCCTTCCTCGGATGAATACACGCTTTATTGCTTCTGTAACGGCGCAAATCAGGCCAGTATCTGCCGATGGGCTCCGGTAAAACTCTGCAAAGTTTCCAAGCCCGCTCATGACCGGGGTTACGGCTCGCCCAAGGAAGTCCGGCCCGTCTCCCATCCCTTGCAACCTGACCTTTCGCCAAGCCTTTCCAGTTATCTGAGCCCCAGACCCTAACCCACCCGGTTCTGCCACGCATGTCCATCCGCTCGCTGCAATTTACTGAAAGTCCTAAACAGGAGGAGGACCTCATGCATCGCAACCACCTTTCTAAAATCGCAGCCTTCCTGCTTCTGAGTTGCGGATGGATCGCCGCTCAGACCATCACCACGTTTGACGCCCCCGGCGCCGGCACCGGCGCTGGACAGGGCACCTTCGCCCAGGGCATCACCGCTTCCGGAAAAATCTTCGGCTACTCCGTCGATTCCAGCGGAGTCGCTCACGGATTTCTGCGCTCCGAACACGGACACATCCTCACCTTCGACGCGCCCGGTGCTGGCACCGCCGGCAGTCAGGGAACGTTCGCCTTCAGCCTCAACCCCTCCGGCCTGCTCGTCGGATACACGCTCGACTCCAGCGGCGTGATGCATGGCTTCGAGCGCACCCCTGACGGCAACTTCACCACCATCGATGCTCCCGGCGCCGGCACCAGCCCCGGAGAAGGCACCTTCACTTTTGACATCAATCCAGAAGGTACCGTCGCGGGATACTTCTTCGACTCAACCATGGTGGCTCACGCCTACCTGCGCGATGACGACGGCAACTTTACCGTCTTCGAGTACGTCAACGCGGGAACCGGCGCGGGACAAGGCACCGGAACCGCATCCATCATCGGCCTCAGCGTCACGGGTACGCTCGTCGGAGCCTACATCGATTCTGGCAACACCCTTCACGGCTACATCCGGAATCGCGAAGGCGATATGACCAACGTTGACGCGCCGGGCGCGGGCACCGGCCCCATGCAGGGCACCGATATCGCCGGAGTTAACGCCCAGGGTGCGATCGCCGGGATCTCAGTAGATTCGAGCGGAGTCGCCCACGGCTTCCTCCGCGCCACCAGCGGTACATTTACAGCCGTCAATATCTCCGGCGCGGGCACAGCCGCCGGGCAAGGCACTCTCATTCAAGGCATCAACACCTGTGGCGAGGTCACCGGAGACTACGTTGACTCTCGAGGCGTGGCCCACGGTTTCATCCGTATGAGAGATGCCCGTGTCCAAAAATTCGACGCTCCCGGCGCCGGCACGGCCTCTGGTCAAGGTACATTCCCGCTAACCAATAACCCCTCCGGCGCAGTCACCGGATATTTACTGGACTCGAGCGGCGTGGCCCACGGCTTCCTCCGCAAAGGCCACGACGATCACTAAATCTCAAAAATGCGGAGTCTCAAAGATATGAGGGTGACCGCCCTTGTCCCGCGACGTCTGCGGGACAGGGGCGGGATTTAGTCCGCCCATGATACCCATGCACCCGACTGGTGGCGTTGAACACAGCCCGCGGATGACCCACCCCACAACTCGAATGCTTGATCCCGACCAGCCGTACCTTCAACCCCAATATGCGTATCCTCGCACCACATCGCCACAGCTCTTTCCCGAACCGAAGTAGAATGTGCACCATGCGATGGCCCCGGCCCAGCCAGATCGCCCGCGCTTATCTGACGTCCCTCGCGTTCTGGTTCGGCTTGACGCTGCTGATGGGGTTCCAGAACTACTCTCTCAATCGCCAGCACCTCTTGGCTTCGCTCGGCGCGTTGATGATTGAGGTTGTGCTGCGTAGCTTTGCCTTCGCCTTCTGGTCTCCGCCTATCTTCTATCTCGTCGGAAACTATCTCAGTGCGTCCACCCATCGTCTCCGCTATGCACTGCTTCGGATCTTGGGTGGGACGCTGTTCATATTCCTCAACACCGGTATCCTCTGGCTGTTCGCTCCCCCCTATGACGACGCGCTGCAGAAATTCGGCCCCCGCACCCTGCAGGAGTTCCTCGACATGATCCGCGGAGGCTTCGCCGACCAGATCTTTATCTATGTCGCCGTCGTCGTCGCCGCCCATGCCTACTATTACCTCAAGCGTTTGCAACGTGAGGAGCGCGAGCGGTACGAATATCAGCAGGCTCTCGCCGCTACCGAGCTGCAAGTGCTCAAAATGCAACTGCACCCGCATTTTCTCTTCAACACCCTGCACGGCATTGCCACCCTTGTCGACAGCGACGCCAAAAGTGCCAAGGCGATGATCATCAAGCTCTCCAATCTTCTGCGCAAAGCGCTCGATCGAGACAGCTCTGATCTGGTTCCGTTGGAAGAAGAATTGAAGTTCCTTCGCGAATACCTCGATCTCGAAAAGATGCGTCTCGGCCCGCGTCTCACAATCAACTGGAAAATTGCTCCCGAAGCCTCTCCCCTGCTGGTTCCGCAAATGATTCTTCAGCCTCTCGCGGAGAACGCCATCCGTCATGGCATCGCCGCTTCTCGCGAAGGCGGCTGGATGGAAATCACCGCCGAGACAAATGCTGGATTCCTGCTCCTGAAACTGCGCAACAGCGTGGGCGGCAGCACCTCGAACGGCACCGGTGTCGGCCTGCGCAATGCTCAGGCCCGCCTGAAGTATCTCTACTCCGGCGACGCCCATCTGCGTCTCGAAGTCGCCGACGATCACACCGCCACAGTTGTCCTCTCGGTCCCCGTTCTTAACTCCAAGCAACTCGGCGCGACCGCCCCCCAGGCCCAACCTCTCTCCCAGAAGGAGAATCCATCATGCGCGTTCTCATCGTCGATGACGAACCACTAGCCCGCACCGCCCTGGCGCAGATCCTGAACGCACGCCCGGATGTGGAGCGCTTCGATTCCGCCAACGACGCCATCGAAGCCCAGCAGCACCTTGCCTGCGACAGCTACGATGTCATGCTGCTGGATGTCAGCATGCCTGAACTCTCCGGCCTCGAACTGCTCTCCCGGCTCGAACGCAACCAGCGCCCGATCCCCTCCGTCGTCTTCGTCACCGCATACGCCGAACACGCTCTCGCCGCTTTCGAACGGCACGCCGTCGACTACATCGTCAAACCGTTCTCTGAAGATCGCGTCAATCAGGCCCTCGACTTCGCCTCACACCGCTCCGCCACCGAACGCGCCGCCCGCCTGCTTGAGTTCTTGCCTCACCTCAAATCCCTCGCCTCCCAGCCCTGCTCAAAAATCGGAATCAAAAGCAATGGCCGGATTCTGTTCATCGATCCGCGCGATGTCCTCGCCGTCGAAGCGGAAGGAAACTACGTTCTGTTACGCCGCGAGAAAGGATCGGACCTGCTGCGTGAGTCGCTCTCCCTCATCGCAGAAAAGCTGCAGCCCTTCGGCTTCATTCGCATTCATCGCTCGGTTCTCGTGAATGCGTCCTTCGTGCAGGACATTCGCCCCTGCCCCACCGGAGAATATCAACTCCGCCTCCGCGACGGCCGCGCATACACCGTCACCCGCACCTACAAAAAAAATCTCGCAGGCCTCGCCTCCTTCTGGATCGGCACCGAAACCTTCCTGAATTAGGAACGCGCCCTTAAAGAAATGGTTTAGGAAGACCGCAGCCTCAGCCCTGATTTGGAAGGGCCCGGCTTCAGGCGCCGGAAAGATTTGAGAAAGGCACGGCTTCCAGACGTGCCGCTAAGAAACACGCGCGGCGTCAGCCGCCGAGCTGGCCTCCGCGCGCGCTCGATAACGTTGTCAACTCGACAAATGTTGTCATCTCGACCGGAACTATTCTTCCGCGAAGCGGAAGAATAGTGGAGTGGAGAGACCCTGAGTTTTCGCTTGGAAATGAAGCCAGGCTACTGCCCGTTCGCCGCGACCAAATGGCTGTTGGATAGAATCTCCGCTGCCCCCTGAGCCTTCTCATACCCTCGGCTCGCCGCCCGGCTCATCCACTTTTTCGATTCCCCGAGATTCACGCCAGTTCCGTCGCCCTGCTGATACCGAAGCGCCAGGTTGTACTGCGCCGCCGGACTGCCTTCCTCCGCCGCCATGGCGATCCATCGCGCCGCTTCGCTGCAACTCTGCCGCACCGGCTTCCCTATCTCGTACGCCATTCCGAGCGTCAGCGCTGCCATATAGTCCCCATATTTGGCGCGTCGTTGCAGTTCCTGAATTTCGAACCGGCTCAAATCCTGCACGGCCACCAATGCGCCTTTATCGGTCACTCGCAAATGACTCGATTCGAGTGTGGGCGGATCACTCGGCGGATCCACTTGCGGCGGAGCCGGACGCACCTCGTTGCGCGTCACTTGATCGCGCCATGATTCCACGGGCGCACTGTTAGGCGGCTCCGTTTGCCTCCATTCCGATCTCTGTGACCGCAACGAAAACAAGAAATTCCCGGTAATCAGCAATACTGCCAGCGATCCCGCATAGATCGGTCCAGCCCCGGGCCGCCACGCAAACCGCATCCACGTGAACCGCATCCTGGCCTGAACCTGCCGCAATCGCTCCCAGATCCTCACGAAGGCGCCGGCTCTTTGCTCTGTCGCTTCGCCAGGCTCGTCGCTCTCCGTTTCTGGAACCGCTGTCGCTTCCCTGATGGCGCTCGCATCTGTGCGCGCTTCCATCGCCGGACTTTCTAATTTCTTAAGCGCTTCGACCGGACGCTCGATCTCCGCTGCGATTTCGGCCTCTTGCTCCTCCGTCACTACCGCCGTCTGGGTCTTCGGCTTTTCCACCACGACTAGCGCCGGAGCAGCCATCGCCTCTGCGACTGGCACGTTTACCGTCTCCTCTGCCAGGGCCAGCGACCCTGCCGTATGCGCCTGTGCATAAACCGGCACCGCTCTCGGCACTCTGCGGGTCAAGCTAGGAACTCCAATACAAATCTGGGGAGCCTGCGGGCGCGCCACCGTCTTCTCCGGATGGTTGTGCCTCGCCGCTTGCCGGATCGCCGACGTCAGCTCCGCATTACTGCGGATCAGTTCCTTGGTCTGTTTTGGATCGATTCCGGCATCGCGCTGCGACTGCACAACCCAGGCAGCTGCCAGAAGCTTCTGGAAGGAGTTGACATCAAGACTGAATCGCTGACTCATACCACGGCTGGGGCAGTACTACCAACGACTATTGGCCAGCAGTATACCTCATCCGCGGCCACTGCCCGGGTCCCCACTTCCCTAGGTTTAAACGTGCCCCGTAACTCTTGCAAACCGCAGGCCATATGAGCGACTGCGCCTGGACAAAGGACTCAAAACCCTAAACAAGCTCTGCCGCTTGAGAATACAGGTTGGCGGGGCATTCCTGAGTGTCTCATCGCGCCCCGACAGCGCCAGAATGACCGCGAAGAATGAATCGATCATTCACCTTTTGTGCAAACTCCTGCAATATAAGTGGACTTTTGAGGGGAGACTGTTGCGTCGCGCAACACCACTCGTCTCACCACCCGGACGGGAAACTTGGCACATGGATGCCGGAAACCAAAAAAAAGGCCGCGATCCAAATCGCGGCCGTGAAGCCTTTATCTATACAAATTCGCGCGAACTCCGCGGCCGACTAGTGTCTTCCGCCGCCACCATGCCCGCCACCGTGTCCGCCGCGCCCGTTGCGTCCGCGCCGTCCACGCCCTCCGCCACGTCCACCTCGTCCTCCGCGATCGCCGCCACGGTCACCGCCACGATCTCCGCCATGCGGACGAGCTCCACCCTGGTAGCTCGGGTCGCGATTGAAGTTTGGCTCACCTTCCGGCTCGTCCGGAAAATTTCCGCCTCCCTCGATCACCACGGTCCCAGTCGGTGCGGCCTGCCCTTCCGCCACCGCCACTACGCCGGGTTCCGCTGCGACGCCGCCTGCCTCCGCCTGCATTTTCGCGCGCTGCTCTTTCAGGATCGCCTTGCGCGACAACCGGATTCGGTTGCCCTCGACCGCCAGCACTTTCACCAGCACCTGGTCACCTTCCTTCAACTCGTCGCGCACATCGGCAATCCGATGCTCCGCGACTTCGCTGATGTGCAGCAAACCCTCGGTGCCCGGAATGATCTCGACGAAAGCGCCGAAATCCGCCAGCCGCGTCACCTTCCCCAGATACGTTTTCCCTACTTCGGCCGTCGCCGTAATGTCGCCGATCATCTGCAGCGCCTTCTGTGCCGCCGCCTGATCGCTCGACGCGACCTTCACCTGCCCCGAATCCTCAACGTCAATCTTCACGCCCGTCGCCTCGACGATCGACCGAATCATCTTTCCGCCAGGCCCGATCAGGTCTCGAATCTTGTCCGTCGGAATCTGCACGGTGTAGAAGCGCGGTGCGTAATCTGAAATCTTCGTGCGCGCCTCAGAGATG
>Ga0070734_10000323_pt1 | contig 112394 bp, 84 predicted proteins | sample Coa_R1_8_FD_66444 | JGI IMG/M metagenome (GOLD analysis project Ga0070734, IMG submission 66444) | Surface soil microbial communities from Centralia Pennsylvania, which are recovering from an underground coalmine fire - Coalmine... | ecosystem: Environmental > Terrestrial > Soil > Unclassified...
ACTATCGACGCGCCCGGGCAATTCTTCGCCCGAGAATTGGGAAGCAAGTCCCCACCCAATCTATACGATTTCCGGCTTTGCTGGACCATTACTGAGCATATTGGAATCATAGCTGTGAATGAGAAGTCCGCGTGCGTGGCGCACTTCCCGCTAAACGCGCTTACCCGGACATCTCTTCCCACGAACTGCAACAGGTGGAAGCGACGCTAAAGAAGATCGGCAAGCGGTGCTGAAAGCCTCGCCTAAACACAAGGAGTCATTCTGAGCGAATGCAGTTTGATCCCAGGATGGACGCAGCACATTCTGGGTCCATCGTTCCCTGTATGCGATCCGGCGCCGCCGGAAGGGATCGCACGGCCGGTTTGGGTCGAGTGACTGCCGATCAGTCGAGAAGTACGGTTCTGCTAGCCATTCCGGTACTCCGTTGTGCCACTTGGGTGCAAGACTTAGCTCTCATTCGGCCTGCGAGCGAGCTTGTTGCACCATTTCCACGAGCACTTTCCGAGTTTCAGCCGGATTGCTTACCGCCCTCAAGAAAGCGATGCGGGTGCCACGCATTCCCTCAGCGGTCTTCAAGCGAACATGAAAACCAAGCCGGTCCACTGTGGTCATGGTTGCTTCCGTTGAATCGATGTGCGCAAATCGGCGAGCGAGTAAGACCAGTGCGTCCTTATGGTCGGCGTTCATGTGCTGAATGATTTCGGTCATTGAGTCTGCGAGAGGGTCCGGTTGGCTGCGATTGTAATCGGAAGCAGGTACCCAGCCCATCACCCCGAAGCCGCCCACGTAGTACACATCCAGAACATCCATGCGGTAGAAGGAAAAGTCTTCAAAATCGACCCAATACTTGCTGTTAGCGTGACGTTCCAGGTACAGCTTGCGCACCTCGGCCAACTCGGTGTCCGGTAATGGAAGAACATTTCCTACCAGCGTGACCCTCGATGCGCCGAGCGGTTCGCCGTCGGTGTCTTCCTGGGTAACGAGCAGGCTGGCGCGGGAATCGGCCTGCAAATTCTGCGTATGCATTGCCATGGTGCTGATCAAAAAGAGAGGGCGGCCGCGATCGCCCAACCCGTAGGGCATTACGGACCCAAATGGAAATCCTGGCTGCTTACGAGACAAGGTAGAGAGACTGCCGACCCTGCCCAGATGCATTAATGTGCGGGCACGTTCGGCGAACGTGGGCTCGGGGACTGGCGGGTGGTCACTAGCAGGTCCGGGCCCCGCATGTTTTCTGGCGGATGAGGTTGTCATTCGAGATCTGCTCTCCTAGGTGTCAAACTTCGTTGTAACGAGGTTTGGAGTGTGACTGGCGTTCATAGTGATCCGCATAGTGAAAGGGGGCACATCAGTAGGCCAGTATGCTAGCCCACATCAACCAGCCCCACGCTCTTTCGCAGCCGCAGGGTTCCGCAGTTTTTCGCCCAACCCATACGGCCGGAGTCCTTCGACAATTGTATTAGTCACCACGGCTTTTTCTCGTTTTCGTCCCAGTACACCGTTGTCTCGGATTTTGACTGCCACTCATACGAATTGCAAAACCATGCCGTTTGTCGTATTGAGACAATAATTGTGCTCTATAGTTAATTCAACAAACGGGTAAGAGTGCAACAGAAAGCAAAGAGAACAAGAAATAAGGAGATGAAAACCTCTTCGGCAAGAACCATCAATGGCCGAAAGCCGAAACTTGCTGGCAACGACTGCGTCATCATGCTCGATGATGCCAAGGTCGTGACGGCCGATGTTTTGGCCCCTAGCGGTGTGATCCACGTGATCGACACCGTGCTCCTACCCAAAGACTAAGTAAATGGAGGAAAGATGAAAAAGTTAGATGTTATCGCAGCGGTACTTCTTGTAGTTGGTGGACTGAACTGGGGTCTGGTGAGCGTTGCGCATTTCGACCTGGTCGCAGCTATTTTCGGTATGAAATTCGGCGAGACCTCAACGCTCAGTTCCGTCGTCTACGCTCTGGTTGGCCTGGCGGCGCTGTACCAGGCTGTCTCTTTCAAAGCCATTCAGCATCGCTGGGGGCACGAGTCGGCTCCGGTTCGTGCCCGTTAGAGTGAGGATAGGGAAGACGGGGGAGAACGCCTGTTGTTCTCTCCCACTCTAGTCGGGATAGAAATGGAAACAGCGTTCGGACGCGAGCCACATATGTAGCTCGCCAGCACCGGTCGGAAGTTCGACTCAAAAAGTTACATTGCGCAGATCGGAAGCTGGAGAGGGCACATGATGTCGGGGGACTGGATCGCGCTACTGATTTTCTTCGGAATCTGTTTAGCTGTGGGCACGAGCGGATCGGTATTCACGGCAAGTTCGGTGAAGACATGGTATCCCGGTCTGCTCAAGCCCGCGGGCACTCCGCCGTCCTGGGTGTTCGGTCCAGTCTGGTCAATTCTTTACCTGATGATGGCGACGGCTGTCTGGCTGGTGTGGTGGGAGCGAATTCAGGAAGATGTGTGGTTGGCATTGGCCCTGTTCATGGTGCAATTGATCCTCAATGGACTTTGGTCCTTTGTCTTTTTCGGTCTGCGAAGGCCCGGAGCGGCCCTGGTCGGTATCATTATCTTGTTGACTGCTATTGCCATGACCGCCGTGCGATTCGCGGAACTCTCACGTCTGGCATTCTGGCTGATGACACCCTACGGTGCATGGGTTCTCTATGCTTCCTACCTGAACTTCGAGATCTGGCGACTGAATAAAGGCACAGCATGAAGGTGCTGGTTACGGGTGCGTCCGGCTACATCGGCCGGCTACTGGCGGACAAACTCTCGGCCGCCAGTCACGACGTCACCTGTATGGTCCGTGATTCAGCGCGGCTTCCCCAACTTCACCACCCGCGAATCAAGTTCGTCGAAGCGGATGCGTTGCACGCCGAGACCCTTCCGCCCGCGCTAAAGGGAATCGATGTAGCCTACTACCTCATTCATTCCATGTCCGGGCGAGTGGAGGGGTTTGAATCGCGGGACCGCGAGGCCGCCCACAACTTCGCCACAGCAGCCAAGCAGTGTGGGGTGCGGCGTGTGATCTACCTCGGTGGCTTGGCGGCGACCCGAGCCACCGTTTCCGCGCATCTCAAGAGCCGGCACGAAACGGGCGCGGTGTTGCGGAAATTTGGGCCGCCTCTGGTCGAACTGCGGGCAGGCATCATCGTAGGCAATGGCAGTACGTCATTCGAAATCATTCGCTGCCTGACAGAACGGCTCCCGGTCATGATCTGCCCGCGCTGGGTAATAACAAAGACCCAGCCGATAGCGGTTAGTGACGTACTCGAATACCTCGAGGCTGCGCTTGACCTCCGTGAGGCCGTGGACGAACCCATCGAGGTCGGCGGTTCGACCATAGAGACCTACCGCAGCATGATGCTTGCTTATGCACGGCATCGTGGGCTCCGCCGATTGTTGCTGCGCGTTCCGGTGCTGACCCCGCGCTTATCGTCGTATTGGCTGGACTTCGTTACGGCGGTGCCGCCAGCCGTGTCTCGCCCGCTCATAGAGGGTCTCCGCAGCGAGTCCGTTTGCACCAATGCGCTGGCCGGCAGACTATTTCCTTCGATCCGTCCGATCTCGTACTCCGACGCTGTCCAAAAGGCACTGGAGAGGCCCGCCCCTTTGATGCCCCTGCCGAGCATGGACGGAGCGTCGCACCGCACGTTTCGCGCCGAAGGGATCATCTGCGACGTAAGGGAAACGATCGTCGACGCTCCACCCGAACGCGTGTTTGAGTTGATCGCGAACGTCGGAGGGAAGAACGGGTGGTTCTACGCGAGCTTTCTGTGGTCTATACGAGGTTGGATCGATCAACTCATCGGCGGCGTAGGCATGAAACGTGGCCGGCGACGAGCGTCGGGTATCGAAACTGGCGATGTCATCGACTTCTGGCAGGTCGAGCGCGCCGACCCGCCGAGCGCTGTGCTGCTCCGGGCAGAAATGAAGCTGCCCGGCGAAGCATGGCTGCAATTCAATCTTACTCCCCTATACCATCGCCGCACCCTTCTGCGGTGCTGCGCATGGTTCAAGCCGCGGGGTTTGGCTGGAGAGATCTATTGGTGTGGATTGTACCCAGTTCATGCGATGATTTTTTCCGGCATGCTCAGGGTGATCAGGAACCATGCGGAACAGAGCTCATAGGCAGGGGCACAGCCGGTTCTAACGCATTCTCAAGCAGAACGGGGTCGTCGATGATCCCGCAATCGTTTCTTCCGAAGTGACCTCGACCGAGACCGCCCGGTCGAGGTCTAGCCGACCTTCTTCGGTAGGAAGCCCTGCGGAGTCGAGGTGAAAGGCCGCTTGCGCATACCGGGATGGTCTACAGTCGAGTTCCTCCGCCTGCGCTCCATCGAGATCGCTATTTTTCGATGTCGAAGTAAATCTTTGTTGTGGTGCGGTATTCTGCTATCTTCTTGCCGTCCAGTTCCATCTCTAGTTCTGCTACTCGTGCCCACTTCAGGCCGCGAACGGTCTTTGCCGCTTCGGCGACCGCGTTTTCAGCGGCTTTTGCGAAGCTCTCTTTGGAAGTTCCGACGACCTCAATTATCTTTTGCGCCATCACTGTTCTCCTTTGATCTCTCGCAGTTGGATTGTACTGCTGAGTCGCACAAATCGGAATCGGATCAGGCGATCTCATCGCCTGGCCACCACAAGCGGCATGATGGCAAATACCGCAAGCATCAAATAGTAGACCGCTCCAGCAACCGGGTCTCGGCTGGCAAAGTACTCACGAATTGTTTGCCCGCGAATCCAAAACACTAACCCGAACTCTGCCATGAGCATCAGGGCGAGCGCAACGCAGCCCATCCCAAGGCGGGCAACCGCTACGGGTGGCACACCAAGGCGCAGAACTGTCCAGCGAGCCGCCACAAGGGAGACCAGCAGCATAATCGGCATCTCCGCGAGTTCTGCCGTCCTCGCACCGATGCGGGGTACGACCCACAGTGTGCGGATGGTGCCAAGCACAAAGCCTGCTCCAAACACCACTGCGAAATAGAAAACTCCCGCCTTCATCACCTGCTCACAAGTTGCTGGCGCCGTTGGCCGAGCATAATCGCGCTCGTCTTAACCAGCACCACAGGACCATAAATCGTAACAGTTTTCTCTGCCTCCCCAGGTGCCAGTCACTGAGCAGTAGAGCTGTGACGAGGGCACACTCCTCGAACGAATAGGATCGGAATCGCTGAAAGAGTAAGCGCATTAGAGCAGCGCAGACGCCACGAATAGCTGAGCGCGAAGCGATTTATCTTTCACACCATCACGTCGGTTCGGACGTGTGCTGGGGCTTCAGTTTCTACCGGCCGAGTGGCCCAGCTAATTGTGATGAAGATCACTGACTGCGGGGTAGAAAACGCCTGTAATAGACCTAGGAGGAATCAAAACTGAATACCTTCCGAACTGAGCCCGGCCCCGTCAGATGCGAGCGTCGCATTCTCGCCGCCGCTTGGCGGTGAAGGGGCTGGGCTTCTAGTTCTCAGATGAGTCGTGAACCCCAAGGCAGTGGATGGCGATTTGCACTTGGGTTGGCCTCGGGCCGAGGTGACTTATATGACGCTGACTATCGTGGCCGTGATCTTCGGAGTTTTCGCAGTTGGTCTGATCGTCCTCCTGATCTACAGGAGCACGCTAACCATGCACGAGGATGATCAACTTTTTCTGGATGATGCGAGTTCGCACATGCATGATGAGCAGACGGAACTGTTAGCCAAGGTCAACGGGCTTACCATCCCGCTTCGCGCGTTCAGCATCGGGTCTGGGGTGTTCTTTCTGGTGCTCGTAGCGATGTTGATCTACCAGAATCTGAACGCAGTACAGTAGCGTCGAAGGCGGGCACCTGCGTATCCGGCCAATTTCCTCCTGCACAGCAACTATTTTTGCTGAATTGACTCCACGTACCTGGTGATTGCATCCAGCCGTACCTCTCCCCAGTCCTGGTCAGATTCAACCACATGGAAGATTGGCCCCAAGATTGGCATCTCTCGATCACCTCGGGAGAGGAGTCCAATTTTTTCTCCGTCAATGATGTCCTTTACTCGCTGGTAGGGGAACATTCCGCCTCTGCGTTGTGAGATCAGGGTCAAGTTGGGAGTCGGGTGCTTCAGGACACTTGAGTGTGGTCCATGACCACTTCCATCAACTCCATGACACATGGCGCAGCGGCATTGAAAAATCTTCGCTCCCTCAATGGCATGATAGTCCGACGAGGTGGTCGTATCTTGTGTCCAAGCTGCCGGCAATAGGATAGCCGGTAGAAAGAGCAGGTAAAGAAGCAGCAGTAACCGTCGTTCGTGCGGGTGCATGCGTACCTCCACCCAAACCGTTTTTCAGTTAAGGACGTGCTTCTTTCGTCGCCTGGTGCGATCCCGTCCAAATGGCGGCAACCACGCATCGCCGAGGCGAGACTTAATTCGAGACTCTTAATGCTGTCCCGGTAATTGCGTCATGTCAGTGACAGCCGTCACTGCAAGTCTGACTTAGGAGACCAAAGCGAATGGCACAGATTGCGCGGGGGGGGACATTTGATGTATGATGCGTGATGACACATGGAAGACTGGCGACAGGAACATTGCGCATGCGCACCACTCTTGTGATTGATGATGACGTTTTGAGCGCCGCCAAAGAAATGGCGGCGATTGAAAGGAAATCTGTAGGCGAGGTGATTTCTGCCCTGGCTAGGCGCGCCCTGTCTCCTGAGGAATCCAGGGTCAAGATTCGCAACGGCGTGCCGCTCCTGAAAGTCCGAAAAGGAGCATCTCGCGTGACCTCAGAATTGGTTCATCAGCTTCGCGAGGAGCTGCCGTGACGCAGTTCCTTCTTGATATTAATGTCCTGGTAGCCCTGATCGATCCAACGCACGTTCAGCACGACAGGGCCCACGCTTGGTTTCAATCGAAGGGCCAAAAGGCTTGGGCAACCTGTCCGCTTACGGAAAATGGTGTGCTGCGGATTGTCGGTCATCCTAGATATCCCAACTCTCCGGGTTCTCCGGCAGCCGTTGCGGAGCTGTTAGTTAAATTCTGGAAGTTACCTGGACATGCGTTTTGGCCCGACGACATCTCTTTGCTCGACCCGGTAAACGTAGATGCCACGCACCTTCTAGACTCTGCTCACATCACTGATAGCTACCTCCTGGCGCTTGCTCGCGTCCATGATGGCCAACTGGCCACTTTCGACCAGCGACTCGTTACCGATGCCGTGATCGACGGAGATAAAGCACTTCACGTGATTCGATGAATCTCTTCAGGACGGGGACGCCATTCAGCTGACGCCGCGTGCACACGTTTCTTAGCTCCCAAAGCTCATCCCACTCTATGGGCAGCATCATTTCCTACGCTGAGAAAACACCCATTCCGCCAGTGCCGGTTCTGTGAAAGCCAATTTTGTTGTGTCATCGTGGGTTACACCTGGGTACTCGGTATAGATCGGGTGTCCACCTGCTTTCCGCCGCGCCGCGATACGTTCCCGTGATGAGGAGACTGGAACGACCTCGTCAGCATCTCCGTGGAAGTCCCACAGCGGAGTGGCTGGGGACCCTGTGCCGTCGTCGGGCGAAACGCCTGCACAACAAGTCACAGCGGCGGCAAAGAAATTCGGACGATTCGCGAGCATGTTCCACACGCCGGCGCCTCCCATCGAATTCCCGGCCACATAGATGCGGCGCTCATCGACAGCAAGCTCGCGGCGCAGTTCATCAACGATCTCCAGTGCCAACCGGTTTCCGTCCCCGAAGCCTGGGAGTTCCTTCGTCGGCTGTTGCGAAAAGTCATACTTAATCCATCCCCGGTCAGTCTGCGGCGCCAGGACGCAGCAGGGAAAATGCTTCTGGTTCTCCGGAAGCAGCCAGAGGCGCGTGCCGAAAATATTGCCGAACGCCAACTGCTTCAAGTTGTCGTCCCCCAACCCGCCGCTGCCATGCAGGTACAACACCAGCGGTACTCTCCGCGAGGTCGTGGGCCGGAACAGCCGGTACGGCATGTCCCAATCGCTTTTATGAGTCCGCGCCTCGAACTTGTCCTGCAACCCTTCGCTCCGTTTCTTAAACGCTTCAATCAAAGCCAGCCGTTCGGGCGATGAAGGGGCTCCGGACGCAAGGGGAGGAGTCGAGTCATGCTTGAGTGCGAAGGCATTTGGCGCAATCAGATTGTTCAGGCCGAACCGCGGCGCGGCTAACCACGCCCCGGCTGATGCCGAACCCAAGAGGCGAACCGCATCACGTCGAGTAATCATTTGAAGTTGTACCCGCAATCCTCCTCGTCGCACGTGCTCTTCCAGTTGGACGCTGCAATCCAAGAATTGGCAGCACGCACCCGGCCTCAACCAGTGGCGCCGGCAAACCGTCCGCTGTAGGTTTCGGGAGTTTACAACAGCGTCTCCGCAAGGCATTCCGGTTTCATCCCTAATAACTGTGTAGTAGTCCCATCGCGCGCTTCAGCCGACTCTGAGGCTGGGACTCGAGTATCGGTTACTGCTATCTTTACTCTTCCGTGGTATTGCCAGGCGACACTAGGAACACGGATTCCGCAATGGGCTGGGCAATGCCTGAAAGACACGGGGCAGTTGCTGTTCGCGAAAAGCTGCTGAGTGTAGATACACCAAGATCCGATGCGGCCATCAGATTCCGCATCCTGAGGAACCTCTCCATGTCGAAGAGTCTCGAGTTAGTTCCGCTAATGTTCGCCTTTCTGCTTCGTCCGGTGGCGCCCAGTCATCGCCGGCCCTTCTCCTCGAAGACGAGATTCGAGCCGGTAACGCGCTCGAAGCCTCCTTCATGAAATTGAATGAGGTGGGCGAAACACTCGAGCAGAAAAGGATCGAAGAATACCTGCAAAAAGTTGGCGATAAGGTCGCACAACAAAGCAAGCGGAAACTCGCCTTCAAATTCCACCTTGACCCACACCCGGGCTTCCGCAGCGCTGTCGGGTACCCCGCTGGCCAGATCATTGTTGGCGGTGGCGTTCTCGCGTTGATGGAACACGAAGACGAACTCGCGGTCGTGTTGGGGCACGAAATTGCACATATCGATCTGAAGCAGTGTGCGCAGCGGGTGACCGAGATCATGCAGAGACACCATTTGACTGCTGACCAATTCAACAAGTTATCGATTGAGGACTTCGGCAAGCCTTATGGAAAGGACGGCGAACTCGCCGCCGACCGTGAAGGGCTTAAGATGGCAGTGGCGGATGGCTATTCCCCGCGTGCCGCTACGGAACTGTTTGAGGTGTATCAATTTCTCGTTCGCGATGAGAAACCGGCTCCAGCTAGGACCGATGCGCCATCGCTCGAAGAACGCATCCAAAAGGCGAGGAACGAGATCAAGAGTCAGGCCTGGGACACCTCCAAAGCAGAACGGCCCCTGGAACTTCCCTGATTAACCGGATAGATATACGCGGGAGCCGGGCCTTCATTCCCACTTTGCGCCGAAGCTGTTCCGGTTTGGAGCGCAGCCATGGTTAGGGACCTATTGGCAGCGGCCAGAGGAGCTTTGCTACCGACGGAGTTGGCGGATTCTCCTGGGCCAGCCTTTCTATAGGCAGCTGAACGAGGTGTTGGATCACGCAGGGTTCGGCGAGTTTTGCGAGGCAGAGGCTGGGCCGTCCGGCGTTGCCCTCTGGCGCGTCGATTTCTGCAATCAGCGTATCTGCAAAGGATCTGCGCCCCTAACTCCGGCCGTAATTCTGTCAGCGATGTGAGTAAATGCATTCTGCATGATTCGGTCACCACTGAATCCGTTCGCGGGCGATTAGACAAGAGCAAGAAGCGCGGGCTTTCTATTTTGCAAATGCATCAAGAACGGCGACGGGCAGCGGGCGAGGCCACCCATCACCGTCTTCGCTCAGCTTCCCAGGGGGAGAGCCGAACGAACTTGTTGCACGAGACCTTGAAATCGTCACCCACCATGGAACGAAAGCTTGCATCCTCGACGGTAAGATCACTACGCTCGCTCACGTTGCGGCTTTACCTGATTTCCGGATCCAAGGAGTTGCGAAGCTAACAGGCATACCCGGTGAACTGCTCCTCGTAGTACTTGTTCTAAGCGATCGCTCACTAGCCGGCGCGATAGATTGGTATTCGAAAACGCCTTGTCCTGTAACGCATACGGACACTCATCGCTGGCGTTGGGTGCAGCAGAAGGGCTAATTGGAGATTAAAACTCGGATCCGATAGCGCGGAAGTAAAAAGCTCGTAAACTTCTTGTTATGTCAGCCGTACAGTAACTTTGCAACGCCATTCGAAGTAGATGGCGATAGGTGTCGATCGTGAGGATGTCGAGGAATGGCTGGAGCTTGAGCGCCGCAGTAGCGAGAAAAGCAGTAGGAACTCTGCCTTTTCTTCAGGCGTACGGTGTGCGAGTCCAGCCATGCGCCCACGCGCTATAATCCTTACCTCTCTCCACAGCGCTTTCCCCGGGATCACTTAAGAATCTAGGATTAGGACGGGAAACTCACAAACATGTGTGGGATCATTGCAATGTTCTCGCGAAAGTCTTCGTATCCCTGCCGTTCTTCAGCCAGAAACGGGTGATTGAGTTGCTCGATCGCATGCCGTCCATGGATGACGGCACGCGTACGGCCTACGACCAGCCCCTCATGATCCTCGTCAGCCTCTCTGTTCTGCACGAAAAGTTTAGATTGGAAGCGTGAGAAGAGTGGAGGTTGCGCCTGCTATCGTGCAGGTATAATTCTGCGAACTCATGTCGCTCAAAACTGGCACAAAGCTGGGGCCGTATGAAATTATCGCGCTCATCGGCGCGGGAGGAATGGGCGAAGTGTATCGCGCACGCGATACACGCCTGGGGCGTGACGTGGCCGTCAAGGTCCTGACCGAATCGTTCTCGCAGGATCCAGGGCGCCTGCGCCGGTTTGAGCAGGAAGCGCGGTCGGTGGCAGTCCTGAATCATCCCAACATCCTCGCGCTCTTCGACATCGGCTCACAAGACGGCCGACCGTATCTTGTTTCCGAGTTGCTGGAAGGGCAAAGCCTGCGTCAGGTTCTGGAGGGCGGTGCGCTGTCGGCCAGGAAAGCCGGCGACTATGCCGTGCAGGTTGCTTCGGGCCTGGCTGCGGCGCATGAAAAGGGGATCATTCATCGCGATCTCAAGCCGGAAAACATTTTCATCACCAAGGAAGGCCGGGCGAAGATTCTGGATTTCGGGCTGGCGAAATTGACTCAGCCGATGTCCGCACAGACAAGCGCGGAAGTCCTCACCGTCACCAGTTCTCCTACGCAGGCTGGAGTGGTGATGGGAACGGCAGGCTACATGTCGCCCGAGCAAGTACGGGGCGAGGCAGTTGATTATCGCACCGACATTTTTGCTTTCGGTTCGGTGCTCTACGAAATGCTTTCGGGGCAGCGAGCATTTCACCGCGATACCGCTCCCGAGACCATGACTGCGATTCTGAAGGAAGAACCTCCAGAATGGTCCACGGATTCCAAAATTGTTTCTCCCGCCTTGGAGAGAATTGTCCGGCGATGCCTGGAAAAGCAGCCGGAGCAGCGCTTTCAGTCGGCGCGCGATCTGGCCTTTGCGCTGGCGACTCTCTCAGGAACTGACGTCACCGCAGCCGTGCGCATCGCGCCTGCGCCAAGAAGTTCTAGGCAATGGATTTTGGCGGCTGTAGCGGTTGCACTGCTCACGGTTGGAGCGCTCGGTGGCATGCTCGTGCATAGGCCTTCCCTTGGGCGGCGAATGCAATTCGCACTTCCAGTACCGGGCGAAGTCAGCCAGATGGCACTCTCATCGGATGGGCAAATGCTTGCCTTCGTGTCGCCGGATGACAATACCGGCGTACCGGAATTGTTTGTGCAGCGTGTCGGTGATCCGGCAGCGACTGAACTGGCCGATACTGAAGACGCGAGTTATCCCTTCTGGTCACCGGACAATGCATACATCGGTTTCTTCGCCAAATCCAAGCTGATGAAGGTTCCTGCTTCCGGCGGTTCGCCACAGGCCATCGCAGCTGCCCCGGAAGGCCGAGGCGGAGCATGGGGAGCGAAGAACATGATCGTATACACTCCCGAGGCTCAGGGCGGAATGTGGCGTGTGAATGCGGATGGCACGGGCGCGACGCCGCTGAGTCCGAACCTGTACGGAAAAGGCGAGCAATCCCACCGCTGGCCCGTATTCTTGCCCGACGGAGATCATTTTTTGTTTTGGGTAGGCAATTTTGTCAACAATCCAGATGATCGCATCGGCGGCATTTACGAAAGTTCGCTGGACGCAAACGAGAAGAAACTGATCGTGCTGACCCACTCCAATGCCGGAGTTGCGCAAGGACATATTTTCTACCTGGACCTGAAGCTGCGCCTGGTCTCTTCGCAGTTCGACGTTTCCAAGGGTGCAGTCTCCGGCGAACCGATGGTTGTGGCGGAGTCAGTCGGATATTCGCCCTCCATCATAAGGGCCGCATTCTCGGTTGGTGCGGATGGAAGCCTGGTATATTCCACCGGAACGGGGACGTCATTATCGCAGTTAACGTGGCTCGACCGCAGTGGCAAAGAGCTTGGGCACGTAGGTGAACCAGGCACCCTTTCGAATCCCATACTTTCTCCTGACAATCAGCGGGTCGCGGTAGACATTGCGGACCAGAAAGCCAACAACGTGGACGTCTGGCTGGAAGCCGCGGAAGGCAACTCAAGCACGCGATTTACATTTGGCCCGAGCGAAGACGTGAACGGAGTGTGGTCGCGCGATGGTAAAACCGTTGCGTATCGCTCGGTAGGAGAGACTGCCAAGCTCCTGGCCAAAGCCGCGTCCGGCCTGGAGCGTGAAAGAACTGCGCTCTCCATCGACATCAGCCAGGACATTCTGGCCAACTCCTGGACGCTGGATGACCAGCAGATTCTCTGTACCGCTTGGCTCGCGAACAGTCCGAGTGGCCGCGCCACCGGATTGTTTTTGATTCCCGCCGGCGGCGGACAAATGAAACCGTTTATCGAGACTCGCGGTTCTGAGCGCACGGGCCAGATTTCTCCTGACGGTAAGTGGGTGGCGTATGCCTCTACCGAATCCGGGGATTGGGAAATCTATGTCACGACTTTTCCTGGTGCTGCTGGCAAATGGCAGGTATCCCGCGGAGGCGGCACGGAACCGCACTGGCGCGGCGATGGCAAGGAACTTTATTACATCGGACATTCCGGCATGCTGATGGCAGCCACCGTATCCACCGAGGGCGGTTTCTCGAGCGGGGCGCCGGTGCCACTGTTCCAACTTCGTGGTCGCCCGCATGTTTCTTCCACCGATGAATATACGTACGACGTCACCAAAGACGGCCAGCGATTCCTGGTGAACCGCTTCGTCAAAGCAGACCATCCCACTCCGCTGACCATCGTGTTGAATGCGACGGCCGGCGGAAGATAGGCCGCCACCCCGAGCTTTACGTAACTCTCGACAGCCGTAGGACTGCACGTTCACTTGGGCTCAAATCACATGATGCTGTGACCTCGGTCACATTCCATCTCGCTTTGGAGTGATAGCCTCCGCCAAAACACAGCGCTGAATTCAGGCTTATTGTGTCGCCGCACGAGCGGTTACTTGAGCCCGAATCAGGCTGATCCGATCGACGAAGGAGAGGACGTATGGGCCACTCCGCTTCCACTATCTGGGAATCCATGCAGGCAAAAGGGTATGACCGGCGCGACTTCCTGCGCTTCTGCAGCTTCGCGGCAATGATGGCTGGCATTGAAACATCCGGGCTCAGTAATGTCGTGAATGCGCTCGAGACGAAGGCGCGTCCGCCTGTTGTCTGGTTGCACTTCCAGGAATGCACTTGCTGCAGCGAATCATTTATTCGGTCTTCTCACCCGATTGTCGCCGACGTTTTGCTCGACAGCATCTCGCTCGACTACACGGAGACGCTGCAGGCCGCCGCCGGGCATCAGGCCGAAAGGAGCCTGCAGGACACGATCAGGAATGCCGCTGGCAAGTACATCTTGCTCGTCGAAGGATCGATCCCGACCAATGATGGCGGCGTCTATTGCACGATCGCAGGACGCACCGCCGAAGACATCCTGCAGGAAGCCGCGAAGGACGCCGCGGCGGTCATTGCCTGGGGCAGCTGCGCATCCAACGGATGCATCCAGTCGGCCAAGCCAAATCCCACCGGCGCGACGCCGGTACACAAACTGATCAGCAAGCCGGTGATCAATGTTCCGGGTTGCCCTCCCATTGCCGATGTGATGACTGGAGTTATCACGCATCTGCTCGTCCTCGGGACGGCGCCTGAACTCGACGGACTTGGTCGTCCCAAAGAGTTTTACTCGCGGCGCGTGCACGACACCTGTTATCGCCGCCCCTATTATGATGCGGGCCTCTTCGTCGAATCCTGGGACGATGAGAAAGCTCGAAAAGGTTATTGCCTCTACAAAATGGGATGTCGCGGCCCGGTGACCTATAACGCCTGCTCCGTCACGAAATGGAACGGCGCGATCAGTTATCCCATTCAGTCGGGCCATGGCTGCATCGGCTGCAGTGAGGCCGGATTCTGGGACAACGGCCCCTTCTACCAGCATCTGGCGTCCTTTCCTGGTTTCGGGATAGAAAGCACGGCCGATACTGTCGGCACCGTGGTCGGATTGGCGGCGCTCGGGGGGATGGCAGTGCACGCCATTACTACGAATATTCGCAAGCACGAACAGATTGCTGGAGTAGAACCAGACGCTTCAGATCAGAAGGCAAAGGAGTAGCCATGGCCAGAATTGTGGTTGATCCGATCACTCGTATTGAAGGCCACCTGCGGGTGGAGGCGGTCGTGGAAAATGGCGTGATCACCGACGCGTACAGCTCCGGCACTATGGTCCGCGGCTTCGAGAAGATTCTGAAAGGCCGCGATCCGCGCGACGCCTGGGCCTTTACTGAGCGTGCCTGCGGAGTTTGCACCACGGTACATGCTTTGGCCAGCGTGCGCACCGTCGAGGACGCACTGAACATCACCGTTCCTCAGAACGCGGAATTAATCCGCAACCTGATGTTTTGCACGCAGTACGTTCAGGACCACGTCGTTCATTTCTATCATCTGCACGCGCTGGATTGGGTCGACGTTGTTAGCGCGCTTAAAGCGGATCCTCAGAAGACATCAGCCATTGCCGTTTCGATTTCGAGCTGGCCGAAAAGCTCACCAAGATACTTCGCCGATTTGCAGACACGTTTGAAGACGTTCGTGCAGAGTGGCCAGCTCGGCATCTTCGCCAACGGGTATTGGGGCCACCCTGCGTACAAATTGCCTCCGGAAGTAAACCTGCTCGCGGCGGCGCACTATCTGGAAGCGCTCGAGTGGCAGAAAGAAGTCGTGAAGATTCACGCCATTTTCGGCGGGAAGAATCCGCACCCTAACTACCTTGTTGGGGGCGTACCCTGTTCGCTGAACCCGGAAGAAGTGAACGCCGTCAACATCGAGCGGTTAAATCATGTCGGCAGTCTGATCAAGCAGGCAAAGGCTTTCGTCGAGCAAGTGTACTTGCCTGACTTGATCGCGATTGCGGGCTTCTATAAAGATTGGGCGGCGTACGGGGGTGGGCTGAAAAATTATCTCGCTTATGGCGACTTGCCCACACGCGGCTACGGCCAGCCAGAGTATTTTAAGTTTGCGCGAGGGGCGATTCTCGATCGAAATCTCTCCGAAGTTCATCCCGTAAACGGCCGCGACGCGCAGGAGATTAAGGAATACATTGCGCACTCCTGGTACACATATGCCGCTGGCGATAACGCCGGGCTCCATCCCTTCGATGGCGAGACTGAATTTAACTTCACCGGCCCGCAGCCTCCGTACCAGCAATTGAATGTCGAGGGAAAGTACTCTTGGCTGAAGACGCCGCGCTGGAAGGATCACTCGATGGAAGTGGGACCCCTGGCGCGCCTGCTGGTCAGCTACGCGGGCGGCCGCACCGACGTCAAGGATGTAGTGAATGAAGCCTTGCAGCAACTCAACGTACCAGTTACTGCGCTGTTCTCAACGCTCGGCCGCACTGCTGCGCGCGGTCTGGAGACCCGCCTTGTCGTGCACTGGATGCAGGAGTTCTACGATCAACTGTTGGAGCAAATCAAGGGTGGCCATACCAGCACGTTCACGGGTGACAAATGGGATCCTTCGACCTGGCCCGCAACTGCCGAGGGCGTCGGTCTCTCCGAAGCGCCACGTGGTGCGCTAGCCCACTGGATCAAAATTAAAGATGGCAAGATTGACAACTATCAATTGGTTGTCCCGAGCACGTGGAATGCTTCGCCGCGGGATCCCAACGGACAACGCTCTTCTTACGAAGCTGCTCTGATCGGCACAAAAATGGCGAATCCCGACCAACCCGTTGAGATTCTCCGCACGATTCATTCATTCGATCCCTGCATTGCCTGTGCGGTGCACCTCTACGATCCACAAGGCAAGCACTTGCATCAGATCAAGTTCTACTGAGGGAGGCCTATGGCTACAAAAGCGATTGCCGCCCATCCAACTGGCGCCGAAGCCTTCCGGCGAGTCTACGTTTGGGAACTGCCGGTACGCCTCTATCACTGGGTGAATGCACTATGCGTGGTAGTGCTTTGCGCGACCGGGTACCTGATCGGGCGTCCGCTCGCAATCACCTATTCAAGCGAGGCCTACCAGCAATACTGGTTCGGCACAGTTCGATTCATCCACTTCATGGCGGGTTTCGTGTTCTTCTTCAATTTTCTTGTGCGCATCTACTGGGGCTTCGTTGGTAACTCCTATGCAAAGTGGACCAACTTCATTCCCAGCCATCGCGCGCAATGGCAAGAAATGATGGAAGTCATGAAGGTGGATGTATTGCAAACCGGTGCGCAGCGCATCGTGACGGTGGGACACAACGCGCTCGCCGGCATGATTTATTTCCTTTCCTTTCTCGCCTTCCTGTTTCAGTCGCTCACCGGGTTCGCTCTCTATTCCAGCATGAGCCATTCCTGGTTTCCGCGCATGTTTGCTTGGATTACCCCTCTAATGGGCGGCGACTTCGCCGTGCGCCAGTGGCATCACATCTTCATGTGGTTCTTCATCCTGTTTGTGTTAATTCATGTTTACCTGGTCTTCTATCACGACTACGTGGAAGGGCGGGGAACAACCTCCTCCATGGTGGGCGGCTGGAAATTCGAGGCTCGCGGCGATAAAGATGAATAACGACGAACACGTTCTTGTGCTCGGTATCGGCAATGTGCTTATGGGCGATGAGGGGGTGGGGGTTGAAGTAGTGCGGCGCATCAGCCAGATGCGACTCCCGGAAAATGTCCAATGCCTGGACGGAGGCACCGGCAGCTTTCTCTTGCTGGAGCCAATGCAGCGCGCGAAGCGCATCATGCTCATCGATTCCACGATTGATGGCCATTCGGCGGGAACCGTCACGCGCCTGACACCACGCTTCTCGTCCGAATATCCCAGGACCCTTACGGCGCACGATATAGGGCTCAAAGATCTGCTCGACGCCACGTACCTTACCGGCATGCCACTGGACTTAACCCTATTTGCGATTTCGATCGATCCCCCTCTCGCGGTCGGAATGGACCTTTCCCCCGCCATTGCAGCATGCATCCCGGAAATCACGCGACAGGTCACCGACGAACTTCTGAAGTTTTGCGGAGCGAACGCCTCATCGATTTAAGCCCTGGGCCGAGGCTCTTTGGCGCGTTGCCTACGTCCAAACCTGATTAATCTTTGAGGCACCTCTAGATTTTGCTTGACATGTATCCATGGATACATGTATCTATGCGTTCACTGTGGGATGTCATGAGTCCTTTGATTAATCCGCAGGACTCGGGGAATCACGATTTTGTGTTCGAGCATGTGAGGGTGAGGGGGTCACCACATGCTGTATATTTGCTGCCGTGAAACCGATGGATATCAGCAAGTTAGCAACGAGTGTGCTCCAGCAGCAACGGTCCACTCCTGGGCTGGTTGCCGACGGAATCAGGCTCGCCATTCTGAGAGGACAGCTCTCGCCAGGACAGATATTGAAGCAGGAAGAGCTAGCCAAGCAGTTTGGACTAAGTCGGGTGCCGGTACGCGAAGCACTGCGGCAGCTCGAGGCGGAGGGGTTGGTTGTCTCGTATCCTCACCGCGGTACAGTGGTTGCGTCGTTATCGCCAGAGGACATTGCGGAAGTTTTCTTTATAAGAATCACGCTGGAAACAACCGTCCTGCAATTGGCAGTTCCAAAAATGACAGAGTCCGATTTTCTGAAGGCAGAAACCATCCTGGATCAAACGGACAAGAATCCGAATCCCGCATATTCCGCGGAACAGAACTGGGCCTTCCACGAAGCCTTGTATGCGCCCGCAGGCATGCCGCGACTGTTGAATATCGTGAAGACCCTTCATCATCACGCCCTCCCCTATCACTTGGTCGGGTTCGTGGCCGTGGATTTCAAGAAGGAATCACAGGATGGCCATCGCCAGATCCTCGTTGCGTGCCGCAAGCGCGACGCCGAAGCAGCGGCAGTGGCACTGCGCACGCACTTGTCCGAATCAGGCAAGAGCATCGTTCTGTATGTCCGCGAGGCGATGGGCGGTTCTGCGTCTGCCGATCTTCCCCGGTAGTTCCGAATCCAAGCGTCAGCGCCTCGCATTTTGGCAGACGTTATTTGTTGCTCACCGTTTGTTCCGGTCTGGTCGCAGCCGGAAGTGACTCCGCTGTCACATCGCTCCCTGATGAGTGGCTAACGCCAGGCAAGTCTCGAAGCCAGGACTTATTTGAGTCTCTGGGGAGTTTTCCGCTCCTCCAGGGTTCCTCAAGCAATTCGGCAAAGTTGCAGATCGGAGTTGAACCACACCTTGGCGACTCCAAGTTTCCGACACCCCGGTGCAAGTACAGGTTGCTTACAGATTTCGGGAAAGGGCAGGAATAGCATGATGAAAGCTAATTCACTACGACGTTCAGCGATATGGCAGGTGCTGTCCATATTCGGAGTTCTGCTCCTCGGCTTGCAACCTGGAAGATCTCAGGTGGCAGGCGGGACGATCCTCGGTACCATTAGCGATCCTGGCGGCGCGGTCATCGCCAATGCCGATGTTCTCATTCAGGATGCTTCGACGGGATCGACGCGCGCAGTTAAAACAAACTCTTCGGGCTTTTACACGGTACCTAACCTCGTGCCGGGAAACTATAAGCTGAAAGTTTCCGCGCCGGGATTTTCCGCCAGTACTGCCGAAGTGAAGCTTACTGTTGGAGCCGAGCAGACCGTCAATATCGCACTCAAAATCGGACAAGAGAATTCGGTCGTCGATGTCACCGACCAGGTCTCCGGGGTCCAGCTTGCGACTTCCAGCCTTGGCGATGAAGTGGACGGCACGGCCGTGCGAGAGTTGCCCTTGAATGGCCGTGATTGGTCCCAGTTGGCGACTCTCCAGCCCGGTATCGATCAGGTTCGCAATCAATCGAGCATCGGTGGAGTCGGCTCGGCGGACGTAGTGCGCGGCGCAAGAGGATTCGGTAATCAGCTTAGTGTCTCGGGAACTCGTCCCACGCAAAACAACTACCGACTGGATGGCATCAGCTTCAACGACTACACCAACGGCGCACCTGGCGGAGTTCTTGGCAACCTCTCCGGCGTCGATGCAATTCAGGAATTTTCTGTGTTGACGACGAACTACTCGGCCGAATACGGAAAAACATCGGGTGGAGTGATCAATGCGATCACCCGTTCTGGAACCAACAAGTTTCATGGAGACGCGTACGAGTTCATCCGCAATAGCGCTCTCGACGCACGGAATTACTTCGATGGCGCCACAGTCCCGCCATTCCGCAGAAACCAGTTCGGCGCGGCCATCGGTGGTCCGATTGTGAAGGACAAAACTTTCTTCTTTTTCAACTATGAGGGATTGCGTCAGTCTCTGAGCAGCACGCAAGTAGACATCGTGCCTTCAAATAATGCTCGTCAGGGTATCCTGTCGACTGGAAATGTCACCGTCAATCCGGCTGTTGCACCCTTCCTGCAGTTCTGGCATGCGCCGAATGGCGCTGTTCTACCCGGGGGAGACACAGCGAATTACAGTGTCGTAACCAAGCAGGTAGGAAGCGGGAACTTCTATACGGCCAGAATTGACCATCAGTTCTCGACGAAAGACATCTTTTCAGGAACTTTCTTATTAGACAAGTCCCAGCTTTCGAATCCCGACCCGCTCAACAACGAGACGTTCTACAACAGCAATTCGCGGCCATTCCTGAGTCTTGAAGAGACTCATATCTTCAGCCCGCAGCTGACGAACTCCGTTCGGTTCGGGTTCAGCCGCAACCAAGCGAACATTCTGACCAGCCCTGGAGCGAATCCCGCCGCCACCGACCCGTCTCTCGGATCGATTCCCGGCAAAGACGCTCCGTTCATGAGTGTCCCTGGGATCAGCACATTTTTTGGCGGAATCGACGGTTTCCCGAATTTTACTTTCGGATGGAACTCCTTCCAGGCCTATGATGACGCTTTCCTGACCCGTGGAACGCACTCGCTCAAATTTGGCTTTGCTATGGAGCGCATGCAGTCCAATAACCTCTTTCACTTTTTCGATGATGGGAACTTTGTGTTTCCCTCACTCTCCGCTTTTCTTACTAACCAACCCATCGTATTTAGCGCCACGATTCCTTCTTCCGCGACCGAACGCGGCATCCGGGAAACGCTGTTCGGGGGATACATTCAGGATGACTGGCGTTTCCGTTCGAATCTGACGTTGAATCTCGGGATTCGCTATGAAATGACCACCATTCCGACTGAGGCCATGGGTAAGCAGGCTTCTCTGAAGAGCATGACAGACTCACAGATCACTGTAGGTGCGCCATACTTCAACAACAATCCTACGGTTCGGAATTTCGAGCCCAGGATTGGTTTTGCCTGGGATCCTTTCAGCGATGGGAAGACCTCGGTGCGTGGAGGCTTCGGCCTGTTTGATGTCTTACCGCTGCCGTATGAGTTTCTGATCATCTCCTCAGCATCGGCTCCGGTTGCGCAAAACATTACAATCACAAACCTGCAAACTGGCGATTTCCCGACGAACGCCTACAATCGTTCCATCCAGAGCTGTCCCCTTCCCAATTTGTCGTGCTATCGAACGGCGTACATCCAACCCAATCCACCGCGCAGTTACATGATGGAGTGGAATCTCAACATACAGAGGGAAATTGCGCCGCAAACGACTGCGACTGTGGCGTATGTGGGCTCGCGCGGCGACCATCTTCCGTTCAGAACTGACGATGCGGACATTGTTTTGCCAACAAAAACCGCAGCTGGTTACCTGTGGCCGAGCAATTCCACGCAGGGTGCAGGCATTGGTACAAGGCTAAATCCAAACGTCGGTCGCATCGATCGGCTCGCTTTTCAGGCTGATTCCTACTATGACGCACTGCAGGCGGGTCTTGAAAGGAAGTTGAGTCACGGTTTGCAGTTGCAAGGCTCCTTCACGTGGGGCAAGAGCATCGATACCGGATCCTCGACAATTGCAGGTGACCAGTTCTCGAACTCTCCATCGAGTCTCCCCTTCTTCTTCGACCCGCGACTCAGGAGAGGCCAATCCGACTTTAATCTCGGGAAGAATCTCGTGATCAGCGGCACGTGGCAGGTTCCGGGTGCGAGCTCCTTGACCGGTTTTGGCGGTTGGGCGCTCAATGGGTGGCAAATTGGAGGAGTGCTTGCAGCCAGTTCGGGGGCGCCTTTCACAGTTCTCGTCGGGGGTGATCCGCTGGGCCTGAACAATACCGACCCGTTCGCTTATCCGGATCGGCTTACTGGACCCGGCTGTGGAACGCCAGTGAATGCTGGAAATCCGAATAACTACATTAAGCTGCAATGTTTTGCCATGCCGGCCCAACAAGGAACGACGACCAGTGGCGCTCCCATCTATACTCTGCTCGGGAACAGCGGCCGAAATCCACTCAATGGACCTGGTCTCGTCAACCTCGATTTCTCGGTTTTCAAGAACAATCGCTTGACCGAGCGCCTTAACATGCAATTCCGGGCTGAATTCTTCAATATCATCAATCACACCAATTTCGCTCCTCCTTTGGATAACAACACGTTATTCAATCCGGATGGTAGCTCCGTGGGCAGCGCGGGTGTGATTGATGCAACCCAGACATCTTCACGGCAAATTCAGTTCGGACTTAAGTTGATGTTCTAGCGGAAAGTGGGGACCATCTGAACGGTCCCCACGTAACTCCCAGGAGACTTCAAAGAACTATATGCGAGCAATCCTTGAACGTTCGATGATTCTTCTTCTGCTTGGCGTTGCCGTTAACCTGGCCGGCGCCCAGACAACCGAGGTGCCACCCCCGTCCGACACTCCCGTTCCAATGGCGGTCTACTATCGCGTGCCGCCCGGAAAGCGCACAGAGTGGTTGACCTTATATAAGAAGTACCACTATCCCGTCATGGAACAGTTCGTGAAAGACGGGCTCCTGAAGAGTGTGAAGATTTATCAGCGCCGTTTTCGGGCTGAGAGTCCGGCGTGGGATTACGAGGTGATTCTGATCTGGCGCGACTGGAATGCAATCGAAGAGGGACACGTGAAAGAGCCTGGCGTCATTCGGAAAATGTATCCCGAAATGTCAGAGTACGAACGGGCTGATCAACACCGATTCGAACTGCAAACCGACGTGTGGATCGACATACTTGAAGAAGTCCCAGCTCAATAGGATGGCGTGGCCACGACTCTGACCCGCGCTGCAATCGTCTCTGATCTTAGCCGGCACACCGATTGCAGCGACAAGATAGAGGAGGACATGTTGAAAAAGTTCGGGATTCTGACAGCGTTATTGTTTCCTTTTTTGGCTGCGGGGCAGACTGCTGCGAAGCAGCCTCTGAAGTTTATCCAGGCGCTGGTCATGCCTGATGTTCCCAAGGGCCCTTATAGTGATCACCTCGCTGTGGACTTGCAGAATAACCGGCTGTTCGCGACTCCGCAGGCGGAGAAGAGTGTGCAAGTGTTCGACCTCACCACCGGTAAACCGCTGCACACGATCGGGGGAATTGAGAATCCGCACTCGGTGCTGTGTCGCTCTGACTTGAACCAGATCTATATCACCGATGGGGGGGCAGGTTTGTTACGTGTCTACAATGGGGGCGACTACAGTCAGATCAAGTCCGTAGACAATTTGCCGGATGCCGACTCCATTGGTTACGACCCAGTCACGAAGTATCTGTACGTCACAAATGGCGGCAGAGATGCCGGCTGGGACCATGCTCTTCTCACCGTGGTGGACACCACGACGGTCAAGCGGGTTGCGGACATCGAATTGCCCGCTCTCAGCCCCGAAGCGATGGCCGTGGAAAGTACGGGATCGCATATCTATGTGGATCTCATGGACAAGAATCTCATCGCGGTTGTCGATCGACAGAAGCAGAAACTTGTTGCAACCTGGCCAGTTACGAAATGCAAAAAGCCGATTGCCGCCGGGCTCGACGAGGCGAACCATCGCTTATTTGTCGGATGCCGCGATAGCGAGACTGCCGGAACGATGGATGTGTTCGACACTCAGACCGGGAAAGAATTAGAGACGCTGCCAATCGGCGGGTGGGTTGACTACATTGTGTACGATTCAGCCAGTCATAGAATCTATGCCTCGTGTGGTGCACCCGTTACCGATGGTGGAGATGTCTACGTGTTCCATTCCGATGATCAAGGGCATTACAAACTCCTGGCGAAAGTCCAAACCGCGCCCCGGGCAAAGACGGCCCTTCTCGTTCCAGAGATCCAACGCTTTTTCGTCTCCGTTCCGCACTTTGAGAAAGAAGCCCGAGTGCTCGTCTATGAAGTTCAATGAGGCTGGACTTAGGCTTGATGATTGTCGTAGCTGCTAAATGCTCTAACTCTAATAGGAAGGTAGCCCAAATGGTTAAGACGACGTTCCTCTCAGTTACTGTTGCATGTCTCTTACTGACTGCATTAGCCCTGTTCCCGAAATCAACGTTGGTTCATGCTCAGACGCCGACGGGATATTCTGGTGGCACTGTTACCGCCGCCGCGTTCTATCGCATTGCACCAGGGCGCCAGGATGAATGGATGGCTCTCTACAAGAAGTATCACTATCCGATCATGCAGTATGAAATTAAGCAGGGATTGGTTAAGAGCGAGACCATGTATAAGCGCGGTGTCCACGAGCTCTCGCCCGCGTGGGACTTCGTGGCCGTCATCGTGTATCGCGACCTGGACGCTGAGGTGCAAGTGGAGAAGGAGCGTGCTCAGGTAATGAAAACGCTTTTTCCTAATAAGGAAGACTTCGAAGCTGGCGACAGGAAGCGCTGGGAGCTTACGACCGAACATTGGGATGAAAAACTGGTCGAAGTGCCGATGCAATAGCACATAGTTTCGAATTCATCGAAACTCCTCAATGCACTGCGGTATTCGTGACAGCAGGTCAAAGCACGCTTCGTGCAGGAGTCGATTGATGTCCATGGAGACACATCCACTGCGTACCAGTGTGCGCGATATGATCGAGGGGCTTTGCGGTCTGGAGCAAGAACCGATTACCAAATCGCGCGTATCAGAATTTCTGGCAGCTTCTCCGATCACCGCGGAAGCATTGTCGGCTTATACCTTTTGGCGGGAGGGAGCATACACTCGCAATCTTATCTATCGGGATGGGTTGTTCGAAGTGATGGCCATTTGCTGGGGCCCTGGACAGAAGACGCCGATTCACACCCATAATGGTCAGCTAGGCTGGATGAGTGTCGTACAGGGCGAGATTCTTACGCATCACTATCGATATGTTCGATGCAGCGCTCCAGAAAATCAAAATGTGATTGGTATGGATTGTCTTGCTGGAGCGCACGACGTGGAACTCCAGCGGCTGGAGACGATCAAATGCTCGAATGATGGTCAGATTCTCACGGTAGACAAGCTCCAGACAATTCATCAAATAGAGAATGCTGATCCCGCACGAGCTGGATGCGTGAGCTTGCATGTGTATTCCAAACCTATCGATTCGTGTGTCGCATTTGATATGGAGAAGCACCTCTGTTGGCGCCGCTCTCTGAGGTTCTACAGCTCCGAAGGGATCATCCTGCCTGAGTGATCGAGGAGACGACGATAGTCATCTCAATTTCGTGAGACATCCCGCCACAATGCGAAGCTTCCCACAGAAACTCCGGCGATAACTGGTGCGAAAAAATGGGAAGCCAAAGATTGCAAGAGGTAGTTGGAATCCAGCCACTCGGTGCGCCCATTGTCAGAGCCCGCCGCATTGATAGCACTCGATGGCGGCTAACGAAACCTGCTCATAGGGCTGGCTAGTCGTTGTAAGTAACTCATGACAAGAGGTCGAAGCTTTGGCCTAGAATTGAATGCGCAAATTAGCCATCTTCGCGATTTGTGGCCAGCGGGGGCTGTCTCTGAGCTGCTTACAGACGACAAAGCGGAGATAAAGCATCATGGAAGAGTCTCGTTGTTCGATTGCTTTTTCCACCCAATTGGCTCCCTCTTCGGTTTCGCCGCAAAGCAGGTGGAAAAGCGCGTGCGCACGCGCATCGCCAGGAGCCTCGCCGGAACCTAGCGCATTCAAGAGCGAGGGTTCGACTTCTTTTCCAGTACGACGCGTGAGTCCCGCGAGTATGCCAATCGGGTCGGGAGACCACGGGCCAATCTCATAGGCACGCCGCGCAATCCTCACCGCCTCCGCCAGGTTACCCTTATCGGAGTAAATCATGGCCATCGAGACCAGGGCCACAACTTGATTCGGATCCAGTTCGATAACTTTCTTTAATTGATCCAGGGCTTCATCTTCCCGGCCTGCTCCCTGCAGATAGGCATGTAAGTTCATGTATGCCCAAATTTCCAGCGGGTCTTCTTCAATCGCGCGCCGCGCTTGTTGGATCGCCGGCTCGATGGTGCCCTCCCAGAACTGAATCCAGGCATAAATAGTACGAAGGAGCCCGAAGCTGACTTCCTTCGCCATAGGGGAATTAAAGTGCCGCTCGGCTGCTGCCGAATCGAGATCATACATGGCCGCAAGGTAACCCAAAAGCGCGTGGGCCTCTGGAAGAGACGGATCAATCTGTAACGCGTGCTGAGCTTCGGCACGGGCAGGGGGCGCACAGTCATGAGCGAAGTGTTGGCCAAAGTGTGCGAGGTTATACCAATAGAAACCGAGCCCGACATGGGGTATGGCAAAACCGGGGTCCAGTTCGCTCGCCTGCTCATAGAATCGCCGGGCCAGTTCCATCGACTCGGGAGTAACCTTGGCTTGCTGATATTTGGCTTTGAGATAAGCATCGTAGGCCGGGAGCTTCGGGGTATAGCGCTGCGGCGCCGTCTCACGGGAGAGCTTGACTCGCAATGCCTTCGCGATCGCGGCCGAGATCTCATCCTGCACGGCAAAAATGTCGCTCAGTTCCCGGTCAAAACGCTCAGACCAGAGGTGCGATCCGTCCGATGCATTGATCAATTGAGCAGTGACGCGAATCCGGTTTCCCGAGCGGCGGACGCTGCCTTCGAGGACAATGCTGACGCCGAGTGTTTCGGCAATGCCGCGAATGTCCTGCTCTTTGCCGCGGAAAGCAAACGCCGAGGTTCTTGCGATGACTTTGAGTCCGGGAACCTGTGAGAGCAGGTTGATGATCTCTTCCGCGAGCCCATCACTGAAATAGTCCTGCTCCTTGTCGTCGCTCATGTTGGCGAAGGGCAGGACGGCGATGGACGGAGGAATTGAACTAGTGACGCTCGACGTTTTTCGAGGGTCGTCCCGAATTTCCAGGCCTGCCTTGCGCAAACCCTCCAGGATAGGCTCGATATGCTCGTTGTCGTACCACTTGGCATATTCCTGCCGGACCACAGCGGCGAAATCAGGACGGAGCGCCAGCACATCCTGCAGCGCTTTTTGCGCTTCATCCTGCCGCCCGAGTTGACCGAGCGCTGCCGCTCGAATCGCGGGGACGTGAAAATAGTTGGGCATGTTGATTCGTGCCACAGCCTCGAGCACTTCTCCATACTTCCCCTGGCGATATGAGTTCCAGCATCCTGCGAAATAAAAGTATCCCGGACAGTTGGGATTCAGCTGCATGGCGGATTCGACCATCTGACAGCCGCGATCCCACTCGCCTGACGCGGCAATCAGCAGGCCAAGGTAGGCTTTCACGGAAGCATCGAGGGGATTGAGTGCCAGAGCGCGATCGGCCTCAACTCGGAATGGGACCATTTCCTTGCGGAAGAAATAAACCGTTGAGAGCGAATAATGGCCGAGAGCATGAGTGGGGGCGAGATCAACAGCACGCTGTGCCGCCGCCAGAGCCCGGTCCAGCGGCTTCAGTCCCGCATTGAACCCCTGCGCGTACTCGCCCCGATAAATCATCGACAACATCGCCCAGCTATCGGCATGATCGGGTGCTTCGCGGACGGCCCGCTCCAGGATATTCCTGACTTCGGCGTGTTCCTCCGGTGTGATGCGGCTGAAATAACTGAAAGTGCGGAGCACGGCTTCGTGAGGCGTCAAAGCGTCCTCACTCTTATTGCGCAAAGCTTCGCTCATACTGCGCGGCAACACCCCATACTGATCGGCAACGGTGGAAACAATGCGCGGGACTAGATCGTCCTGCACTTCGAAAACAGATTCGGGAGTGAAGGCACGCTCGTACGTCTCGGCCCAGAGATGGGCGCCTGAAACTGTGTCCACCAGTTGTACGGTCAGTCGCAGCCTGTTTCCTGACTGGCGCAAGCTTCCTTCCATCACATAACGCGCGCCAACCTCCTTGCCGATAGCGCGGACATCTCCGGACTCGCTTGAATATTTTGTCGTCGAGCCGCGGGCGATCACACGCAGGTAGGAGAAGCGCGAAAGGCCGGTGATGACCTCGTCCGATAGTCCTTCGGTCAGCGCTTTCAGATCCTGGCTGTTACCGGTGCACTTGAACGGCAAGACCGCTACCCAGAAGCCCTCGCTGGCACGGCTTTCACCCGATGCTGTTCGTAAAGTAGCGATGGCCGACGATGGCGGCTGCACCACATTCAGCTCAGCAGCACCGAGCCCCGCCTTGCGGAGATCACCGAGCATCTGTTCGACTATGTCCGGCTGCCACCAGATCCCAAGATCTTGCCGGGCATTGCGCGCAAAATCAGGACGGCTGGCGAGCAAGTCGCGCACCGCGCTGCGGGCTTCGTCCATATGCCCAAGCTGGCTGTTGATGATGGCGACTGCAACTTGCACGGTCCACAAGTCGGGCATGTTGATCTTGAGGGCATACTCCAGCGCGCGTTCTCCATCGCGCTGACGATAGGCGTTGATGGCCGGGGGCAACCAGTACCAGCCAGGATGATTCGGATTGAGTTGCGTGGCGCGCTCGCACAGTGCGCAACCGCGTTCCCAATCGCCGGAGTAGGCGAAATGCAACCCCATGAAAGCTGTGGTATACCCCTGCATCCGGTTCAGCGAGAGTGCTCGTTCGGCCGCCGCACGAAATGATCCCAGTTCATGACGAAAGAAGTGGGCCGAGGCCAGCGAGGCATGCGCCAGCGAATTGGAAGGCGCCAGGCTCACCGCTCGGCGTGCCGCTGCCAGCGAGCGACCCATGGCATCGGGCCGCGCATTGTATCCGTGCGAGTACTCGGCGCGGTAAAGCCAGGAGAGCATGGCCCAGCAGTCAGCACGATCCGGAGCCTGCTTTACGGCGTGCTCGAGAGCTCTGACTCCCGCAAGGTACTCCTCGGAGTTGACGTGCTGATGAAATCCAAAGCTGCGCAGCAAAGCTTCGTAGGGTGTCAGCGATTCCGGATTCCGGCCCCGGAGGGCTTCCGTCATGTTGTGCGCCAAAATGCCTTGCGTGTCGCCGACTGTGGCAACGATCCTAGGGACGACATCGTCAAGCAGATCGAGCATTGCATGCGGATCGAAAACGCGGTCATAGGTTTCCGCCCACAACCCGGCGCCGTTCTCCGCATCTACCAACTGCGCCGCAATCCGAATCTTGCTTCCCGCTTGCCGGACGCTTCCTTCCATTATGTAACGCGCACCAAGTTCTTTAGCTGCCGTACGCAGATCAACGGCTCGTTGTGCGTATTGTGCCGTAGAACCACGCGCAATCACGCGCAGATAAGAAAACTTGGACATATTCGTGATGACCTCATCGGTCAGTCCGTCGGCGAGAGCGGCAAGATCGGCGCTGCCGCTGCCAAACTTGAACGGCAACACTGCTACCCAGAAGCCTTCGTCCGCGCGAGCGGCTCCGGAATCGCGAGTCGCACCCGCAGCGGATGCAGAAGATATCTTCTGGCTCGCTGTAGTTCTAATTTCAGAAATTTCCATCCCCGCTTGGCGCAATCCCTGGAGAAATCGCTCGCCATATTCCGCGTTCCACACTTTTGCGACCTGCTGGGGCATGATGCGGGGGAGTTCTGGACGGAATTTCAGCAAGTCCGCCACTGCTTGAGCCCCGCCATCCGTGTCTCCAATCTGACCGCAGGCGGCGGCGATGAACATAGGTGCCAGCGGATTGCCTCGCAGCTTGGCTTTCAGCGCGAAAGCGAGTGCACCACGATAGTCGCCTCGGGAGAACGCGTGATAGAAATCCGCGAACCAATACCATCCAGGATGGTTAGGGTTTAGCTGCTTCGCACGCCCCACCAGTTGCATGCCGCGCTCGGTATTGCCGGAGTAGGTCAGCAATTCACCTAAATACGCGACTGAGTTCCCATCCATCGGGTTGAGCGCAACTACGCGTTCAACAGCATCCCGAAACGAATCGAAGTCTTTCTGCAGCCAGAGGGCTTGGCCCAGGCTGAAGTAGGCCAGATGATTTGAAGGGCCCAATCCGACAGCCCTCCGGGCAGCCGAGATTGCGATCTCTAACGCATTGGTCTGAAGCTCATAGCCATGGACATAGTCTTGGCCGCAAAGGAACGAGAGCATCGCCCACGCGTCGCAATAGGTGGGAAGCTTTCGCACTGCCGCTTCCAGTCCAGAGCGCGCGGCGGCCAATTCTTCAGGAGTTGCACTGTACGTATATGCGAAACTGCGCAGCACAGACTCGTAAGGGCTCAACTGTTCGGGCGGACGGCTCCGTAATCCCTCGCTCATGCTGTACGGCAGAACGCCGTTCATATCGGCAACGGTGGAAACGATTCGCGCGACGAGGTCGTCCTGTAATTCGAAAAGTGCCTCAGGACTGAAAGCCCGCTCGTAATTCTCTGCCCACAGATGTGCCCCCGAGAAGGCGTCTACCAATTGCACAGCGAGGCGCAACCTGTTGCCAGCCTGCCGAAGAGTACCTTCGATTACATATCGTGCACTCAATTCCTTGCCGGCTTGACGGAGATCCACAGACTGCCCGGCGTAACGCGAAGAAGAAGTGCGGGCGATCACGCGCAAATACGAGAATTTTGACAGGCCGGTGTTGATGTCATCGGTCAGGCCATCTGCCAAGGCGGTTAGATCAGAGTTGGCGCCGGAATACTTGAACGGCAACACGGCAACCCAGAACCCTTCATCAGTCCTGGGTACGCCCGAGTCTCCGGTGATGTTGCCGTGTACGGGAAGGTTCGAGATGGGTGCAGGCCGGGTGCTGTTTCGCGACATATCGCGAAACTCGTTGCTCATGTCACGTGCGGTCTGCATGCGATGGCGTGGATCCTTTTCGAGGCAGCGCCGGATGACGCGGGCAAGATCGGACGGGAGGTCGGGGCGCACATCACAGACCGAGGCCGGAGTATCGCGCAAGATCGATGAAACCAGTTCGGCCGATGAGCCGCCCTCGAAGGGGCGGCGTCCCGTAGCCATCTCATGCAGCACTACGCCGAAAGAAAAAATGTCGGAACGGTGGTCAAGCGCCCGTCCGGAGACTTGTTCCGGCGACATGTAGGCCGGAGTTCCCATCACCATCCCGGCCTGAGTGCGTCCCGAGGAGGTTAGGGTCGCGAGATTGGCAGTGTCGGCGCCGATATCCTTCGCGAGCCCGAAATCCAGAACTTTAACCCTCCCCTCGTTCGTCACCATCACATTGCCGGGCTTCAGATCGCGGTGCACAATGCCTTTTTCGTGAGCCGCGGCGAGCGCTTCCGCAATCGCCCCAGCCATTTCGATGATCCGGTCCGGGGGCAAGCCATTCGCGGAAATCAGGTGATCGAGCGGTTGTCCCTCGATCAGTTCCATGGTGATGAAGTGGACGTTCTCGAATTGCTCGACCGAGTAAATCGTTACTACATTGGGATGATTGAGTGCGGCCACCGCACGAGCCTCGCGCTGGAAGCGGGCGAGGCGGTCTGGGTCGCTGGCCATGTCGGAGGGAAGAACCTTGAGAGCGACATCGCGACCGAGCTTCGTGTCAGTCGCTCGATACACCTGTCCCATGCCGCCTTGGCCAATCGCGGCGTTGATCCGGTAATGTGCAAGTTTGCGGCCGAGCAGAATGCCCCCCAAGGAGTCTACGTCGTCTGTTCTCCGCGCTTACCGAGGCAGCGCCGATTCTACACTAAGAGAACTCCCATGAACGCCCTTCGGTTTCCGCCCGGAGCATCGCCAATTCGAACTTTTTGGCTCATCCGCGAGTAATGTTAACTGAGGGTGGGAAGGTTATTCGCTCCAAGCCAGTAGTGCGACGCACAGCCACCCTGCGGGCCGCGCAGGCTGAACCAGAGAAGTATCGCGACCTCATCGTTCGCGTCGCGGGATACAGTGACTATTTCTGTGATCTCACGTCCGCACTACAAAACGAAATCATTACCCGGACCGAGCACGAGACGTTTGCGCCACAATCGGAGGAGGTTGTGCAGATTATCTAGATCATTCCGGATCACGGTCTTGTCCTTAATGCATCAAACATATGGCCGCGATTCACGGTCTGATCTTGAAAGGGAAAGCTGGTTACCCCGGCTTGTCTATTCATGTCCTCTTTGCGCGATGATCCCCTGTCCTCCCAGCGGCAACGTACCATCCCTCAGCGGCCGGCGGGCCCCAAAAGCAGACGGAAATTTTCGATCCATGCGTATCGCCGAGTGGAAGCAGGAAACTAAATACCGCGCATTGAATTGCAAAATATCGGCTGTCCGCATCGTCAGATGTCATGTAGGAATTGGCGGATCGCCGAAAGAGTAGATTCACGCTGGTCGCGATGTGGAGCATGCCTGCAGTTTTCGAAAATGATAGTCGACGCCGATGGAAGTTTCGTCTGAATCGCCTCGACCTGCCTCATTGTGCCGTATTCGTCCTGAGCTCCCTGCATCACCATGACAGGGCAGCGAATCGAATTTAGAAACGATTCGATGTTCCAGGTGCTAAAACTTGGATCCAGCCAGATGTTGTTCCAACCCCAGAACGTCGCTTCAACATTTGCGTGATAGCGTCCGAGGCGGCGGGGCAGGTCTGTTTGTTCAAAAGCCTGACGGGCCTCGGCGATACTTGTCACTGAGATGTTTTCAACAAAAACGTGTGGCGCTTCCAGGATAAGTCCCACGGGAGAATCGGGGAAAGTGCCTGCATAGATAATTGCAATCGATGCTCCATCGCTATGTCCCAACAGGAGGGGACTCTGAATACATGCCTGTTGGAGAAGCTCAGGAAGCACGACTTGTGCCTCATGATGCATGAAAGAAGCTAGCCGTGATTCTTTCAGCACATCGGAGGCTCCGTGCCCATACCGCGAATAAACAAACACGGCCGCGCCTGTCTCTTCGGCCACTTGATCCGGAAAATCCCTCCAATGTGAAACCGACCCGAGTCCTTCATGAAGCATTACGATTGTGGGCAGCCCTAAACGGTGTGGTTCAATCTTGCGTGCCTCCAGCCAATGCCCATCAACAAAGTAGCGAGTTGCGATTGCTCGGGTATTCTGCACGACTTTGTTTCCTTGGGTCCCTTCACAAGAGCGCAGAATCATCGTCTCTCCGCCAGGAGGCGTAGAGTTTATCTCCGCACCGGCCTCGTTCAGGCCGACATGGGCCAACGCGATGCCAGCGCAGATTGTATTACCGTGGCTCCCGCATTCTATGGCTGCTCAGTATTGTTCCTGTGTGCTTTGGGAACAAGAGATTCTTGCGGCTCATCACCACTGGATTCTGGAACTATCGGCTTTTGCAGTTCTCGCAATTTGAAACGCTGCAGCTTCCCGGTCGCCGTCTTAGGCAGCTCCGGCAGATATTCGATCCAATATGGTTTCTTGTAATTGCCGAGTTTGTCGCGTACCCACTCCTGTAGTTCTCGTCGTAGCGGGTCGCTTGGCAGAAAATTCTCTTGTAGCACGACGTACGCAGCGGGTTTCAAGAGGCCTGCTGCATCGATGTGCGCCACCACGCCCGCTTCCCGCACTGCGGGATGAGCAATCAAGGCGCTCTCGACTTCCGCAGGACTGAGCCATCGACCATTTACTTTGAACAGATCGTCCGAGCGCCCAGCGTACCAGTAAAATTCATCTTCATCCTGGTGATACTTGTCCCCGGTACGAAACCATGCCCCTTCAAACGTAGCCTTGGTTTTTTCGTGCTTGTTCCAGTATCCAATGCAGGTGGAATCTGCTCTGACCAATAAGTGCCCGATTTCACCCTGCGGGACAGGAATTCCGTCATCATTCACAATCTTTGCTTCATATCCCGGAATTATCTTTCCGCTCGATCCAGGTCGAATGTCTCCGGGAGCGTTTGAGAGCGCCATTTGAAGGGTTTCGGTCGACCCCCAGCCATCCAGTATTTCAACACCAAAGCGCTCCTTGAAACGCGCGAAAAGGGGAGCCGGCAAGGATTCTCCCGCTGAAATTGCATATCGAATGCTGGAGAGATCAAACTCCTTTCTATTCTCCGGTTGGTGGGCCAGCAAAGCCGCATAATTTGTGGGCACCGAAAAGAACAGCGTGGGTTGATACCGCTCGATGTCCGCGAATATATGCGAAGGTGTTGGACGATCCGGTGAAAGAATAGTCGTCGCGCCACAATGCAGAGGAAAATATCCGGCATTGCCAAGGCCATAGGCGAAGAACAACCGAGCCACGCTGTAGCAACGATCCTGCTCATTCAAGTGGAGAATGCCCTTGGCATATGTCTCGGAACAGACCACCATGTCATGGTGGAGGTGCACACAGCCTTTCGGTGGTCCCGCACTTCCCGAGGAATACAGCCAGAACGCAGCATCATCCTTACTGGTGGCCTCGGCATTCAGGTCCGGAGAAACTCCCTCCATCAGTTCGCTAAGGTTAAAGAACTGGGTTCTGTTGTTTCCGACCACAACGATTTCTTCCAGATAGCGCAGTTGCTTCCGCGAGAGCTTTTGAATTTCGGGCAGGGCAGACTCATCGACGATTGCAATCCGTGCCCGGGTGTCGTTGAGCATGTATTCATAATCCGCGGCGCGGAGCAGAGGATTCACCGGAACTGCCACAGCGCCAATCTTAATGGCGCCGAAAAAGCAGCAGAGGAAATCAGGACTATCCACCAGTGCCAGCATGACCCGCTGTTCAAGACGAAGACCAAGTCGACGCAGCGCGTTCCCTGCGCGGTTCGTCCGCTCCTGCAGTTCTTTGTAGGTTACCTTCTCATCGCGATACTCGATGGCAGTTTTCGTGCCCAAGCCAGCGGTTACGGGGCCATCCACAGTGTAGCTCGCGACATTGAAGACTTCAGGCAGAGTAATCACGTGCATCAAAGGATTGCGGGAGTCACGTCTCACCAGCGCCGAACGGTGCGGAGTATAGCATGGCAGATCTCTTCGTTCTGGTCTCAGTCGACTAAACGCCTGCTACTCGGGTACCTGCGCCCGTCGGTGTCACTGATGCGCTTCCCAGATCACCCTGCCCCCAAGGATAGTTGTCACGACTTTCGTATCGCGGATTTGCTGGGAGGGGATTGTGAAAATATCCTGGCTGAGTAGAACCATATCGGCCAGTTTGCCCGGAGTAATGGAACCTTTTTCATTCTCCTGGAATTCCCCATAGGCCGATCCCATGGTGTAGGCCTCAACTGCTTCCGCGACACTCAGTTTCTGTTCGGGGAACCAGCCGTTGGGATTCTTTCCATCCAGCGTAGCGCGCGTGACCGCGGCATAAACGGTTAACATGGGATCCAGCGGCGCTACATCCCAATCCGTTCCAAATGCCAGGCGCACGCCATGATTTAGAAAAGTGCGGAATGCGTACGTGCGGCTGGCACGGTCGTGGCCGATGCGGTCCTCGGCAAAGCGACCGTCATCGATGGCGTGGTAGGGCTGCACTGAGGCGATCACGTGCAATTGAGCAAACCGGTCGAAATCCTTCGCCGCCATGTGCTGAGCGTGCTCAATTCGGAATCTGCGGTCGCCCGCTCCGTGTGCCTTTGCGATCTCCGAATACAGGTCAAGGATGGTTGAGATGCCTTCATCGCCGATGGCGTGGGTGCAAATCTGCAGACCGGCGGCGTCGGCCTTCATCATGCGATTGCGCATCAGCGAAATCGGATGCATTTCGTCGGAGAGCAGGCCTCGCGTGTTGGGCTGATCGAGAAAAGGCTCGTAGAAATAAGCAGTTCTCGACCCGAGCGAACCATCAGCATAGGCTTTTACAGCGCCAATCCTCAGGAATGATCCGCCGAAGGCATGGCGAATGCCGATCTTCACCTGGTCGTCGACATCGGTGATCAAAGGCGCCGCATAAATGCGCACCTTTAAAGCGCCACGCTCAAGCAGTCGGCTGTATACGGCGATGTCGGCGTAGTCCGGATTCATGTTTTGGACGCTGGTCACGCCCACGGATGCGGCGTACTGCATGGCGCGCCGTACAGCGCGCAATCGCTGATCATCAGAGAGTGCCGGAATTACCCTCGCGGCTAAATCCATCGCGGCATCTTTCAAAGCGCCGGTCGGATTTCCCTGCGCATCCCGCACGATCACCCCGCCGGGAGGATCCGGGGTTTGCGCGGTAATGCCAGCGAGATGCAGGGCAACCGAATTGGCCAGAACCATATGTCCGTCGTAGCGACTGACGAACACAGGTGTGTTGCGAGTCAGCGGATCGATCAGTTCTTTCGTCGGATAGATCGGAGGAGTCCATTTCGTCTCGTCCCAATCACCGCCCAGAATCCACTCGCCATTCGGCGCATTCTTAGCGCGTTCGGCAATCCGGTGAGCGAACTCCTCTTTGCTGGTGGCATCGTTCAGTTGGATGCTATCGAGTTGCAATCCACCGCTGACAAAGTGGACATGAGCGTCATTGAACCCGGGCAAGAGCAGCTTTCCTCCCGCATCAATGACATGCGTTCGTGGACCGCGCCATGAATCCACTTCGGCATTCGATCCTACGGCGACGATGCGGTCTCCGAGAACGGCAACGGCTTCGGCTTTGGGGTGGGATGGATCGACCGTCCAGACGTTAGCGCTGGTGATCAGCAGATCAGCGGCGGGTTTGGACTGGGCGAAATTGAGCGATTCAAAAGCACCGGCATATAAGAGCAATGCGAGAATCAGACGGGTGGCGATCTTCATGATAAGTCTTCCCATAGACCTCTCTTCATCGGAAAGATCAACTGATTCTTTGCCATGGCTTGCTCAAAATGCTTTGTGTGAAAGTATATTGTTCGTTGAAGTGTCTCTGGCGAATAATTTTTTCATGAAATTTGGAGAGCAAAAACGGTTTCATTCTTGGCTTTCGGCCATATTGTGCAGTCTCATACTCGTTTCGTCGCTCAGATCCGCAGTCTTCGGACAGGCTTTGCCCTATAAGTATCTCCGCATTGGCAGTAATCAAGATGTCTCAACCAAAACGACCGTGGGATATGCACTGATGGGTGGAGGATCGGATCTTGATGAAGCATTCCGTTTTCTCTGTGAAAAGGGCGCCGGAGGAGATTTTCTGATTCTGCGCGCCGCCGGGAATGACGACTACAACTCCTACGTCAATTCGCTCTGTAAGACCAACTCCGTAGCGACGCTGATGATTCCCGGTCGGGAGGCAGCCAATACGCCGCAGGTCGCGGATATCATCCGGCATGCAGAGGCGATCTTCATCGCCGGCGGGGATCAGGCTCGTTATATCAATTGGTGGCAACACACACCCGTGCAGGATGCGCTCAATGCACATATAGCAGCAGGAAAACCCATAGGAGGAACCAGCGCCGGCCTTGCGGTGCTGGGGGAGTACATTTATTCAGCCCAAGGCGACGCGTCCGACGATCCCGATCTGACGTCGGCACAGGCTCTCTCCAATCCTTATTTTGATCGCGTCACTATACGACGCGACTTCCTGCACATTGACCTGCTGCAAAACGTGTTGACAGACACCCATTTTGCGAAGCGAAACCGTATGGGGCGTACGCTCGTTTTTCTCGCGCGCATCGTTCAGGATGGATGGTCGCAAAACCCGAGAGAAATTGCCGTGGATGAGAAAAGTGCGGTCTTGGTCGAGAGTAATGGTGATGCTTAAGTGGTTGGCTCCGGAAAAGGTGCGTACTTCATGCGAGTGCAGAAAAATGAGTTGACATGTCGACCCGGAATTCCCCTCACTTTGCACGATGTTGTCGTTTATCACGTCTCTCCGAAAGGACGCTTTAATCTTGCTCGCTGGAATGGTCCTGAAGCAGTCTCGTATACGCTTTCCGTTGATACGGGAACGGTGACGAGCACCCAAGATCAGAATGCCCTCTATTAACCCGGACCGCGACCAACTGAAAGTCCCGCCATAATAAATGGGAAGAAACAAAGGAGTCAGCCCGAAACCGAGTCCTTTTCTGCCGGGGCAAGCTCCGACCGGATGACGTTTGCCGCAATGCCGAGAGAAGAAGTCGCCGCTACCCTTCGGTGGGATTACCTGGTCACTGAAGAGCGGGCCGACAAACTCTATGGCGCCTGGGGACGTCATCCGCTGTTGGGCCGGATGCATCTGCCGGCTTATCGTTGCGGCACTGAGAAAGTTGCAGAATTACGCTGCAAGTATCCCGCTGGCCGCGTGCTGCCGATACTCTACGGAGCCGCCGGGGTTGGTGGACCACGAGACCGTAGAAACTGCACTTGGCGCGCCAGCTTATTCCGGTCAGGCGTTATTCCGGTCAGGCGGTCGGATAGGGATTACAGCTGTTCCTACCGACCACGATTTCGGTAAATCCAAAATACGCGGGGGGGGAACAAGAAATATCGTTCAACGCACCGACATTAGTAAACCGCCAATCAGAATGCGAGCCAGAGGTGCGCTGGGCTGAACCGTCTCCGCCCCGTTTTTTTGGGGGTCAGAACTCCAGTTCGGCGACGAGTTGCACGTTGCGGGGGCTGCCATTGCCGAAATAGGGATTAAACGAATCCGGTGTGCTGGTCAACTGGAAGCCCGAACCGAAGGTCGTGGACGGGTTGGCGAAGCTCGGATGATTCCATATGTTGAAAAATTCTGCCCGCAGGCGCAACCGCCAATCGCGAGAGAACTGTTGAGTTTTGACAAATGACATATCAAAATCATTCAGCCCTGGTCCGCTGAATGCGTTTCGTCCCAGATTGCCATAAGTGCCCGGCACAGGCCGCGCGAAAGCTGCGGGATTGAGAAACGGCCCTAACGGATTGAAATGCACACGAGGATCGCCAACCAGATTTGGGCGGTCCTTAAATTCGGCAGTCCCGGAATTATCAAATGGCAAAGTAATGGTGAGTGGTCCGCCCGTCTGCAAAGTCGTAATGCCATTCAGTTGCCAGTTAGAGGCGAGACCATGCAGCCAGCCGCTCAGGCCTGTGGGTGCTGGTATGCGCCAAGCATAAGTAACAGTAAAGCGATGGCGAAGGTCGAAATCCGAGCGACCATAGTCGAGGCGGAGGTTGCGGCTGTCTTCTGGCGGGCCCTGATAAAATCCGCCAGCGCCGGATGCATCATCGAGTGATTTGGAAAAAGTATAGCTGGCCTGGAATGTCAGGTTGGCGGCCGAGCGCCGGGCAGTAACCTGTAGGCTGTTGTAGTTAGAAAACGAGGTAGCCGAAAGCGTGTTGATCACGCGAAACTGAGGGAAGGCAGCCACGAACGGCCGGCGAGCCTGCTCACTCACCGGGTCGGAGTTGCCCGGCGTTGGCTGATTGATGTCAATTATCACGGGCAAGTCGGTGCCATGCGTACCGTAATATGCAACGCGCAAAGATTGTTGCGCTCCTAGTCTTTGTTCGAACGCGAGATCGAAGTTCTGGTAGCGCGGATCGGGGTAATGCGTAGTCACAGCAAAAACATCGAATGGCGGCTGCGGTGCTGCTGGCCCAAAGATCTGGACACCCGGGCCAAACGGCACGGGCGCCGGCGGTGTGATCGTGAAGATGGCACTGGAACCGACAGGATTAAAGATGGGTCCCGAAAGGATCGAGTTCGCGTTATTGCTGCTGCCCATCAGTTCATCAAATGCGTGGGCGTCGAAATACATCCCCCAGGCACCACTCAAAGTGCGAGAGCCGCCTAATCCGAGCGAAAACGCGGCGCGCGGCGCGAAATCGCCGTGGTTCGGCTCGTATTCCTGCTCCAGTCCGCCAGTACCAACCGGTATCAGGCCGGTGCCGGGAATGAAGTTACTCATTCTCCCCTGTTTCTCCGTAGGCACAGAGAATTCATCGTGGCGTATTCCAAGGGTGACCTTAAGAGCCGGTCGAAGCTGCCATCCGTCCTCGACGAAGGCCGCCCAGCGGTGCTGGCGCAAGTACCGTTGTGAGTCGCCACGCGCAATGGTGGTTACGCCGGGAGCAGGGAGACCCGCGAACAGGTCCACAAGGCTGGCAATTGCAAAGTTACTCGTGAGTTGATCGCCGAGCTGCGAGCCGTCGAACGCCAGATGTCCCCGCATGCCATTGTCCGTGAAGGCATTTTCCTGGAGCAATGTTGCGCTGCCGCCGAACTTCAATTGGTGCGTGCCGTGATCCCACCCGATACCGTCCGAGAAATCGTATACGTCACTGACGCGCCCTCGCGGCAGGGAAATAGGAGCACCGAGATTTTCGTATTCTCCGGGCGCGATATCGATTTCCGGCAAGCCGGAATCGCGGCCAGAGGTGACTCCGGTATTCAGGCCGATGGTCGATGCATCGAAGCCCGTGTCTCCGGGAAGCGTTGTTTCGTTGTAACGCGAATAACCGATGCGGGCCGAGTTGATAAAGCGCGATGAGAGCGCCCGCTGCCAGCGCGTGGCAAACAGCTGCACGAGATCGTGAGACTGAGAAGCATAATCCGGCAGTCGTGAGCCGCCTCCCAACCCGAACGATCCCTGAGGAAAACTCTGGCGGTTTGCCCCGAAAGCGTAGGTGGCGGAGATTGCATTGTGGCCGCTCTCGCCGTGGTCCGCTTTCAGCATCACCGTATTGCCGTCATTACGTCCGATATCAGAAAAGCTGAGTGGACCCTGACCTAGCGCGGCGGGATAGAGCGCGAGAATGGGCGAGGCCAGCGCATTCACCGTACGCCTAGTTCCTTGTACCAGCGATGTTGCTGTGACGATCTCCTCCGATGTGGGAAATCGAGATGCGAAGGTAACGCCAACTCGCTCGTGTTGCCCTTCGTATGAGCTGAAAAAATAGCTGCGATACAGCAGCGGGCCACCCACGGTGAATCCGAACTGGTTGTTTCGAAATTCCTGGCGGGGGCGTCCGAACGCATTGTTATAAAAATTGTTAGCGGCCAGCTTGTCGTTGTCGAAGTATTCAAAAAGCGACCCATGCAGCTTTGGCCCACCAGTCTTGATGGTGGTCAGCACGGCCGCCCCTGACGGTCCATATTCTGTGCCAGTGTTGGTTTGCACATCGATTTCCTGGATGGCGGCAAGCGGCAGCAGGACCGCTGGAGCGCCGAAAGCGCCGCCCTGCCCGATAGCTTCCGCGCTACGGAATGGATCGAGATTATTCGTGCCGCTGACGATATAAGTATTGAACTGCCGGCGGCTGCCGTTGACGGGAAACGATCCGAATGTCCCCCCGGTTGCGCCTGCTCCGGGAATGAGTGTCTCGAGAGTGCCGGATGCCTGTCCGCGCACCGGAAGCGCGCGAACCTGCTCTCGAACCCCTCCGGCAGTCACCTCGGTCACCGCGTTTGCAAGCGCTCGCTGTGGATCAAGGGTGATCTGCAGTTGCTTATTCTCGCCTGCTTGCAGAGAAATGCCCGCGGTTTCGATGCTGACATACCCAGCGTGTGCTACACGCAGGCGATAGTCGCGCGCAGCAGCAAGGTGGGAAAATTCGAACTGGCCGAGGTGATTGCTCACTCCAGTGGCGGTGGCCGTGGCGCGGTTTCCGACATAAAGCAACAACTGCGCACCCTCGACCGTATTGCCGCGCGTATCTGAGACTCTGCCGCGCAGAGTGCTGCTTCCTATCTGGCCAACAGCCTGAACTGTAAGGAAGGTGGAAAGAATGGCCGTGACCGCGCGAATCGGAAGGCCGGTGTCAAGCATGCCCCTGGTGACCTTTCTTGCTATCTCCTCCCCTACCAGGCATTGGATAGCACCCCTGCGGAGATGTTTGAGGAAAACGGCATTCCGGGTATAGTCCAAAAACATCCGTCATTTTTCTGGTCCGACTTCCAGTTCTGAATGTCACAAACTTTTGCTTTGGTCCGTCATTATTAATTATAGGGGGCGACGGCTCCGACTCGCGGTTGACCGGTCCCGGAGGATTCCATCATGGCAAGAGTCGAAGGAATTGATCCCAATCGCGCTTCATACCTGATGCGGCAAGTTTTCAACAAAGTCCGCAAGACGCTAGGGCGCGATCTCACCCCACAAAAAATTGCAGCGCGTGTGCCACGGGTCTTCTGGACTAGCGTGCTCGCGGAGTGGTTGCTGGGACAGAAAGCAGCGGTTCCACAACGGCAACGTATGTTGCTAACTCTTCGCACTGCAGTGCGAATTGGGTGTCCCGTTTGAATCGATGCGAATTCTGCCGGGGGCAGAATGTACGGGTTAAGCGACGAAGAAGTAACCACGATCCGAGATGGGCGCATGGAAGGATTTGAACCTGCCGAAGTAGCCTTGCTGCGCATGGCCGATGCGATGGCCGACACTCCGTCGAACGTAAGCGACGAATTGTATGAGGAATTGCGTCGACATTTTTCTGAAGAGCAACTGATTGAACTTGCAGCGAGCGCGGCCCTGGAGAACTTTCGCGCCCGCTACAATCGCGTGTTTGATATTGGAAGCGATGGACTGTACCGGAAGGGGTTGCGTTTTAAAGAGAGATAACTCTGAGTGCACATGCTGTAGCGAAATTACGAAGCGCCCTCTTTCGTTCGAGCAGTCCAGCACTGGATCCCGTAGAAGATAAGATTGAGGGCGCAGACGAGTACGCCGGCAACTGTTAGAACAGTTGTCGAGATCTCAGGGTAAACCAGCTTGTCAAGATAATGAAGCAGGAATCCGCCCTGATAGGGCTCGACTCCGGCCCTTGTTTCGCACCAATTCTCAAGCAGGGTTAAAGGGCACGGCCAAGGAAGCACTTCCGTAAGGATTCCCCACACCAGAGACGCGACATGAAGCCAGCGCAGCAGAGGCCGAGAACGTGCGAGGAGTGCGCCAAAGATCATCCACAATATAAACAACGCGTGTAGCAAAAGCGCGGTAACGGCAAGCCCTGAATAGAAATTCGCAGACAATAGGGCCGCTGGTATGCGTTGGAATACGCGATGGCTGAAGGACTGCACGTATCTTGAAAGATTAACTCGGTTTCATTGGGACAATCCAATGCGCGCCTAATCCGCCATGGATGGCGCCTCCTCCGCCGGTCGGGTAACAGCATTCATTGCTTGCACTCTGCTGTGCTTGCGCCCGTAGAAGAAATAGATGATCAATCCGATTACGAGCCAAATAATCAACCGCGCCCAGGTTTCCCAGCCAAGACTGATCATCATGAGCAGCGACACTCCAATACCCATGATGGGCGTGAACGGAATCCAGGGGGCGATAAAGGCGCGAGGGACCTCGGTCCCGCGTACGCGGAGAATCCACACGCCAGCGCAAACGATAATAAAGGCGAGCAGTGTTCCGATCGAGACCAGTTCGCTGATCACGTTGATCGGAGTCAATGCGGCGACCATGGCCACACAGATCCCGACAAGGATCGTCGAGATGTAAGGTGTGCGGAAGCGGGGATGAACGGCGCTGGCCCACTTTGGCAGGAGACCATCCCGCGACATCGCAAAAAAGATTCGCGACTGGCCAAGTATGGTAACGACCATGGCGGAAGTCAATCCGCAGATGGCGCCGAGTTTGACCAGAGTGCTGCCCCAACGGATTCCCGTTGCTTCAATACCCAGTGCAATCGGGGCCGGAGCGTCGAGTGCGGAGTACTTCACGAGTGCCGTCAGCACCCCAGCGACGAGGATATAAATAATCGTACATATGGCAAGAGAGCCGAGGATGCCGATTGGCATATCGCGGGTGGGATTCCTGGATTCTTGCGCGGCAGTCGAGACCTGGTCGAATCCGATGTAGGCGAAGAAGATAACTCCGGCCGCGCGGGCGATGCCGGACCATCCGAAGCTGCCATAGTGGCCGGCGTTGGGAGGCAAAAATGGTGTCCAGTTTGCGACCGCCTCAGCACGATGGCCAAGGATGTAGTTGGCTCCCAAACCGATGAAGACCAAGAGCACACAAATCTTAATAATGACCACCGTGGTATTGAGAGTGACCGACTCGCGGATGCCGATGACCAGAATCGTGGTGATTACGAGCACGCCGAGAAAGCCGAGGAGATTAAAAGAAGAGTGTTGATGTGCCAGTGTGGCTGGATTCACATGCGCGAGAGAGAGACCCTTCTGTAATTGCGGCGTCAGCCGTTCCCAGTGATTTTGGAACAGGACGAACACCGTGCCCGGCGAGCCTGCGAGTTTGGGAGGCAGCAGGATGCCAAAGTCTTGAAGAAAACTGAGCAGGTATCCGCTCCAGCCGCTGGCGACGACAGCGGCGCCCAGGGCATATTCGAGTATGAGATCCCATCCGATGATCCAGGCGACGAATTCGCCGAGCGTCGCGTACCCGTAAGTGTAAGCCGAGCCCGACACCGGAATCATGGAAGCGAATTCGGCATAGCAAAGGCCGGCGAAGAGCGAGGCAATGGCGGCGAGAATGAAAGACAAAAGAATAGCGGGTCCGGCGTGGTGGGCGGAGGCCGTTCCCGTGAGAACAAAAATTCCCGTTCCGATAATCGACCCGATGCCGATCGCGATCAGATTAACTGGGCCGAGCACGCGTCGTAGCGTGTGTTCGCCACTCTCGTCGGCTTCCGCGAGGATCGAGCTCAGGGATTTTGTCGCAAATAGACTTGGCATACCTTCGAGTTCGTGACCACAGAAAAACCAACTTCCGCGAATTCCGAGTACTGAGGTTACAACTTTTTTAGATCTACGCTTCAGCGGGGCAGAGCATTCTTCATATTTGTCAGAGCGAAGGCCATTACGGCAATTGCAGCGGCGTTGTCGCGCAGCTCGAAAGGCACGACCTTGTCGAGCGTATCGGCCGCGCTGTGATGATAGCCATAATAAGTGCGCATATCCTGCAGCATGCCAATGATCGGTACACCTCGTTCGGCCATCGGCGCGATGTCGGTGCTGCCGGGGACGCGTGACGTCTGCTCAAAGACAGTCGCACCAATGCTGGCGAGCACGGATTGAATGGGCTTTAGCGCGGCTGCTGCAGACGTATTCATGCGGAGTGCGAAGCCGAGAGGATGCGCGGCTCCCGTATCACTTTCGATCGCGGCTATGTGATGAATGAGGTCGCCCTGATGATCTTTCACATATTCCTGGCTGCCGGTATCGTCAATTTCTTCATCCATCCAGGTGACGACGCGGAGAGTCCGCCCTGGCTGCAAATGGAGCTGCTGTAGCACTTGCGCAGTTTCCATAGCGACGACCACGCCCGCTCCGTCATCGAGGGCGCCCGTGCCGAGGTCCCATGAGTCCAGATGGCCCGAGACGATCACGATCTGCTCGGGATGTTCACTGCCCTTCAGATCCGCAATGACGTTGTAGCTGGTTTCATCCGGTAGTCTTTGCGGAGTCAGGGTGAGGTGTATGCGAAGCGCCCCTTGCTCCGCGAGGTGTGAGATGAGGTCGGCATCTTCGGCGCAAACCGAGGCTGCAGGAATCCCAGCAGGTTCGCTGAAGCCCGCGTGGGCAAGCCGGTAGTTGGCATTACCGATGGACCGAACCAGCACGGCGGCGGCACCCACTTGTGCGGCCTGGGTTGGACCCGTTTCACGATAGCCCACAACTTCGCGGTACGCAATGAAACCCAAACCAGCTCTGGCTTTTTGCTCATCAAACTTCGCGTTGAACAGGATGATCTTGCCCGTGACGGCGTCTCGTCCGAGAGACTTCAATTGATCGAAGTTGTCTACCACAACGACTTCTGCGGTGATTCCTTCCGGACCGGTCGAAGTGCTCCCACTGAGACTTGTCAGAATAATTTTGTGCCGCGTTCCCGGTACAAAGCCGGGGCCGTCGACCAGTTCGGCGCTTTCCAGGCCGCGTATCCAGTGCGGAACTTTCACCTCTTCGAGATGAACCTCAAGACCGAGATCGCGCATCTCCTTGGCGACATACTCCACGGCCGCTTTAGCCGCTGGCGATCCGCTAGGGCGCGGGCCGATGTTTTCAGTCATGTGCGCCAAGCGCTGGTAGGCGTAATCATCCCTCAACGCTGCAGTCTTGATCACCTCAAGTTGGCGAATCAGCTCGGGAGAAAAGTTTTCGATATCCGGGGAAGAGGAGTGCGCTTGAATCGAGCGTTGGGCTCGTGCACAAACTAGGGCTGCGAAGCAGACCAGGCAGAAGATACATATAACGCGTGGCCGAATTTTCATGTGTGTCGAATCAGAGTGTCGCGCAACAAGCGCACCGAAAGCCGCCCAGATCTTCTACGACCCTGGCCTTGTGTTTAGCGGACACTCTCACCCGAATGTACTCTGTGCTGTCGCGAGACCTAGAAACTGTAGCGCAAAGCAAACTCCAGCACACGCGGATTCGAAAGTGTGGAGCTAAAGTTGCCGAACGATCCACTATTGGTGATGCTGTTGCCCGCTAGGTTGAGCTGCATGGTACCAACGTCGAACCGAGGTGTGTTGGTCAGGTTGAATGCCTCGGCGCTGAAGCGGAGTGTCTGCCGCTCGGTTAAATTCCAGTTCTTGCTCGCCGACAGATCAATGTTAAAGGTGCCGGGGCCCCAAAGATTATTGCGCTGTCCGGATTCGCCCGGAAGCGCTGCGCGAAATTGATTGATGGCCGAATTCGGGTCATTCGTGTTGTTGGGGTTGCTGAAGACACTCGGCTGCCCGTTGAGGATGAAAGTGCCGGTCTTCGGACGCTTTCCGTCCAAGACAGCCAACGACTGTTCATCGAAGTTCGTGGCCCAACCGAAGCCGCTGCTGATCGAGAAAGGATAGCCGCTCGTCCACCGCCAGAGGCCCGATACCGTCCAGCCGCCCACCGCAGCATCGGCCAGCCGGCTTACGCCATTGCCAAAGCGTTTTCCGCGTCCGAAGGGCAACTGATAAACCCAGTTCGCATTGAACTGATGCGTGTTGTCAAAGTCGGAAACGGCACGGAGTTGGTTGGGGAACCAGGAATTAAGCACCTGGCTGGCAAAACCGCTGCCTTGGAAATGATTGATTCGTTCTGCGTTCGAGCCGATATCCATTGATTTTGAGTAGGTGTAATTCAAATCGAACTGCAGGCCGTCGGACATACGGCGGCGCAGGCTGAACTGGCCCGCGTTATATGCGCTGTTGCCGATGGTGTTCCATCCGTAAAGGGACGAGTATTGCGGCGAGTAGTAGGTAAACGGAGTTTGCTTTCCGTTTACGGTCGCGCAAGCCGGGTAGCAGCCCGTTGCGCTCACCAGCCCCGGCACATCTGCATACTCGAGGGCAGTTGTCTCGTTGCCCGCGTTGTAAGCAAATAGGTCATAGATGGCTTGCGTCGCTGTCAGGTTGGCAGGAACGCCGCCGGTGGATTTAGCTCCGCAAAGTGCGCCAGGATTGCCGCACTCACCGCCGACTTGCGTCGCCGAGGGGCCGGCGGCTGCTGGATACACGTTTTCCCAGTAAGGCAATTTCTGCACGCTCTGGATGGGTACGCCAGCCCGATACTGCTTTGCCAGAATTGTTGCCGCTGTGAAGTAATCCATGTGGGACTTGGGATCCCACAGGTCCGCAGGCATCGCGAAGTCCTCTTCTTGCAGCAAGCGATGCGCGAAGCGGCCCACATAGGCGGCTTCGAAGACGAAGCCTTTGGGCAATTCGCGACTCACAGCAAAATCGACGAGATGCGAGTACGGAGTTTTCAGGTGATCATCCAATCCCCAGGTAATGGCGTAACCGGAGGCAATTCCCTCCGGCGGAGTCACAGGGAAAGATCCACTCGGCGCGGGTAGAACCAGCGGGCATGGCGCTTTAGGGCAAGCGCCGCTGGTGCTGGCGCTCGTTGAGGGGATCGTGTTGATGGATGAAAAACGTGCCGAGCCATCGACGGTCTGTACTCCGGCGGGATTGCTCAGCGTGGTGGTGAGACCGAACGAACCGAGTTGATCGAAGCTGTTGACGATTCCTTCCCCGAAGTGATCGTAGTACATGCCGTAGCCCACGCGTATCGAGCTTTTGCCGGGGCCTCCCCATAGGCGCTTGGAAAGGCCTTCTTCCGCCTTGGGCGCATAGGCAAGGGCGAGACGGGGTGCGAAATCCTTGTAGTCGTAGTTCCAGTAAGGCTTCTTGCCGTTGGCTTGTCCGGACAAGCTAAATGTCAACGGCGGTTCATAGGCCTGTCCCTGAAGCATGGCCGCACCGCGCTGCTTGAACCAGCCATCGAGACTTTGATCGGTTGCCACCTGTGTTCCACTTGTTTCGTATGGCGGCTGCAGCAGAGCATAACGCAAGCCGTAAGTGATGGTCAGGTTTTGCTTCAGGTGATACGTGTCCTGTCCGTAGAACTCCAGTTCACGGTTGCGGAAGTGGCGAGGGACGGCGGCTCCTTCCGCCAGCGGCGTCAGATCTTTTGTGAGGTTGTAGTTGGAGTTTACGACTGTCACAAGGCCGGCGAGCGCCGTTACCGCATAGTCGTAGCTGGGGCCGAAGCTGGGATCCACGGCAGGAAGATTGAAGCCCGATGGATCGAGACTGACCGGAGTACTGCACGTGGAAATGCAAGAGCCCGCCAGCCAAAAAGAATCGGTCTGCGCCGTAAAAAATGAAGTCGCGTTCGAATCGCGAATGTTGTTAATGATGCGGAGATTGCCGCCGAACTCAAGGGTGTGCGCGCCTTTCGTCCATGCGATGTCATCCACCAGGTTGTTAACAGGAACCCGCGTGCTCGCGGTCGGTGTTTGTGCAGTCAGGTTGTCGAGGCCGCGGAAATTGATGTAGTGCTGCGACTGCGTGCCGAGTTCGGCGAATCCTTGATGGATGTATCCATAGCGAAGATTATTCAGAAGGTTAGGCCGCAAGACGGCGGTGTATCCCGCGATAATACCCTTCGAGTTGTTCAGTTGGTTTATGTTTCCGGGCTGGCCGGGAAACTCTGAGCCGCCGGTGCCGGTTATCGAAGTGGAATCGGCGCGAGAAGCGCCACGGTCGCTCATCAACCCGCCGCGTACGAATACCTGATGGCTCCCGTTTGCGCTGATATTGTAGTCGAGCTTGGCGACATAGGTGTCGAGTTTCGCCGGCAGCGGGGAGGAGAATGTGAATCCCTCGAAATTGTAACCATCACCAACCGAAACAGTATTGGGCTCGGGATACTGCTGGAAGATCTGCATCACTGCCGGATTGCTGCCAGGCCCAAGCGGGCACGTTTTCAGACTGACGCAGTTAGGATCCATGTGGGCCAAATCGGAAGGGGAAAGCGTTTTCGTGCCTGAGGTAGGACAAGTTGGGTCTTGCGTGCAGGGATAGGTTAATGATCCATTGCGCAGCGCGGCGCTAGGCACGACGCGTGTCACCTGCAGATTCTCGCGAGTACGCTGGCCTTCATACGCAAGGAAATAAAAGAGACGATTCTTTTGGATCGGACCTCCGAAGGTTGCGCCGAACGTGTTGCGCAAGAGGAAGGGAGGTTTGTTCGGCAGATCCTGAGAGACCTGAGCATTTTCATTGAACCAGTCGTTCGCGGCTCCAAACGGGGGGCGGTAGTACCAATACGCGGTCCCGTGGATGTTGTTTGTGCCGCTCTTTGTAACCAGAGCGACCTGTCCGCCAGAGGAACGGCCAGCATCAGCTGTAGCATTGCTGGTCGTAACACGAAATTCCTGCAGCGAATCGAGCGTGGGCCGCAAGGCGCCGGTAAAGGCGAGACCCTGAGTCTGATCGTTGTCGTCGACGCCATCGAGCGTGACATTGGTCTGGTCGCTGCGCGCGCCATTCACTGAGCCGCTGCGGCTATCGGAGGCCGCGCTGATATTGCTGCCGTTACCAGTGAATGCAACTCCGGGCTGCAAGCTAAGAATGCTGGTGGCTTCCCGTCCTTCAAAAGGCAAATAGGAAATCTGATCACTGTTGAAGGCATGGCCTAAACTGGCTTCCTGCGTGTTCAGGACGGGGCTTGTGCCTGTGACTTCGACGACTTCCGTCGCTGTCGCGATCCGCATCGAGACATCCAGGGTGGCGGGAGTATTCACCATGAGCACGAGATTGGTCCGCCTTTGCGTGGCGAAACCAGCGGCACTAATTCGTAGCTCGTAGGCAGCGGGCGGCACCTGCAAGAACTGGTACACGCCTTGATCATCCGTCTGAGCGTCGCGGCTGAATCCTGTCTGCGGATTCAAGAGTGTCAAAGTTGCACCGGTGATCACCGAGCCTTTGGAGTCCGTGACAATCCCATTCAATGAAGTGCTGGTGGTTTGTGCCCACGCCACAGCCAGCGTAACAACAGCGAGCAGTGCAGCCAATTTTGCGATTCGCATCCGCTCCTCCGGTGATGAGGTTCGTTATGACAGGGGAACTAGACTGGGGTCCCGCGGTCCCCACGAGGGGTGGGCGAATTTATAGCGATCAATTGGATAGGTTGTCAACTTATTTTTTATCTATCCACCTTACCAATTTACCAATTGACAAGCTAAAGCGGCGGATATATAAAGACCGGGCGTTTCGGCAAAACCGTTTTACGCAAGAGAGTGCCCGTATGCCTTTGTCGTTTGATATCGGCCCTCGGATCAACCGGGTGCCGCTCTCCGATGAACTGATCGCGCGCTTCAAAGAGTTGATTGCGAAGCGAGTGTTTGTCCCTGGTCATAAGCTTCCCCCCGAGCGGGACCTGGCCGAAGCATTAGCGGTGAGCCGCCCGACTCTTCGACAGGCACTGCGGGCGCTGCAGATCATGGGAGTGATCCGTGCACGCCAGGGCTCGGGATCGTACCTCGCGGATTCTGCCAGCGACATCATGCGAGTCCCGCTGGAATTCGCACTTGCCCTGAAGAACGTCGCCAAGACCGATCTATTTGAAACCCGCAGCACCCTTGAGGTGAAACTGGCAAGTCTGGCGGCGGAGCGGCGGACGGACAAAGACCTGGAGGATATGCGCCAGGCGCTGCAAGCTATGCAGAAAACGATGGGCGACCCGGAAGCGTGGTGCCGGACGGAGCCGCAATTCCACAGCTGCATCGTGCAGGCGGCCCGCAATGGCGTCATGGCCACGATGATCGAGATGCTGTCGCAAATGCTGATGGAGAGCAGAAAAGAGACGGTTCGCCTGCTCACGGATTACACAAGCTCTTACCTATCGCACGAGAACATCTACACTGAGATTGAAAAGATGGACCCGGTTGGCGCCGCTCGAATGATGATGGAGCATTTCTCACTTATAAAGATGAGAGCTTTGCAGAGCGACGGTGTGCCGCCTGTGCTCGAAACGTCCAGGTAGCAGTTCTAAGCGGCGATTTTTAACGGGGGAATTCCGTGGGAATGCGCAGTCTAGCAGGACTTCTGTGTTTACTGTGGCTCTCGCCTGCACTGCAGGGTCAACAGTATGCGGTCACGGATCGCATCCCGTTTCCCGGTGATCAAACATACTGGGATTATCTGCTGGCTGATTCCTCCAACCATCATCTTTATGTGACTCACGGCAATGAGGTGCTGATTCTCGATCTTAACTCTCTTAAAAAAGTGGCGAGCATCACAAACCTCAAGCGCGTACACGGAGTGGCTCTGGCCCGTGACCTGAACAAGGGTTTCATCAGCGATGGTGGTGACAATGCGGTAGTCGTCTTCGATCTTGATTCGAATGCAGTAAAACAAAAAATCAAGGTTGGCGAAGCGCCCGACGCCGTGCTGTACGAACCGGCCCAGAAGCGTGTGTATGCCTTCAACGCCCACAGCCACAACGCGAGCGTTATTGACTCCGCGACGGAACGGATTATCGCCACCGTTCCTCTGAGCGGTATCCCCGAGTTTGCCGCCACGGACGGGAAGGGAAACGTCTTCGTCAATATCGAAAACAGGAACTCGGTTGTGCGCCTGAGTCCCGACGGAATGAAAGTGCAGAGCGAATGGTCGCTCGCGCCCTGCGAGGGACCGTCGGGCTTGGCCATGGATGCGCAGAGGCGTCGCCTTTTTTCGGTCTGTGACAACAGGTTCATGATCGTCACAGATGCGGATAGCGGGAAACAAATCGCGCAGATTCCCGTTGGCAAGGAGCCAGATGCGGCGATCTATGACGCGGAAAGGAAACTTGTATTCGCCTCAAATTGCGACGGCACGCTCACGGTTGTCAGGCAAGAAACCGCGGACCAATATACCGTCTTGCAGAATGTGAAGACTCAAAACGAGGCGAGAACGATGGCTCTCGATCCAGTGAGTCACAAGCTCTTCTTGCCGTACGAGGAAATTAAACCCGGGCAGAAACCATGGGATCCAGGTACGCTTCCGGAATTCACGCCGGGGACGTTTCACATGATTGTCGTGGCGCCCCAGAGCTAATCGGCTGGCGAAGGAGGGCGGGATGTCGACAATGGAATCCGCACACGTACCGTTGGAGGCGACCGCCGCAGCCATGAGAGATGTCACGCGAACCCAGCCCAGGCATTCTCTGCTCGTCCGAGTTACTCATTGGATTGTCACTCTGGCATTCTTCGCGTTGCTATTGACTGGTGCTGAGATTATCGTCTCGCATCCTCGTTTCTACTGGGGAGAAACGGGCAACATACTCACCGAACCGCTGTTCAAGATTCCGATCCCAGCTTCGAGAAAGCTGGTTCCTACCGGCTACGGCTACGTGATGCCCGATCAGAATGGCTGGAGCCGCGCACTGCATTTTCAGAGCGCATGGCTTCTGGTATTGATGGGATTGCTGTATGTGATTGGCGGAGTCGTAACAGGACATTTACGCCGGGACTTGCTTCCGAGCGGAGCCGATTTGTCGTGGCGGAGGATTGTGGATGTGATGACGCACCACTTGCGCATCGCGCCACGAAGTGAAGATCCGTGGTCCTACAATGTTCTGCAGCGACTCACCTATCTGTTTGTAGTTTTCATTCTCTTTCCTGTGGTGATTTGGACCGGACTCGCGCTTTCCCCCGCTTTCGATTCGGCTGTTCCGGCAACTGTGAGTCTGTTAGGTGGCCGGCAATCCGCGCGCACATTGCACTTCTTCGTCTCCATCGCTCTCGTGCTCTTTCTGTTCATTCACGTCGTGATGGTTTGGCGGGAGGGATTCAAGAGCCGTATGCGAGCGATGGTTACGGGTCAGGCGCCAAATCGGAAGGAGTGCAGGTGAAAAAGACATCGCGGCGCAAAATGATGGTAACCGGAATCAGCGCAGCGGCTGGCGTATCGGCCCTGGGTGTGGCGGCGCGCTTGGCGCAAAAGTACGGACTTGTGCCTCCCGATCATGGTGGCCTTTACGGTCCAGGCGAAACTCTGACGTATGCTTCCATGCGGTTGCTGACACGCCATTCGATGGCTCGTGAATTTTCGCGGAGCCAGATTTCACAACGTCCCTTGGAGAACGAACTCGCGCCTTTCAGCGACGAGTTCAAGCGGCACCAGACAACGAAATTTGTGGACTGGCGTCTTGTGGTCGACGGGATGGTTGCGCGTCCTACTTCATTTTCCGTGAACCAGTTGAAGAGCTATCCGCCGCATAGCCAGATCACGGAGGTCGTCTGCGAAGAGGGCTGGTCATATATCGCCGAGTGGAACGGAGTGCCACTGTCCTACATTCTCGATCTCGTGGGAGCGCATCCGCAAGCGAAGTACGTTTTCTATTTCTCGATCGAGCCCGATTGGTGGGAAAGCATGGACATGGCTGACGCGATGCATCCGCAGACATTTCTCACTTACGGAATGAATGGAGATGAACTACCTGTAGGGAATGGTGGGCCAATTCGCATGCGGCTGCCGCGGCAACTCGGGTATAAGAGCGTCAAGTTCCTGAACCGCCTGATCGTCACCGATGACGTGAAGAAGTTTGGGAAAGGTCTCGGTTCCGTCTCGCCAGAAGAAGGTTATGCATGGTTTGCCGGAATTTAGAAGGTGATGCATTGATCCCTTGGTAATGCGATCGCTATGAACGAACAACAGCACCACTGGATTTCGGAACTTCGGAAGTTCAGCATCTGCCAGTTGGCGGATGCGCTGGGATCTTCCTGTCCCATTGAGACGGGGATACGTCCAATCGACCGGCAATTCCGTACGTGCGGCCCTGCATTGACAGTACAGTGCGCTCCCGGAGACAACCTGACGCTGCACCACGCGCTGCACCTTGCGCAACCGGGCGACGCACTGATTGTCGCGGGATCACCAAGCGGCGATGGCGCGCTCTGGGGCGAACTGATGTCCATCTCGGCTCAATCAAAATGCCTGGCAGGAACCATTATTGATGGACCGGTGCGCGATCCGGTCGAAATCCAAGAACTTGGCTATCCGGTATTTTGCCGCGAATTCAATCCGCGCCGAGCGGCAAAGGAAATCTATGGGCGCATTAATGTGCCGCTGCGAATCGGCAAGATCTCAGTTCAGCCTCGGGACCTCGTATTGGCCGACGCCAACGGGATCATCTGTATCCCGTTTGAGCGGTTGCACGAGGCGGTGCGTCTCGCATCTGACGTGGCGCAGAGGGAAACAGAAATTAAGGATGCAATCAGACTAGGCCACTCAATCTTCGAAGTTCTGGACCTCGAGCAGTACATCACAGCAGACCAAAAACAGGGCGTTGTTCGTCCGCATTGAGCTTGGCGCCATCAGCGATGCGATGCTTTGAAACTTCAAAGACGTTTGCCGAACCAGTGCCACTCCACCCAATTTGTTAACTTCAGGTTCTATTCATGTTTAGCTCCTACGATCGCTAGCGGGTTCGAAAGACCATTGGGCAGGGATGATCTGGCAATGTCATCGAAGGGAGAAGACAACGGTGAAAACCACAGTTCTGTATCGGTCTACGATCGCCATGGTTGTGCTCGCAGCAAGCGCAGTGGCTGGGGCCGCGACTCGCTACCATCTGGCGGATACCTATAAGTTCGGCGCGGCTCCAGGGGGACATGAATACTTCGATTACATCACGTTCGATCCGGAGGCACGCCGGCTCTATCTGTCGCATGGAACCGAAGTTCTAGTTGTGAATGCCGACAGTGGAAAAGAAGAGGGCAAGATTTCGGGACTGAGGTCGAGTCACGGCGTGGCCATCGTGCACGATGTGGGCCGAGGTTTCATCAGCGATGGCGAGCGTGGAAAAGCCGTCATTTTCGATCTCAAGACATTGAAGGTGGTGGGCGAAGCGAACGCCGCGCCCGATGCCGACTGCATTATCTATGATCCGGCTTCTAAGCGCGTTTTTACTTTCAACGGCGACAGCAAAAACGCCACAGCCATTGACCCTGAAACTGGCAAAGACGTCGGCACGGTGGACCTGGGCGGCGGACCGGAGTTCGCGGTCGCTGACGGGCAAGGCACAATCTACAACAATCTGGAAGACGAGAGCGAAGTCTTGGCCATCGACTCGCGCACTTTGAAGGTGAAGTCCCGCTGGCCGGTTTCGCCGACCGGAGCACCCGCACCAATCGCAATGGACCGGGAACATCGCCGGCTGTTCGTGGCTGGCCGGGAACCGGCAATGTTGGTCGTCATGAACGCGGAGGACGGCAAGGTGATTCAGTCATTCCCGATCAGCAATGGTGCTGATGCCGAGGTCTACGATCCGAAAACCGGGCTTGTGTTCATTTCTACGCGCGAGGGGTTCGTACATATCTTTCACGAGGACTCGCCGGATCACTTCAGTGAAGCGGGAAAAGTGAAGACGGAATTTGGGGCGAAGACGATGGCGTACGATCCTGGGACCGGGCACATTTTCGTGGATACAGCCGAGTTTGGAAAAACGCCGACACCAAGCAAGGAGCATCCGCATCCACGTCCGATGCCTGTACCGGGAACCTTCCACTTGCTTGTATATGCTCCCTGATAGACGTGGATCGCGAGCGAGAACGGACGCTGCGGGTGGTTGATGATTTCTACATAGCCAAGTACCCGCCATCTACTGGCAGGATCGCTCCGGTGGTCCAGGAAGACTCGTCGCTGACCAGATAGACGGCTAACCCTGCAAGGTCTTCGGGCTGGCCGAGGCGGCCGATGGGATGGGCGGCGGTGCGTTCGCGACGAATGGCGTCGGCATCGGGCGCCTTGGACAAAATTGCCTCCGTGAGTTCGGTTTCTGTAAACGAGGGGCAGATGGCATTGACCCGAATCTTTTCGTGGCCGTGATCAAGGGCCATGGCTTTGGTCAGCAGCACGACGGCTCCTTTAGAGGAAGCGTAGGCAGCCCGGGCGCGCGCGCCGACGATTCCCAGCGTGGACGCGATATTGATGATGGACCCTCCGCCCGCCTTCCTCATGTGGGGCAGCACGGCACGGGAGAGCAGCCAGACGGCGCGAACGTTCACGTTAAAGACGCGATCCCACTGCTCTTCTGTGATCTGTTCTGCGGTTCCCACTTGCAGGATGCCGGCATTGTTCACCAGGAAATTCAATCCGCCAAACCGATTCACCGTTTCATCAATCAAGCGTTGAATCCCGGCATTCTGCGAAACATCGGCGGAAATTGGCAGAGCTTGGGCGCCGATCTCGCGGGCGACCTGCTGCACGCGATCCCGACGCCTGCCGACCAATGCGACGTTCGCTCCTTCTCTGGCCAAGGCGATAGCGCAGGCGCGACCAATTCCGGTGCCCGCACCGGTGACGATTCCAATTTTTCCCTTAAGGCGTTCGCTCATCGATCAGTGTAACCGGGAGTGAAGTCGGCGGCAGCCAGGGGAGACACCTCTGGATGCCGGTGATCGGGGGAGACGGCCGATCAGAAAATCACCTTCAGTGCAAACTGGATTTGGCGGCTGGTGGTGGAAGTGGAATCCAGGGGCGAGGCTTGGGGGGCACCGCTCTGGTCAAAAACAAAGTTGTTGACCAACGGAGGATTGAAATTGACACGATTAAAGATGTTGAACATCTCCGCGCGGAACTCCACGTTAACTTTTTCTGTAACGTGAGTGTCTTTCACGGCTGAGAAATCGAAATCGATCAGCCCGGGGCCATAGACGTCATTTTTGCTGCCGTTGCCCAGCAGATTCTGGCAGTAGACCTGGCCAGCGGGGGCGGGCGTCGCTGCACCCGAGAACGATCCTGGATCACAAAGCGCTTGCTGGGCTACCGGCATTGTCGGCAGAGCAAAGCAATTTGTTTTTAGGTAATTGTTGAAACCGCTTTGTGGATTCACTGGGGCTCCGCAGCCTGCCCCGGTGAGCCGATTGGGATACGCGAATGGGGCGGAATCGCTCAGTCCAAGCGGGTCACCTCCGATCAAAACCGTAAACGGGAGTCCGCTTCTGACTTGCGCGATGCCGCCTAGCTGCCAACCCTTAGCGATCCATGCCATTGGTCCTGAGAGCGAGCCAGAAGGAATGGTCCATAGGTAATTAATCGTCAGATTGTGCGTGATATTGAAATCAGCTGCGGTGCGGCGGTATCGCGGAAGGAAGTAAAGGAGAGCGGGGATTGAGTTCAGGAAAGAATCGCTGGCAATCGAGCCGTCCCCTCCATCAATCGCGCGACTCCAAGTGTAGCTGCCCCCCACTTCGACACCGTGACTCATGTGCTTCTGAACCTGCGCTTCCATGCCGTCGAAATAGGAATCGTTGTTCCACTGCAAGGTATCCATGCGGCCGATGTCGGGACTGATAGGCGTTGCGGTTCCTGCGAGAGGCCAAAGGTAGGGCGGATTTGATCCATTGACCGGCATCACGGTGTTGACGTCGTCGGCTCGGAAGATCTGGTGCACGCCACGCGAGCCTACGTAAGCGAGCATCGCGGTCAGATCCGGCACGATTTCGTGCTGTACGTTCACGTTCCACTGCATCAGGTAATCGCGCTTCGGATTGGGCTGAATGTAGGCGATACGCAAGCCAAGATTGTTCTGGGCTGCGTTGGCCAGAATGTTGAAAGCCTGCGCGGGAAAAGATCCTGGAGGCAAGTTCACAGCAGTTCCATTCTCTGTGAAAGGCGCCGTGTTGGTGGCGAACTGCCCCAGCAGGTAAGGAAGCGGGAGGACGTCGAAAATTCCGAAACCTCCGCGGACGGAAGTCTTGCCGTTTCCGAACGGATCCCAGGCAAAGCCAACCCGCGGTTCAAAATTGTGATAAGTGGGATTGCTGAAGACCGAGCCGGCTACCACAGTGTCTTGAAAGGTCTGTCCAAACGGGCTGTGTAAAGCCGACAAGTGTCCGTGAGCCTCTGTCGGAACGGTGGACATCTCATAACGCAGACCAAGATTAACGGTGAGCGTCGGGCGTAATCGGACGTCATCCTGGAAGTAGCCGCCGAAAATGCTCGATCTGAAATTGAAGTGAATAAAAGGGGCACTGGGTAGTGGAGCCGATAGGTCAATCGGGTTATTTGTCAGGAATCCGTTGTTGTTCGGGTCTGCCAGCGAACCGAATTGGATTTCCCCCGCCGGCGCCGGATCATAGGCATTCAACTGTACTCGTTCGAATGCGAAACCCATCTTTAAGCCGTGGATCCCTCGGGTCCAAAAGAGGTCGTCATAGGCCTGGTATGAGTTCTCAAAGAAATCGAGCTTCTCGATCTGGTTCAGGCCGGGCTGTGCCGAATTGTAGCCGGAAAGAATGTCGATTTGCGGGTTGTCGGCTCCGGGATTCTCGCCTAAAGATATCTGTGCAGCCAAGGGGTTGATTGCGCTTACGCCAATCGCGGTGTGAAGCGAGCGATTCAGGCCGAACCGCGCCGAATTGACGATCTGGGAGCTGATGAGGTGCGTCTCTTCCAAAGATGCATAACCTCTTCCCGTAGTGTTCCCTACCAGCACGTCATTATTGGGATCGGGCTGGGTGAGCGTAGCTAAATCGTATTGATAGCTTCCAAAGAAACTGTCTTTATCGGAAAAACGGTGATCCAGACGTCCAACCGCGAAATTTTCACTGGTGACGTGGCCGCCCACAAAGGAGTATGTGCCCATGTCGCCATTGTTGTAATAAGGCAGGTTGGGGTTCTCGGCGCCCCACAGACCGAGATAGGGCAAAACGGCTTTGTCAATGCCGGTGGCCGGATCCGGATTGACAGCACCAGTGACCTTATGAGGAGTGCAGGTGCCATCAGTTGGCCTCGAGCAAAGAAGGCCTTGGCGAGATGCAACGGAGGGAACGGTTACGAGGGTGCTAATGCCATTGTTCTCGCGCAAGCCTTCATAGTCGGCGAAAAAGAAAGTCTTATCTTTCTTGATCGGACCGCCAAACGCTGCGCCGAACTGATTCCGGTGAAAGAGTGGAATCGACCCTGGCTGATCGAAATAGTTCTTCGCATCGAGCGCGCTGTTGCGAAGAAACTCGTAGACGTCTCCATGGAAGCCATTCGTTCCTGACTTAGTGAGCGCATTGATGATGCCGCCGGCCGTTCGGCCGTACTCAGCGGAATAGTTGCTGGTCAACACGGAAAATTCCTGCACCGCATCCACACCCAGGGTCGAGCCCTCCACGCTGCCCGGGCCGCCGTTCGTATAGTCGTTTACGCTGATGCCATCGATTCGATAGTTGTTCTGCGTTGGACGCGTGCCGGAGATCGTCATCTGCACGCCATATCCGCGCCGAGCCCGGTCGGGACCGCCGGTATTAGCCTGCACCGAACCGACCGAATCCACTCCAGGCTGCAGGGTGGCCAACGAAGTCCAATCCCGCCCATTCAGAGGCAACTGCTGGACAGCCTGCTCTCCGACTACGCCGCTTATCGCCGAGTCACTCAACTGAACGGGGGGAGCTTCGTCTTTCACCTCGATGCTTTCGTTCACCTGCCCGACCTGCATCTTGAAGTTGAGCAATTGCTGGGCGCCAACCGTAAGCACCACGCCCTTTTGGATCGAGGTCGCAAATCCGGCAGCGATGGCCTTGACGTCGTACTTGCCTGGCAGCAGGTTCGGCGCCGAATAGACTCCCGCAGTGTCCACCTTGAGCGATCGCACCTCGCCATTGGCCTGATTGGTGATGGAGATTTCGGCATTGCCGACTACCGCGCCCGAGGCATCGGTCACCGTACCGGTCAAAGTCGCCCCCGCAACTTGAGCATTGGAAGCGAGCGGCATCAGAACTGGCAGAGCTACCAGCAGAGACCCCACGACCACCGCAGCGAACCTATTCCCACCAATTCGCACGGCCACCCCCTGAGATTCCCATCCACGTGGACGGGACGAAGTCGAGAACCACCGTTGGGTGCGGCGGTAATACGGACTACCCCCAATAACGTGTCTGCGAAGCTAGTGCAGTCCTGATTCCCCGGTCTTGTGGAATCTGCAAAAGAAATCTTAAGAATTTCTTTGTTCGATGGTAAGGAGAGTGTTGCCAAAGACTTGCATAGCTCCACCTACCCTCAAACCAGGTCTAGAAAAATTGCCGCCACTTGAACAGATCCGGCCGATACGCGGCCAGGTCGGCGTACTCTACAAATTCCAGAAAATTGCCTTCCGGATCGCGGACGAAGATGGCAGTGATTCCTTCACGAATGGGGACAGGGTCAGGACTGACGAGGTCCACATGATGATCCTTGAGACGGGCCGTGACCTCGTGGACATCTGCAATCACAAAAGTCAGATATGTGATGCCCTGCCGCTCAAATACCCAGTCTGGGTTGGGGCGTTGTTCCAGAACCGTCTTCTTCGGCTGAATCAGCTTAATTCGTTCGCCATAAGGGGTTTGCAGGCGAATGATGCGGAATCCGTGCGGACCGGTGCCAAACCTCGTGCTCATTTCCGGGAAAGCTTCCGCGTCTGTCGCGAAACGGAGCCCCAACACTTGGGTGTAGAAATCGAACATGCGCTCCAGATCGGTACAGACTATGCCGGGCTCAATAGGGGCAACCATTCGCAACGACCAGGCCTGCTGAGGGTGAGCGTTCATTTATCGGCTCTCTTTTGTGCTTTTCCGGTACGAGACTTCGCATCCAGCTGTGATCAGCACTCTTCGGCACTAAATGCCAGCGGTTTGCGAGTCATGCTGAAGCTGATCAGCGCTGCCAGTAGCAATAGAAACGCTGCCAGATAAAAAGCCAAGTCGAAACTTCCCGTCCACTTCACGATGTAGCCGGTCACGATGGGAACCAGCGATCCGAAGATATTTCCGCCGAGGATCAGAAATCCCGTCGCCACTCCGACCATCTCCGGATTCCAAACCAAGTCACTGGTGAGTGCAATGTTCAGTGAAAGCGCGCTTGAAATGCAAGCCAGCGAGATCGAAATAATCAGCAAGAGCACCCATTCGTTGGCGATCATGTTCGTCAGCAAAACCGACCCGGAGAGCACAATGAACACCATCAGCAGCGTACGCCGCTTGCCTTGCTTGACCGATTGACTGGTAAGCAGGCTATCGCTCAGTTTTCCGACCAGCAGTCCCACAAACACGGCGGCAATGTAGGGAATGGAAGTGAACCACCCTGCCTTCACCAGTGGCATGTGGCGCGATTGCACCAAATACGAAGGCAGCCAGAAAAGAAACAGCAGCATCGTGTAAGCGCAGCAGCCTTGCGTGAAGAACAGGCCCCACATGGTGGCTCGAGAAAGAAGTCGAAGCAGCGTTCCCTTGGGCGGAGCCGAAGCTCGGAACTGGGCATCGGTCTGCGAGAGGATGTAATTGCGCTCCTCATCCGGCAGCCACGAACATTCCGCTGGAACACGAAAAACTTTCAGCCACAGCAGTACCCACAGAAAACCCAATGAGCCCGTGAGCACGAAAGAGGCGCGCCAGTTCACTCGTATCAGCAGCCATGCCACCACCGGAGCTGAGAATGCCGGTCCGGCGAAAGTACCGGCGTTGAAAATTGCGGTGGCAAGCCCGCGTTCACTAGGCGGAAACCATTGCCTCACCACTTTGCCAGAAGTCGGGAACGAGGCTGCCTCACCGGCTCCCAGCACCAGTCGGGTGGCCAGCATTCCGGCGAAGCTGGTGGCGATGCCGGTGAGCATCGCTCCGATCGACCAGATGGTCACCGACAAGCTGTTTACGAATCGTGTGCTCATGCGATCGGCCATCCATCCCCAGAGCAGAAGGAAGAAGCAATACGACCACTGGAAGGATGAGAAAATCACTCCCATTCTTCCCGCGTCCCAGCTGAAATGCTTGGCGATCGCGGGCCCTGCCACCGAAAGATTGATGCGGTCGATGTAGTTGATGAAGAGATTCAGAAACAGCAGTGCAGCAATGTAGAACCGTTTGCCCGACCAGAGCGAACCAACTGTTGTATTCGTTGGCGGCGCACCCGATGCCGCAACGTTGAAGTTGGTTCCCGTTGTCATGTCAGCTCGTCAAGAGCGGGACCCTTCCCGATCGATCACTTAACCATCTACGCCGCACGCAACGCAAACGGTGAATGTGATCTTCGTGCTAGTCGTCCTCACCCCAGCCAAAGTTCGGCAAGGGATGCGGCATTGGCGGGAGATCCCAACTCCCGGTGGCCAGCGGTCGGACTTCGCGGTCGATGCGGACGTCGAGTACAGTCGGCTTTCCGGATGCGATCGCGGCCTCAAGCTGCGGAGCAAGATCCGCCGGCTTCTCCACGCGTTCGCCCACTGCGCCCATCGATCGCGCCATTTGCGCGTAGTCGGCAGAAAACAGCTTTCCGTTTGCATCGGTAAAGCTTACTGCCAGCTCGCGGCCTTTCCCGAAATATCCCGCCTGTTGGTCGCGGATCGAGCAGTAGCCGAAATTGTTCCAAACAAGCCAAACCACAGGAATGTTGTACTCGACCGCGGTCAGTACCGCGCTCACGTTCATCATGAACGCACCGTCGCCGCAGACTGAGACCACCGGACGATCGGGCGCTGCCAACTTGGCTCCCAACGAACCAGCAACGGCGAATCCCATCGAGGCGAAGCCCCAGGTCTGCAGAAATGTCCGTGGCTTCCATGCATCAAATTCTGCCACCAGCCAGTTGTGATGAACGCCGACATCGACCATCACGATGCCATCCGCCGGAACAACTCTTCGCAAATCAGCGACCGCCCGCTCAGGGCGGATCGGAACAGCATCCGAGGTGCGCGGTCCAACCGTGGCCTCATTCCAACGTTTCTGCCAACGGGCCACTCGATCGAGCCACTTGCTGCGAGCACCATCGCTGGAATTGCGAGGCGCCGCCAGAAGTTGCTGCAGGAAGATTTTCGCATCGCTCACAATTCCCAGCTCAGGGCGGAAGTTGCGTCCAATCTCCGCCGGATCAATATCAACGTGAATCAATTTGCTCGGAGGGATGTTGTAGGTGAATCCCGGGAGCCATGCGCTGGTGGCGCGATCGTCGAAGCGCGTTCCCAGCGCCAAAATCACGTCCGCATTGCGACAGGCCGCGTTCGCGGGATATGACCCATTCCGCCCTGTGGGCCCGAGACTCATCGAATTCCGCGGATCGATCACGCCCTTTCCGAAAGGCGTTGTGGCCACCGGAATTCGAAATGCTTCCGCGAACACCAGCAACTCCGGTTCGGCACCGCTGAGTTCGACGCCATGTCCCGCGACGATGACGGGACGCTCCGCGGTCTGTAACAGCCGCAGCGCTTCATCCACCGCTGCAGGATCCGCCGCCGGCCGCGCATAATCGGCAACCGGCCAGTCCTTGTCGCGCATCGCCGCGTCCTCATCCACCAGTTCCACGAAAACGTTCAGCGGGATATCGACATTCACCGGCCCTGGACGGCCATTGGTCATCAGCGCAAACGCCTGACGCATCGCCAGCGGCAACATGTCAGCACGCGTCGGTTGAAAGCTGCGCTTCACGTAAGGACGCAGCACATTCACAAAGTCGCCTTGAAAATATCTTCCCGTCTCCTGAAATGGCCCGCGATTCCATTGGCCCGTCGGCACGTTGCCTGTGATGTTGAGCATCGCGGAAGAATCCGCAAAGGCAGCCGCAATCGCCACAATCAGATTCGTCGAACCAGGTCCGCACGAGGTATAGGTTACGGCCGGCTTTTGGGTGATCCGGAAATAGGCTTCCGCCATGAATGCAGCGGCCGATTCGTGATGCACAGAAATCGCCTTGATCTCATCGCGCCGGTCGAACAATCCGTCGAGCAACCCCAGAATCCCGTGTCCGCAAACTCCAAACACATAAGGCACCTTCTGCTGAATCAGAAAATCGGCAATGTATGCCGCGCCCCTGGTTGCCGACTTCACGCGTGGAGACTGTAATTCGCCATGTGCCATCGATATTCCCTCAACTATTTCGCAATGCTGAAGCCGCCATCAAAGGTGTCCGACATGCTCCAGAACATGGTTTTCACCTGTTGATAGGTTCGAATTCCTTGCAATCCCTTCTCCCGCCCCAGGCCGCTGTCTTTGAATCCCCCAAAGGGAGCGGCCGTTGAAAATTGCTTGTAGGTGTTGATCCAAATCATTCCGGCTTCGAGCGCGCGTGCGACGCGCCAGGCGCGTTTGTAGTCGGCGGTCCATATACCCGCGGCCAGGCCGTAACTGATGTCATTCGACTGCTGAAGCAGGTCGTCCTCATTGTCGAAGGGCATAGCGCAGAGCACCGGCCCGAAAATTTCCTGTTGTGCGATTTTCGATTTGTTGGTGATACCCGCCACAATTGTCGGCAGATAAAATGCGCCTTTCGCCAGCCGCGGATTCGATGGCCGCGTGCCTCCAATGAGAATCTCCGCTCCTTCTTCGCGTGCTCCATCGACCATCTTCTCCACAAATTCCCTCTGCGAAAAACTCGCGCTTGGACCAAGTTGGGCGCCCGGAGCATCGGGCAGATCCACGCGCAAGGCGCGACCTCGCTCCATGATCATGGAAATCACCTGGTCGTAGACCTTGCGTTCCACGAACAAGCGCGATCCTGCCGTGCACGATTGCCCGGTTCCTTCAAAGATAGCTACGGTCGCGGCATCGGCTGCAGCCTCCAGGTTTGCATCCGCGAAAATAATGTGCGGCGATTTTCCGCCAAGCTCCAATACCGCCGGAATAATTTTCTTTCCGGCGAATTCTGAAATTCTGCGTCCAACCTCCGTACCTCCGGTGAACGAAACCATTCGCACGAGCGGATGATTCACCAGCGCATCGCCGATCTTTCCTCCCGCGCCCGGCACTACGTTCAGCAGTCCCGGCGGAACTCCTGCGTCGAGAGCAATTCGCCCCAACTCGATTCCACACGTCGGAGTGAAGGAAGCCGGCTTCAAGACAACTCCATTCCCCGCAGCCAATGCCGCCGCGATTTTGTTGCACGTCAACGTGATCGGAGAATTCCAAGGCGTGATCGCGGCAACCACTCCCCATGGTTCGTAGACCGTCATGCTGAGATAATTTCCGCGCGGCGGAGTGATTTCAGATCCGAGCGTCTCGATCGCCGCAGCACAGTACCGGAAGGTCGCCGCGCCATTGATAACCTGGTTCTTGCATTCTTTCCAGACCTTCCCGTTCTCGAGCATCTGGCAACGCGCCAGCAGATCCGAGCGGTCCATCATCAAGTCGGCAATTCGATTCAGCAAGCGCGCGCGATCGTGCGGAAGCATGGTGCGCCACGCCGCTTGGCTCGCCGCTTTCTGCGCCGCTTCGACCGCGGCGTTGATGTGAGCCTCAGTGCCCGCACACACTTCGTAATTCACGTCGCCGGTCGCGGGGTTCACGTGCGTGATGTACGAAGACATATCTTGAACCCATTCCCCTCCAATTAAAAATGGTAACGGCTTCAAACCCGCGACAGTGGGCATTTCTCGGCTCCTAAATTGACAGCAGATTGTTCCGCACGATATAAGGCGCAAAGGAAGAGCAAGCGAACTCCCCAGATGCGGGGGATTCTAGCACGGCAATCTGAAGATAACCTGATGATGAAAAAAATGCGCAGTTGGGTTGCATCGCTTTTTGTCCTGAGTTCGGTTTTGCTGGCCAGCCAATTTTCTCTCGCTCAAGACACCGAGTCGTACTCGATACCATTGAAGACAATTCCAACGTTTTCCACCGAAAAGATCGGCCGCCAGGGCCATTTCTACGTCGGCGGAAAGTGGGTGGGAGAGCCGGGAAAGCAGCGCATGCGCGGCGCGATGTATGTAGAAGTCTGGGTGCCCAAGACAATTCGCCACCCTTACCCGATATTGTTCGTACAAGCCGGTGGCGGACAAACCAGCATCGGTCTGCTGCAAACGCCCGATGGGCGGCCCGGTTGGGCGTACGATTTCGTCAACCAGGGTTACACGATCTACATGATGGATTTCCCCGCTCGCGGACGCTCCGCATTCATTCCCGGCCTGGATGGGGATGTGATTCCGCCGCGTACCGGTGAACTGATGGAACAAGTGTGGACCGGTGGCGCACCTCCGCCGACTCCCGCACGCAGTTGGCCGCAATCGAGCAAGTATTCGCAGTGGCCCAGCGATGCGCCGAACAAGGGGCAGATCGGCGATCCGGTTTTCGATTACTTCGCCAAGACTGAACTGAACTTCCCCTCCGGTGATGATATGGAACCACTCGCCGCCGAAGATCTCGTGCAACTCGTGGACCTCATCGCCAAACCGGTGATCCTGATTATGCACTCGCGGCTTGCCACCTCCGGTTGGCTGCTCGCCGATGCTCGGCCCAAGCTTATCAAAGCCATCATCGCCGCCGAACCTTGGGGGCCTCCGATCGAAAACGCGGAGCTGGATGCTCGCGGTCCGGGACATATCTGGGGCCTCACCAATTTTCCCATGCATTACGATCCGCCGATCAAAGAAGCGTCCGAATTACAACCAGTCCGTGAGGAGAAGGCGGACGGCCCCGGGCTTGTCCCCTGCTGGCTTCAGAAGGAACCTGCGCACAAACTGATCAACCTGATCGGCATACCCGTGCTGAACGTCTCTGCCGAGGCGAGTTATCACCGTCCTTACGCGCGCTGCATTGCCAAGTGGCTGAATCAAGCCGGCGTAAAAACCGAATACGTGCGCCTGGAAGATGTCGGCCTTCCTGGAAACGGGCACCAGATGATGTCGGAGAAGAACAGCTCGGGCATTGCAAAATACTTCATGCGGTGGCTCGACAAGAATGCCCGCTAACGTCGGCGGGAGCGGCGCCGGTTTGCAACTCAGAACTTGAATTGAATGTCGAGCTGCATCCGTCGAGGCGGTTGAGCGGCGACGGCATGTCCAAAAAATGGTGAGCTGATAACGCCCACGTACGTCACGTCATTGGTGTGGTTCAACACGTTAAAAGAATTCAAGGCGAGCGTCAGCAATTTCTGCTCTTTCTGAGACTTGCCGAGCTTGAAGTCGTGCGCGATATTCAGATCGAGATCGATCAGCCCCGGACCGTGCATCGAGTTGCGCCCGTATCCGGCGGGACGATCGTTGATGACGCCGTCGTTGTTGTTGTCCGCCCCAGTAGTCACGTCTACGGGTTTGTCGGAATAGAGCGACAGCGCCACTCCCGCCGTGAAGAATCGGGTGGGTTGTGTCGAGGCCAGCAGATCGAATTTATGCCGCCGATCGTTGTCGGAACGCGCCCAATCGGCAGTGGGATCGTAGCTGTTGGCGGGAAAGTAAGTGATCCCGCTGGTGTTGTTATCGGTGCGACTGAGTGTGTACTGTACCTGGCCGGAGAAATAGCGGTTTACTTTTCCGCGAAATGTGAGTTCCAGGGCGTTTCCTTTCAGATATCCTTCGGACTGCAATTTGCGAACTTGTCCTAAATTCGGGTTAGGGCGAGGCAACTGGTACGCGGGCGGCGGTGGTGCATTCGCATCAATGGAACGAAATTGATCAATGCCCCGCGATCCGACATACGTTGCGGCAACTGTCGTTTTCGGAGTTAATTGGTGCTCGACGCCCCAGCTGTACTGGACAACGTACGGAATGCGCTGGCGGGGGTCAAGCGTAACAATGCTCGTGGGTACTTGTGCCAAGGCGGCCGGAGTAACGGGATAGGTCACAAGCGGTTGCTCCACAATGAAGCGCAGCAGATTCACTCCATTGAAGTGCAGTAGGTCGCCAATCGGGCTCGGGCCAGTCCGATCGAAGAAAACCCCAACGCCCCCACGGATCACGTTTTTGTTGTCCGGACTCGGAGCCCAGGCAAATTCCAGTCGTGGACCAAAATTGTGCGGCTTGTCGTGAAAATAATTCTGGAAGTAGTAACGCATTCCGAGATAAAGCGAGAAGTTCGGCCGCAAGCGGATATCATCTTCGAAAAACCCGCAAACAACTCTTTCCAGAAACGAAACGTGACCTTGGCCGGTTTGCAGCACATACGTGGCCGGAAGGCTCGCCTCATAGGAAGGCAGGTCGGCAAAAGTATACGTGCCTTCGCGATTGGTGAAATCGTCCAGGGCGCGACGGCTGATGTCGGGGATGTCAACGCCAAAACTGATCTGCTGTTTTCTGTTTGCCCAAGTCGCGAAATCAGTTCCATCAAAGTGGTATTCAGTGCGGCGTGAATCGGCTTGCGCGCCCCCGGCCGTAAATAAACCGGACACTGCAATTTGCGGTTGCGAATTGATACTGTTGACTTTGGAATCGTAGTGGCCGACGAGAAATCGAAGCTGGTTCATCCAATGGGGCGAAATCTGGTGAAGGTAGCTGACGTTGATTTCATGCTCAAAAAAAATCGTGTTCACTCCCGCGCTCGCCAGAGTTGTCCCACCGACCCCCTGGTTTTCTACCGCACGATGTTCGTACGAATAGCCCGTCCAGAACTGATCGCCATTCGAAAGGTTGTGAAAAACCCGGCCGGACCCGAAGAAATGGTGAGTGGGGTTGAGCACGGTTTGCGGGCTTACCCCGAGTCCTGCGCTCTCGGCGGCTGCGAGCGCCGAAGCGTCGACAATTCCTTGCTGCTCGTCCAGGTCTTCATCCAATGCCGCCAGGAAATTGGTGTGTTTGGAATGCCCAATGGGCCCGGTTACCGAGCCTTCATAGTATTGCCGTCGCTCAGGCGGTTTCACCAGGGCGAAGGCATTACGCGCATCGAACACCGAATCGCGAAACAGGAAATTCAACGAGCCATGAAAATCCGGCGTGCCGCCCTTGGTGATGATTTCCAAACGTGCGCGACCGGGGCGTGAGAAACGGGCAGAATATGGATTTTGATTAATCCGGACTTCTTGCACCGCGGAGGGGGTGACTCCCGGGCCATTTGCCTCAATTCCATTGACGACGAGAGAAACTCCATTTGTCCCGATCGCGCTGTCATCGAGAAATCGCGACATCGTCGTGATGTAGTCCTGATCGAATACGGGGACACGATCCAGCGCGTTGCGGGTGATCGTGTTCGCGTTCTGATTTTCAGCGGTTTCTGTACTCACCAACGGGACATTCTCGCCTGTCGCCACGGTGACGCTTTCGATTTGCACCGCAATCGGCAAAGTAATTTTCAGCGGTGGTTGCCACTTGCTGGAAATCGTAGCCTTAGTCGTCAAATCACGGAATCCATCCGCGTGCAGTTGAAGGGTATAGTTTCCGGCGGCCACATCTTCGAAGCGGAAGAACCCGGTTTTGTCTGTGGTCGTTTGCGCGATGCGCCCGAAACTCGGCCCGAGTAAAGCAACCTGCGCGCCTGCAATGGCTGCTCCAGAAGGATCGAGGACGGTTCCGGCGAAAGTGCTGCCCTTCGAGCCAGCTTGCGCAGCCATTTCAGAGTTCGATTCGGAATTACCCGGATGAGACTGAGCGTAGGTGGCCGGACTCAGAACCAGGCTCCCGAAGAGGAGAAGCGTAATCCAATGTCCTCGTAATCTCACCTGACTCCAGCCAAGAAAGTTGATAGGCTCCGAACGACGAGAGGCGCTCTGAGAACCTATAGCAGAAAAAGATGAAGCGAGTCTGAAGGTCCGCTGCTGGGCCAATACGGCAGGGAACTCGCAACTTTTCAGTCTGCTTAGCTGAGAATTCCCCTGCTCGCTTTCGGGAGCTTCGCAACCTGTTCGGCGGAGAATCCAAAGTTGTCGGCCACAAGAGCCGGAGGATTTGCACCCAGCCATCCTGACAAGGAGATTTCTTCATACACAGGACTGTTGAACAGAATTAGTATTCTCGTCGGTTCATCGCCCACCTGTTCCACAAAATGGCCGAATCCTTGCTTGATAAAGGCGATCTGCCCGGGTCGAAACTCCTCTGTAGCGACTCGGCCGTGGGCGCCGAAGATGGTCACTCGCGAGCGGCCGGAAATGTAGTACTGCCACTCGTCAGCGTTGGGATGCCAGTGAAGTTCGCGCAACGCGCCTGGCTTCAAATCCTGAATAACACCGGTTACCGTTTTTTGGATGGGAAACTCTTTCGAGGAGACGATCCGTTCTTCGCCACCGGAAAATCTAAACGGTGTCATCTGGGCGAGGCGAAATTTGTGGGGGAACTGATTTTCGGGAAGAGTTGCATTGCGGAGATCTTCCGGAATGGCTGGCGGCACGTTGCCTTGAATGATGTACGCTTCATCCCGCGGAATGGATGAAAACGCCGAGACCGGCAAGTTCAGGTTGCGCGCTAATATTTCGGGAGAGGTATGGCCCATCCAATCTGTAATACTGAACGTGCCGAATTCCGAAAAGTGGCCATCGTCGAAGACCAGGATGAAGTGCGCTTCCTCGGGTCCCAGGCACTGCAAAGCGTGACCGTGGCCCTTGGGAAAATACCATACATCCCCGGGACCAAAATCAGCGGACTCGGCTTCGCCACTGGGGGAAATCACCGTCGTGCGGATATTCCCTTTGATCACATAAGCCCACTCCGCTGCGATGGCATGCCAATGCAGTTCGCGCAAGCCGCCGGGATGCAGCCGCATCGAAACTCCTGCCATGCTCTCCGAGATAGGGAACTCGTCAACGTTGGCCTCTTTAGCCGAACCTCCCGCAGTGACGCGGCCCTCTGAACCCTCGATGTCGTATTTGAATCCCTGCAATGGCGCATGGTGTTTGTGCTCTTGCGGTTCGGCACTGAGTTCACGCGGAATCGCGAAAGAGGCCGCGGCGACCGCCGCCGTAGAAGAGGCGACAGAAAACAACTCGCGACGGCTGAATCTTTTGTCCTGCTGGCTGGCTTTGTTGCTTTTCATCATCAGTTCCTCATCTGGTTCGTTGAAGCAGCGGCGGATGACTCCACACTTCCTCTTAGAATTACCGACCGAAGTTGAAAAATGCATGAAAAATCAGGAAAAATCTTGAGCGACGAGGCGGGTTTCATCGTTACAGAAAAAATACCACAACCCCGAGTAGTTTCCGTGGGAAGAGTTGGCGCTCAGAAGCTCACAATTTGGGAAAGTTGCGCAAAACGCGAGTCGGTGCGGAGCCCAGCCAATTCCGGGTCGGAGCGAAGAAAAACCATCGACGTCGAGCGATCATCGGCCGCTTTCTGCAGCCATTGGAATGCCTGATTTTGTTCGCCAAGACCGATGTAGATCAGTCCGATGGCGTATGGTGGCACGTATTGTTGTCGGGCTTGCGCCTGCAGCTTTTCGAGAATCAGGCGAGCCTTATGCTCATTTCCTGAAATGCCGTAGGCGTGCCCCAATGAACCCTCATAGTAGGGATCGTCTCCCGCGAGATTTACCGCTTTCTCAAACTCCGGAATTGCCAGTGCCAACTGGCCCTGCTGTTCATAGATTTGCCCAAGGCGAAAGTGAGTGCGCGGGAAACTCGGATCGATTTCGATTGCTTTTTTCAGGGTCTCTACGGCCCGGTCGTATTGGCCGGCGAGGGCGTAAGTCCATCCGGCGTTGCTGCCGACGATCATCGAAAGAGGGTCGTCTTGCAGGGCCTGTTGCGCTTCTACGATGGCTTCAGGATATTGGCCCCTCGCGGCCAGGCTCTCGGCATACCAGGAGTGTGCCATTGCGTAGTGAGGATTTTCGGTGACAGCACGCCGGAACTCATCCGCCGAGGCCGACGGGTTCCACTCGTAATAAAAGTAAATAAAGCCCAGAGTGGCATGTGCTGCTGCGAGCGTGTTGTCCATCTGCAGGGCTCTCGTAGCAGCAGTCTTCGCGGCAGGGAACGCTTCTTTCGGCGGAAGCACGGAATACAATCCCAGCGTCGCGTAGGAATCGGCAATGCCCACGTAGGCGTCGGCAAATCCCGGATCGAGCTTAATCGCATCGCGGAAATAAGCCAGGCCTTTTTTTAGCCCCGTTTCGGTCCGCTTATTCCAGAAGTAGCGGCCCTTCATGTAAGCCTCGTAGGCTGCCGGGTTATCTGTCGAGCGCTTGGTGAATTTCCGGTTCTCCTCGCCATTTAGTTGCAGGCGGATGGATTGCGCGGCCATCTCCGCGAGCGAATCTTCGAGGTTAAAAATGTCACTGAATTGCCGGTCAAAACTGTCTGCCCACAGCTGCTCGCCGTCCTGAACGCGAATCAACTGCATTGTCACGCGGACTCGATCGCCATCCCGCTGGATTCTGCCATCAAGAACGGCATCGACTCCCTGTTCGCGCCCCACGGCTTGCGGCGTGAGTTGGGTTCCGGCATAGTGCTGGATCGCGCTGGTGGGCCGCACGATGACCTTTCCCGTGTTCACCAGCTTGGTGATGACCGCGTCGGCCATTCCGATTTCCAAGTACTTGTTGGGGCCGCCAGTGCCCAGGGTCTGGAATGGCAGGACCGCGAGTGAACGGATCGGTGAATCGGTAAGTGGGGCCGCTTCGGACCTGTGGCGAAGGGTGGCAAGTGCAATCACGGCAAGCAGACCGATGGCGCAGCTGGCCCACAACATGATGCGCCGACCGAGGTTTACATTTCGAAGCGCCGAAGGCGTAACCATCTCGGCTGAGTCCGTGGTGCTTGCAGGCGGGGATGGCAACGCTAACTGGCTGACAGAAGTTATGGGTGTACTCGCAGGTTCATGTTCGTCGTGTTTCTTCACGTCGGCCACGAACCGATAGCCCTTCTTGGAAATCGTTTCGATATAGCGGTGATGTCCGCGATCGTCATTGAGAGCCTTGCGGAGCAGCGAGATCGTGACCGCGAGATTTCCTTCCTCGACGAAGGAATCCGGCCATACGATCTTCAGCAATTCCTCTTTCTCGACCAGGTGCCCGGATCGATCCACTAAGGCAAGCAACAGATCGAACGCCTTAGGAGTGAGGGAAACCGGTTGGCCGTCGCAGAGGAGCAGTCGTTCTGGAGGGTCAAGCTGAAAAGGTCCGAACTCGTACAAAACATTGACCGGAGTTGCCATGGCGATTGAAAAAAAGAAATTCTTAAGATTTCTTTTGCCATTCTCACAAGACGATCTGCCGTGGAATGGCTAGCATCCTTGCTGCGATCAAGGCAGCCCCGCCTCAAAAGGCTGCGATTATAGCTTAGTTGCTCGGAGCCCAGTCAACCCGGAAAACGGGCGGGCCTTACTCGATGTCTCATCGTTGGCAACATGCCGTGTCATGGAGCATCGGCAAAACGGGACCCGGGAATGAGATTCAGCCGTAAATTCTTGCAATCACAGTTTAAATTCCTAGGCATCCGCAACCTGCTTTTTTCGGCCAATACGCCCTGCTCCCCGCCTTTCTCCTTGAATTCGATGCGACGGGAGCCATTCGCTCTGACCGGCCATTCGAACGCTACCCCAGAGGAAAGGGTTTGAGCCCGGAAAGCTCACTCTCGGTTGCGGCACCTCCGGATCATACCTATGATCCAGCCCGCACTCCCGGACGCAAAACGCCTTTTTACGCCACTTTGTGGGTGCAGGTGCTGGCAGGCATGGTGGTGGCCGTAGTTCTGGGGTATTTCAGCCCGGCCAAGGCGGCAGCTATGAAGCCGCTGGGAGATGCTTTCATCCGCCTGATCACCATGATCATCACGTTGGTTATCTTCTGCACGGTCGTCACCGGTATCGCCGGCATGCAGGATATGCGGAAGGTAGGCCGCGTGGGTGGAAAGGCGCTTATCTATTTCGAAATCGTTTCAACCCTGGCGCTGTTGATCGGCATGCTCGTGGGGAACATGGTCAAGACCGGTGAGGGCTTCAACGCGAATCCGGCGACCCTGGACGCTCACGAGGTTGCAGCCTACGCGGGGCAGGCAAAAGCTCAAAGCCTGTCTGACTTCCTGATGCATATCATTCCTAACACACTGGTTGATGCCTTTGCCAAGGGAGATATCCTGGAAGTACTGCTGGTTGCGCTGTTGTTCGGATTCGCCATGTCGGCGGTCCGCGATCGCTGCAAGCCGCTTCTGAACCTGATCGAATCTCTGACACAGGTCGTTTTTGGAATCGTCAAGATCATCATGCGATTTGCGCCGATCGGCGCCTTCGGTGCATTGGCCTTCACGGTAGGGAAGTACGGTATTGCGTCATTGGGGCCGCTGGCGAAATTGATCCTGACTTTTTACGGGACGTGCGCGCTGTTCGTTGTTCTGGTTATGGGCTCGATCGCTCGTGTAGCTGGGTTCGGCATCTTCCGCTTCCTGCTCTATATCAAGGAAGAGATTCTTCTGGTGCTGGCGACGAGTTCCTCGGAGACGGCTCTTCCCACTTTGATGTCGAAACTGGAGAAGCTGGGGTGCTCCAAGTCGCTCGTCGGTCTGGTTGTGCCAACCGGCTATACCTTCAACACCGATGGCACCAGCATCTATATGACTTTGGCGGCATTGTTTGTGGCACAGGCGACAAATACCCATCTTCAACTGGAACAGCAGTTGGTCATCTTTGGGGTCGCAGTGTTAACTTCCAAAGGCGCCAGTGGAGTACAAGGGGCTGCGTTCATTGCTCTGGTCGGAACACTCATGGTGATTCCGAGCATTCCAGTGGCGGGCATGGCTCTGATCCTCGGGATCGACCGTTTTATGAGCATGTTTCGCGCACTGATTAATATGATTGGAAATGGGGTGGCGACACTAGTTGTGGCGCGGTGGGAAAATGAATTAGATCGTGCAACGCTGCAGCGAAACCTCGCCTGAGTTGCACGCTCGCTACTTCCCGCAGATGAGGAATGAATGGATGGTCGAAAAACGCAATCCTTCGCGCCGCTCTTTTCTTGCGATGAGCTCTTCGTGTGCTGCGGTTGGCTTCGCTGTCTCGGGTATTCGCAAGCTGGCTTCCGCCAGCGAGAGCGCGCGAAGCGAAGGCGCGGAGAACAAAATCTGGAGCAAAGACTATTGGGCGAAGAAGGGCGACGTTTCGCTGTATCTCTTTCGCAAGCGCATGGGAGATCCCGCAGCCGATCACGAATCGCGCCCGGTCCTTTTTCTGGCGCATGGCTCGTCGGTTTCGTCGAGGCCTACCTTTGATCTGAGAGTCCCTGGTCACGACGATGACTATTCCCTGATGGATAAATTCGCCGGGTACGGGTTTGATGTCTGGACCATGGATTTCGAAGGATATGGCCGGTCCTCGCAAGGCTCCGGTAATTCGGATATAGCGACCGGCGCGGAAGACCTCAAGGCGGCCGCGGAAGTTGTGGTTCGCGAGACCGGACAACCACGCTTTCATCTCTACGGAGAATCTTCCGGTGCCTTGCGCGCTGCCGTGTTTGCTATCCTGGCACCGAAGTTTGTTGAGCGCCTGGTTCTCGCTTCATTTACCTGGACCGGGCAGGGGTCGCCAACGCTGGCCAAGCGGGCGCAGTCAGTGGAATACTATCGCACCCACAATCGCCGTCCCCGCGATCGCAATATGATTCGCAGCATTTTTACGCGTGACAAACCTGGCACCTCCGATCCTGCGGTGGCGGAGGCGATGGCTGATGAAGAGTTGAAGTTCGGCGATTCCGTTCCCACTGGTTCCTATCTGGACATGACCACGAAATTGCCGATGGTCGATCCAACTAAACTGCAAGTACCGGTGATGATTGCTCGCGGCGAATTCGATGGAATTGCAACGGAAGATGACCTGCTGAATTTCTTCAAAAGGCTACCTGTGCCCGATCGCGAATTCGTTGTGCTTCCCGGCGCATCACATTCCATAGCTTTGGGCACGAACCGTCGCCAGTTCTGGCATGTGATGCATTCATTTCTGGATATGCCTAACAGGTTGGATGTTCCGGGTCATTCAACCACTGAGAGCGCCCAGTGAAATTGTGGAAGTACATCGTGTTTTTCGCTTGCCTGCTAGTGACATGTTGCGTCGCTCAGGAAATCTCTTCCAGAAACGAACCTCTTATCCTCGATCGAATCATCGCAGTACCCGGGGCAGAGGGGCGTTTCGACCACATGGCCGTAGATACAAAAACCGGGCGAGTGTTCGCGTCCGTCTACGGCAACGACACGGTCGCCGTCATCGACGTTCACCGTAGCCGTGTGATTCATACCATCCGCGAAGGCTTGAACGAACCGCAAGGTGTTGCTTACCTTCCCGACCTGAACCAAATTGTGGTCAGCAACAGCGGCGACGGTACCTGCAAGGTATTTGACGGGATTACATATGAGCCGGTCGCGTCCATTAAGTTCGAGGACGATGCTGACCAGTTGCGCTACGATCCGGCTGCGCACGTAATTTATGTGGGATATGGAGACGGAGCGATCGGAAGGATTGACGCTCCTGCGAACCAGATCAGCGGAGACAGTTTTCCACTCGAAGCGCATCCGGAGTCGTTTCAACTGGAGCAATCCAGTCCTCGCATCTTTGTAAATCTCGAGTCAAAGAACGAGATAGCGGTAATCAATCGTGAGACCAAGCAAATCACTACTTGGAAGCTCCACGGCGCGGGCACGAACTTTCCCATGGCGCTCGACGAGAAAGATCAGCGCGTCTTCGTTGCGGCACGCCGTCCCGCGGTATTGCTTGTCCTTGATATGCAGACAGGACGGGAAATAGCGAGGCTCCCTGGTGCTGCGGATTCCGATGATATGTGGTATGACGCGACGCGTCGACGAATCTACGTTCCCGGTGGGGAGGGTTTGATCTTCGTATACCAGCAAGTCGACGCGAATCATTACTCTCTTTTGGCGAAGCTCCCCAGCGCGATAGGCGCCCGCACGAGCGCGTACTTCGGTCAAGTCGGAAAACATAATAGCTTGTATCTGGCCGTTCCCGGGCGTTCCAACCGCGGCGCAGAACTCTGGGTGTATGAGACCCGAGACTGAATGGATCGGGGCAGAGGTTGCCTGCCATCGCTGTTCGTCCACGCGTATAAATCGAAAAGCAAGCCAAAGACCCGAGCCGACCGGGGCATGGGGTTTGATTGCGGCTTTCTAGATTCCTTGTCGCAAATTGGGTCGAAGCGTCAGGGAGCCATCGTCATTCAGTTTCTGATGACAAGCCCAACGCACGGGATAGCTCATTCCTTTGACTTCCAATTCGGCACGGAGTCTTAACCCCTGAAATTTCGTTCCTTGGGGAAGAACGAATTGCGCCTGGCGCACCTTTCCAGGCAAGGGATATCCGGCGTCGAGGCAGCCGCTCTTCAGCGGTTTACTGTCCTCGCTCTCCACCGTTATCCGCAGCACACCCGGGACTCCAGCGATACCGTGGTTGGTGAAGCCGATGATGAGGCCCAGATAACCGGCGTCATCATAGCTCCAGATGAAAGATGGCCTCACGTTGTAGCCGATACGACGGTTGATGCGATCGAACCATTGCGGGTACGCCTGGTAGTAGCTCGCGAGTTTCTTTGCGCTGATCTGGTGGAAGTTCCAGAGCGACCAGTAGCATGGCCCGACATCGATTACGTGCGCAATCATGTTTTCGGCCGGCGAGATACCTTCTTCCGCCGAACTCGGATCTGGGGCTTTCCCCGGCAGTGGCTCTTCGAGAACCGCTCCTATCCACGGCGGCCGGTTGCTGAGCGCCTCGATCTGCTCGTTTTCTATGAAAATCGTGTCACTCCGAATCCAGTTGTGGCTTCGGACGGTACGGTCGACCAATTCGGAATTTCCCACGCGGCTGTAGTCTGGTTGAGTATTGGTAAGCAGAGGCGTCTTGGTAAAGTGCTCGAGTTGAACTTCGAGCATGTTGATCCAGGTTCGCTCCGCAGTCTGATAATCCGGGAACGGATTATTCGCGAAGGGCCAGGTATGGCCTTCTCCCCAGAATCCATACATGAAAGTATCGATAAACTCGATGTTGGAATTTCCGTTGAATTCGTTTGCCAGCAGGCTCACTAACTCGCGGAACGATTGCTGGAAGAAAGAATCGTCGAACCTTGGTTGATAACGTGCATGTGGATTTTGCAAATACCTTTCTGCTGATGCGCGGCTCTCGTTCGGACTGAGGACCAGGTCTACCTTGGGGACCTTATCCAATACAAAATCGGGCAGGGCTGCCGAATGAGTGTAATCCGGAGCACTCATCTGAACGCGTAACCCCACTCTCTTGTTGTTCTTTTTGGCGAGATCGAAAACAACCTTCAGGTAATCGGGAAACTCGAGACGTCCTGGGCGTGGCTGAATTTCTCTCCAGGTTGGGCGGACATAAAGCTGTTGGCCCAGTGGGAATCGAACCAGATCCTCGATAGCTTGAGAAATATTGTCCGACTTGATTTCATCCGTACCCATATCAGCCGTGATATAGGTGATCAGTCCCTTGCCATAGTTCGCCACAACGTCTTCCGACGGGGTCGTGGTCATGACAACGTCATCGGTTGGGATGACGGCGTCAGGCGGATACTGCGGGAAGGGTCCCTGATTTAGACGATCCTTCACGGGAGGGCCGGACCCGAAGTCGTAGTTTCCCCAATTGTGATCGGGTACATATCCCTCAGCTTGACCTGTCGTTAGCTCGGAAGCCATTGCCAACGCGAAACTACTCTTGAGGAAATCTCTACGCTTCATCAGATCAGACCTTCTTTCCGTGGCGCCGTACTTTGCTTGCCGGGGCCTCCGGGTTTCGTTACATTATGAATCGTTATGAATGCTTTCTGTCAATGGTCGGATATCTGCACGGAGAACCGGTTCGGGGGAACATATGCCACTCAAAAATCCTAAGATGAGCCACTTCGGCAAGGTTCTCGTGTATTTCTTGCCGGCCTGGTTATTTGTGTCAGGCGCCGTGCTGCCTTCGTCGGCGCGGGATGAGGCCGGACAATCTCTGGAAGCGAAAACTATTGGTGTACGGGTCGAGCCCTCGAACGGCAGCTACACGATTTTCGATCCCTCGTCGAAAAAGCCGATTCTGCGCGCAGCCATTGCGGCGGAAATTGACCATCACTGGATCAAGTCCATCGACTACCCTCGGCACTCCATTCAGCGCGACAACTTGACCGATGACCTCATCGGAAACGATTCGATCACGATCTCAAATCAGGGGCTTCTGAACCAGCCGGATCTCATTTGTTCTCTGCATGTGCACCGCGACCCCGACTTCGTTACGGTTACCGTACAGGTGAAAAACACCAGCGACAAGGCGACCACCGTGCAAGCAATTCGCAGTCTTGAAGCAACAGGCTCGCAAATGGTGGATCTCGGCGGGAACGACGCTTCGGACCGGGTGCTTTCGGATAGTTTCAGCGAGGACCGGCCAGGAATCGTGATTCATGACCTGTCGGACGCAACCGACGGAATGCACCGCGCCGTCGGAAGCCAACTCATCTATAACCGTGACTCAAAACGTCATCTTTTTCTGGGCACTCTAAGCTCCGAGAAATTCCTCACAGTTCTTCGTCTTCATATCGACAAAGAGCACATTTCCTCGTATGAGGTGGATTCGACCGGGACGACTGAGCTCGAAAAAGAAAACTCCCTCGAGGATTCAGCTCCGGAAGATCAAATCGAATTGAGTCTCCCGCTGCCGTCCGGTGCAGAAATCGCTTCGGAACGATTGTTGATCGGCACAGGGACAAACTACCTCGACCAACTTGAAACCTACGGGAACCTGGTCCGCCGCCTGCATCATCCACGCTCGATGACAAGCAGTCCTGCCGGATGGTGGAGTTGGACCGCGTATTATTTCGGGCTCAATCAGGGGACAGCTTTAACGAACGCGACGTGGCTCGCAGAGAACCTGAAAGATTTCGGCTACAACTTTTTTCATATCGACGAGGGATACCAGTACGCGCGCGGAGAATATACAACTCCCGATGCCGCTCTCTTTCCAGACGGGATGGGTGCTCTTGAGAAAAAAATAACGGGGCTCGGACTCACGCCCGGCATCTGGACCGCCCCGTTTGAGGTTTCACAGCGATCCTGGGTATACGAGAATCACAAGGACTGGCTCGTGCACAATGCGGCGGGACATCCGATTCATGCGGGATGGGTCATTCACCGAAGCAAACGACCCTCCCTTGACCAGTTGTATGTGCTCGACACCACCAACCCGGGTGCTCAACAGTATTTGCGGGAGACCTATTCGAATCTGGCCAAAAATTGGGGGATCCGTTACATCAAACTCGATTTCATGGATGACAGTGCCATCGAGGGGTATTACTACAAACCCCATACGACGGGGCTCGAAGCTCAACGCATCGGGCTGCAAGTAATTCGCCAAGCCGTCGGCGAGAACGTGCTGCTCGATAAAGACGGAAGCCCCATGCTAAACCCTGTCGGCCTGGTGGATACGGGCCGTATTTCAGTGGACACTGGACACAAGTTCGAGGCCAGCAAGGAAGCTGCGCCTGGCATTGCAGCGAGATTCTTCATGAATCACAACTATTATTTGGCGGACCCGGACGCCTTCACGGTTTCCAGGCAAACGATTGCCGACCAGGATTGGCACGGTGGAGTCAAACCGCTCACGCTCGACGAAGCGAAAGTGTCCATCGCGTTGGCTGCAATCGCCGGCGGGATGTATGAAATTGGGGACGATCTTCCCACGCTCGGCAGCGAGGCGGATCGCTTGGCCCTCGTGAAGAATCCGGATCTCCTGAAAATGGCCCGCCTTGGACATTCCTCGCGTCCATTAGACCTCATGAGTTACTCGCCTGCAGACGGCATGCCAAGCATTTTTCTTCTGCGCGAGAGCAAATGCCAAAGCATCCTCACGGTGTTCAATTGGACTGAGACCGAAACGCGACACCATTTCGAGTTGGATACCGACCTGGGTCTCACGGTGGGTGGGCACAATCAGGTTTTCGATATTTTTCAGTCCAAACAAGTAGGAACCAACCTGAATTCCGTGGAACTGACGCTCCCGCCGCATTCGGTGTCTGTCTTCAAGATTATCGATGCGTCGATTCCGCCTGCCGCTCCGACTGTCGCCGTGAAAGTTCCCAGCGAGGTTAAGACTGGCGACACGGGCGAGTTCGCTGCCAATGCGGATCCATCAGGAGTTCCGGCCATCAGTTACCGGTGGGATTTCGGAGACGGCACAACGTCCACAGATCAGAATCCTGCACACGCCTATACGTATTCCGGAAATTTTACGGTTAAAGTTCACGTCGAGGGGCTAGAAGGGATCTCAGCGGAAAAAACGAGTCGGATCAACGTCAGCGGCAACATACAAACTCGCTTTGTTCCAGCCAACAAGAAGCGCTTTACCGAGAAGTAAGCTAACCGTGTGCACGGCCAGAAACGAACAACAGTTCGCCTCTTAAGCGAATCTCCGCAATAACGTCGATACAATGAATCCACTATTTCGATATGGCGGTTAATTCCTCAACACGGATGGAAGTCTGCTGCCGGGCGGTATGTCGGACGAACTTCATCCTATTGAGGAAGGCTGAAAGATTTCAGCCAGGGCGCTGTTGCGGTTCGGTTTGCGTAATTAGCAATCCTGCACATTCCAACGTATGCGAAGGAGAGTCGCATTGAGTGCATTCCTTGAGAAGGCGGTCCCATCAACTTATGGCGGAGCCAATGTCAAAAGAACATCATTGTTGATTCGTATTTTACTGGCCCTTCTGATCTTCGGTGTCTCAAATGCATTTAGCCAGAACTCCACAGACCTCAAACCATCGCCCCAACAAGTCGAGTGGCAGGATCTCGAATTCGGGGTTCTCATCCATTTCGGCACGAATACTTATTTAGATCGCGAGTGGGGCGACGGCACGGCGAGTCCTCAGGTATTCAATCCAAGCCAGCTCGATGCCGAACAATGGTTGCGGGCAGCGAAGGCCGCAGGGGCGAAGTACGTTGTCCTCGTTGCGAAACATCACGATGGGTTCTGCCTCTGGCCGACCTCGCAGACCGATTACAGCGTTAAGAGCAGTCCGTGGGAAAACGGCAAGGGCGACGTCGTGAGACGCGTCTCGGATGCTGCCCGCAAGCTCGGCCTCCAGTTCGGCATCTATCTTTCCCCCTGGGACCGGCACGAGCCGCGCTACAAAAATTCGGCTGAGTACGACGGTTACTACGGCGCAGAACTGGGGGAGCTTACGTCAAACTATGGCGATCTGGTCGAATTCTGGCTGGACGGTGCCGGCAGCGAAGGGCACATGTATAACTTCCCGCGTATTATCGAGACGCTTCGTGTACAGCAGCCGAACACGCTTGTTTTCGCCGACGCCGCGCTGTTTGAGTACGGAGATATCCGATGGGCGGGAAATGAGAATGGAGCGATTCCGTACGAGAACTGGAATGTGCTCGATCGTCATGGATATCTGCGCTGGCGTCCCGTAGAAGCCGACACGCCACTGCATAAAGAGCACTGGTTCTGGCACCCGAACGATGAAGCCACGCTCAAATCGCTGGATGAGCTCATCGCGATTTATGAACAGACAATTGGCCGGGGCGGGCAGTTGATGCTCGGCCTGGCGCCCGATAAACGCGGATTACTTCCTGAGGCCGATGTAAAACGACTGGAAGAATTCGGTGCTGCTATTCAGGAGCGATACTCCCACAACCTGATTGCGAAAGAGCATATTCCGAACGCGGTGACTGATGCCGCATTCGACGGCGATCCCGATACCTTCTGGTCTGCGCCAGTGGGATCGCATCACGCGATCGTTGAAGCTGATTTGCGCAAGCCGCTGACGTTTGATCATGCGCTCACGATGGAGTGGCTGAATGATGGCCAGCACGTTGAGCACTATCGAATTGAAGTGTGGTTGAATGGCACGTGGAAGCCGATTGTGGAAGGTCATGCGATCGGCCACAAGAAAATTGACAGTTTTGAGCCAGTAACCGCATCTCGCGTTCGCCTCAATATCCTCTCCAGTTCATCAGAGGCGCATATTCGCGAATTTCAGGTTTTCAATACCGGGAGCGCTCGTCCATAAGAAATTCAATTAATAGAGCTAGAGGTCGAGACGAGCGTATGACTATGAATTCGGAGTACTCCAGCGGGTAGCAATTTTTGGTGGATGCAACAACGTCTGCATCACAACACAATATTGCTCCGTCTTCTCCTGCAGAGACCGTAGCTGGTCCGGTGTTGCCTCCGGCGCGTCAAGCTTGAAGTCCAGGCGAATAGCCTCAAAGCCTACCGGGACATCCTTCGAGATGCCGAGGGTGCCCTGCAGATCCATGTCACCACTGACCGTGACTTCGATTTGCCGCGTGGGTACACCCATGGCAGTCGCCACCAGTTGGCAAGTTACCTGAGCGCAGGCTGCGAGCGCGCCAATCAGGAGGTCTCCGGAACACGCTGCTGTTCCCGTGCCGCCGACTCCCTTGTGAGCTTCCGCCTGGTAGATCGCGCGACCGATATCGACGGAGCACGCCAACGGTGTTGAGGTCTCATTGCCTTTCGCCGTCAGAGTAATGCGGGAGCTCGACGGCTCGCGGCGATATTGCTCCTTCAACGGCTTCTGAATTGATCTGATGTCCATTCCGTCTCCTATTTGACTTGCAGTTCGTTGTCCCCGCGGAGTCTATTCTCCGGATTGGTCTCGATAAACGCCGTCGAAACTCCCCGACGGCCAAATTGACGTTCCATTTCCGGAAGCTCTGATTTATGAGCCATTCGGAAATAACACAGCCTGGTCGGAGTCGAGTACATTGTGGACCGAGCCACTTAAGCCGATCAATACATGATTGTCCGCGTGAGGTGGTGAGGCCAGTCCGTGGTGTGGAAATGGGTCCAGAGTCGGGCATCAATTTGCGGGATGATAATCCTCCGATCGGGTGGACGGAGTTTGTTAATTTCGTCCGCCAACAGCGCTGTCGCGTACAGACAATGCGCACGAATCTCGATTTCCTGGCGGCTATCCCGCGGAATCATCTGAAATGTGTTAATGGAATGCTCCAACTCTGGCGAATAGCTGGTCATGCCCATGAGACGGAGCGCCACCGGAACGATGTAGTCGGCGAATGCCGTCATCTTCTGAGGATCCTCCAACCGAAAGGCGCCATTGGGTCCAAACCCTGAATAGATCTGCCAGTATCCGAGTTGCGTCAGTTTGTAGAACTTAACCTGGTGGCCGTCGTACTGGCTCACATCGTTATAGCGGGGAAATTCCGCCGCAAGGCGCTCGACCAGTCCGTTGCCGCCGTCGTAGAGCCGCGGCGCACACGAGTGAATGAAATTGTGGTATCGGCCCTGACAGTTGGCAGCCAACACGGCGCCGGCTTGATGAAAGAGTTGGAGCTTTTCATCCAGCATGGGCATTTCGATGTTGCCGGCGAAAATTTTCTCCATGTCCGCGCGTGTGATCTTCGCAAGATACTCCCCATCCAATATCGGGACGCCATTATCCATCGCCCGCTTAACGCAGCCGATCATAGCGGCAGAGTCGGAGAGATGCTCGCCTCCGAAATCAATCTGAAATTTCACATGACTCTTGAAATCCGTGAAGGCCGTATCGATGGTGTTGGCGACCATTACGAAATCCATGGCAATGTCGGGCGTCTTTTCCAGCCCGTATGGAATGGCAAGATTGGGGAAGGGAATTTCTTCGTACGCCATCCAACCGGCAACTTCCACGATTTTTTCGTAGTGAGTATGAACATCACGGGAATTTTCAATCACCGGCCGAAGACTCTCGGTGACTGGACTTCCCAGAGGATTGGGCCACGGAAACGAAGCAGGAGACGGTTCCAGGTCAGCAGCAAAGGACGACGTGTTGGCTACAGCAGCCAACGCCGCAGCCGAGGACATCTCTTTTAACAGATCACGACGGTTTAGATTCATGCGAGCGCCCCGAGTGAATGAACGCAGAATCTTATGGAGAGAGAGAACTCAAGTCAACAGCAGGATGCGTACTGGCCGCCATCGAAATTGAGTCAGCCGCGAGCGCCACACGGTCAGGGCACGAGACCGGATTCAATCAGCGGGCGCACGTTCGAACCTGTGCGCCCGCATTCACACCTTTCATTTGGTTGTAGTAGTGGTCGTGGTGCTCGTGGTTTTCTTTGGTGCTGTTGTCGCTGTGGCTGGTTTGGCCGCAACCGCTGGATTTGGTTTCGCCGACGCCGCGGTTTGAGGGTGAGTGCTGGTAGTAACCGGGCTTCTCATGGCCGCATTGTTAACTACTGAAGCTGCCGGTTTCCCAGGGGTAGTCGTTATAGGTTTGCCATTGATCATCCGCTGTTGCTGGGCAGCAACGCTGCCCTGGCTTGTCACCGTGCTGACTGAATTCGTCCGATTGCCATTCGCAGCAAAACTATTCGCAGATGAAGAACCCGAGGCAAAGGGAGCGTTGCTGGTTCCCGGAGCCAGAGTCGGGAAATTCAGGTTGTAGGTGCGCACCGGGATCGCCAATGCTCCGTTCTGAAGCTGCAGTTCATCGATCGTAAAGTTGTACGAATAACCGGTGCCGATCGGGCTGTTAGCTGGCCGATTCCGTGCGACGGAGAACAATGCACTTCCTGTCTGTCCGGGCCCGAGTTGAAATTGCGAATCGGTTTGTGCTCCGCGGTCGATGCCCATGCCCTGCAGTTCTCCTGGGTTTCCTCCTGCAGGAATGTAGGTATTTCCGTTATTGTCGACCATCACCATTGAGCCATCGTGATATGCAATGGACAGGGGCTGATTCGTCGAGTTGTGGAACTGAATGTTCATCCGGATGACGTGCCACGCTCCCTCTTGGCTCAGGGTCATCTGCGAAACGTTGGCCTGAAAAGGACCGGCATCGAAGCAACTCGGACCGCAAGAACCGGAGCTGCCGGTAGATTGGAAGCCGTTTACCGTACCCTGCTGCGCTCCACTCGTGCCCTGCTGTGCTCCATTCTGGATCTGCTGCACACCGTTTTGGATTTGCTGGCCTGATTGTTGAATCGTGCCACTCCCTTGCTGGGCCGTGTTCGTGCCTTGTCCCACCGCGTTCTGTTCTGCCTGCGAGTACTGCTTCACCTTCTGCCAGAAGTTCTTCTTCTGTGGTTGTGGAGCCGGCTGAGTCTGTTGGGCCGGCTGCTGGTTCTGCGGTTGGCTTGCGGTCTGATTCTGGGCCTGCTGTGCGTCCGCGACGGCCAGCAGATTGATCAGCATTGCGATCAGCAAAAAAATCCTCATCGAAAATCTTCTGCTCATATTTCTCTCCTTCAGAATTTGAATTACGTGCTCACGCCTCCAAACGAATTACGCCGCCATCGTTTGCGAACGCCCAATTTCCCGACCGCGAGAACCGGTTACCGCCAAGGCTTGCTTTACGCTCGAAGCTGCGAAATAAATTGCAAACGATGCCGAGAGATACGTACCCAATCCGAGTGATAGCGCCTTATAAGGGAGACTGGTCTGGAGCAATTCAGATCCGGCGAACGGTGCCGCCAAGGCCGAGTGAAACGTGGCTCCCATCCTGTAGCCGACAAAGATCATGAAGAGCAGCGGCAAGGCCCCGCCCAACGTGGCTGGGCGATTCTTCCAAAGATGGTGAAAAAAAGGTCCAAGCAGGACCAGGATGGCTGCGAAGCCGAAGATGCCCGAATCTGGATTGGTATCGGATATCTGGGGAAGTCTCCCGGCGTTCAAATAGCCGAGTGCCTGCCAGAAGGTGAGGTCAAAGTTTCCAAGGACCGGCAGATGGATTGAGACCGCTGGCAAAAACAACCAGCATGCGATCAGTAGCCCGGTAACGGCCATACGTGCCAGGGTGCCGGGTACCGGGGGGGCAAACACTCGGCCACCCAGGCCGGCGCGGATGTGCTCTTCCACTTCTTGATCAAGCTGATATTGGGGCACCGCAGTGATGGCGTTGAGATTCCCATGGCTATCGAAATCTACATTCACCACGAGGCCTGGCTTGGCCGGCACGTCCGATCTCCAGAGCCCCTCCATAAGAAAGGGGTACTGTTTGCCCTCGACGATGAGCAAACCGGGGCCCAGATGCGGGTCGCGCAGGACCCTGCCTCGCTTCGGCATAGCTCTCTCCTTGGGGTGCCCAGAAATCCCACAGCCGGCGGCGTCGTTTCGCCGCCCTTACCCCGCATTGCGCAATTGCCGCTCAATAACCGTCATCAGTCCAAAAAAAATTTGAGCATTGAGCAACTTGCTTGTACCCCCGCCCGTTTGGGTGTAGCATTTCGCCCTCTCCCAGATGGGAGAAACGCAAGTTAGCGCGAAGTGGATCTGGGCCTCCCCCCTTATCTACCCCAATGAAAGAAAAGGACATCCGGGAAGATCCCGCCTGGCCGAACAGGGCTGGACTGAATCACGGGGCAGTCGTCTTTGCTGAGCGCCATGCAGTAGATGAACTGTTCAGCGTGACCTATGAAGAGTTGCGCCGCCTGGCATGCAGCGTTAAGCGTGACGATCCCGCCGCCACACTGAATCCGACCGCCTTGGTGAACGAAGCCTGGCTAAAGCTTGCCAGCTCTCCAGGTCTGGCATCTGCCTCCCGTATTCACTTCAAGCGGATTGCCGCGCGGGCTATGCGCCAGCTTCTGGTTGAGGCTGCCCGTCGCCGCAACGCCGACAAACGCGGCGGAGGTGATGAATACCAACGGGTCACGTTTGATGAGGCCCTGGTACCGCAATCGAATTGCGGAAAGGAATTGATCGCGCTTGACCTGGCTCTGCAGGAATTAGCTCGCTTGCAGCCGCGCCAGGCATTGATGGTCGAAAGCCGGTTTTTTGGCGGGTGCGATATTGCCGAGACGGCCGCACTTCTGGGAGTTTCGGAAGCAACAATTCTTCGCGACTGGCGCGCAGCCAAGGCATGGCTGGCCCGGGCAATGCGAGAAGTTCAGTAACTTCGCTTCAGCCGCTCACGCAGCTCATCATGGATAACATTCGTTGGGAACGAATCCAGCAGCTGTTTCACGATGCCGCAGAGTTACCGGCACAGGAACAAGATCCCTTTCTGAAGGAAAGATGTGGGACCGATGCGGAGCTTATGGAAGAAGTGCGAGGCATGCTCAAGGAAGACTCGCATCCCGCCTCGGTTCTCGACCGCAGCGTGGCGGAAATTGCCCATAGGATTCTCAATGGAAACGATGCCTCAGAGCTTCCCGTACAACAGGTCGGCCCATATCGCTTAATTCGTCTCCTGGGCGAGGGTGGAATGGGCCTGGTCTATCTCGCGGAGCGCAAGGACCTCGGTACGCAGGTAGCGATCAAGATCCTGCGCGATGCGTGGCTCTCACCCGCCCGCCGCGAGCGGTTTGCTGCGGAACAGAGAACATTGGCACAACTCAACCATCCATCCATTGCCCGCCTCTATGATGCGGATGTTCTACCAGATGGCACCCCATGGTTCGCCATGGAATATGTAGAGGGAATGCCTCTTACCGATTATTGCATTCTGCACCAGTGCTCGATTGAGAGGAGACTGCAACTGTTTCGCGCAGTCTGTGAAGCTGTACAGTACGCGCACAGCGAAGCTGTGATCCACCGCGACCTGAAGCCCTCCAACATTCTCGTGAAACAGGATGGAGCGATCCGTCTGCTCGACTTCGGGATCGCGAAGCAACTCGAAAGCCTGGACGCTCCCGTCAAGCAGACGATAACCGGCCTCCGGCTGATGACTCCTGCCTACGCCTCACCAGAGCAGATTCGCGGCGACCGCGTCGGTATTCACTCCGATGTCTATTCGCTCGGCGTCATTCTCTTCGAATTGCTTGCGGGACAGTTGCCCTTTGATCTTTCGAACTTGTCGCACGCTGAGGCGGCGAGTGTTATCGCTGAGCATGAACCGGGGAAGCCTTCATCCCTGGCATCGATAGATGTGCCGATGCGCGGCGCTTTGCCCATGACGAAATCGGGCTGGGCCGACCTGGATGTGCTCTGTCTCACGGCGATTCATAAGGATCCCATCCGTCGCTATCGATCGGCGGAGGCCCTTATTCGCGACCTTGATCATTACTTGCTCTCCGAACCGCTGGAGGCGCGCCCCGATACTTTTTCGTACCGGCTGGGAAAATTCGTGCACCGCAATCGGGGGAGTGTGACTTTAGCCGCGGCCACAGTGGTTCTGGTGGTGGGGATGCTGGTTTTCTTTACTGTGCGACTAGCGAAAGCGCGCAATGCTGCCCTGGCCGAGGCCGCCCGCACCGAACGCATTCAGAAGTTCATGCTGAACTTGTTTGATGGTGGCGATCAGGAGGTCGGTCCGTCTGATTCTTTGCGGGTTATCACTCTCGTAGATCGTGGTCTGCTTGAAGCACGCACTCTTAATAACGACCCCAAGTTGCAAGGAGAGCTTTTCCAGAACCTGGGAGACATTTACGAAAAACTGGGGAAGTTTGAACAGGCGGATTCTCTGCTGCAAAGCGCACTGGAGCAGCGCAAATCGGTGTACGGTGTGGACAGCCGGGAGGTGGCTGAAAGTCTCGTCGAACTCGGCCTGCTGCGCGATGCGGAGGGAAAGTACGAAGACGCCGAAGGCATGGTGCGAGCGGGCCTGGCAATTGACAAACAAAAAATGTCACCCGGCCATCCGGCCATTGCGCGGGCGACAAGCGCGCTGGGCAAAGTGCTGGAAGACCGAGGCTCTTATGATGCCGCGATTCAGGTCTTGCAGGAAGCGGTGCGCGTGCAGTCAGTGCAGGGTGCTTCCGCGACGGACCTCTCTGAAAGCCTCACCGAGTTGGCCAATTGCCATTTTTATTCCGGCCATTACTCCGTGTCTGAGTCTCTGAATCAGCGGGTTCTGGCGATGGACCGTAAACTTTATGGCGAGCGCCATCCGCACGTAGCCGATGATCTGATCAATCTGGGTGCCATCAAGTACGACCTCGGCCACTATCCCGAAGCTGAACAATTTGATCGCCAGGCACTCGACATCACGCAGGCCTTCTATGGGCAGAATCACCCCGCTACTGCCTCAGCTCTCACTATCCTGGGACGTACCTTGGTGTCGGAAGGGAAAAGTGACGAAGCGTTCGGGCTGTTGAAGCAAGCACTTCAGATCGAAGAACAGATATACGGCAAAGTGCATCCCCGAGTAGCGGGAACGCTGAACGAACTGGGGAAGATCGCGCAGCAGCAAGGAAAATTCGATGAAGCGGACGCAGACTTTCGGCGCATGGCAGAAATTTATCGCGCTGTTTACGCCGGGAAGCATTACTACATCGGAATTGCACTTTGTAATCTTGCCGGAGTGTACGCCGAGCGGAAGGATTATGCCGGGGCCGAAAAACTATTTCGAGAGGCCCTTCAAATTTACGCTGAGACTCTGCCACCGAATCACCTCAACATTGGAATTGCGCGCGTTCGCCTGGGCCGCGCTCTGTTGCTGCATAAGCGTTACGAAGATGCGGAAGCCGAAAGCCGCGGTGGATACGACATCCTGATAAAACAGTCGGGCGCTCCGGAGCACTGGGTGCAAATGGCGCGAACGGATCTAGCGCACGAATATGAATCCTTGCATCAGTCAGCGCGAAAGCAGCCGAGTTTCGTTCTGCCACCATAGAAGCGGACAACGACAATTCTCATCAATAATCGACCACTGCTGCACCTGAACACCGAAATTCTTTCTTTCGGAGTGCCCAAAGAGATGACAGAAGTGGAGCAATTGGTGGGCAGCGCAAAATAATCAAGATCTTTGCAAGTAAAATCTGGAGTTATCGCTCTTCATCGGGCGGTCCTGCTGCGCCCGCGAGATCCTGTGGTTTAATCTTTTCCACATTGAACTTTGCCACTCGTTCCCGCATGGTTTTCAGGACGTCTTCGAGCGCTGGCGGTTCGCCCTGTATCCAGCGCAGTGGATTGACGCGCGCGACCACGAATGAGCGCAAATATGGGCTGACTAGACCGCGTTCCTTCAACTTCTTAACTACAGCCGCAACTTTTTCCTCCAGGTCGAGCACCATCGCGGCGCGCTTTTCGTGGTCTTTTATGGCCACACGTAGCGACTCATCCGTAAATTTCTCCAGCCGTCGGAGAATCGGATGATACGCGCCGCCACCAAAGCGCGGTACGCGCTCGTAACAAATGCCCAGTGTGACAAGAGCGGCTTCGTCCAGGTAAAAGGCAAACCGACCCTCCGGGCGCGCGGCATCTTCCTCGACCAGTCCGCGATAAATCCGGATGACTTCGAGAGACCTTTCTTTCAAGTTGTGCGCCTTCTCGGTATTTAGCGCAAGAATCTGCCATGCAATCTCGCGATCAGCCATGATGAGTGCGGTGATCGACTTTGCTCCCAGCCGGCGCATGGCCTCCAGGCGATGTCGGCCATTCGGGGTCCAGAAACCACCTTTTGGCGCGGTAATCGCGATCACGGGATCCAGAAAACGGCCCGTCTTGTTGATTACGTCCGCCAACCGTTTGTGATGAGTGTCGGAAAGATCACGTTGAAATGGGGTCGGTTCGATTTTGTCGATAGGCAGAACTGCGAGAAGTACGGGATGACCGCCAAGAGGTTCTTTGTAAGAGCCGACAATGCATCCACCCGCGCGCTCGACCGCTTGCGCTGCTTCTTCAGCATTCGCAGGTTCCTTCATCTGACATTCTGACGGAGCTAAGCCCTTGCTGCCGGGTTTCGCTTTCCGGGGACGCCGACGGGTTGGTGCGCGCTTCACCATAAATGCATTTCCATTGTAGTTCCTGATAGCTGGGCACGGTGATCTGACCAAGTTGTCCCCTGAATCACAGACAGAACTAGTTTCCAACTGCAACCGAGATACGCAGTCGAATCTCTGTCAAGGCTGAACGGGTCGTGCGGGAGCCAACAGGCCCAGAGCGCCGATAAAAGCCGACGATTCTGATGTCCGATCTTCCCCTACCTCTCACCACCCAGCATTGAACGGCGACTCACACGCCGACTAGCTCGCGCAATAGTTTGCTGGGTAGTTCTGGATCGCCATCCACGACTCCACGCTTTCAGTACAACCCCCGTAGCAAGCAAGCTATGGTTTCGGGGCGGCTGCGACCCAGTAGTAGTCGACATTTTGCGGTGCGTCGTGACCGAGTAAGGACAGGCGTCGTCCCGCGGTCCATTCCACCACATTGGATTTCCATGCGGGAGACGCGATCAGCAAGTGTTCGCCGGATGGAATTTCTTTGTCCTCATACCGCGCGATGTCTTGGTTACGGTAAAACGCCAGCCCATATTCCAGTTCTCGGGAAGTCCCGCACACCGCGACCGGCAGCATATGAGTTTCCATGCCGGCAAGTACGCCCGCCAGAGGGCGCGCCGATAATTCCTGATCAATGGAATTCGAGCCAAACCGGATCACCGCCGCGACCACGAGCACAACGGGAACCAGCGTGACAAAGCGCAGCATGCGGAATCCGTAGCGGCTTATCAATGTCAGTACGATGCCAACGCACACCGCCGTAGCAATCGCAATGGCGATGAATCGCGGCTGTCCTTCCGGAAGGTGATGCCGACTGATAAGGTGCGCGATCAGCAGGGCAGGCAAGATTGGCAACGCGGCAACAAGTCCGTGAAGAGCGGCAATCCACTTTGGAATCGATTCTTCCCGCCCCATGCGCCGCCGCAGGTATTCGGCCAGCAGCAGAGCACCCGCAGGCACGGACGGCAGAATGTATCCGGGCAGCTTGGATTGAGAGAAGGAGAAGAAGAAGACCGGCACGATAAACCAGCAAATTGCGTAAAGGCTGAACTGGAATTCCAGATCAGGTTCCGGCGTAAAGTTGTTGCGCTTGGGCCACCAGGTGCGCACCGTATCCACCAACATAACCATGACAAAGACAACCCAGGGGAGGAGCGCGAGCAGAACCACGGGAATGTAGTACCAGAACGGTTCGCGATGGTGATAGAGATTCGTCGAGAAGCGAGCGAGATTATGTTCGAGGATGAACTCCCGGAAGAACTGCGGGTTGCGAAGCTGAACCGCCACGTACCACGGCAGCGCGATGGCGCAGAAAAGCAGAATTCCCGGAAGCCAAAGGGTTCTGAACACGAGACGGAATTCGCGCGCGGTCCAGGAGTAAAGCCCGATGATCACTGCTGCTAGAAAAGGAGCGACGGGGCCCTTCGCGAGCATGCCCAAGCCGATAGAGAAAAAGAAGAGAGCGAGATAAATCCGGCGTGCCTTCTCGCGCCAGGCCCACCACGCTAGCATGCCCACTCCGAACGTTGCAGCCAGCGGCATATCCATGGAAGCGGCGCGTGAATAGCCAATGATTCCAGCGCAGGAAGCGGTGATCAGCGCTGCATCGATTGCGCCGCCTCGCCGGAATCGGAGAAAAAAGAAATAGACTGCGATTACTAACAAGCTGCCGTCGATCGCCGACGGGATGCGAGCAGTTACGTCGCTAACGCCCAATGCGGAGTATGCCAGCATTGCCTCCCAGTAATAGAGCGGAGGTTTTTCTAACCAGGGTCGGCCGTTGAGAACGGGAGTGATCCAGTCGCGGCGCTCAAGCATCTCCCGCGCGACTTGCGCATAGCGCGGTTCATCGGCGCCGATCAGCCCAAACTGTCCCAATCCATAGAAAAAAAGAAAGGCGCAGAAGCCGGCGAGGAGGAGGAAGTCGGTGCGGGTACGGGCAGTCATCAGAAAGTTGTTGAATTTCGATTGTTGATTGTTGAATCAAAACCGTCAACTCACGACAAGGTTTTAATTCGACAATCACGATCAACAATCGCCAACTATTGTACGGAGGGTCCTCGCCGCAATTGGAAGAGCACCTGGCGCACGGCCTCGGCCAGCGGCCCTTCGAGCGAGCAACCGCTGGCGCATTCGTGGCCGCCGCCGCCAAAAGCTTCAGCTACATGGGCGACGTCGATCTTGCCCTTGCTGCGCAGGCTTACCCGATAGCGGCCATCGGAAAGTTCCCGGAAGAATCCCGCCACTTCGACACCGGCAATAGAAAGAACGTAATTCACCAATCCTTCGCAATCTTCTTCCTTCGCTTCACAACGTTCCATCTGCTTCTGCGTTACCCAGAAATAACCGATGTGACCTTCCACCTGCAGGTTACGAAGAGCCTCGCCCAGCAGTCGAAGTTTTGCTATGGAGTGTGCGAAGTAAATTCCGCGCGCGCAGTGGGCCGGATCTGCGCCCGCGAGCACTAACTCCCGCGCCAGCGCAAATGTGTTCTCGTTTGTTCCTTGAAACATGAACGAACCGGTGTCCGTCATCAATGCGGTGTAGAGGCATGTCGCAATGTCAGGCGAAAACTTTACGTCCGCTTCGCGTGCCAGACGAAACACCATTTCTGCCGTTGCCACTGCGTGGGGATCGATCCAGTTCACATGCGCAAACGGGCGACCGCTGACATGATGATCAATGCTGATGAGAAAGTGATCTTCCAATCCTTCCAGTCGCGTGCGATGGATGCTGTCGCACTCGAGAATGATGGCGGCTTCGTAATTACGATTCACGCGGCTCGATTGCACCACCTGGTCCGCAAAGGGAAGTGAACGATAGATACGTGGCACACCGTCGTGTAACACGACATCCGCCTGTTTCCCCATCGCGCGAAGCACCTGGCAGCAGGCAAGAGCAGAGCCAACGGCGTCGCCATCGGGGCGGGCGTGCGAAGTCAGCACGAAGCGCTCGCGCTGTCCGATCTGCCGCAAAACATCTTCGAGCATGTCGCTATGCGCTCTCACCCGAGTCCTTGCGTAGCTTGGTTTTGCGCTTGGCCCGCTCTAACAGTTCCTCGACCCGTGCCTTGTCGTGCTCAGAGCGATCGAGGCGAAAGAACAACTCCGGAGCGCGACGCAGCCGTAAACGATCGGCCAGTTCATGGCGGATGTACGCTTTGGCGGCGTCGAGTCCCTCCAGGCTGCGCTCGACCTCTTGATCATCGCCCTCCACGTCCACCAACACCTGTGCGGAGCGCCCATCCTCGGCAAGCAGCACGCCCGTCACATTGACCAGCCCGATCCGTGGATCTCCGAGTTCGCCTTCGACCAGCGTTTCAATCTCTTCGCGCAAAGCTTCGCCGAGGCGGCCGCGATGATGCTGTACTGCACGCTTCTCCACAATCCACCTTTAAAGAAAACGCATGAGAATATCAGAAAACTGCGCAAACGTGTTGCGCTAAGGTACGTCACTCCGATTATTGTTGCCTAGATTTATCGGATTGGGGTAAGTACGGGAGTAACAATCTTTTAGCGGGTATCGCAGGCGATGATGAGAAATGCAGCGCTCTCTAGAAGTATTCGACAAACGAATCGGCTAAATCGGCACCATGATTGTTGGCGATGCGCGCGGCCTGGCGCTCGACTTTCTTCATAAGACCATCAAGGTAGTCCCGCGAATCTGAAATGCTGACCACGCCTATGGTGGCGCGGTTCCACAGCCCCGTCGAATCCAGTTCCGCGACTGAGACATTGAAGCCGCCGCGCAGCCGATCTTTCAAGCTACGCACCACCTGACGGCGATCCTTGAGCGATTGCGCAGCTTCGATGTGAAGTTCGAGGGTGAGAAAGGCGATCGGCATAAAGCTCTCGTTTCTCACTACTCAGTTTTCAGCAAGACCAATCTGCTGGACTGGGAACCGAGAACTGACAACTCTTATGCAATAACCTCCGCGGCGATGCGTTCAGTGACGAACGCCTCGATCACATCGCCGACTTTTACATCGCCGTAATTCACGATAGAGATGCCGCACTCCTGACCGTTATGCACTTCGCGGGCGTCATCTTTAAAGCGTCGCAACGATCCGACTTTGCCTTTGAAGACGACCACATTGTCGCGCAGCAGCCGCACTTCGGAGTCTCGCTTGATGATCCCGTCGCTCACGCGACAGCCGGCGACTGTGCCGACTTTCGGAATGCGGAAGGTCTCAAGCACCTCGGCGCGGCCTTGGTAAGTTTCTTTGATCGTGGGTTCAAGCAGGCCAGTCATAGCGCGCTTGATCTCGTCCTGCAGTTCGTAAATGATCGAGTGCAGACGGATGTCGACTTTCTCCTGCTCGGCCAATTCCTGGGCCTTGCGCTCAGGACGCACGTTGAACCCAATGATGATGGCGTTGGAGGCGGAAGCCAGCAGCACGTCGGTTTCGGTGATTGCGCCGACGCCGGAGCGCAGAACCTTGAGACGTACCTTGTCGTTCGACAGCTTCGAGAGCAGATCGCTCAAAACCTCGACCGAGCCCTGCACGTCGCCTTTGAGAATGATATTGAGTTCTTTCGTGCCGGCGGTCTTGATCTGTTCCGCCAAGCCTTCGAGCGAGACGCGCGAACTTTTGGCGAGCGTGGCTTCGCGCGCTTTTTGCTCGCGGTATTCGGAAATTCCGCGAGCTTTATCTCGATCGGCCACCACAACGAACTGATCTCCCGCCTGGGGCAGGCCTTCCATCCCAAGGATTTCGACCGGCGTCGACGGTGGTGCGGATTCCAGCGCGGAGCCGCGATCGTCGAACATCGCGCGGATTTTTCCGTAGACATTCCCCACTACGAAATTATCGCCAGCATTGAGCGTGCCGTTCTGCACCAGTACGGTAGCCACAGGCCCGCGGCCGCGGTCGAGTTTCGCTTCCAGGACCACGCCAGAAGCTGCGCGATCCGGAGTTGCCTTCAACTCGGCCAGATCCGCAACGAGGCAGATCATTTCGAGCAGCAGATTCAGATTGGTTTTCTTCTTCGCCGAAACATCGACGAACACCGTCTTGCCGCCCCAGTCTTCCGGCATTAGGCCGCGATCGGCAAGTTGCTTCTTCACGCGGTCCGGCATCGCCTCGGGCTTGTCGATCTTGTTCACGGCGACGATGATCGGAACCTCGGCGGCATGCGCGTGGTCGATGGCTTCCAGCGTCTGCGGCATGACGCCGTCATCAGCAGCCACAACAAGCACAACGATGTCCGTCGCCTTTGCGCCCCGCGCGCGCATGCGCGTAAATGCTTCGTGGCCGGGGGTGTCGAGAAACACGATCTCGCGCCCAAAAGCCGGGGATTCCGAATCACCGATGCGCACCTTGTAGGCGCCAATATGTTGCGTGATTCCGCCAGCCTCACCCTCGGCTACGTTCGTCAAACGTATTGCGTCGAGCAGCGTGGTCTTGCCGTGATCGACGTGGCCCATGATCGTAACCACCGGCGGACGCGGCACGGCTTCCGTCGCACTCTCTTCACTTGCTGCGGTGGCATCAACATCCTGTGCGGCCTGCTCTTCGAAGGAAATGACGTTCGTGTCGGCGCCGAAGAACCGCGCCATTTCGCTGGCGAGTTCCGCATCGAGCGTTTGGTTAATGGTGGCGAAAACGCCGCGAGCTAACAGGCGTGAAATCAGGTCCTTCGCGCGAATGTCGAGTTTCTCGGCAAGATCCTTGACACTGATTCCTTCCGTGATGGTGATATTCCGTGTGATCGGCGCAGGCTCGTTCGACACCACCATGCGCGGCGGCGGAACGTAGCCCTTCATCGGGCCTTCTTTTATCCCTCGCGGAACATAGCGCTGTCCCGGGCGGCGCGCCGGCGCACCAGGACGGCTGCCAGGACGACTTGGACCGGGAGGCGGAAGCCCCGGACCGACTCCGATCGGACGAGTTCCGCCCGGGGTCGAACGCGTGGGATGCATCGGGCGCCGTTCGCCCGGACGCAGAGCCGGACGTGGCCCACCCATTCCGGGTGCTGCCGGACGCGGACGCTGGAAGATGGGCTGCCCGGGAACGGGACGTCCCGGTGCAGGGCGCATTCCGGCGGAGGGCGCACTGGATTGTCCAATGGGCACACCGGGACGCGGCGGCGGAGCTTTGTACACTGGCCGCGGACCGGTCTGCGGCACGATCATGCGCGGCGCCGGAGTTGGCGACGGGGCGGGGGCAGCGGGCGTGGCTGGACGCGGTGGCGCTGCTGGAGCCGAGGACGCCGTGACTACTGGAGCCGGCGGCGCGGGTGGCGCGACAACAGCAGGAGGCGGCGGAGGGGTCGGGCGCGGCGTCGCCGGTATTGGAGGTGTTGCTGAAGGCGCAGCTGTCGCAGGTTTCTCGGGTGGCGCAACAACGGCTGGACGCGGCGGAGGCGCAGTGGGCGCCGGCGCTGGAGGAGCAACCGTGGGCTTCGGAGGTGCAGGCGGAACCACAGCGGGACGCGGCGGCGCAACCGGCTTCGGCGCCGGCGCTACAGCTTCCTTCTGCTGCGTAATGGCCTTCAGGACGTCTCCGGGCCGGGAGATATGGGACAAGTCAATTTTGGTCTTGATTTCTTCTTCCCCGCGCAGTGGGCGCGCGGTCCTGGATGACTGTGCCGGCCCGGCTTCGGCTGAGCCCTTGAAATGCGCCCGCACTTTTTCCGCTTCGTGTTCTTCGAGAGAGCTGGAGTGAGTCTTTTTCTCCGTGACTCCCACGATCGGGAGCACATCGAGGATGGCCTTGCTTTTGACTTCCAGTTCTCTTGCGAGATCGTTGATTCGAACCTTACTCATCCGCCCTTTCCTGTGCCCCGCGTTGTGCCTAGGTCTTCATCGCAGCCTCACGCAGTCAGCATTGTCGCACTTGCATGTCATAGAACGATGCTCGTGCCTTTTAAGATTCTGTTTTGGGAGCCGCGTCTTCTTCCGGCGCAGTCTCCTGAGAGGGCTCTGCTTCCGTCGCCTCGGAAGTAGGAACCTCTTCTGATTGATTTGATTCCGTCTCAGCGGTTTGCGCTTCAGCAGCGTCGCCTTCGGCGGCGACAGCCTCACCCGATTCCAGGCTCGCGAAGTAATTATTCACCGCCAGGCTGATTTTTTCCACCGTCTTGGGCCCGATGCCTTCGATGGCTTCAAGCTGTTCAGGTGTCATGTCGGCGAGAGCTTCCACTGTCGTCACACCTGCGGCCGTGAGCTTCTCAACCACGCCTTCGCCCAGACCCGGAACGCTTTCGAGCGGAGTCGCACTCTGCGGAGCCATCGCAGCCATCTGCTGCTCGACTTCCTGCCGCTTCTCTTCCTCGCTCTTAATATCGATTTTCCATCCCAACAATTTCGCGGCCAGCCGGACGTTCTGTCCCTTTTTCCCGATGGCCAGCGAGAGCTGGCTATCGTCGACTACGACTTCCAGGTGCTTTTCACCGGCATCGACCACGGTGACGCGGCTGACTTTCGCCGGCTGCAGCGCCTTTTCGGCAAAGGTGACCGCATCCTCGTGATACTCGATGATGTCGATTTTTTCTCCGCGCAATTCGCGGATAATCGACTGCACGCGCATACCCTTCATGCCGACGCATGCGCCGACGGCATCGACGTCCTTGTCCTTCGACATGACGGCGATTTTTGTGCGCTCGCCGGCTTCACGGGCAATGGCGCGGATCACAACCGTGCCGTCGTAGATTTCCGGAACTTCCGTCTGGAACAGATGCTGCACCAATTCCGGTGCCGCGCGCGAAACCACCACGCCCGGGCCCTTGCTGGCTCGCTCGACACGAGCGATCACGACGCGCACGCGCTCGCCGATGGCGAACGACTCCAGCCGCGACTGCTCTTTGCGCGGCATGCGGGCCTCGGCCTTCCCGATATCGAAAATCATGTCGGGGCCTTCGATCCGCTTCACTGTCGCGTTGACGATCTCGCCCACGCGCCCGATGTACTCGTTGTAAACCGTGTCGCGTTCCGCCTCGCGCACTTTCTGGAAGATGACCTGCTTCGCCAGTTGTGCGGCGATGCGGCCAAGAATTCCTTCGGTAACTTTGGGAATCTGCAACTCGCCGCCAATTTCCAGCGAAGGATCCACCTTGCGGGCGTCTTCCAGCGTGACCTGCAGGTTCGGATCTTCGACCTGCTCCGGCAGCTCTACGACGGTTTTCACCGCGAACGCGCTGATCTTGCCGGTTTCCTTGTCGAGCTTGGCGCGAAGATTTTCCTGCGACTTGTAGTACTTGCGCGTCGCCATGACAATGGCGTCTTCGACCGCGCTGACTACAATCTGCGGGTCAATCCCCTTTTCCCGGCTCAGTGCGTCAATCGTGTTGTAGAGCTCGCTGGCCATAAAAATCAGGTTTCAAAGTTTCATGGTTTCAAAATTTCAAGGTCTCTGAAGCCTTGAAACTTTGAAACTCGTGTGTTGCCTAAATCTCGGGCACCAAGTTCGCCTTCTCCACATTGGCGAACTCGATCTCAATCTTCTTTCCCGCCTCGGCACCCATCTTCCGGCGCGACTTGTGGCTGGCCACGCTCAAATCGAGCGTCAGGCGACCGTTCTCGAAACTTTCCAGCCTGCCTTCAAAGTGCCGGTTATTGTTCACCGGCTGCCGCGTCATCAGCTTGATGCGGCTGCCGACGAAGCGTGCGAAATCCGCAGCTTTCGTAAGCCTGCGATCCAGTCCCGGAGACGAAACTTCCAGCGTGTATGAACCGCCGGGCATCGCGTCTTCCACGTCAAGAATCGTGCCAAACTCGCGACTGAAGTTCGCGCAATCTTCGTGCGTCACTCCAGCCAGCGGGGCATTTCCCGCCGCAGGCTTGTCGAGGAACACGCGCAGCATACGCGCGTTGCCTCCGCCGAGAAATTCGACGTCGACGATTTCGAGGCCGCTCGAAGCCGCCACGCGCTCGGCGATTTCCCGCACCCGTTCCACCGCAAGCGCCATAGAACCATTTAGTTACAGGCGATGGCCGGCACAACCGAGGGCTCCAACTAAAAAGTGGGCTTGCGCCCACTGGTGTGCTTCGCCAAATGCCGGTACACAGCAGTTCTCGAATACTTACTATACGCCCGAGGCGGGGAAAAAGACAAACTTGCGAGGCTCAAGATTTTCGGTAGCTCTAGGTCGTCTGGGACCGGGACTGAACTCTGGCGGCCCCGCTCGAGTGAAACCGCAGAAACCTCTAATCACGATCCTCCGGAGAGTGCTTCATGACGAGAGCTCATGATAAATGTACTTTTCACCATCGAGTTTTTCTACGGTAGATCATCGCATGAATGAAGGAAATGGCCCAGTTCCACCCCCATTTGCCCAATCTTCCGGCCGTCTCTACAATAAAATTTCACCCACTTCGCTGGGCGGATCCCGAACATCATGATTCATTTTCCTGTGCCCGAAGCTCTTACTTTCGATGACGTCCTTCTGCTGCCCGCGCGTTCCGACGTGATCCCGGCGCAGGTCAACACGCAGACGCACCTTACGCGCAATATTACGATCAACATCCCCATCGTGAGCGCCGCCATGGACACCGTGACCGAGTCGCATATGGCGATTGCGCTGGCGCAGCAGGGCGGCCTCGGGATCATTCATCGCAACCTCAGCATCGAGGATCAGGCCAACGAAGTGGACAAGGTGAAGCGCTCGGAAAGCGGCATGATCGTCGATCCGGTGACCATGCATGCGACCGACCGCGTCAGCGACGCGCTCGAAGTCATGCGCAAATACAAGATTTCCGGCGTGCCCATTACCGAAGATGGAAAACTGGTTGGCATTCTCACCAACCGCGACCTGCGTTTTGAGACGCGTGTCGACATCCCCATCGACAACGTGATGACTAAGCGGAACCTGATCACCGTGCCGGTCGGAACGACTCTGGAAGAAGCGGAAAAGATTCTGCATCAGCATCGAGTTGAGAAGTTGCTGGTGGTCGACGACAAGTACAACCTCAAAGGTTTAATTACGGTTAAGGACATCCAAAAGAAGCTGAAGTATCCCAGCGCGGCGAAAGATCCACAGGGACGTTTGCGTGTAGGCGCGGCGATCGGCGCCACGGGCGATTTCATGGAACGAGCGCAGGAACTGGCGGCGGCCAAAGTCGATGTCCTCGCCATCGACAGCGCGCATGGTCATTCGAGCAAAGTTCTCGACGCCGTGAAGCTGGTGAAATCGAAGCTGCCGCACGTGGAGTTGCTGGCTGGAAATGTAGCGACATTCGATGGTGCCTGTGAACTCACGCGCGCCGGAGCCGACGGAATCAAAGTTGGCATTGGTCCGGGATCGATCTGCACCACGCGAGTGGTGACGGGCGCAGGAGTTCCGCAGATTACCGCGATCGCCGAAGCCTACCGCGCCACCAAGGATTCCGGCGTGCCCATCATCGCTGATGGAGGCATCAAGTATTCCGGCGACATCACCAAAGCTCTCGCCGCCGGAGCGAGCGGAGTTATGATCGGGTCGCTCTTCGCCGGCACCGACGAGAGCCCCGGCGAACTGATCCTCTATCAAGGCCGCTCATTCAAGTCCTATCGCGGGATGGGATCGCTGGGCGCGATGGCGCAAGGCTCCAGCGAACGCTACTTCCAAAGCACCGATGGAGACTCGTCAGCAGTCTCAGCCAATGGCGATTCCAACCGCCTCGACAAGCTCGTCCCGGAAGGTATTGAAGGCCGTGTGCCCTATCGCGGTTCGGTGGCGATGATCGTGTATCAGATGGTTGGCGGGCTGAAGTCGGGCATGGGCTACTGCGGATGCTCCACCGTCCCCGAGTTGCTGCAGAAGACGCGATTCGTGCGCATCAGCGGCGCCGGCCTGCGCGAGAGCCATGTGCACGACGTCATGATCACCCGCGAAGCCCCGAACTATGCCATCGAGTAGATATCATCCTGTGCGAAGCATTCCCAAGCCTCGCAAAAGGGGCGAGGCGTGGGGCACAACGGCCAATTGCGCAGTCGTAGGATCTGTACCTACACGACCACATCAGAAGCAGGGAAGCCTTGCACGCTGGCCCTGAGTCACAGACGAAAGCGTCTGCCCACCCATCCAAACAGGATCCTCACCACGCCCTGAAAGCCTGGATCGCCGCAATCCTCTGGCTGATCGTCATTGCGATCGAATCCAGCGACTGGCTTTCCGCGCATTACACCAGCCAGATACTTTACCCGATCCTTCATTTCCTCTTCGGCCTGACTCCGGAGCAGTTCAAACCAGTGCATTTCTTCATTCGCAAGGGCGGTCACGTTTTCGGATATGGACTGCTGAGCTTTCTGCTCTTCCGCGCCTGGCGTGAAACGCTGCCGACGATTCCTCAACGCAAGTGGACGCTGCGCTGGTCACTAATTGCTTTACTCGGAACCGCTCTGGTAGCCAGCCTCGATGAGTGGCATCAGAGCTTCATTCCTTCACGCACGGGACGCTGGCAGGATGTCGTGCTCGACACGTGCGCCGGAATCGCTGTTCAGATGCTCGTCTACTGCTGGCCGATCTGGTCCAAGACGACAGCGGACGAAGCTGGTCAAGACAATTCCGTGAGAACGCCTCCCCTATAATAAAAATCCTCGGGCTGGAGGCTGAGCTTTAAGAGCCACGCCCGAGGCCTTCGATATCATGGTGCAGCCCGACTTCAAACAATTCTCGCGCCTGGCGTCAGAAGCGACGCTCATTCCCGTGGTCAAGTCCGTGAGCGCCGACCTGCTCACGCCCGTCTCCGCATTTCTGGCCATTGCAGAAAAAGAGAAACACGCCTTCTTGCTGGAATCGGTCGAGCGCGGCGAACAGATTGGACGTTACACATTCCTCGGCGCACGGCCTTACATGCGGGTCAAAGCGGCAGGCGGGAAAGTGGAAATACACCGAGGTGCTAAGCGCGAACTAGTGAAGGAAAATATCTTTCAGCTCGTGAAGCAGTTGCTGCGCGCGCATCATCCCGCCCATCTCTCCGGGCTGCCTCCGTTCACAGCCGGCGCTGTCGGATATTTTGCCTACGATGTCGTTCGGCATCTGGAAAATATCGGCAAACACGCCAAAGATGACCTCGGCCTTCCCGATGCCGAATTGATGTTCTTCGATCGCCTGCTCGCGTTTGACCATCTGCGCCATCAGATTCACATCATCGCCGCGGCCGATGTGGCCAGAGAAAAGCCACGCCGAGCTTACGATCGCGCCCTCCGCGATATCGCCGTACTGGAGCGGAAGCTTGCCAGCGGCTTGAGTGCTGCTCTCTGGAAGAAATCCGCCAAGGATAACCGTGGCAAATTGAAGGTCCGCGCACAGACACGGCGCGAGGATTTTCTGGCCAGTGTAAAGCGTTGCAAGGAATACATTGCCGCCGGTGATATCTTCCAGGTGGTGTTATCGCAACGGCTCGATTTCGAACCCGGCGTAGCGCCGTTTGATCTCTACCGCGCGTTGCGGCAGGTCAATCCGTCTCCCTATCTCTATTTTCTGCATATGGACGGCACGCATATTCTGGGGTCCTCGCCCGAGATGCTGGTACGAGTTACAGGCCGCAAGCTGGAATATCGCCCGATCGCGGGCACACATCCTCGTGGGCAAAATGAGGTTGAGGATCAGCGCCTCGAGCAACTAATGCGAAATGACGAGAAAGAGCGCGCCGAGCACGTCATGCTGGTGGACCTCGGCCGTAATGATCTGGGGCGCGTTAGCGAATACGGGTCGGTCAAAGTAAGAGATCTGATGTACGTTGAGCGGTACTCGCACGTCATGCATCTGGTCTCGGCTTTGGAAGGTAGTCTGGGCAAAGATCTCGACGCGCTCGATGCTTTCGCGGCGTGCTTTCCCGCTGGGACATTGAGCGGCGCTCCAAAAGTCCGTGCCATGCAGATCATCGAGGAATTGGAGCCGACTCGCCGTGGTATTTATGGCGGATCAGTGTTGTATGCCGATTTTGCAGGAAACCTGGACTCGTGCATCGGCATTCGCACGCTCTTGATGCAGGGCAAGAAAGCGTACTTACAGGCGGGAGCAGGGATCGTGGCCGATTCCGACCCGGCTGCAGAATTCCAGGAATCGATGAACAAGGCACAGGCTTTGCTGAGAGCTGTTGAGATGGCGAGAAATCAGTGATTGCTGGCTGGTGGTTAGCCATTCACTGTTGTACGAAATTTTCCACCAGCGTCTTCCCCGCATCGGTAAGCACACTCTCGGGGTGGAACTGGACACCTTCGACTTCAAATTGTCTATGACGAAGGCCCATGATCGTGCGGCTCCCGTCTCTCTCGGTAGTCCAAGCGCTGACTTCCAGATCCGCAGGCAGACTCTTTTCTTCCACGATGAGCGAGTGGTACCGCGTGGCCGTCATCGGCATGGGCAGCCCTTGAAAGATTGTCCTATTGTCGTGGACGACGGCGCTGGTCTTGCCGTGCATCAGATGAGGCGCGCGGACGACTTTGCCCCCGAACGCTTCACCAATCGCTTGATGTCCCAGGCAGACTCCAAGGATCGGAATCTTCCCGGAGACCTGCCGAATGAGATCGATGCTGATCCCTGCTTCGTGCGGCGTGCAGGGGCCAGGAGAGATAACGATCTTCTTCGGGTGCATTCCTTTAACGTCTTCCACTGTCACCTGGTCGTTGCGGCGCACTTCGACCTCTTCGCCAAGTTCTCCAATGTACTGGACGAGGTTGTAGGTGAACGAATCGTAGTTGTCGAGGACGAATATCAATTCCGGGTACCTGCAATAACAGCTTATAACGAAAGAAGGGGCTAGGACCCGGGGCTGAAGCTCTAAATCCCGCCTGCGACTAGAGGCATTGCGCGGATCTTGCAACCTTGGTCTTGAATCCGGATCCCAGACCCCCGTCCCCTGTTCGGGCCATTCCACCACCCGACGGGGGTATTGACCATTCCCGGGCCCCAAGGCATCCTTCTTACTGCCTGCGCAATTGCCACTTATTGCGTAAAAGCCACTCTTTCGCCACTTTGGAGAAAACAATGCCCGAGTCCCAGCCGGAGAAGCGGGCGGCTCGTCGCTTCCCCCTGCGCCTACCTGTAACCGTCAACCATGGAGACAATGCCACCCAGACCGAAGTGGGCCAGGTACGCGATGTCAGTGCCCGCGGCATCTCCTTCTACGTCGAGTCCGACATCAGTCAGGGGTCGCCGATCGGCTTCACCCTCACCCTGCCGCCCGAAATCACGCTGACCGAAAGTATTCGGGTGCAGTGCAAAGGCCATGTCGTCCGCGTGGACAAACCTGCCGGAGATGGCCATTTGGCGGTAGCCGCCGTCATCGAAGAATACGAGTTCCTGCCAGAAGCCTGAGAAGCAGGGGCTAGGGATTGGCGGTTAGGAGGTTGGCAACGCGGCCGATCGCTCCATAGCCCCTCTGGACGATTCCCTAGACCCTGTTCTCTCGACACTCTCCAGTCTCTTCTCGCCCGGCTTCTATAGTGATATGTTTCCCTCAAGCATCCAGCAGAGGGATTTCTTGTTTCGACTCGGGCTCCAGTGTCGGCAGTTTCACTTCTTCTTGCCAGTTCTAGCGCTTACGGCCGCGGCGCAGACCTTTGGCCCACCTCCGACCGTGAAGAGCGTGCGGGTCGTCATGGATCGCGGTACGCCGGCGGTCGAGATCGTAACCCACGGCGGCCCCGTGATTCCCGAAATCCAGGTGCTGGAATCGCCGTCGCGGCTGGTCATTGATCTACCCAACTCCAAGCTCGGTTTCGAGCACAGAAAAATACCAATCGAAAAAGAGAACATCATCGCAATCCGAGCCAACCAGTATCAGGAAGCGCCTCCGGTCACGAGGATTGTCCTCGATCTGAAAGCCCCTTATGCCTATAGCTGGGACGGCGCGGGCAACCGCCTGATGGTGCGTCTCAAGCCGCCGGACGAGAATATTGCTGCGAAGCCAGCCGAACCGCCACCGGCAAACTCCTCCTCGATTACTACTGCTCCTGAAATTGTGCCCGTGACCACTGGAACGGGTGGCGAAGGAATTGCCGCCAGCCGTCTCGCCGCTGGATCGTCCATCACCGCTGGCAGCAATACGACGGTTCTTCAAATGGACCGCGGCGGGGAAGTGCGCATTTGCCCGGGCACGACCATCTCGGTCACACCCGGCAAGAATAAACACGATCTCATGTTGGGCATGAGTACCGGCGCGCTGGAAGCGCATTGCTCGTTGGCGCAATCCTATGATTCCGTGATTACGCCAGATTTCCGCATTCTGTTTGCTGGCCCAGGCGAGTTTCATTTCGCCATTAGCGCCGACGCGCGCGGGAATACCTGCGTGCGAACGCTGATGGGCAACACCGCCTCGGCGGTGGTCTCAGAAGTGATGGGCGACCGTGTCTACCAGGTGAAGCCGCAGGAGCAGGCTGTGTTTCATGAGGGGCAGATCGATAAGGTGGATACGAATGTTCCGCTCGAATGCGGATGTCCTCCTCCGCCCAGCCGGGTGATCCAAACCGAGGCGCATCCGCCCGCCAATGATTCCGACGTGCCCGCGAAGGCCATGCTGGGCGGCAACTCGATCTCTATCGCCGACAACACTCCGGCTCCGGGACCCGCGCAAAGCCGCCTCACCAACGGACCGGAAACCGCTCCGCTTCCCGCATCCAAGCCCGGCGAAGTGCATATGCAAGTGGATGTGCCTTTTGTATTCAGTGCCAATAAAGTGTCGGCCTCGATTCCTCCAGCGCCCGTTGAGCAGACGCGCCAACTTCCCGTTGAACGTTGGACCGAGCAACCACCGCGCTTGGATGCAATGGTGCAGGGTCCGTCCGTTTCCCCGGCCGCCGCAGGCAAATCAGAGCATCGGGGCTTCTTCCATAGGCTAAAGGGATTTTTCTCTTCGATCTTCGGATAAGAGGAGTGGAAGAGCGGCCCTTCGTGGGCCGCGTCGAGCGCTCCAAATTCGATGCCCTTCAGGGCAGGTGGCCAGCTTGGAAGGCGAAGGGCTAAAGTCCGCTCGTCGCTAACCGGGCTCTTGCGGCCGTAAATGGCCGCTCTTCCACTTTAGAAACCTCTTGATAATGCGTTCTTCAACTCCGCTTTACCGCCTTGCGGAGCGGTTCCACGTTGTCGCGCAAATCTTCTGCCAGATCTGCTGCCAAGTCAATTCCTTTGGCAGCGATATCACGGACGGCATCGCCCGCGTCGCGTACGCCGTCGCGCATGCGTCCTTTCGCGTCTTCAGCCCAGTCGTCAAAGGCGTCCTTAGCTTCCTCGTACCCTCGTTGCAGATCGCGACGCAGTTGCTTGCCGGTCTTGGGTGCCAGCAACAATCCGGCAGCCGCTCCTGCTCCCAGCCCAATCAGAAAAAATGTAAGGGCCGTTCCAATATTGGTGCCTTCGGATGATTCATAACGTCCGCTGCGCATCATAAGAACCTCTTTTTCCGCCGGGTGCCTTCACCCGCACCGATGAGTTTTTATTTTCTGATCTATCCGTCCGATGAGATAACGTTCATTTTAGTCCCATTTCCAGCCATAGAGCACGATAGCGGCGTACCGGGGTTTCGATGAACCGCAGCTCGGGGAAGGTTTCTTTTCCCCTGCAGCTAAGTGTAAAATAACAGCTTTAGCCGATCGTAGCGGCGGAACTTGTGGCTTGCCCCGCCTTCCGCCAGCTCCGCCAACCGCCATCATACAAGGAGAATTCCGAGCGATGTCGATCCCTGCCACCCAGCTTCGTCCTGGCATGATCATCAAGCACAACAATGATCTGCACTCCGTTTTCAGCGTTGAACACCGCACGCCCGGGAATTTGCGCGCCTTTATCCAGGCCAAGCTGCGCAACCTGCGCACCGGAGCCATGTTCGAGCATCGCTTCCGCTCGCCCGACCCCATCGAGAAGATCAACGTCGATGAAGTCGAGATGGAATACCTCTACAACGACGGTGACAGCTACTACTTCATGGACACCTCGAACTACGAGCAGACGCACCTGACAAAAGACACCCTGGGTGACGCCGTCGATTACCTGATCCCCAATCTGCAGATCAAAGTGGAATTTTTCGACGGCAAAGCCGTCGGCATCGAACTGCCCCAGACCGTCGAACTCACCGTCGTGGAAACCGAGCCCGGACTGAAGAGCGCCACCGCTTCCAGCGTGACCAAGCCCGCCAAGACGGAAACCGGACTGGTTGTGCAGGTGCCGCCATTCATCAACGAAGGCGAGAAGATCAAGGTGGACACGTCTGAGGGGGCGTATCTGTCCAGAGCCTAGTTTGTTGTCATCCTGAGCGGAGGGAAACGGCGCAAAGCGACGTTTCATAGACTCGAAGGATCCTACCCTGAGCGCAGCCAATCCAATGCGACACTCAGGATGACTTGTAAAGCCGGTAATGACCATCGCTGAAAAACCAGTTCAAGCTCGCCGCTTTATCGTCCGTGGCCGCGTGCAGGGTGTCGGCTTTCGCTGGTTTGTCGAGCGCGAGGCGCACATGCTGGGCATTGCCGGGTGGGTCCGCAATAATCACGATGGCAGCGTCGAGGTGCTGGCCCAGGGATCGCGCGACCAGATTTCGGGCCTGCATTCGCGCTTGCGCGAAGGACCCCGCGCAGCCCGTGTGGATGCCGTGGAGGTCTCCGACGCCCAGCCGCAGCCAGGATTGAACTCGTTTCGTATCGAAGGAGCTTGGTAGAGTTTCAAAGTTGCAAGACTTCAACGTTTCAAAGACAAGGCCTAGCGGGTATTTTTTCTGAAACTTTGAAATGTTGAAACTCGCTATACAAGGAGCCTGCTGATTTGCCGACTGCCGAAGCCATGAACGCCGACCAACTCAAGAAGCTGATCCGCGAAATCCCCGATTTCCCCAAGAAGGGAATCCTCTTCTACGACATCACCACATTGCTGAAAGACAAGGCCGGATTCGCCGCCCTGATCGACAAGCTTTCCGAGCATTACGTGAATAAGCCGGTCGACCTTGTGCTCGGAATGGAGGCGCGTGGCTTCATCTTCGGGCCCGCCCTCGCCTATCGCCTCAAGGCCGGATTCGTTCCCGTCCGCAAGCCCGGCAAGCTTCCCGCCCAAACCGTGAAGGAGCATTATGACCTGGAATACGGCACGGCATGTCTGGAGATCCACAAGGACGCGATTCAGCCCGGCCAGAGCGTGCTGATCGTCGACGACCTGCTTGCGACCGGAGGCACGGCCGCCGCTACCGCCAAGCTCGCAGAGGCACTCGGCGGCCAGATTGCCGGACTTGCGTTCGTGGTGGAACTGGATTTCCTGAAGGGCAGAGAACGGCTTAAGGACTACGACGTGATGTCGCTCCTCCATTACGATAACTAGCGAGCGAATTCAGTTATCGGAACAGGCGGGAAGCCAGAAGGCCCACTCCCGTCCAAAAGCCGCCGCTGATCGCAAAGACGATCACGATTCCTATAATCGTTCCGCGATTGATTCGCCGGCTGGCGTCCAAGTCCGAGTCCATCTCGAACCAGGTGCGCAGGAACTGAGCGTCCCCGGCACCTCCCGCAGAAAGCTTCCATGAATTCTGATTGGGCTCCGCGTCATTCCCGGAACCGAACAGGGGGAAAATTCTGGAAAATTTGTAGCTCACGAAGGGCTTCCTCCGATACTCACTAGTGCATTCCGGATGCCAAGAGAACCTACTTCAGCAACTGCTTAAAATTTCAACAGGTTCTTTCCTTCGGCTGGCCAAGCGACTGCAATTTAGCCCTCAAATTCCACAGCAAAAAATTCTTTGGGTGGAGACATATTACCCTATTTTCGACGAGTCCAGCTACCTACACGGTAGACCCCAAGGACCCCGCTATCTCTCCGCGTCTATGGGCTTTGTTGCCCCAGAGTTTGTGCCGAGTTCTGAACCTCCGCAAGTATCAACTGCGAGCCTTTCGGCAGGTAGCCCTTGCGCCGGAACCAGTCTGCCATGGCGTCTTTGAGCTCCCCAAGGGGTACGCTGGACCCGATTTCCATCAGCCCATCGGCGACCGGAAGTGTGTCATCGAACACACTGGCGTTCGTGAAATTCCGCATGGAAAAGCTGTCGAGCCACTTCAGCGGGCAGGGAAGTCGCTGGTCATCCTGTGCATACTCCACGCGGACCTTTCGGGCGAACATGCCTTGATTTAAACACACAGGCCTCGGGCAGGTTGTTTCGTGACTTAGCCGGCATTAGACCCAACGAACGAACCAGCCACAAACGTGTAGTCGCCGGCTCCGGTTGCGGCCCTGACCCATGAACCAATTGACAGATCGCCTCATCGCCCGTACTCTCCAGCGCAGGAATTCACAGGAGGTCACAAATGCTTACAGGTCTGATCTGGTGGATTATCGTCGGCCTGATTGCTGGCTGGGCCGCGGGCAAGATCATGAAGGGCGGTGGCTATGGCGTCGTCGCGGACATCGTCCTGGGAATTGTAGGCGCTGTCGTGGGTGGGTGGCTGATGGGAATGCTCGGCATCCATGCGGGTGGAACGGTCGGAACAATCCTGGTTGCAATCCTCGGCGCGGTGTTTCTGATCTGGCTGACGAGGCTGATCAAGAAAGAAGCTTGATTTGTAGACAGTGGTCAGTGACTGACGTGGTAGCAATTCGTCACTCCGACAACCGTAACCTGCATCGGTAACCACGTCGTTCCAGCCATCTTCCACGCCAAATCCCGCATCGCACCGCACCAGACTTCTCCGCTCGGGTGTCTATATCCAGCAACGACTTCCGCGCCCTCACGCAAAAACCCGCTACTGGCGCGTTCTTTGAGGGCAAGCGGATCTCGAACGGAGGAGCCATGCGTCTTTGCACATTTGGGATGTTGTGGCTGGCGCTCGTCACTTTTGCATCTGGCCAGTCTTCCACTTCAAACACGACCGATGCGGCACGCCTGCCGGTCACTCGCGTTATTCTCTACAAGAACGGAGTCGGATATTTCGAGCACAGCGGTCACGTCCGCGGCAATCAGGATGTCAACGTCGATTTCACCACCGCGCAGCTGAATGATGTTCTGAAGTCGCTCACGGTTCTTGATCTGGGCAAGGGCCATATCACCGGGGTCAGCTACAACTCGACCGCGCCGCTTGAAAAGCGCCTGGGATCGCTGCATTTACCAGTCGGCGACAACCCCACAACAGCGCAATTTCTCGATGCCCTGCGCGGAGCGCGCATTGAAGTTCGCAACGGATCGTCCACCGCGACCGGCCGTCTGCTCAGCATTGAAGAGCGCGAAATTGTGACCCGTGGCAAAGGCGAGGGGGACGACGAGAACGCCACGGGCAAGATTGGCCTAACCCAGATCTCTCTGGTGACCGATGGCGGGGAGGTTCGTATGTTTGATCTGACTCCTTCCACCAGCGTGCGTGTGATCGAGAAAGAGGTGAACGACGAAGTCGGCAAATATCTCGAACTCGTGGCGTCCACTCGCGATCAGGACGTGCGGCGCATGACCATCTCCACGGCCGGGGATGGCGAACGCAACCTGCTGGTCAGCTACATCAGCGAAGTCCCGGTGTGGAAAAGTACGTATCGCATTGTGGTTCCTAAGGAAGGAAAGCCGCTGCTGCAGGGATGGGCAATTGTCGACAACACTGTCGGCGAAGATTGGGACAATGTCGATCTCTCGCTGATCGCCGGCGCTCCGCAATCATTCGTGCAGGAACTCTCGCAGCCGTATTACACGCGCAGGCCGGTGGTGGCTCTGCCGGAGAATGCGATGCTGACGCCGCAGACGCATGAAGCGACGATGGAAACAGTCATTGAGAACGGGCAGCCTCAGCCCGCATCTGGAGTTCCTCCATCCGCTGCTCCTGGCACTGTTGGGGGCGTTATCGGAGGAGTTCCGGGTGGTCAGTTCGATCGACTTCAGAATTATGCGAAGGTGGGCCAAGGTATGGGATCTGGAGTCGGAAGTGGAGTGGTTCGCTCTTTGAAAGTGCCTATGAACGCTATACCCACGTTGCACCCAGATTCCACCGAAATCGCTGAGAATCTGGAACAGGGCACGGCCGTCGGCCAGACCCAGGAACTCGGCGATCTTTTCGAGTACAAGCTCAAAGATCACGTCACGATCCGCAAAAATCAATCGGCTCTCGTGCCCATCCTGCAGTCGCGGATTGATGCCGACAAGGTATCGGTCTGGAATCCGTCGGAGAGTTCTGTCCTGCGCGCGCTCTGGCTGGAGAACACCAGTGACATGACTCTGGATGGCGGCAGCTTCAACGTGCTCGAAGGCGATGCTTTCGCTGGAGAAGGCTTGATGCAGGCAATCAAACCGGGAGAGAAGCGGATCCTGTCGTACGCCGCCGATCTCGGCGTGCTGGTGGACACCAAACAGAAATCCGAAACTCAGCACGTCACACGAATCGTGATTGCCCATGGAACGATGAGCCAAACCACACAGGAACGGCAGGAGTGCACCTACACTATCCGCAACCGCGACTCTGTGGCGCGCACGCTGGTCATCGAGCACCCAGCGCGTCCCGGTTGGAAGCTCACCGACGATGAGACTCCCGCCGAGAGCTCAGCCTCGTACCATCGTTTCCGCCTGTCGCTCGATCCCAGGAAAACCACAACGCTGACTGTAAAGGAATATCGCCCGATCACGAATCGTTACGTTCTCACTAACATCA